>Ga0137374_10001499_pt1 | contig 26638 bp, 19 predicted proteins | sample SagtaG_20_FD_104811 | JGI IMG/M metagenome (GOLD analysis project Ga0137374, IMG submission 104811) | Vadose zone soil microbial communities from Sagehorn Ranch, Mendocino, California, USA - Sage1_R_100_16 metaG | ecosystem: Environmental > Terrestrial > Soil > Vadose zone | place: USA... | reverse complement strand
TCGCGCCGAGGAATCCCTTGGCGATCCGCTGGACCGTCCCGTCCGGGTAGAGCCAACCGATGGTCCCGTTCCGCTCGAACAGGATGCGCCCGATCCCGGGAAATCCGGGCCTGGGGGTCGGAGTCGGGGTGTTCTCTACCTTGGGTCGGGCAGGGCCGAAGAAGCTCACGGCGGCGATCGCCACACCGAGTCCGGCGATCAGGAGTGCACCGACGACGATGGCGATCCTCGCCGGGCCGGGGCTACGCGAGGGCGGCCTCGACGGCCGGAGGTCGAGGCGTCGCTCGACCTCCGGCCACAGATCCGGCGCCGGCATCCGCCTGAGGCCTGACAGCTCGCCCGGGGTCACAGCACCTCCACCTCCCCCAACCGGGCGCGCAGGCGATGGCGGGCCGCGTGCAGGTGAACCCGCACGGCGATCTCGCTGATCCGCAACATCCTCGCCGCCTCGGCCGAGGAGTAGCCGTAGGCATCCCGAAGGATCAGCACGCCCCGCTGGTTCGGCGTCAGGCGGCGCAGCTCCCGCATGAGGTCGACGACCTGGTCGGCGTCTGGGCCGGGTCCGGTCGAGCGAGCGGTCACGGCCACCGAATCGCCCAGCTGCGTCCATCCGCGGCGGGCCTTGAGCTCCTTGCGGGCGATCCTGAACGCGACGGCGTACAGCCACCGCTTGAGGTCCCTGATCCTTCCGATCTCCCCACCGGCCTCAGCAAATGCCTCGGCGACCGCCTCGTCCGCCACTTCGCGCACACCTCCCGCGTAGACGCAGACAGCCCTCCACAGGTCGGGAGCGAACTCCCGATACGCGTCTTCGAGCACGTCTCGGGATTGCTGGTCCAGTTCCTCACCCCCGGTTCCTGCATGTACGGGTCGCCGGTCGGGCATTTCGTTAAGGGTGATCGACCATCAAGTCGCAGGGGTCAAGCCGATTGTTGGGCCCGCTCAACTCGACGCGTTCGAACGCTCCACGAACGCCTTGCCGGGTGGGCAGAACGACTGGAAGTCGCACCACCGGCAGTGCTCTCCGGGGACCGGATCGAAGCCTCCCGCCGCCATCCCGGCGAGCGACGCCGCCACGCGGGCCCGCGTCGCGTCGGGGTCCTCGGCCGGCCAGGAGTCCTCGTCGCCGGTGCGCAGGTAGAGGTACACGAGCCGGAGGTCCTCCGGCCGCCTGCCCCACACCGTCGTGCACGCCAGCGCGTACACGTCGAGCTGGAGCCTGGTCAGGGGGTCGCCCGGATCGGGTCGCCGGCCGGTCTTGTAGTCCACGACCTCCCAGGCGCCCTCCGGCGTCCCGTAGATGGCGTCGATCCGTCCGCTCAGCACGAAGTCGTCGATCCGCAGCAGGAACGGTCGCTCGGCGAACAGCGGCACCTGCCCGGCGAACCGGCTGTCCAGGTAGGCCTGGCGGAGCCGCTCCATCCGGCCCGGCTCCCCGGCCAGCTCCTCGGGCGTCAGGTCGGGCGGCTCGTCGAGATCGATGAGCGAGGTCTGGCCCGACGACCGGCGCTCGATCCACCGGTGGATCTCGGTGCCGATCCGCGCGGCCGGCCCGCTGAACCGGGGCAGGGGCCGGACGTAGGACCAGTAGAAGCGCTTGGGGCAGCGGACGTAGTCGACGACCCCGCCGACGGCGATCGTCGCCGGCATCCACGGGGCCGGCGCCGCGGGCCGCTCGGACTCCAGCAGGTGGGTGGCCAGCAGCCGGTTGTCCTCGGCCTCTGCCGTGTACTCGGCGCGATCGGCCGAGGCCAGCCGCCCGACCGTGTCGGCGGGAGGGCCGCCCGCCGCGACCGCAGCCACGGCGCTCCGCCGCCGCCCCTCCGGGAAGAGCTCGTCGGCGTCGCCGCCCAGTGCGGGCCCCGGCCAGTCCCGGACCAGGCGCGCCCGGTGACCCTTCTCCGGGTGCTCGTCGCCCGGCTCGGGCCCCCGGTCCACGGTGGCCTCGCCGGTCGACTCGCCCCACCCCGCCAGCTCGTCGAAGAACTCGCTCGGCTTCTTCACCCGCTCGCCCTCCCCGTACCAGTGCGCCCCGGAGCAGAACAGCCGCCGCCGGGCCCGCGTCAGCGCCACGTAGCAGGTCCGGCGCTCCTCGATCAGCTCCTGGCCCTTGAGCCTCCGCCAGAACTCGCGGAGGTTCCCCTGGAACGTCGGCAGCACGTCGCGGTCGCCCCGCAGCTCGAAGTCGAGCGACTTCCCCTTCTCTGCCGGGTTGTGCTGCAGCCGGTTGTTCGGCAGCACGTCCTTGGCCAGGCCCGGCACGAAGACGGTGTCGAACTCGAGGCCCTTGGCCTGGTGGATGGTCATGACCTTCACCGAGTCGGCGTCGCTCGGCTGCACCGGCGACCATTCCTGGCGCTCGGCGTCCTGCACCACCTCCACGTAGTCGAGGAACGCCCGGAGCGTGAGCTCGCCGTCGACCGGCGTGAACGAGTGCACCTCGTCGAGGAACGCGGCGATGTTGCGCCGCCGGGCGGTCGACATCGCCACGTCGGGATGCGCGTCGAGCTCCGCCAGCAGGCCGGTCCGCCGCACGATCTCGGCCAGGAACTCGCCAACCGGCCGCCGGGCCTCCACGCGGAGGGCGGCCAGCTCGCCGCGGAACTCCTCCAGCCGCTCGCGACCCTCGGTGGACAGGTTCGTCACCTCGTCGAGGTGCTCCAGCGCCTCGGCGAACAGGAACGGGGCGACCTCGCCCTCCTCCGATTCGCGCAGCGTGTAGTTCCTGTCCTTGGTCCACGCGGCCACGCGGGCGAGGTCCTTGAACCCCACGCGGTACCGCGGGCCCAGCAGGATGCGGGCCAGCGCGACGCTGGCCGTGGAGTCGGCCACCGCCCGCGCGTACGCCAGGATCTCGACGACCTCGGGGAGCCGCAGCAGCCCGGACAGCCCGACGAATTCCGCGGGCACGCCCCGTTCCGCGAGGGCCTCCTGCAGCGCGGGGAACAGCCGGCTGGCCCGGCACAGGACGGCCGCCGACGACCACGCGTCGCCGGCTTCGTGCCGCTCCACGATGTGGCCGGCGATCCACGCCGCCTCCGCCCACTCGTCGGAGCACCGGACGACCGCGACCTCGCCGTCGCCGTTGGCGGGCCACGGGCGGAGCTCCTTGTCCGGGTCCGGCCGCTGGTCCTCCGGGACCGGCCGGATGATCGTGTCGGCCGCGGAGAGGATCCGCGCGCCGGACCGGAAGTTCGTGTACAGCGGGAGCTTCTGCGCCGGCACGCCGTCCGCCATGGGGAACTGGTTCGGGAAGTTCAGCAGGTTGAACAGCGACGCCCCCCGCCACGCGTAGATGTTCTGGTCCGGGTCGCCGACCGCCGTCACCGGGAAGCCGCCGCCGAACACCTCCGCGATTAGCAGCGCCTGGGCGACGTTCGTGTCCTGGTACTCGTCGAGCAGCACGGCCGAGAACCGGTCGCGGTACTCCGCGCACACGTCGTCGTTGCGCTCGACCACGTCGAGCGCGAGCGTGATCTGGTCGCCGAAGTCGATCACGCCCCGCTCGCGCTTCAGCGACTCGAACACCTTGGCCGCCTCGGCAAGCTCGATGCGCTGGAGCGCTGCGCGATACGGCTCGTCGTTCTGCTCCTTCCTCAACCGCTCCAGTTGGTCCGTGTTGAACCGGATGACCTCGTCGAGGGGCACGCGATGATTCGAGCACTGGTCCGCGAGGTCGAGGATGTTGCCGATCAGCGAGGGTTGCCACTCAGCCTTGGCGTCGCGGAACGACATCTGTTCCAGCACCATCCGGCACAGCTCGGTGCGCTGGGCCGGCGTGAGGACGCGCTGGCCGGGCTCGATGCCGGCGCGGAGGCCGTGTCGGTCGAGCACCTGCGCCGCGAAGCCGTGGTAGTTGAGGATCTCGGGCTCCTCGCCCTCCGGGAGGTCGAGGGAGCGCAGCGCCCGGCGGACTAGCAGCGTGAGGTTCTCCGTGGCCTTGTTGGTGAACGTCAGGCACAGGACGTTGCCGGGGAGGACGCCGGGGTGGTCGGCCGGCAGCCGCCCGAGCCCGACCAGCGCCAGGTACACGATGCGCGCGGCCATCACGGAGGTCTTCCCGGACCCGGCCCCCGCGACGACCACGTACGGCTGGAGCGGCATCGAGATGGCCCGCCACTGCTCCTCGGTGGGCTTCGAGCCCATCGCGGCCACGACCTCGGGGGGGAACGCGGTCATGGGCCGGCCCCCGCGTCGGCGGCCACCGGGAACACCGGCGCGCCCTCCGGCCACAGCGAGCACAGCGTCTTGAACTCGCAGAATCGGCAGATCGCCTCGGGGCTCGGCCGGTAGTTCTCATCCTCGGTGAGCTTCCGGATCCGTTCGATGAGGCCGGACAGCCGCCCCCGCATCTGGTCGCGGTACACGTCCTTGTCGCGGCCGGACGGCATCCAGGCCAGCTTCGCCAGCCCGGCGGGTCCCTTCTCGCGGCCTCGGGGGAAGGCCAGCTCGACGGCCCGGATCGGCCGGAAGGCCTCGAGCGCCTCGGCCTCCTCCACCGCGATCGTGTAGATGCCGAGCTGGAGGTTCTCCTCGGCCTTCTTCGCCCGCTCCGGCTTCCCCGTCTTGTAGTCGACGATCCGGTTGCCGCCGGCGGTGATCTTCTCGACGCGGTCGATCACGCCGGTGACCGTTGCGCCGTCGAACTCGAACTCGAACCTGACCTCTCGCCCGAGCGACGGCGAGGCGCCGTACTCGGCGAACCAGTTCGGCAGCATGACTTCGGTCACCAGCCGGCGGAACGCCTCGGACACCGCGTACGACGGGAACTCGTCCTGGCGCCACCGGGCCCCCGCGGCGTCGCACAGCCCCTCCAGCGTCTGCGGCACCTTCCCGTTCTCGTACTCCTCGACCAGCGTGTGCACCAAATGGCCGACCCACGCTTGATAGCCGCTGGGGCTGCCCAGCCCGAGCTCCTCGTTCAGCACGTACTGCAGCTCGCAGTTCTCCAGCTTGTCGAGCCGGGAGAACGAGACGTGGACGGTCTCGTGCAGCGGGCGGCCCGTGTCGGTCCAGCCCCGCTGGAACCACCAGCGCGAGGGGTCGGCGCCCAGCGCGGCGAGGCCGTCGAGCGCGGCCAGCCGCGACGCGGGCGCCCCATCGGCTGCGGCGAGCGTCCTGCGCCACACGGCCGCCGCCTCGGCCGTCGAGAGCGGCACGCCCACGACGCCGTCCGCCCTGCCCCAGGACATTCCGGCCTCCTCGACGAACCGCGACCGCGCCGTGAGGGTCTCGTCCTCCTGCCGGTCCGTCGCCGTGATCACGACCGCCCTGCGGGCCCTGGCGAGCACCATGCGGAACAGGCGCCGCTCGTCGGCCAGCCGCAGCCGGTTCCGGTCCGACTGCGAGACGCGCCGGTCGAGCCCGGCGAGGTCGAACATCGGCTCGGGCCGCGACAGGCTGGGGAAGTTCCCCTCGACGGCGCCGACCACGACGATGGCGTCGAACTCGGTCCCCACGGCGCCGTGCGCGGTCAGCACGTGGACGGCGTCCGGCGCCGGTCCCGCCGGCGCGTCGTACCCGGGTCCGTCCGAGCCGGCCTCCAGCGTCTCGAGGAACGCGGCGACGGAGGTGCCGGACGCCTCTCCGGTCCCCGACACGGCCCGCGAGAACGCGACCACGGCGTCGAGGTCTCGCCGGGCGCCGGAGGCCCGCTCCGCGTCCTCCACCAGGCGGCGCGAGGACGGCAGCCGGCGCCACAGGATCGAGAAGGCGTCGAGCACCGAACGGCCGGCCACCTCGCCGGCCTCGGCCAACGTCTCGTGGAGCGCCCGGACCGCTGCCGCGGCGTCCTCGGTCAGCCCGTCGGTGTGCTCGAGCGCCTGCTCCGGCGGCTCCCCGGCCCGCTGCGCCGCGCGGGCCATCCCCCGGGCCACGGCCGGCGGGAGGCGCGCGAGGTCGGACGCGAGCAGCGGTTCGACCAGGGCAGCGCGATCCTCCGGCCGGGCCAGCCATCGCAGCGCGAGCACCACCGGGTGGGTGGCCGGCTCCGCCAGCAGGGACAGCCCCCGCTCGTGAGTCCACCGGGGGATGCCCGCATCGTCGAGGGCCCGGAGCAGCCCGCCGGCCTGGGTCCCCCGGCGCCGGACGACGACCGCCATGCTCCCCCACGGAACGCCCTCGTCGACGTGCAGGCGCCGCAGCGCCCGGGTGGCCGCCGCCAGCTCCTCCGACTCGTGCGCCGCGGTCAGCGCCTCCACCCGGGGGCCCGCCGACCGGTGGTTCGTGGTGAGCTCGACGTGCCCGGCGCCCGCCAGGCGCTCGGTGAAGGTTCGGATCGGCTCGTCCGTGGTGCCCTGGAACGAGAACACGTGCGCCGCAGGATCGCCCGCCACGACCAGGCTGTCCGGCCGCAGCCCGGCCACCAGCGCCTCGGCGGCGAACGTCGTGTCCTGGTAGTCGTCGACGACGAGGTGGTCGAAGGGCGGGTCGCCGCCCGGCGCCGCGGCCGCGGCCTGCTCGACCAGCCCGGCGAAGTCCACCAGCCCCTGGTCGTCCAGCCCCTGCTGGTACCGCTGCAGGAAGTCCGCGAGCTCGTTCCACCCGGGCGATCCGGCGGCCTCCGCCCGCTTGCGGATGTCCTCGGGCTTCAGCAGCGCCTCCTGGGCCCGGAGCAGGAACTGCCGGACCTGGTCGGCGAACCCCCGCAGCCCGAGCATCGAGCCGTACGCCGGCCAGCCGGAAGGGTCCTCGCCGGCCAGGAGGTCGCGGACCCGGGAGAACTGCTCGGCGTTCGGCAGGATGTCCGGCGGCGCCGCGTAGCCGAGGGCCTCGTACCGGCTGGCCACGACGTGGTACGCCAGCCCGTGGATCGTCATGACGCGCAGCCCGGGCAGCGACATCCGGAGCCGCAGGAGCAGGAACTCTCTCGCGTCGGCCTTGGCGCGGCCGGAGCCGACCACCAGCGCGACGCGCTCAGGGTCGGCGCCGGATTCCACGAGGCGGGCGAAGCGCTCGCGGAGCACGGCGGTCTTGCCGGTGCCGGGGCCGCCGGTCACCAGGAGGGGGCCGGAGGCGTGGTCCAGGACGCGGGCCTGCGCGGGATCGGGCACGAACTCCATCTCGAAACGGATGGTAGCGCGGCGGTCCGACATGCCCGAAGTCGGAGGTCAAGCCCCCCGGCGGGCGAGCGCGATCGACCACTGCGCCGCCCCGCACCCGAGTTCGAGGACGTCCTTGCCCGCGACCTCGCCCAGCACCTTCAGCCTCGATTCCGGGATCCCCACACACCCCAGACCGGGTCGGCGGTGCGCGTCATGCTCGGTGATCTGGGCGGCGTGTGGCTCCTGGTATTCGTCCGCGCCGGCGTTCCACCGCCGGCGGTTGACCGCGACGTACGGCGGATCGCTCACCGGACCCGGCGGCCCCGCAGCCACCGGTCGACGTCGGGGATGGCGATCTGGCCGACGATGTGGCCGTCCTGAACCACGACGGCCGGGAGCCGCGCGGTGGTCAGCCGGTTGACGACGCGGTCGAGGGGGTCGTCCAGGCCGACCTCCAGGATCCCGGTGGCCGGCTGCATGGCGTCGCGGACGGGCCGGAGCGGGTTCTCCTGCCCCACCTGCGCGGCGAGGTCGAACGTCAGCACGCCGACGATGTCGCCCCCCTCGTTCTCCACCGGGAACGTCTCGTGCTCGTGTCCCCGCAGGTACCGGTCGAGCGCCTCGGTCAGCGTGATGTCCTGGGGGATGCTCTCGGGGGGCGGGCCCATGGCCTCCGCGACCGTCCCCCGAGCGAGCGCCTGGAGGATCCGGTCGCGGTCGAGGGTGGCCTTGGCGCCCTGGAACATCATCGTGCCGATGAGGGCCAGCCAGATCCCCGCCTGTAGCTGGTTCCGCCCCACCAGGTACACGCCTGCGACGATGGCCAGCGCCCACACGACCATCCCGCTCCTCGCGGCGATCGAGGTCGCCTTGCGCTCGTCCCCGGTGAACCGCCAGATCGCGGCGTGCAGGATGCGGCCGCCGTCCAGCGGGAACCCGGGGACGAGGTTCGCGATCCCCAGGAAGATGTTCAGCCCGCCGACGCTCCGCAGCGTGTCGTGCAGCGGCGCCGACAGGCCCGCGACGGTCGATGCGCCGAGCAGCGCGAACCCGATGGCGACGCTCGTCAGCGGGCCGACCACGGTCGTCAGGAACTCGTCACCCGGCTTCTCCTCCATCTGGACGCCGGTGGCCCCGCCGAACATGAACAGCCGGATGCCGGTGACGGGCAGCTTCCGGAGGCGGGCCATGCCCGCGTGGGCCAGCTCGTGCCCCAGGATCGAACCGAGGAACAGCGCCGCGGTCAGCACGCCGATGCCGAACGCCGTCCCGCCGCCGAGCGCGTCGGACAGGCCGGCGAACTGCGTCCACACGATCAGGGCCGCGAGCAGGAACCACGACGCATCCACGGCGATGGGGATGCCGCCGATGGACCCGATCTTGATGGTCTTGCCGAACACGGTTCCTCCGCTCGTGGGGGCGCCGGTTCAGCGTACCCGGCACTGGCACCGAGACGGCCGCTCGACAAGTGGCCGCGACCTGGTCATTGACCGCGCCATAGATCACTCTCTAGCATGACGACCTGTTTCGGATCTCCGACTCGGGCGAGGACGCGAATGAGCATCGAGCTTGGCCTCGACGACCCACTGATCGAACTCGCCGAACGGATCAGGATCAAGGAGGCGCGCGTCGCCGTCGTCGGCCTCGGATACGTCGGGCTGCCGCTGCTCGTGGCAGCCGCCGAAGCCGGATTCCACACCCTCGGCTACGACGTGGACCGGAAACGGATCTCCGCACTGCGATCCGGACGTTCCCACATCGAAGACGTGAGCGACGCCGAGGTCGCCGGCCTCGTGGACGCCAAGACCCTCTTCTCGGGCGACGAGGCGGTTTTGGCGGAGGCAGACGTCATCCTCGTCTGTGTCCCCACACCCCTGACGGAGCACGTGCCGGATCTGTCCATGGTCCGCGCCGCCATGGAGTGCGTGGGACGGTCCCTCCGGCCGGGGCGCATGGCGATCCTCGAATCGACCACGTACCCGGGGACCACGGAGGAGGTCATCCGACCCATCCTCGAGAGAGCCAGCGGCCTCGAGGCAGGGATCGACTTCGCCCTCGGCTACTCCCCGGAACGGATCGACCCGGGTCGATCGGGGCGTCATCTCCAGACCACCCCCAAGGTCGTGTCCGGGCTGACCGAACGTTGCAGGGAGCTGGCCACCAGCTTCTACAGCCACCTCGTTCGCGATGTGGTCACCACGTCCACGCCCCGCGAGGCGGAAGCGGCCAAGATGATCGAGAACACGTTTCGTCAGGTGAATATCGCGCTGGTCAACGAACTGGCCATCCTCGCGCATGAGATCGGTGTGGATATCTGGGAAGCCTTGGAAGCTGCGGCCACGAAGCCATTCGGGTACATGCCGTTCTGGCCGGGACCGGGAGTGGGCGGGCACTGCATCTCGGTCGACCCCGCCTACCTGTCCTGGCGTGTGGGTCAGAAGCTCGGTTACCGGGTCAACTTCATCGAGCTCGCCAACGAGGTCAACAACAGGATGCCGGCGTATGTGGTGAGCCGCATCGGGGAGGCCCTGAACGATGCGGGCAAGCCGATTCGTGGTTCGCGCATACTGGGCGTGGGAGTCGCCTACAAACCCGGAGTTGGAGACGTCCGCGAATCCCCCGCAATCGAGGTCATGCAGATCCTCGGAGTCAAGGGAGCAGAGCTCCAATACCATGACCCGCTCGTCCCGGAGTTGGAGATCGGCGGGCGAAAGTTGAAATCCGTTGCCCTCGAGGACGGCCCCGCTGCCCGCACGGATTGCGTCGTGATCCTGACTCCCCATCCGGGGCTCGACGTCCACCGGCTGATTCGGGAGTTCCCCCTCGTGTTCGACGCGCGGGGTATCACGACGGGGATCCAGGCGCTGAATCTCGTTCGGTTGTAGGCAGACGGCGGCTGCCCGGCGGCTCACGTGATCCGTTCGTGAACCTCGGTCTGCTGGTACGCGATGACCGCCTCGATGGTCTCGCCCAGGCTCCTCATGGGTTCCCATCCCGTGAGTGACCGGATCTTGGTGGTGTCCGGAACGCGACGCTGCATGTCCTCGAAGCCCTCCTCGTACGCCACGTCGTACGGGATGTGCTTCACCCGCGACGGGGACCCGACCATGCGGATCACTAGATTTGCGAAGTCATTGATGCTGATCTCGTGCTGGCTGCCGACGTTGAAGACGTCCCCCACCGCTCCGGGATGGTCGAGAAGTCCCAGAATCGCCGCGACCGTGTCCGACACGTGACAGAAGCAACGCGTCTGCTCACCGGAGCCGAACACCGTGATGGGCGTCCCCACCAGTGCCTCACGGACGAACCTAGGCACCACCATGCCGTATTCGCCGGTCTGGCGAGGCCCCACGGTGTTGAACAGGCGAACGACGATGGACTCGGTACCGCGGTCCCTCCAGTAGGCGTGGGCCAGGATCTCGTCGACGGCCTTCGACGTGCTGTATGCCCACCGGGCCTTGAAGGTCGAGCCCAGGATGCGGTCGGCATCCTCTCTGAGCGGGCCAGTCGAGTTCTTCCCATAGATCTCCGACGTCGATGCCACCAGAACCTTGCGGCCGAGCTCGGCGCACGCCTGCATCACGTGTTCGGTGCCGCGCACGTTGTTGATGAGCGATTCGAGCGGTTGTCGGCAGATCAGTTGGACACCGACCGACGCCGCCAGGTGCACGACCACGTCAGCCTCGTCGACGGCCTTGCGCACGGCCTCCTCGTCCAGAACGGACCCCCGCCGGAATTGAAAAGAAGGATGATCCAGACGATGTTCGATGTTGCGGAGCCGGCCCGTGGACAAATTGTCGAGGACTAACACGTCGTGGCCTCGATCGACGAGTGCGTCGCTCAGGTGCGAACCGATGAAGCCAGCCCCGCCAGTGATCAGGTATCGCACGAGACCCCATCCCTCCCTGCGCCTCGGCTGGTGCGATGTCGCCCGATGCTAGACCCGCCGTTTCGCCCCGACAAGCACCTCGGTGGACCGAGGACATCCCCCGTTAGGGGGCGCTTTGCCCCGTCCGGGGGACGGGCCGGGCCGCGCCCGAGCGACGGAATTGGGATCTCCGCTCCGGGATCCGGTCATCGGGGCCGCCGTCCATCCGGGTCGACAGGCTTCCTGCCTCGGCTCCGGCGATGCCCATTCTGGGGGGGCACCTGCGTTCCATCCGTTGGAACAAGACTCGTCCGGGATCGGGTGGACCTGATCGTGGCCGGTCGCTGGAAGCAGGGACGCCGCCCGGACCTGTGGGACGGCAAGGCCGGCGAGCGGATCGCCGACGTGCTGGTGAACCGGTACGGAGCCAACCCCGCGGGTACGACCTGAGCGCCTCGACCGACTCAGGAGTTCGCCGGTCTCACGGTCACGGAGGTTGTGAAGTCCCGAAATACGGGACCGCTGAACGTCGCCTGAGAGTCGTCCACCTTCCACCCGGGACCCGCACTGGCAACGACGAATCCATCCGGAGGCTGAAGGCTGACGTGCAGGTTCGCGGCTCTCGCCAGTGGCTGGTGCTGCACCGTCAAGGTGTACACGAGCGTGCCGTCCGCCCTCCGCTCGGCGACGTGTGGGAGGTCGTAGGTGTACCGGAGGAGCCCGGGATGACCGGGGTACGCCTCGACCGCCTTGATCAGGAGCCTCTTCTCCGCCTCCCGGTGGGACACGAACTTGACGGGCGGCGTGGGGAAATCGATCGGAGCGGCCGGCGTGACCCTGACATCCCGCGCCGCCTTCGGGACGTACAGGCTGAGCATGGCGACGTTCAAGCCATACTGGGGCCAGGGCCCGACGACGTACTCAGGCTGCCCGGGGGGGACGCGGTTGTCCAGCCGAATGTCGACCTTCGACCGAGCGTCTCCGTTTGGCTGCAGCGAGACGTGGTAGTCGATGGAATGCTCGGTGAAGTAGTCGACCTTGCCCTTGTTTCGCTTGTTGGTGACCAGGTACAGGTAGTCTCCCGCCGACTGCGAGATCGCGCCGTCCCAGTGCAACCCGTGGAACAGCCGCTGTGCCTCCCCATCGGCTGACCATAGCTGCACCCTCTTCTGTGCCAACGCGCTCGACAGATTACGGATCATGGCCACGGGATCTCTGGGGTTGGTCATGACATTGAACGCTGCCACGACCAGCTGGGCGGGGAGTGCCAGCTGGGCCTCCTGGGGCAACCCGTATTGGGCGTTCTCCGTCACGGCCACCACGTTGTCGGCGGTGATGGGGCTGGGATAGGACGGGATCCGAAGGGAGCCCTGGCCCCGCAGCGCCAGGCTCACCGCGAAGGGATCGAGGGCGATGACCTGGTCGATGCGCTGTCCGATGACGTTGCCGACCTGCGACGCCCATGTCCGAGCGACCTGCGGAAAATTCGGAGTGTAATTCGAGCCGTTGTTGACCAGTGGCGGCCGGCCCGTGATCGAGCGAAACCACTGGACGGGCGGCGTGTCGAATCCCCATAGCCTACGGCGGTGTTGGTCGATGCTCAAGATCCCACCAGACCGAATCACCTGGATCTTGCCGGCGTCGATACGCATCACCGCGAAGGCCAGCACCGCCCCGCCGGTCGCCCGCTGGTCGGCGTTGTTCTGCAGGGCCATGAAGTACGTCTGGGGTCGGTCGCGCCCGAGGAGTGGGAGTAGCACACCGACGCCTCGCCGAAGCCTGGTGAGCGACTCCATCTGGGACGAGGTCTGCTGAATGGCCTTCGTCCGCAGCACGTCGAGCCGATCGATGAAGGGCAGATGTGGGATCGCCCGGAGATCGTTCCGCGCCGATCGGAGATCCGCCTGGACCCCGCCGAGCCTGTCCTGGAACCCGGCGAGCAACTCCAGATCCACCGCTCCGTTCTTGACGAGGTCGCCGGCCTCGCCGAGCATTCGGTTCGCCGCTTCGATCGCCGTGGCGCCGTGGCTCGCGGCATCTGCGGCCAGGCGCACGGCGTCGACCGGACGCCCGACGTAGGGCAGCGACCCCGTGAAGGAGAAGGTGAAGCGCGCTCCCCGGACCGCCTGCTCGGCGTCCCGCACCTGCGCGACGGCCTCCTCTACGGTCGCGTCCCGCCCCTTGGGGCTGTCGACCATGATGGTCTTCAGGCGTTCCAGCGCCGGGTAGGCGCGCTCGAGCTTCACCGCGGCCCGATACGCCTGTAGGTAACCGTCAACCAGAACGAGGATCAGCGCCCCCGCGACGGCGACGATCATCCATATCGCCCACCGCCGCCGCCGGCGCGCTCGGGCGCGGCGCGCTCGTCCGGCCGGCTGGGCGATCGGGCCGGCGTCAGCTTCGCGGGTCGCAATCGCGTTCTGTGTTGCGTCCTCTGTCATGGCGGTATGAGGGGCCGGGGTTGGGCGGGGTCCTGTCCCGTGGCGGCCGGGCGTCGACTGGTCTGTCCGAGCCCGGCCATGGTACCGGGCCCTCCCTGGGATGGCGAGAGAACCCGCAGCCGGACGCCGGGATTCAGCGACAGGGCTGTTGACCTGGGGCGCCCGGCATCGTAGCGTCCGGACGGGGAGTGATTGGCGGCGTCCAACTCAACCACTGGCCGTAACCGGCCGATGAATCGATTGAACATGCGAACATCGTTCAACAAGCGGGTGTTTTCCCTGGTGATGGCCGGTGCCGTGATCATGGCCTCGGGAGCTTCTATTGCCGCAGCTTCCCCCCGGAGCGGCCTGGCGGGCACCGCCGGGTGCCCGCCCAGTTCCGTGAAGCGGTTCCATATCGACGGATGGCTCCACAGATGCGGGACGGTCATCGTGGACTCCCGGCGCCGTCAGGTGCGCCCGCTCAGCTTCGAGGTGAACACGTTGGTCTCAGGAGCCGGAGACCAGGCTCCGGCTGCCTGCGGGCACTGGGCCAAGCCTCCCGACGCGCTCTACGGACAGGTCAAGGCGTGGGGATTCAACTCGGTGGAGTTGATGGTGACGTGGGCCAACCTCGAGCCCAAGCGTCCCACGGTCAATGCGGACGGCACGCTCACCCACCGGGTGGGACCAGGATTATCTCAACGTCCTGAGGCAGGTCATCGAGAAGTTCCACGCTCAGGGCATCTCGGTCATCCTCATGATGCTCCAGTCCCGCTGGTCACCTGCCTTCCGGAACCTGACCCTGCCGAACGGCACGGTCCAGCCCTGCGGGATCGGCATGCCGTGGCTGTACCCGAACGGCGGCGGCATTCGAAAGATGGTCGCGGCCGAACTCGGCTTCTTCCGAAACACGAGCACGTACCGGGGCAAGAGTGTCCAGGGACTGTTCGCCCGGGCGTGGCGGCAGCTGGCCGCGCGGTACGCGGCGAACCGCGTCGTCAACCGCGCAGTCATCGGGAGCGTGCTGCTGTTCGAGGCCTACGACATCCTGGCCCAGCCGTATCCCGGGACGAGCGGCCTCCGTCCCAGGGACCTGCATCTTGCGCGCTTCTATGCCCGCGTGGGGAAGGCGGTTCACGAGGCTAATCGCCACTTACTGCTGATTTTCAACGACCGTTACGACAACTCGACGGGGTTCGCGGTGACCTCTAAACCCCGACTGGCGAACGCCGTGTACTCGATGGAGTTCTACGCGAGCAATTGGGTGCCGGACGGGCTTGAGCGAATGCAGCTATACGAAGGCCGCGGCCACGGCTGGGGCCTGCCGGTGTGGATCGGGGAGTTCAGCGCCTTCAACCACACCCGACTGAGTCCGGACATCCCCCGCGACCCATATTGGAAGCGGCACACGATCGCTCTGCTCACCTGGTGCACCAAGCACCGCATCGGGTGGTCTCTCGCCGGAAAGCCCGACGCCAAGCTGGCAGCGATTCTGAAGGAGTATGGGCATTAGCCCGCCGGGTATACCGTGCGTCCCGTCATGAGCAAGGCCCGGAGCCCCCGACTACAAGCTGGCCGCGCTCCGCGCGACGGCTGAGTCCAGCGGGGCTGGTCATGTCCGCCCACCGGGCGAACAGGCCGGGGTTTCGGCGGCCGCAGGACGGTCATCGAAGACCGCGGTCCGCGGAAGTGGTGGCCGCTACTCGTCGAGGTCGAGGAGGCCCGTGAGTTGCCGTGCGTTGCGGACCGCGTAGTCGCGGTAGCAGTTGTTCATGAGGACATGGGTCTCGCGGGCGCTGCTCGACATGTCCTGGATCTTCGGGACCCATTCCTCGAGTTCCTGCTCCTCGTAGAGGTAGGCGAATCGCTCGGCGGCGGTGACCCCCTTCTTCGTGAACTGCTTCTTGTCGCGGGTGTGGAAGCGGACGAGCGCCAGGTCCTCGGCGGTGGTCGCGGCGAGCGGCGGGATGCTCGAGTCGAGGCCCTGTGGCATGTCGACGCACACGAGGGGGAGCGAGTGCTCCTGGAGGAACGAGAGGATCTCGTCCTGGTTGCGCGGTTCCAGCCAGGTCTTGTGACGGAACTCCACCGCGATGCGGTAATCACGCAACCGCTCCGCGCACTCGACGATGTAGTCCTTGTTGGCCCGGCCGATGACGAACCACTGTGGGAACTGGAACAGGATCGCCCCGAGCTTGCCCGCGGAGTGCAGCGGCATCAGGGCGTCGGCGAACCGCCTCCACACCTCGTCGACGACGTCGGCCGGGAGCTTGTCGCGGTAGACGTTGCGCTTGTCGGCCTGGTCCGGCGGTAGCAGCTCGCGGAGATCCTTGGCCATCCGGTCGGGCCGCGTCGGATGGTTCGTGAGCAGCGAGTAGGCCTTGATGTTGAACGTGAACTCCTTGGGGGTGCGTTCGATCCACAGCACGGAGTTCCGCTCGGTGGGTGGGGAGTAGTACGTGGAGTCCACTTCGACGATGGGGAACTGCTCGGCGTAGAAACGGAGCCGGTCCTCCGGCGTCTTGGCTTCGGGAGGATAGAACGTCCCCTCCTTGATGAGGGTAGGCTCCGTCCAGCCGCAGACCCCGACGACGATCTCGCCCATGGGTCCGAGCGTACCGGAGACGAAAGCGACGCCCGCGGCGAGGGGGGTGCCGCGGGCGTCGCTGTAGGTCGCTTAGTGTAGCCCAGTTCCCTCCCGGAAGCCAATCGAATTGTCGCCGGCCCCGTGACCAGCTTCGTGCCCGCGGGGCGGCCGGTTGCCCCCCGACGGGCGAGGGAACTGGCCGGTCGCCCCGACGGGCGAGGGAACTGGCCGGTCGCCCCGGCAGGCGAGGGAACTGGCCGGTCGCCCCGGCAGGGCGCGGTGTCCCTACGGTTCGAGGACGGCGTCCGCCAGCAGGTCGACCTGGTCGAGGTCCGGGACGGTCGGGTCCCACACGAACTCGTCCACCCCCGCCTCGTCGTACGCCTGCTGGTACTCGCGGATGCGCTCGGGCGTCCGCGGGATGGATTCGGCGAAGCCGACCGCGCCGTCGCCGATGAACGCGTAGTAGTTGAGGATCGAGTGCTTCGACGCCTCGACGTGCTCCTCGCCCAGTCCGAAGTAGGCCAGGGCGTAGAAATACGGCTCCCCCTGCCTCCCGGCCTCCGCCCAGGCGTCGCGCACCCGCCGCACCATCGGCAGCACGCGTTCCGGCGGGGCGCCCCCGGCGGTCCATCCGATGGCGTACTCCACGGTGCGCCGGACGGCCGCGTCGCTCATCCCCCCGATCACGATCGGGGGCCCGCCCTCGCGGACCGGCTCAGGCGCTACGGGCCCATCGAACCCGGGGAGCGGCTTGCCGGCCAGGGCCTCGTGGAGGTCCTGGACCTGCCGGTCGAATCGCTTGCCGCGGTCGTGGAACCCGAACCCGGCCTGCTCGAAGTCGACCGGCCGGGCGCCGACCCCCAGTCCGAGGGTCAACCGGCCCCCGCTGATCTGGTCGACCGAAGCCGCCTCCTTCGCCAGGAGCGCCGTGCTCCGGGTGGGGGCCAGCACGATGTTCGACAACACCCCGATGCGCTCGGTGGCCGCCGCGGCCGCGGCCAGGGTGACGAACGACTCGTAGCTCGGGTACGCGATCCGGTCGAGGGTGGCGAGCGTCGAGAAGCCCCGCTCCTCGGCCCGGCGGGCCCAGCGAACGATGAGCTCGCCGGTCGCGCCCGGCGTCGTGTTCGGCAGTCCGATCCCGATCTTCACGCGCCCTCCCGGGAGATGGTTTCCCACGCAACGATACACGCGTCGAGCGGCCCGGCAGACGGGGGCACGCGATGGAAGCATTACGCTGAAGGAAAGCGAGGTGACCGGATGACTCGAGGCACGCTGCACACGGCCGACGGGGAGGTGGCGATCCACCGGCTGGAGCCGACGGGCGCCGACCTGCCGCGGTTGCCGCACACCGTGAAGATCCTCCTCGAGAACCTCCTCCGGCGGGTGGGGTCGCGCGACGTGAGCGAGGCCGACGCGCTCGCCCTCGCGGGGTGGCCCGCCCAGCCTTCCGGCGATACCGCTGTCGCATTCATGCCGTCGCGGGTCCTGATGCAGGACTTCACCGGGGTGCCCGCGGTTGTGGACCTGGCGGCGATCCGCTCGGCGGTCGCACGGGCCGGCGGCGATCCCGCCACCGTGAACCCGCACATCCCGGTTGACCTGGTCATCGACCACTCGGTGCAGGTGGACATGTTCGGCTCGGCAGGGGCCTATCAGGCCAACGTCGAATGGGAGTACCGGCGCAACGCGGAGCGGTACTCGCTGCTGAAGTGGGCCCAGCAGGCCTTCGACGGCTTCCGGGTGGTGCCGCCCGGCATGGGAATCTGCCACCAGGTGAACCTCGAGCACCTGGGCCGCGTCGTCCGGGTGCTCGACGGCGTGGCCATGCCCGACACCCTGGTCGGGACGGACTCCCACACCACCATGGTGAACGGGCTCGGCGTGCTGGGGTGGGGCGTCGGCGGCATCGAGGCGGAGGCGGCCATGCTCGGCCAGCCGATGTTCCTGGGGTGGCCGGTCGTCGTCGGCGTCCGCATGAGCGGCGCGCTGCCGGCCGGCACCACCGCCACCGATCTTGTCCTCACGCTCACCCAGATGCTGCGGTCACACGGCGTCGTGGGGATGTTCGTCGAGTTCTACGGCGAGGGGCTGTCGTCGCTGACCGTCGAGGACCGGGCGACGATGTCGAACATGTGCCCGGAATACGGCGCGACCGCGTCGTTCTTCCCGGTCGACCACCAGACCCTCACCTACCTCACGAATACCGGCCGGGGCGACGTGGTGGACCTCGTCGAGCGGTACACCAAGGAGCAGTCGCTGTTCCGGACCGACGCCGATCCCGATCCCGTGTTCAGCGAGACGCTCGAGCTGGACCTGTCCGCCATCGAGCCGTCGATGGCCGGCCCCCGCCGGCCCCAGGACCGCGTGCCGCTGGCCCGGGTGTGGGACTCGTTCCGGGACGCGTTCCCCGAGTTCGGGAAGGGCTACGGGAACGGATCGGACGCCGCGGTCGCGGCGACGTTCCCCGCGAGCGATCCCATCGCGGAACAAGACCCGCTCTCCGGCGATCCGGCGCAGCTCCATCCGGCTCCGGGGGGAGGCGGCGGCGATCCCCCGCCCGTCGAGCGGTCGAGCGACGACACGGTCGACCACGGCAGCGTCGTCATCGCCGCGATCACCTCGTGCACGAACACGTCGAACCCATCCGTGATGCTGGCCGCCGGCCTCCTGGCGAAGAAGGCCGTGGACTCGGGCATGCAGTCCAAGCCGTGGGTCAAGACGTCGCTGGCGCCCGGCTCCCGCGTGGTCACCGACTACCTCGATCGGGCCGGGCTCCAGCCGTACCTCGACAAGCTGGGGTTCGAGCTGGTCGGTTACGGGTGCACGACCTGCATCGGGAACTCGGGCCCCCTGCCGGAGGAGGTGGCGAAGCAGGTCGACGAGCGCGACCTGGCGGTCGTGGCGGTGCTGTCCGGGAACCGGAACTTCGAGGGCCGCATCCACCCCCAGGTCCGCGCGTCGTACCTGGCCTCGCCGCCGCTGTGCGTTGCGTACGCGCTGGCCGGCCGGGTCGACGTCGACCTCACCTCGGAGCCGATCGGGCGCACGCCGGAGGGTGTGGACGTCTTCCTTCACGACCTGTGGCCCTCGCCGGACGAGGTGCAGGCCGTGCTGGCCGGCGCGATCACCCCGGAGCAGTTCGAGGAGGAGTACGAGCGCATCTGGTCGGGCGACGAGCACTGGGCGGAGCTGACCGCCCCCGGCGGGACCGTGTACGAGTGGGATCCGGACTCCACCTACGTCCGCGAGCCGACGTTCTTCCAGGACCTGTCGCCGGAGCCGCGGCCCCCGGAGGACGTCGAGGGCGCCAGGGTGCTGGTGAAGGTCGGCGACTCGATCACGACCGACCACATCTCGCCTGCGGGTTCCATCAAGAAGGACTCGCCGGCCGGGCGGTACCTCGTGGAGCACGGCGTGCAGCCGGGGGAGTTCAACTCCTACGGCTCACGGCGCGGGAACCACGAGGTGATGATGCGCGGCACGTTCGCCAACGTCCGCCTGCGCAACGAGCTGGCCCCGGGCACCGAGGGGCCGTGGACGAGGCATCTCCCGGACGGCGAGGAGATGACCATCTACGACGCCTCGCTGCGGTACGCGGAGCATGGGGTCCCGCTGGTGGTCCTGGCCGGCAAGGAGTACGGCAGCGGCTCGTCGCGGGACTGGGCGGCGAAGGGACCGGCGCTCCTCGGCGTCCGCGCCGCGATCGCGGAGTCCTTCGAGCGGATCCACCGCTCGAACCTGGTGGGGATGGGGATCCTGCCGCTGCAGTTCGCGGCGGGGGACTCCGCGGCGTCGCTCGGCCTCGACGGCACCGAGGAGTACGCGATCCGCGGCATCGCCGGCGGCATCGCGCCGGGGCAGGCGGCGACCGTCGTGGCCACCGGCGGCGACGGCTCGACCCGGGAGTTCCAGGTGACGGTTCGGATCGACGGTCCCGCCGAGGTCGAGTACCACCGCGGCGGCGGCATCCTGCAGATGGTCCTGCGCAACATGCTGGCCTCCTAGCCCGGGCTGGCCAGGGCCAGTACTGCCCTCATTGCCCGGCGGCGCCGTTTCGCCCGGGGGCGGTTGCAGCGGTTCAAGGGCTTCATCGAGTCGCGAGGAACCGACACCGGCGCCCGGCGCGGCGAGATCGCCGAGCGCCGGGCAGGGTGGGGCCGGAGAGCGTGGCGGAGCGGGGCGCCCCCGTCGGGGCGCCCCCTCCACGTGTTCAGACGGAGCGCAGGGCGTCGGTGGGGGACAGCCGGGCCGCCCGGATCGCCGGATACAGCCCCGCCAGTGCGCCGATCACGATCGCGGCGCCGAGGCCCGCCGCCAGGGCCGCCGGCGGGACGACGGGGGTCCAGCCGCGATTCGACGCGTACGCCACCGTGATGCCCGCTCCCAGTGCGGCGCCGGCCAGCCCGCCCGTCGCCGACAGCAGCAGCGACTCGCCGAGGAACTGCGCCACGACGTGGCGCCGGGCCGCGCCGAGCGCCCGCCGGAGGCCGATCTCCGACCGGCGCTCCAGGACCGAGATCACCATGACGTTGGCGATGCCGACGCCGCCCACCAGCAGCGCCACGGCTCCCAGCCCCAGGAACAGGGTGGTCAGCGATTCCTTGGCGGCCGCGCGGGCCTGCAACGCGTCCGAGGGCCGGCTGACCTCCACGTTCTCGGGGTGCTCGGGATTCGCGGTCGCCGCGAGCAGCCGTTCGGCGTCCTCCACGCGATCGGGGTCGGTCCGCACGTAGATGGTCGAGGGCGAGCCGTCGGAGCCGAGCAGCCGCTTCGCGACGGGGAATCCCACCAGCGCCGACCGCTCGATCTCGGGGGCGAGGGGCATTCGCCCCAGGATCCCGACCACCGAGAACCACCGGTTGCCGATCCACACCTGGATCGACCCGTCCGCCCGGTCGATCCCCAGGCGCTCCGCCGCGACGGCGCCCAGCACCACCGCGGGGTACCGGGCCGTGGCCCGGTCGAGGAACCGGCCCTGCCGCACCCGCCCCCCCACCGTCCGCAGCAGGGTCGTCTCGGTCGCGAGGACGCTGATGCCTCCGGTCTCCTCCTCGGGGATGTACCCGGTTCGTCGAACGGAGGCATCGAGCGTCTCCACGGCGGACGCCCGCCGCACCGGGGCCACCCGCCGTGTCATCGGCCCGGAGGTCTCCGGCAGCGTCGTGGACTCCCCGAAGAAGGACTCCCCGGGCGACACCGTGAGCAGGTTCGTCCCCAGGCGATCCAGGCGCGCCAGCAGGTCCGCCCGGCTCGACGCCGACAGCCCGAGGACGGCCACCATGGACGCGATGCCGATGGCGATGCCGAGCGCGGACAGCGACGTGCGCAGCCGCCGGGTCCGCAGGCCGATGGATCCCACCCACAGCACGTCGAGCGGACGGAGGCGGCTCGCCGCCGGGGCGCTCACCTGGCGGCCCCGGCCCGGACCGAGACCGGGGGGACGAACGGTCCCCGGGGGCCCGTGTCGCGCTCGATCCGGCCGTCCCGGACCTCGATGCGGCGGTCCATGGCATCCGCCACCTGGCGGTCGTGGGTGACGACCACGACGGTCGTGCCGTCGGAGTTCAGCTCGCGGAGCAGGGCGAGGATCTCGGCCCCCGACCGGCTGTCGAGGTTCCCGGTGGGTTCGTCGGCCAGCACCATGGCAGGCCGGTGCACCACGGCCCGGGCGATGGCCACGCGCTGGCGTTCCCCGCCGGAGAGCTGCGCGGGGTGATGGTCGAAGCGGTGCGAGAGGCCCACCCGATCCAGGGCCCACGCGGCCGCCCGGCGCCGGTCGGCGGGGCGCGTTCCCCCGTACAGCAGCCCGGTCGCCACGTTCTCGAGCGCCGTCATGCCGTCGAGCAGGAAGAACTGCTGGAACACGAACCCGATCCACCGCGCTCGGATCGCCGCCAGCTCCCGGTCGGAGAGACGACCGGAGTCGCGGCCGGCGATCCGGACGACACCCGCCGAGGGACGGTCGAGCGTCCCCATGAGGTGCAGCAGCGTCGACTTCCCGGAGCCGGAGGGACCGGCCACGGCCACCCGCTCGGCCGGGGCGACCGACAGCGTGACGTCGCGGAGGATCTCGAGGTCGCCGTACCGCTTCCCGACCCCCTCGAGCTCGACTACGGTCGGTGCGTGCGGTTGCCGGCTCATCGGGGCACCGCCACCCGCATCCCCTCCGTGAGCCCGTGGCCCTGCACCTCCACGTAGCCGTCGGCGAACAGGCCGGGGGTCACGTCGACCAGACGTCCCCGGGAGCCCTCGACCACCTCGACCGCGAACCGGCCGCCGGCCCGGGCCAGGAGCGCGGAGACGGGAACGCTGAGCACGCCGTGCCGGGACTCCTCCACGATCTCCACGTCGACCGGCGCCTGGTCGAGGGTGCCGGTCGCGCCGGGGCGGAGCACCTTGACGGTCACGGTGATCGTGGGATCGCTCTCGGCCCCGGTGTCGTCCGTCGTGGACGTGGCGACCTTGCCGACATCCGATACCCGGCCCCGTGTCGTCGTGCCGTCGGGAAGGTCGATCCGCACCGCGTCGCCCTTGTGCACCAGGCTCTGGTCGGAGGCGTCGAGGTCCACGGTCACGACCCGCTCGGTGGACGTCGCGTCGAGCACCGGCGTCCCCGGTGCGATCGCCGCGCCCAGTGAGGTGCTGATCTCGCCCACCCGGCGTCTTCCCGGCAGGAACACGACGTCGCCCGGCACGACCACGCCGGTCTCGTCGGCGCCGCGGTCCTTCTGCCACCGCTCGACGGCCGCCCTCGTGGCCCAGTCGAAATCGCCGTCGACCTCGATGTCGCCGCCCGGGTCGTAACCCAGCGCCACGAGGTTCCGCTCCAGCTCCCGCACGTCGGCACCGTCGTCGACGCCGACCGCGAGCGTTCGCCATGCCGGGGTCCGCCCGGTCATGAGCACGGTCGCGTGGCCGCCGACGGCGTACAGCGGCTGGCCCCGGTGGACGACGGAGCCCCCCTTGGGGAGCCACGTGACGGTCCCGGCCGAGGCCGCCGAGACGGTCCGCGTGTCGGCATACCCCAGCGTGCCGCTCTCCGTCCGGCGGGACAGCAGGGTCCGTCGCTCCACGGTCGTCGTCCCGGTCGCCACGCGGGTCCCCCCGGAAGCGGGAGGCGAGGTCGTCCCCCGGAGGAAGACCCACGCGCCCAGGCCGATGGCGGCGACCACGGCGACGAGCACCGCGATCACCAGCCGGCGGAGCCACCTCCCCGCCGGGGCCGTCGGCGGACCGGGTTCGGGGAGCGCGACCGACCCGTCGGAGTGGGCGAGCCGATCCTCGGTCCGGGCCATCAGGTCCCACCTCCCGACACCTGACGGCCGGCGTTGGGCAGGTAGTGCTGGCACGCCTCCTGGGCGCGCCGGAACGCGGGATCTTCCGGGTCGATCTTGCTGTCGGGGCCGCCGATCATGATCCCCCCGCCCTTCGAGAAGTCCGGGTCGGGGACGTCGATCCCGTGGTCACGCATGCACCGGGCGAACTTCAGCGCCTGGTCCTCCATCCGGGTCCTGTCCTCCGGGCTGATCTGGCGCCGGATGCCCTTGAGGTACTTCCGGCAGGCCTCGTCTGCCTTGCGCATCGTCGCCTCGTCGACGTCGCCGGGCCCACCGGCATGAATCTCGAACCTCCCGTTCCTCCCGACCTGGGGATCGGGCATGTCGACGCCGTGCTCGCGCATGCACCGCGCGAACTTCAGGCCCGCCTCCTCCGCCCGGTCCTGCGCGCTCTGGCCAGAGGCCGCCTTGGACGGCGTGCCGCAGGCCGTCGCCGCCAGGGCGATCACCACCGCCAGCGCCGCCACCGCCGACAACCGTCCTCGCATCGGATCACCTCCGGCGGGAAGGCGTCTCCTCCCCGCCATCACCCAGGGAACCCCAGCGCGATGAGGACGCGATGACGAGGTGGTGAGGGAGGCCGGAGATTCCGCTAAGAAGCCGGTGAGACCGGGGCGGGCGGCGACGGGAGGGGCTCCGCCGGCGTGCGATCCGCCGACGGGCTTTCGACGACGGGCAGCTGGAGGCGCAGGAGCGCGCCGCCGCCGGGGGCGTTGGACGCATCGACGGTCCCGCCGTGGGACTCGGCGACCTGGCGGACGATGGCCAGGCCGAGCCCCGATCCCGGGAGCCGCCGGGCCGACACCGAGCGGTAGAAGCGATCGAAGACGTACGGCAGGTCCTCCTCCGTGATCCCCGGGCCGTGGTCGCGCACCGTGAGCACGCCGCCGTGGAGCGTGACCTCCACCGATCCGTTCAAAGGGCTCCACTTGGCCGCGTTGTCGAGCAGGTTGCCGACCGCACGGTCCAGCCGGTCGGGAGCCCCGACCATCACGGTCGGCTCGAGGTCGGCGGCGAACCGGATGCCCGGGGCGCGGCGCCGGGCCCGCTCCACGGCCGCCTCCACCAGCCGGTCCAGCCGGACCTCCGAGGGACGCGCGGCCGGCTCCTGGCCGTCCCGGGCCAGGTCGACCACGTCGGCCACCAGCGCCGTCATCTCGTCCAGCTGGGCGACGACGTCCTCGCGGAGCCGGTCCCGGTCCGCCGGGGACAGCTCCGAGGCCCGGGCCAGGACCTCGATGTTCGTGCGGAGCGACGTCAGCGGGGTGCGGAGCTCGTGCGACGCGTCTGCCACCAGCTGGCGCTGGGCCCGCACCGAGCGCTCGAGTGCCTCGAGCATCCGGTTGAAGCTCGCGGCCAGCCGCCCCACCTCGTCGTCCGTCTCGACCTCGATCCGCGCGGCGAGATCGCCGGTGGCTGTGACGTGCTCGGCGGTCTCGGTGAGCCGCCGGACCGGGCGGGCCGCGGCCCGGGTGACCAGGAAGGCGAGCATGGCCGCGAGCGCGATGCCCGCCGCCGAGATCAGGACGAGGACGATCGCCAGCCGCGACAGCGTCGCGTCCACCTCGCCGAGCGGCCGGGCGATCTGGATGGCGAGGGGCTGGGGGATGGGCCCCGGCACCGGAAGCACGGTCGGCATCCGGGCGGTCAGCACCCGGTAGTGGACTCCGTCGATCCGCGCGTCGCTCAGGTACGTGTCGTGCTGGCCCGCGGCCACCGCTCGCGAAGTCCGGGTGGGCTCCATGTACGCCCCGGTCTCGCCGCTCGGGCGCAGCACGGTGCCGTCCGAGGCGACGAACTGGACGTACCCGGGCGACTCGCCGGCCACGTCGGGGGGCGCGATGGTGATCTGGAATCCGGCCGACCCGCCCGACCCCACCGACTGGACCTCGCGCCGCGACGTGAGCTGGTCCAGGCGATCCCGCAGCGCGGTGTCGACACCGCCCCGCAGCTCGCCGCGGACGACCAGGTACACGACCACGGAGGCCAGCGCCACCGCGACCGCCACGGCCGCCGCCGACCCCACCGCCACGCGCCGCCGGAACGTCACGACGTCGTCCCTTCCTTCAACACGTATCCGACGCCGCGCACGGTGTGGATCACGCGCGGCTCGCCCTCGGCCTCCAGCTTGCGGCGGAGGTAGCCCACGTACACCTCGAGCGAGTTCGAGGTGGGGCCGAAGTCGTAGCCCCACACCCGCTCGAAGATCACGTCGCGGGTCAGCACCCGGCGGGGGTTCCGCAGGAACAGCTCCAGCAGCAGGAACTCCGTCCGGGTCAGCTCCAGCGGGCGGTCGCCGCGGCGGGCCTCGTGCGCCGCGAGGTCCATCTCGACGTCGCCGAATCGCAGGGTCTCGTCCTCGTCGGGGGCGGTCCGGCGGAGCAGCGCCCGGAGCCGGGCGAACAGCTCCTCCAGCGCGAACGGCTTCACCAGGTAGTCGTCGGCGCCGGCGTCGAGGCCGGCCACCCGGTCCGACACGGCGTCCCGGGCGGTCAGCATGAGCACCGGCGTCCGCAGGCCCGCCGCGCGCACGGCCCGGCACGTGGCCAGCCCGTCCAGCACCGGCATCATCACGTCCAGCACGACCGCGTCCGGGGGCCGGTCGCCGATGGCCCGGAGGGCCTGCTCGCCGTTGACGGCCAGGTCGACCTGATGGCCCTCCAGCCGCAGCGCACGGTCGAGTGACTCGCGGACGGCCGGCTCGTCGTCGACGACCAGGATGCGCGACACGCCTCCAGTGTGCCCCGTCTTCCTGAAGGAACGGTGAACCTCGCTGCTTCGTGTCGGGCCCGTGTCGTAGGGTGCCCGGGAATATCCCTCCGGCGACCTCGGTTGCGCCGCAGGAGGGAGGGCGGCCCGCAGGGGCCGGCCGGGAGGCACCGGATGGCGACGGGCGACGGCCAGCGCGACACCTCAGGCGTCAGCGGGATCGCTGCCGCGCAGGGGTCTCGCGCGCCGGCGTGGCTGGTGCTGACGCTGGTGTGCCTGGGCCAGTTCATGGTGGTGCTCGATATCTCCGTGGTGAACGTGGCCCTGCCGTCCATCCAGCGAGACCTCCACTTCAGCAACACGGGATTGCAGTGGGTGGTGAACGCGTACACGCTGGCGTTCGCCGGGTTCCTGCTGCTCGGGGGGCGCGCGGGCGACCTCTACGGGCGGCGGCGCATGTTCATCGTGGGACTGGCGTTGTTCTCCGCGGCGAGCCTGGCCGGAGGCCTGGCCCAGGACAAGACCATGCTGGTCGCCGCGCGGGCGATCCAGGGGCTGGGCGGCGCGGTGCTCGCGCCGGCCACCCTCACGATCCTCACCACGAGCTTCGCGGCCGGACGCGACCGGGCCCGTGCGCTCGGCGTGTGGAGCGCCATGGCGGCGGC
>Ga0137374_10001498_pt1 | contig 26645 bp, 6 predicted proteins | sample SagtaG_20_FD_104811 | JGI IMG/M metagenome (GOLD analysis project Ga0137374, IMG submission 104811) | Vadose zone soil microbial communities from Sagehorn Ranch, Mendocino, California, USA - Sage1_R_100_16 metaG | ecosystem: Environmental > Terrestrial > Soil > Vadose zone | place: USA... | reverse complement strand
GATGAAGACGTGCTCGGCGGCGTTCTGGCAGTGACCGTGGAGCGCATTAATGGCGGCCTGGGCGGCGTCCAGGTCCATTACCGGACGGTCGACGGGTCGGCCAAATCCAACATCGACTACGTGCGGGTGTCGGGGACCGTTGCCTGGGCCGATTGCTCGGCGGGCCAGCGGCTCATCTTCATTCCCATCCTCGACAACTCGGTGGTGGACGGGAACAAGAACTTCTTCGTCGAGTTGTCGCAGCCGGAGAGCTTCGGTCCATTCCAGACCAACCAGCCGGCGCTGGGGTTCAATTGCCGATCCGAGGTCATCATCGTGGATGACGACGAGGCCCACGGCGTCATCGGGTTCGCCCGGCCCATCTACAGCTTCAAGGAAGACGTGTTCGACGCAATCATAACCGTAACCCGCACGAATGGCTCTGAAGGCCTGGTGACGGTGCAATACCAGACGCTCAACGGCTCGGCCATCGGCGGGACGCTGCCTTCCACGACGAATGATTTTCGCACCATTACGAATGGCACACTCACCTTCGGAACGGGCGAGACCAACAAGAGCTTCGCGGTCCGGATCAATGACGACATCCTGAGCGAGTTCGAGGAGAACTTCAGCGTGCGCCTGTTCAATGTAACCGGCGGCGGCACGCTGGGCCTGACCAATGCCACTGTGCTGATCTTCGATAGCGAAACGACCGGCGCCGGCAGCATCAGCTTCACGTCCACGGACTATACCGTGGGCGAGAGCGGCGGACAGGCCAACATCACTCTGCGACGCACCGGCGCCAGCCGGGGAACGGTCGGCGTCGAGTTCCGCACGACCGACCTGCCGCCGGGCGCCGGGGCGGCACGCGCCTCGGTCGATTACGGCGGCATCACCAATACAGTCACGTTTGGCGCGGGCGTGACGCAGCAGGTCGTGCAAATTCCCATTCTTGGGGACCGCTTTGTGGAAGGCCCCGAGCAGGTCGCCTTGAGCCTGGTCAACGTGATGGGCGGCGCATCCATTGGATTCATCAACACCGCCACGCTGACAATCCAGGACGACGACGCCTACGGCTCGCTGTCGTTTGGCTCGGCGAACTATTACACGCCCGAAGAGGGCGGGGTCGCGATCATCGATGTCGTCCGAACCGGCGGCGACGCCGAGGAGGTCACTGTGGATTTCCAGGCGGTTGGCGGCACTGCCACCGACACGCTGGACTTTATCAGCACGAACGGGACGCTGACCTTCCCGGACGGCGTGACCGTGCAGACGATCTCCGTGCCGATCCTCAATGATCCGGATCTGGAAGGGCCGGAGACAGTGCTCCTGTTCCTGTTCAACTTTTCGAAGGCCCCGGCTGGTCCGATCACCAACACGGTGCTCACCATCAATGATAACGAGTCCCAAGCCGTGCCGGCGGGCTCCATCGACACGTCATTCAGCCCGGTGCCCGGCCCGAACGCCTTCGTCAACACGATTGCGATCCAACCGGACGGGCAGCTTTTGGTGGGCGGGGAGTTCACCGCGTTCGGTGGCGTCGTGCGGCGTCGTGTGGCGCGGATGAACGTCGATGGCAGCGTGGATCAGAGCTTCGATCCGGGGCCGGGGGCGGACGGGGACGTCAACGCGTTGGTGTTGCAGCCGGACGGGAAGGTGATCGTGGCCGGGGCATTCACGCGCATGGGCAACCGCAACCGGGGCCACATCGCGCGGCTGACCAGTTCGGGCGCGCTCGACACTTCCTTCAATCCCGGCTCCGGCGCCGACAACCCCGTCTTCGCACTGGCATTGCAATCGGACGGCAAAGTGCTGCTGGGCGGCGACTTCGCCACCTTCAACGGGATTTCCCGCAAGGGCATCGCCCGGCTCACCGCCAACGGCGTCAACGATCCAATCTTCCAGCCCGGCACCGGTGCCGGCGGCACGGTGTTCGCCCTGGCGCTACTGTCGGACGGAAGGATGCTCGTCGGAGGCGAATTCACGACGTTTAACAATCAGAACGTGCCCTACCTGGCGCGGCTCAACGCCGACGGCTCGGTGGACGGGACTTTTGACAGCACAGCGCCGCTGAACGGCAACGTGCGCGCCATCGCCGTTCAGCCCGACGGCCGCATCGTCATCGGCGGCTCCTTCACGCGGGTCGGCGCGACGCTCCGGCCTTACATCGCCCGGCTCAACGCGGACGGGTCGCTGGACGGAACGTTCGATCCGGGGGCGGGAGCGGACAGCTTCGTGTATTCGGTGGCCGTGCAGAGCGATGGAAAGATCCTGATTGCCGGCGAATTCAACAGCGTCGGCGGGCTGGCCCAGAATCGCCTCGCCCGGCTGCAAAGCAACGGCGCGCTGGACACGAGCATCAACTTCGGCACGGGCGCGAACCTGTTCATCGCACGGTGGTGCTTCAGACGGACGCTTCGATTGTGATCGGCGGCGGCTTTACCCAGTTCAATGGCGTGCCGCGCAATTACATCGCCCGGCTCGTGGGCGGCGAGGACATCACACCGGGCACTCTGCAATTCATTCAATCGGGATACTCTGTGCTGGAAAGCGGCACCAACCTCACCGTCACCATCGCCCGCGTCGGCGGTTCGCAGGGGCAGGTCGAAGTGGACGTCATCAGCACCGACCTCGGCTCGGCCATTGGCGGCATCGATTATGGAATCGTCGACGAGCACCTGATCTTCGTCCCCGGCGAGACGATCAAGACGATTGTCGTCGGCATTACGAACGACGTGTTGATCGAGCCAAACGAGGTATTCCAGTTGGCCCTGACCAATGTGGCGGGCGGCGCGATGCTTAACGACGCGGCGGTGACCTACGTGACCATTGTCAATGACGACAGCGCGGTGCGTTTCACCTTCCCTGCGTTCAGCGTGAACGAAAAGGTCATCGGCGGCAACGCGCTCATCGGAGTCGTGCGCGTGGGCGCGACGAACGACCCTGTTTCGGTGGACTTCGCGACGGTCGCAATCCCCGGCGGGGCGTTGCCGAACCTGGATTTCACGCCGGTGAACGGCACGCTGACGTTCCTTCCAGGCCAGACAAACCTCAACTTCACGGTCCCAATCCGCGATGATGTCCTGGTCGAGGGAAACGAGGCGTTCTATGTGGCGCTGACCAACGTGACGGGCCCGGCGGTGATTTCCCTGCCGCTGGCGACGGTGAACATCATCGACAACGACTTCAGTCCGGGCAGTCTGAGCTTCAACCAGACCGCCTATAATGTCAGCGAAAGCAACGCCAACTTGACCATTACGATCGTGCGCACCAACGGCGCCAGCGGCGTGGTCTCGGTCAACTGGAGCGCGGGCGGCGGCACGGCCTTGTCGGGCATCGACTACGTTGCCTCGGGTGGCGTCGTCAGCCTGGCCGATGGCGAGACCAATGAAACATTCACCATCCAGATAGTGGATGACGTGCTGGTGGAGGGTAACGAGGCGTTCATTGTGACGATTTCCAACCCGACTGGCGGCGCGTTGATCAGCGGTCCCAGCGCCGTGGTCGTGACCATCGAAGATGACGAATTCGGCCCGGGCAGCCTGGATCCGACGTTCAATCCGGGCACGGGCGCCAACAGCCCGGTGCGGTCCGTCGGCGTCGCGCCGGATGGCAGAGTGGTGGCCGGGGGCGAGTTCACCAATTTCAATGGTGTGGCGCGGGCGTATCTGGTCCGTTTGAACGTGGACGGCTCAGTGGACCTGGGTTTTGACACGAGCGTCGGCGCCAACGGCTCGGTGCAGGCGGTCGGTGTTTACCCGGACGGCCGGGTGGCCGCAGGCGGTTCGTTCACGGCGTTCAACGGCCAGCCGTTTGGCCGGGTCGTGCGTGTTGGCGCGAATGGCCTGCCCGATGCTCTCTTAACGCAGGGCGGCGGGGCCAACAGCATCGTGAACGCGTTGCTCGCCGGACCGAGCGCCAGCGTCACCGTGGGAGGCGGTTTCACCCAGCCCACAGCCCGTGTGGCGCGTTTCCTGGCGGATGGCGGGCAGGACGCCACGTTCACGCCCGGGACAGGGCCGGATATCATCGTCCACGCGCTGGCCGGGCATCCATCCGGTGGCGTCGTGATTGGAGGAGCGTATTCAAACTACAACGGCGTCAGCCGTGTCCACGTGGCCAAGCTGTTCCCCAGCGGCCTGCTCGATCCGACCTTTATTCCGCGGGTGGTCAGCGGCGGGTTTGTCTACGCGGTAGCCAGCCAGCCCGACGGCAAGGTGATTATTGGCGGCGCTTTCACGAGCGTCGATGGCCTCGCGCGCCGCCGCATCGCCCGCTTCAACGCCAGCGGTACTCTCGACTTCGGCTTCAACACCGGCTCGGGCGCCAATGCCGATATCCGGGCTATCGCGGTACAGCCCGACGGCAGAATTATCGTGGCGGGCAACTTCACCAACTTCAACGGCGTGACCCGAATGAGGGTGGCGCGCCTGGAGGCGTCCGGCGCACTGGATTCCGTGTTCGATCCGGGCCGCGGGGCGGACAACACGGTTTACTCCGTGGCGCTCGAGCCGGACGGCAAAGTCGTCATTGGCGGCGCCTTTATGATGGTCAATGGGTTCCTTCGCAATGGCGTGGCCCGGCTGAACGGGGATCAGCCTGTGGCGCGATTCGTGGCGGCGAGCATGGGGGCCACCGGACCGGTGCTGACTTTGCGGACCACGCCAGGAGGCGTTTACGTGATCGATGCATCGACGAACCTTGTCAACTGGCTGCCCCTGAAGACAAACACGACGAGCGGCTACGAACTCATTTTTACAGATTCCACCGCGCACGGCCTGGACTGGCGTTTCTACCGGGCGCGGCAGGTCCCACGGTGACAGCCGGGCGGCGCCGGACGATGAATTCTTTTTGAGCACTATGATGAGCATGATGGAACGATGGGTGAGAAGGATGGGCTTGAGGCCGCCACGCGGCGAACCGGTGAGTAGGGCAGGCGACTCGCCTGTCTGCGCGGGCGTCCCGCCCGCGTGCATCTTCGAGGGTGAGACGCCCGGAGTGACAGCCGGGACGGCTGCCCCACTACGGCGCTGGCCTGGCTGGCTGGCGCTTTGGGGCGCGGGGCTGCTGGCGCTGGGCGCGGGGAGCGCCGTTGCCCAGCCCGCGAACGACCTTTTTGTGAACGCGCAGACCCTCGCCGGCTTTTCCGGAACCGTGACGGGCAACACGGTGGGCGCGACGGTGGAACCGGGGGAGCCCCTGGTGATCGACCCGCGCTTTGGGTTTCCGATCCCGAACGGGGCGTCGGTTTGGTTTCGGTGGACGGCGCCGGCCAGTGGCACGGTTTCCTTCGACACATTTGGCTCGTTCTTCCTTTTCGACACGGTATTGGCCTCCTACGAAGGGACGAACTTTGCGACGCTGATCCAACTGACGGCCCAGGACGATGCGTTGCTGCCGGGGACTTTTTTCCACAGCCAGATTTTTTGGCCCGCCATAGCCGGCACCGAGTACCACGTGAAACTCTCCGGGTGGTTTGGCTCGACTGGCCCGTATCTCCTGAATTGGTTGATGACCGGCGTGGTGACCAACAACCCGCCGCCTGTCGTCGTACCTACAGAAATCCAGTTCGAGTCGGCCAGGTATCTCGTGAGTGAAGTCGCGCCGGGCTACGCGACCATCAGCGTGGTTTACGGCGGCGGCGCGCCGGGTGCGGTCACGGTGGACTACTCCACGGCCGACGGCACTGCCCGGGACGGCCTCGACTACATCGGACGCTCGGGCACGCTCACCTTCCAGTTCGGCGAGACAAACAAAACGTTCACCATCCCGATCCTCGACAATCCGGAGCCGAACGTCGACAAGACCGTGAATCTCTCCCTGGCCAATCCCACGGGCGGCGCCACACTCGGGGCGTTCAATACCGCTGTGCTGACCATCGTGGACAACGAGACCGTGCCATTCCTTGCCGCGGCAGGGCGGTTCGAGTTTTCCGAGACGAATTACGCGGGCACGGAGTTCGAGTCGTATCAGCTCGTATGGAACGGCAGCGCGTTCGAGGGAATCCACAACGTCCAGGGCGTCGTAGTGACCGTCAACCGCGTCGGGGGCAGCACCGGCCGGGTGCTGGTGGACTATACGACTGTGGACGATCTGTTCTTTGGCGGCGCGGTGGCTGGAGTCGACTATTGGCCGACCAACGGCACACTGGTCTTCGACGACGGCCAGACGAGCACCAATTTCGTCGTGGGCGTGGGCACCGACCTGTTCAGCCCCACCTTCAATGCCATAGTGCCGCTGCTCATCTCCAACCCGCGACCTGCGCCTGGCGAAAACCCCGCGGTCATCGTCCCTACGATGGGGCTGCTGACCAACGCGACGCTGGTGGTCGTTGAGGTGCTCGGGGGAGCGACAATCCCGACAGTGTTGCCGCCGCCGGCCATCGCGTTTACCTTTGAGCGGCTCAACTTCCGTGGCGTCGAGTATGGCCGGCCGGCGTTCGACGCGGTCAGCGGAACCTTTTTCGACACTACGAATTTCAACAGCGAGATTGAGATCGAAATTCTGTTGCCGGGAGGCGGGCCCGGCCAGGTGTTTCTGGATCTGGTGCCCCTCTATGGTCACGCTCCCCCGCCCGCGTTTGCCTTCGGGCAGCCTTTGGAGGCCGGTTCGGACAATGCCGATCTTATCTGCGGCCTCGACTCCTTCACCGTGACCAACCTCGTGTCCACGAACATCGAATACTTTCCCTATCCCAACACGGACTACACCGACGGTTCAGACGTCATCACGAATTTTCCGGACATCCATCCGACCCTTGCGGGAATCAGGGCCGTCGCTGGAACCGTCAACATCGAAAATCCCTGCCGGATTCGGGTGACGTTCCCGAACGCCATTGAACGGGTTAGCGTTTTCCTGCCAGTCGTCAACGACAACGTGGTCGAGTTCAACGAGGACGTGGCGCTGCGTTTGACTCCCATTGGCGGCAACCCGCCCGTTCGCATATCCGGCCGGCGCGCGACGGCGACCATTATCGATGACGAGGAGCCGTCGGGCATCGCCGACCGGATGTGGAACCCGGACAATGTTTTCTTCACGACCAACCGCGCCTACAACCTGACGCCAGGGGCCAACAATACCGTGAACTCGCTGGCGGTGGATCGCAATCAGAAGACCGTTATTGTCGGCGATTTCACCGCCTACAACGCCAACCCGCGCCGCGGCGTGGCTCGAATCAACATCGACGGATCGCTCGATTTGACGTTTACGCCCGGCACGGGCGCCAACGGGCCAGTCACCGACGTCGGCATTTACGGATCTCTGGGCACCAACGTCACGAGCGCCCTCAGCGACAAAATCGTCATCGTCGGCATCTTCAGTTCCTTCAACAACCAGCCCCGCATGGGCATCGCCCGGCTGAACCCGGACGGCACGCTCGACGCCTCATTCAACCCGCGCGCCGGGGTCACCCGCAACGGCGGCCCGGGGATCGTCCGCTCGCTGGCGCTTCAAAGCGACGGCAAAGTGGTGATCGCGGGCGACTTCACTCATTACGATGGCATCGCGCGGCAAAGCGTGGCGCGCATCAACGCCGACGGTTCGCTCGACACGACGTTCGACACCGGCGCCGGGCCCAACGCGACGGTCTGGACTGTCGCGTTGCTGGAGACCTCGCCGCCCCTCTTGACGGGCGGCGGCAGTTTCGGCGGGCAGGCCGAGGACATCAACGTGGTCGACACCGGGGGCAAGCAGGGCGTCATAACCGTCAATTACGACTTCCTATCCATCCCGGATGAGATGCGGATTTATTACGAGGGCGTTCTGCTGACGAACACGACGTACATCAACGGCGTGGGCTCGTTCTCTATCAACTTCGGCCCGGGCCAGTCCACGATAGTGACCATTGTCATGAATCAGGGCAGCGGACTGATCGGCACGTACTGGGAGTACACGGCCAGCATCCAGACGATCGGCGAGGACAAGAAGATGATGATTGGCGGCGATTTCACCTCGGTGAATGGCGTGGCGATCAACCGCATTGCCCGGCTCAACGCCAACGGCGCCCTGGACTTGGGTTTCAATCCCGGCGGGGGCGTCAACGGCACCGTCCGGGCCATCGGCGCGCAGGGGAACAACAAAATCGTCGTCGGTGGGGCGTTCGATTCGGTGGACTTCCGGAGCCGCAACTCCATCGCGCGCTTCCTGCCAGACGGTTCGCTGGACACCGACTACGACCCCGGCAGCGGGTTTGACGGGCCGGTGTTCACCGTGCTGATCGATGCATCGGGCAAGGCTCTTTGCGGTGGGCCTTTCAAGTCTTTCAACGGCACGCGTCGCGTGGGCATGGCCCGGCTCTTCGACCACGGCGCGCTGGATACCGGTTTTCTGGACACGGCGCACAACCAGTTTGCCGGCCTGATCCACGGCCTCAGCGGGGAGGCGCGCAGTTTCGTGAGCCGGTTCGCCTTGCAAAATGACGGCAATATCATGATTGGCGGCTCGTTCACCAACATCGGCTGCATGCACACCATCGACCTGTGCGAAACGAATATTATTCCACGCGTGGGTGCGATTGGCGCCTTTAGCCTCTTTACGCTCACTCCGTTCGAGGTCCTTTTCGAACGCCATGTCTGGAATCGCCAGGAGAAGCGCGCCCGCTACAACGTCGCCCGGCTGATTGGCGGACGCACCCCCGGCCCGGGCAACGTCCGATTCACCTACGCCGACTATGGCGCGGATGAAGGCACCGGTGATTTTACGGTCACTATGAGCCGCGTGGACGGCCGGCTGGGGACGCTCTTAGGGGACGTGGCGACGAGCAATCGCACGGCGCAGGCCGGCGCCGACTTCCCGTTTACTAAAACCACGCCCACCTGGCCGGAAGACGCTTACGTGGCTCCCTACAGCATTGGCTATGTCGAGCCTCAGTACTTTATCATTCCCCTGACGAACGATGACCTGCGGGAAGGAGATGAGATCTTCGACCTGGGCCTCTTCAACCCGGTGGGCAGCGTGTTTCTGGGCGGTGAATTCATTCCATTGGGCGGCGCCATCAGCCGGTCCCACGCGCCTGCGACGATCGCGGATGACGACTTCGATCATGGCATCATGGCTTTTGCCAAACCGGTGTTCACGGCCAGCGAGGGCGCGACGAACCTGACGGTGACGCTGGTCCGCACCAACGGGTCCAGCGGCCTGGTGACGGTGGATTACTTTTTCAGAAACGGCACAGCGTTTGGCGGCGTCGACTTCACCAATTTGCAGGATCGCACCCTGTTCACGGCCATTTTCGGCCAGGGTATCACGCGCATCGACATCCAGATTCCGATATTTGATGACGTCATCGCGGAACCGGACAAAACCTTCTTCATGGTGCTCACCAACGCGACCGGCGGCGCCAAACTGCCCGGCGGCCAACTCACTTCGGACCTGACGGCCAATTTGGTCATCATCGACAACGACCATGCTTCGGGCCGTTTGAACTTTATCCGGGCGAACTTCATCACCAACGAATTCTCAGGAGCCGCCATTATCACCGTGGCCCGCATCGATGGCAGCGTCGGGCCGTTGAGCGTGGACGTTACCGCCACCAGCGGCACGGCCATCGCGGGAGTCGACTTCGTTGGAATCACCAACCGGCTCTCCTGGGTCAATGGTGATACGGCCAACAAACAAGTCATCGTGCCGCTGATTGTTGACGGACTGGTGGAGCCCAACGAGACGGTCAATCTGGCGCTCGTCAATTTTTCAGCCAGTTCCGGCATCGGCTTCCAGACTACCGCCACGCTCACCATCGGCAACGACGACGCTTTCGGCACGCTGGTTTTCAGCCAGCCCATTTATGACGCCAACGAGAACGGCACCAATGTGACCATCATCGTCAATCGCGTCCGCGGCGTCGCCGGCACGGTTTCCTGCACATTCCAAACGGAGGACGGTACGGCGGCGGATGGCCTGGACTACCTGGGCACCAATGGGACGCTGGTCTTCGGCCCGGGCGAATTCAGCAAGTCCTTCCAAGTGACGCTGCTGAACAATTCCGTTTCCGATGGCGATCGCGTGGTCACCCTGCGCATCACTAATTTCGTCCTGACCGCGGGCGGGCCGGTGACCGTGGCGTTGCTGCGCATCATTGACGACGAATCGGTGAACACGCCCGCCGGTTCGCTCGACACGACGCTGGATCCCCTCGCGGGCGCCAACAGCCCGGTTTACGCGCTGGCCCTCCAGTCCGACGGGAAAATCCTCATCGGCGGAGATTTCCGTTCCGTCAATCACGTCACGCGCAACCGCATGGCGCGCCTGCACCCCAACGGGTTGCTCGATCCCACCTTCAATGCCGGCCTTGGCCCCAACCGTCCCGTGCGTGCCATCGCCCCCCAGCCCGATGGCCGGCTCATCATCGGGGGCTTCTTCGACCGGGTCCATGGCACGAACCGAGCCCACATCGCCCGCATGCTTTCGGACGGTTCGCTCGACATCTTTTTTGATCCCGGCGCGGGCGCAGACAACCCGGTGTTTTCCCTGGCGCTGGCGCCCGACGGCCAGGTGGTCGTGGGAGGTTCGTTCACGACCTTCGATGGAATCCCGCGGGCCGGCATCGTGATGCTGAACACCAATGGCACCGTGGATGCTTCGTTCAATCCCGGAGAAGGCGCCAACGGCACCGTCTACGCCGTGGCCATTCAGGGTGATGGCAAAGTCGTCCTGGGTGGGGACTTTACCATCGTCGGGCGCACGTTCCGCCCGGGTATCGCGCGCCTCAACCGCGACGGGAGCCTGGACTTGAGCTTCAATCTGGGTGAAGGCCCCAACGGCACGGTGCGGGCGATCACGCTCCAGGCGGACGGCGGAATTCTCCTGGGCGGTTCTTTCACGACCGTCGACGGAAATCCCCGCGGCGGTCTGGCCCGGCTCAACCCGGATGGCGCCGTCGACCCACTATTCCTTCCGCCCACCAGCGGCGACGGGGCAAACGGCTCCGTGCTCGACATCGAGCTCCAGGCCGATGGCAATCTCATTGTGGCAGGTGACTTTACGATCTTCAACGGCGTCACTCGCCGGCGCATAACGCGGCTCCTGCCCAACGGCAAGACCGATCCCACCATCAATTTCGGGGAGGGGGCCAACAGTTTCATCGCCGCCGCGGTGATTCAGCCCGACCGCCGAATTGTCATTGGCGGAGGTTTCACCTCCGTGCAGGGCCAGACCCGCAACTCGATTGCCCGCCTGTATGGTGGATCCATTGCCGGCCCGGGAAGCATCGAATACAGCCGGTCTTCCTATCTGGTCACGGAAAACGCGGGGCAGGCCACCATCACAGTCCGGCGCACGGGCGGGACGACCGGTGAAGTAACCGCGGAGGCCGCAACGAGTCCGGGCACGGCCTTGCCCGGGCTGGACTACACGAACGTCACCGCTTCGCTCTTTTTCCCGGAAGGCGAGGTCGAGCAGACCTTCGTTGTCCCGTTGGTCAATGACATCGTTATCGAGCCGGACGAAACGGTCCTGTTGTCGCTCGCCAATCTGACGGGTGGGGCGACCCTGGGCGAAGTGCCCGACGCCACCCTGGTCATCCAGAGCGATGACAGTCTCGTCGGGTTCTCCGGCCCGAGTTACACTGTCAACGAGAACGCCATTGCCGGCTATGCTCCCATCACCGTGGTGCGCAGCGGCACCACCAACAGCAGCGTTTCGATTGATTACCTGACCCGCCCGGGCACTGCCACCGCGTCTGAGGATTACACGAACGTGACCGACACGCTCACCTTCGCGCCGGGCGAGACGCTCAAAACATTTCAGGTCCCGATCGTGAACGATCCGTTTGTTGAAGGCCCCGAAACCGTGGGCTTGTTCCTCACCAATATCACCGGCGCGTCGCAGCTCGGCATCTCGTCGGCCACGCTGGTCATCGTGGACGACGACTTCTCACCTGGCCTAATCCAGTTCGCGTCGCCGAATTACGTGGTGAACGAGTACGAAACCAACGCCGTGATCACCGTCGTGCGCATCGGCGGCACCTTTGGGATTGTGACGGTGGACTTTGACACGTCCCCGGGGACCGCGCAGCCGGGGTCGGATTACCAGCCGCGATCCGGACAGCTCACCTTCGCCGATGGCGTGAGTGTCAACACCTTCAACGTGCCCATTGTGCCGGACTTCGAAGCGGAAACCAATGAAACCGTGACGTTGACGCTCATGCGCGCGGGCGGCGCGACCATCGGATCAAACTCGACGGCCATCCTCACCATTCTCAACAACAACCTGACCAACGGCGCCTTCAGCTTCACGGCGACGAACTATACGGCGACGGAAAGCAACCGCTCGGTGACTCTGGCCGTCGCGCGCCAGTTTGGCACCGGCGGGTCGGTCTCCGTCGACTACAGGACCGTTTCGGGCACGGCGAGCAACGGGGTCGACTTTATCGCTGTCACCAACACGCTGTTCTGGGCCAACGGAGATTCCTCGCCCAAGCTCATTACCGACATCGTTCTCGTGGACGACGCACTGGTCGAGGAACCGGAGACTTTTACCGTGCAGTTGTTCAATCCGACGGGCGGGGCCATCGTCGGCGCCCGTGGGACGACGACCGTGACGATTCTCGACGAGGACGTCGGCCCGGGCTTTCTGGGCTTCAGCACCGGGACCTACGTCGTCAGCGAGAACGCGACCAATGCGCTCATCACAGTCACCCGCCTTGCTGGCCGCACGGGTGTTGTGGCCGTCGATGTGGCCACCGTCCCCGGCGGGAGCGCTGTGGCCGGACTCGATTACGCGCCTGCCAGCACCAACCTTGTTTTCCTGGATGGCCAGCGGAGCAACACCTTCGTGGTCACGGTCACGAACAATCTTATCGTCGAGGGCGACAAGACCATTCTTCTCTCCTTGTCGAACCCGACCGGCGGCGCGTCCACCAACGGCCGGATCATCTCGGCGACTCTGGCCATTTTGGAGGACGATCAGCCGGCCGGATCGATTGACGCCGGTTTCGGAGGCACGGGCGCCGATGGGCCCGTCGACGTGGTCGGCGTCCAGACGAACAACAACAAGTTGTTCGTCGGCGGGGAATTTACGAAATTCAGCGGTGCGGATCGAAGCCATATTGTGCGGCTCAACCAGAGCGGCAGTGTGGACACGACCTTCGACCCCGGCACCAACATCAACAACTCGGTGCGCGCCCTGGCGGTGCAGCCGGACGGCAGGCTGCTCATCGGCGGCCTGTTCACCAACGTCGCCAACAACGTCATCAGCTATTTGGCCCGCCTGAGCACCGACGGCTCCCAGGACCAGGAATTCCTGTCCGGTCTCTCCGGCGTGGACAACGTGGTGGACGCCATCGCGCTGCAGACCGACAGCCGCATTGTCATTGGCGGCAGTTTCACCACGGTCAATGGTTTGAGTTTATCCAGAATCGCGCGCCTGGAAGCCAACGGCGCGCTCGACCCGGGCTTTAACCCGGGCACCGGCGCCAACGGGGACGTGCATGCGGTGGCCTTGGCTGCTGATGGCGCAATTCTGGCCGGCGGAGATTTCTCAATCTTTAACGGTGTTTCTGCCGGCGGCATCGTCCGGCTGCGGCCGAACGGCTCGATCGATCCGACCTTTAGCACCGGCCTGGGTTTTGACGATTCGGTGAGGGCCATTGTCATTCAGCCGGGCGACAATAAGATCCTCGTGGCCGGCTACTTTAGCGGCTACAGCCCCACTCTCACCAGCTTCGTTCCGCGGGCAGGCGTGCTGCGGCTGAACGTGGACGGCTCGCTCGACCCGACGTTCAACCCCGGCTCCGGCGCCAACGAATACATCAACGCGCTGGCCCTGCAGCCCGATGGCAAGATTCTGGTGGGTGGCGGGTTCACCCTGTTTAACGGGGTTGAACGCAATCACCTCGCTCGTCTCAATTCCAATGGTTCGATTGACTTCACGTTCAACATCGGCTCCGGCGCGGACAATTATATCAATACAATCGCCCTCCAGACCGACCGCAAGATCATCATTGGCGGCGGCTTCCGGCACTTCGACGGCGCGCCGCGCAACTTCATTGCCCGTCTGGCAGGGGGCGACAACGTTGGATCCGGGCAATTCGCCTTCAGCGATCCGATCTACAACGTGCTGGAAAACTCGACCAACGCGACGATTACCGTCCGCCGCCTCGTCGGCACGTCCAATGCCGTCAGCGTGGCCTTCGCCACCGCGGACGGCACCGCGCTCGCCTCCACCCACTACGTGGCGACGAATGGCACCCTGTTTTTCGGCCCTGGTGAAACGGTTCGCACGTTGGTTCTGCCCGTGATCGACGACATCGCTACGAACGCCGACCGCACGCTGACACTGCAATTGTCCAACCCCACGGGCGGCGCCTCCCTCGGCTTCCCCGCAGTCGCAACGGTCAACCTGATCAACGACGACAGCGCGTTGCTCTTCACCGTCCCGCGGTTCAGCGCCTCGGAAAGCCAGGGTAGCAACGTAGTGATTACCGTGCAACGAGCCGGCAGCCAGGTGGGAACGGTCACGGTCAACTTTGCCACCGGGACCAACGGGACCGCCACCCCAGGCCTGGACTTTTTCGCTCAGGCCGGTCAACTGGTGTTCACCAACGGTCAGACGGTCGCGTCCTTTCTGGTGCCGATCATCGACGACACTCTAATCGAAGTCAATGAAACCGTCGCTCTGCAACTTTTCAACCAAACCCGCACTTACCCGGCGGGCAACGTTTCCATTGACGTTCCCACCGCCGTGCTGGAAATCGTCGACGACGACTTCGGCATCGGCCTGATTGGCTTCGCGACCAGCAATTTCACGGTCAGCGAGCGGGGGGGCGCGGCGACCATTACCGTAACCCGGGCGGGCGGCAGCGCGGGGGCCGCCTCGGTGTTCTTCGCACTGAGTCTCGGGCTGACGAACGCAGCCACGCCCGGATTGGATTACATCAACACCAACGGTTTGCTGGTCTTTGGCGACGGCCAGACGGTGAAGACGTTTACCGTGCCGATCTTCGACGATACGCTCGTGGAGGGCCCGGAGCAGATCCGGCTGAACCTGTTCAACGTCACGGGCGCCGCCCTTGGACTGAGCAGCGCCACATTGACCATCCTGGCCGATGAAGCCGTGTTTTCGTTCAGCCAACCGGTATTCGTCGTGAACGAGAACGGCGGCAGCGCTTTGATCACCGTTTCCCGGTCTCCGCAGGGAACCGGCCCGGTCAGCGTGGGCTTTGCCACGAGCGACAACACGGCGCTCGACGGCCTCGATTACCGCGGGACCAACGGCACGTTGGTTTTTGCTCCGGGTCAATTGACGGCCTCTTTCCGGGTCCCGATTATCGACGACAACCTTGGCGAGGGCAATGAACTCCTGACGCTCACACTGCTGAACCCAAGAGGCGAATCCACACTCGCCGGCGGCACGAACGTGGCCTCCCTCGTCATCGTGGACAATGACGTCAGTTTCAGTTTCCTGGCGACGAACTTCGCGGTGCTTGAGACGGACGGCACGGTCGACATCCAGGTCGTTCGCCGCGGGCGGACCAACGGAACGGATAGCGTCGAGTTCAATACGAGCGACGGCACGGCGATCGCTGGCCAGGATTACGCGTTCACAAACCTCACGCTCGTTTTCGCACCCGGCGAAGTGCTCAAGACCGTCTCAATAATCATTCGCGACGATGCTGTCGGTGAAGGCACCGAGTTCTTCAACTTGAACCTGGTCAACCCTTCCCTGGGTTCCACGGTCGGCGTTCCGGGCACGGCGACGGTGTCCATTTTCGACGATGAAGACACTGTGAGCTTTGGGGCGGCTGCGTTCTCGGTGGACGAAAGCGCCGGCACCGCGTTCGTCACGGTCACCCGGAATGGGGCCTTCCCATTTGCCACCGTGACGGTCCAGTTCCAGACGATGGCCGGCACGGCGACGGTAGGACTGGACTACACCAACGTGAGCGGCCAGCTCACCTTCGGCTTTGGCGAGACGTTCAAGTTCATTCCGATCCCCATCACGGACGATCTGCTCATCGAGGGTGACGAAACATTCACCGTCCGTCTTTTCAACGCTTCCGGCGCGGCCCTCATCAGTCCCAGCAACGCGGTCGTGACGATCGTTGAGAATGACACCAGCGTCTCCTTCGGGGCCGCCACGTTCAGCGTCTCCGAGACCGTCTCGAACGCGGCGATCCCGGTGATTCGGTCCGGGGGCACAGCGGGCACCGTGACGGTCCAGGCTTTTACGACCAACGGTACTGCCACGGCCGGCGTCGATTACGTCGGGACGAACGTTTCAATCGTTTTCCCGCCCGGCGTGACGAGCCAATCCCTGGTGATTCGACTCAACGACGACCTGCTGATCGAGGGCAACGAAACCGTCGGCCTGCGGCTGGTCAACCCGATTGGCGCCGTGCTCGGGACGCCCAGCACCGCGACGCTGACGATACTCGACGAGGACGCCAGCATCATCGTGCCCGCCGGCTCGTCGATTGTCTCGGAAAACTACCTGCCGCCCAGCGGCGTCATCGATCCGGGCGAGCGGGTTACGGTGAACTTCGGCCTGCGCAACATTGGAAACGTCGACACATTGAATCTCGTCGCCACACTGCTCAATAGCAACGGTGTGACGCTCTCGAGCGGTGCGCAGCCTTTCGGCGTGGTGGCCGCGTCGGGCGCCGTCGTCTCCATGCAATTCACGTTCACCGCCACCGGCACGAACGGCGGGCGCATCACGGCGGTGCTCCGGCTCCAGGATGGCGCCAACAATCTGGGCACCGTGAGTTTTGATTTTACCCTGGGTCTCAATGCCAACAACTTCGTCAACAGCGGCGGCGCCGCCATCAATGACCGCGGGCCGGCCTCGCCTTACCCAATGACCAATATCGTTTCCGGTCTTGCCGGCCTGATTACCAAGCTCACGGTAACTGTCGCCAATATCAGCCATACGTTCCCGGACGACATCGACATCCTCCTCGTGGGACCGGGCGGGCAGAAGGCCGTTTTAATGTCCGACGCCGGCAGTTCGAGCAGCTCGGCCAACCCGATCGCCAACGTGACGATCAAATTCGATGACGCCGCGGCTACTTCCATCCCGGACAGCAACCAGATTGTTTCGGCCACCTATCGGCCGGCCAACTGGTTTGGCGTCGGCTCGGCGGATTCCTTCCCGGGGATACCGGGTCCCTACACCAACTCGTCTCTGTCCATCTTCAGCAACACCCCTCCGAACGGCGTCTGGTCGCTGTACGTGGTCGATGACGAAACGGGTGACATCGGGAATATCGCCGGAGGTTGGTCCCTGGGCATCACCACCACGGAAAGCATCGTGCCGCTGGCGGATCTCTCGATCGCAGCGACGGACGGGCCCGATCCGATTGCGGCCGGCGACACGCTCACCTACACGATCCTCGTGATGAACAACGGCCCCTCCGTGGCCACCGGGGTGGTGCTGACGAATACCCTGCCCCCGGGGATGAACTTCATTTCCGTGTCTCCCACCAATATCTGTAGCAACGCGGGCAGCATCGTCACCTGCAACTTCGGCACGCTTGGCAGCGGCGTCTCTTCTAACGTCACTATCCTCGGCGCGCCCACATTGCCGGGCACCATCACGTCGCTGGCGACCGTTTCCGGGGGCCAGATGGACGTCGTGCCGGCCAACAACAGTTTTTCGATCAAGACCTCCGTGGTCCCGCTGACGCTGGCGATCGCCATCGCCCACGAAGGCACCGATTGTGTGCTGCGTTGGCCCGCGCCCGCCGCGGGTTATACGCTCCAGTACGCCAACTCGTTGCGTTCGGCCAGTTGGACCAACTACCCCGTTGCGCCGGTAGTGGCCAACGGGATGAACTCTGTTATCGTGAGTATGACAAACAACGCCCGGTACTTTCGATTGCGCGCGCCGTAGAACCCGCCTCGCGCACCAGTTCATCGCAAATTTGATATGAATAGAATGCCAATTGCTTGGTGGAACTTTTGTCAGCCGCCGCTGGCGCTAGGCGTTGGCCTGCTTTTGGGCGTCGGCGGGGCGCTCCCGTTGCGCGCGGCCGAAGCCGGCTTGCCCGCGGTGACGGTCCAGCAGATATCAGCCCTGCTGGACGAAAAGGAGGCCCGCACGCCGGCGCAGCGCAAGCTGCACAGCCACCTCGTGTATGCGATCAAGATGAACCGCAATGAGCCAATTGCGCCCGGGGTTCCAACTCAACCATTGAACTTCAAACCGGAAGCGGACGGGCGGGTGCTGGTTGACATCAGTGCCAAAGTGACCGCGGCGCTGTTGACGCTCATTCGTCAGAACGGGGACATTGTCAGCACGCATCCAGAGTATGACGCCATTCGCGCCCGCCTTCCGCTGGGAGCATTGGAGGTGGTGGCGGGTTCGGCGGACGTGCGGTGGATTCGGCCGGCGCTGGAGCCGAAGACGCATACGGGTCGGCTCACCTCCGAAGGCGACACCACCCACCGAGCCGGATTGGCGCGCACAAACTTCAACGTCATGGGAGCTGGCGTTAAAGTGGGCGTGATCTCCGATAGCGTCGACTTCCTGGCCGGATCCCTGGCTTCGGGGGATGTGCCATCGGTCACAATCCTTCCCGGCCAGGCCGGGTGTTGCACGGGTGAAGGCACTGCAATGCTTGAGATCGTTGCGGATCTGGCGCCGAAGGCGCAGTTATTCTTTTCCTCCGCGAACGGCGGCCCCGCCCAGTTCGCGCAAAATATCCGGGATCTGCGGGCGGCCGGCTGCGACATCATCGTGGACGATATCATCTACCTCGACGAGTCGCCGTTTCAGGACGGAATCGTCGCCGACGCCGTGAACACCGTGACAGCCGGCGGCGCTCTCTATTTTTCGTCGGCCGGAAACGAAGGCAATCTGAACAAGGGCACCTCCGGGACCTGGGAAGGCAATTTCAGCGGCCAGGGGACGTTTACCTATATGGGCGGCACCTGGACGCCTCATACTTACGGAAACACGACGCTCAATCTGGTTCCTCTTACGAGCAGTCCCGGGGACACTTCCCTGTTCTGGTCCGACCCCCTCCGCGGTTCCACCAACGATTATGATTTATTCATCATCGATCCGACCAATAACATGGTGGTCGCCAGTTCCACGAATCCTCAGACGGGCACACAGGATCCTTACGAGGACGCCGGCGTGGCCTATCCCGGGCAGGCCGTGCTTGTCGCACGGGCCCGGGGCGTTGACCGGTTCCTTCACTTTTCGGTCTTTCGGGGATTGCTGACCACGGCGACCGCCGGGGAAATTCGCGGCCACAATTGTGCCAGCAATGCGTTTGGGGTGGCGGCCGTGAACGTCGCCACACGATTTCCCAATGCGTTTATTGCGGGCGCAGCGAACCCGGTGGAGACGTTCAGCTCAGATGGTCCCCGGCGCATGTTTTATGACGCTGCGGGGAATCCATACAATCCGAGCAACTTCCTGGCCACAGGCGGCATTGTTCGCGCAAAGCCGGATATCGCCGCGGCGGACGGGGTGAAAACGACGACGCCCGGCTTCAACCCGTTCTTCGGCACTTCCGCCGCGGCCCCCCATGCGGCAGCCCTCGCAGCCCTGATCAAGTCCTACAATCCGGGGCTGACACCGCAGCAACTCCGCTTTGCCCTTACGAATACTGCGCTCGACATCGAGGCGCCCGGCATGGATCCCGACTCCGGCTGGGGAATCGTCGATCCCATTGGCGCCCTCACCAGTATTCCGCCGCCGCTGCCGACACTCATCGCCAGCAACCTTTCCGGGGGCAATCTCAACGGCATTATCGAACCCAACGAGTGCAACGACCTCGACCTGGTCCTTCGGAACAACGCCGTCAACCCCGCCGCCAACATCGTGGGCACGCTCTCGACCGTCACCCCGAACGTGACTATCTCCGTGCCGGTTCAGTCTTATCCAAACATGCCGCCTGGCTCCACGGCGACGAACTCCGCGCCGTTCCGCTTCTTCACTTCGCCCGGCTTCGCCTGTGGCACGGCCATCGACTTCACGCTCGTCGTCTCCTCCTCGCTGGGCTTCTCGACCAACAACTTTACGATGACCAGTGGCGCCATCGGCCTGATTCCGGTGGCGTTTTCCAATTTCACAGTGACTCCCATCCCGGATCCCATGGGCACCAACTTCGGTCTTGTGGACGTGCCGATTGCGGTGAGTAACTTTCCAGGTTCCATCGGCAAGATCACTGTGTCTCTGCACCTTCTCCACCCGTCCGATCGTGAGCTGGGTATTGGCCTTTTTGCGCCGGATGGGACCTTTCGTATTCTCTCGTTTCGACATGGTGGGACCGCTCCAGACTACGGCCTGAGTTGCACGGAGCCGACGGTGTTCGACGAATCCGGTACAAAGAGCATCTCCGACGGCCTTCCGCCATTCCTCGGCACATTCAAACCAGAAGAGTCACTGTTGGTCTTCAATGGCAAGAGCGGCACGAACGTCAATGGCACCTGGCGGCTGCGCGTGGGTGACTTTCGCTTTGGGCTCACCGGCACCGTGCAATGCGTCACGTTGACCATCTACCCGGCCTTGTGCAACCCGGGCAGCGGCGATTGCTCGTCGGACCTGGCCGTGAACATGACGGATATGCCGGACCCGGTGCTGGTGGGCAGCAATCTGACCTACAACATCCTCGTCACCAATGTCTCGCCGCGCGTCGCGCCAGCCACCACGCTGTTCGACTCGCTGCCGCCCGGCGTCAATGTCGTCTCGCTCTCCTCCTCGCGAGGTTCATGTATTGCGTCGGCCGGTTCGGTGAGTTGCTTGTTTGGCTCCCTGCCGGCCGGTGGCAGCGCCACCGTGACCATCAATGTCCGGCCAACCCGCGTGGGCATCATTACCAATACAGCTACCGTCGCGAGCATCGCTCCCGAGGTCAATCCGCTCGACAACAACGCAGTGGTGATCACCACGGTCCAGAACCCGATGCCGCTCATCGTGCCCTTCGCGACGTCGCTCCTGGCGGAATCAGGCCCGATCACCGGAGGGCTCGAACCAGGTGAAACGGTGACTGTCAACTTTTACCTCCGCAACGTCGGCACCCTGGACACGACGAACCTGATCGCCAAACTCCTGCCCACCGGCGGGGTCAAGGATCCGAGCGACCAGCAGGATTACGGCGCGCTCGTGCCCTTCAGAGCGGCGGCAGCGCGGCCGTTCGAGTTCGAGGCTGTGGGCACCAACGGTGGCGTCGTCACGGCGACCTTCCAGCTCCAGGAAGGCTCGACCAATGTCGGGGCGCCTCTGGGTTTCGTCTCGTTTACCCTCGGGCTTGGCGGCGCGGGCACACTCGTGAACCAGAGCGTCATCGGCATTCCTTTCAGTGGCCCTGCGGCGCTCTATCCATCGTCGGTCCTGGTGTCCGGCCTGGCCGGCGTTGTCAACAACGTTACCGTCACGCTCTCGAACGTGAACCACTCGTTCCCGGCGGACCTCGACGTGTTGCTCGTGTCCCCGGGCGGGCAGAAAGTGCTGCTGATGTCCGATGCGGGCGCCAGCGTCGGCGTCACCAATGTCGTGCTGAAGTTTGACGACGCCGCGGCGGCACAACTCCCGCAGGAGGGGCCGATTGTCTCGGGCACGTACCGTCCCACCGATTACACCGACCTTCCACCCGAGGCCGCGGACATCTTCCCGTTCCCGGCGCCGGCCGGACCCTATGCGGCCACCCTGGCGGCGTTCAATGGTCAGATAGCGAACGGCCTGTGGTCACTCTACGTTCTGGACGATTTCGCCGGTGATAACGGCCGCATCGCCGGCGGCTGGCAGTTGGCGTTCAGCACCATTGACCCGTTGAACCCGAATGCCGACCTGGCGGTCTCGATTGTCGATTCGCCCGACCCGGTCATGCTCGGCAGCAACGTGACCTACACGGTCACGGTCACCAATGCGGGACCCGAGGTTGGGCTGGGCGTGCAACTCTCGACCACTCTTCCAGCCGGCATGAGTTTCGTCTCGGTGGCCGCGCAACAGGGCTCGTGCTCAAACAATCTCGGCAGCGTCCTCTGCGATCTAGGCAGCATCCTGCGGAGTAATTCGGTCGCAGTGTCCATTGTGGCGACGGCGACAGGGTTGGGCTCGCAGACGGTCACTGCGCAAGCCGCCGGCAGCGTGGTCGATTTCAATCCGGCCAACAACACCGCCGTCGCGACTACCTTCATCCAGGCGAACGCCGACCTGGCCGTCGCAATGTTCACGACGCCGACCAACGCGACCGTCAACACTCTTTTGACCTACACGCTGACCGTGATCAATCGGGGCCCGAACCATGCCAGTGGCGTCACCGTCACGAACGTGCTGCCGCCCGGCGTAAGTAATCTCGCCTTCAACGCTTCCCAGGGCATTTGTTCCGAGGCCGGTGGAGTCGTCACTTGTTCGCTCGGCACCATTCTCAGCGGCGCCCAAGCGGCGGTCGTCGTGGTGGTCACCACGCCCTCCGGCGTCGGGCCGCTCGTCGCGACCGCCAGCGTCGGCGGCGTGAGTCCGCCGGATCCAAACCCCGCGAACAACCAGGTGACGATTACCACCAGCAACATCAACCCGTCGTACATCATCGTGCCGGCGATGGCCTTCCTCGTCAGCGAGAGCGGCCCTGTCACTGGCGGCATCGATCCGGGTGAGACCAACCAAATCAACTTCGAACTGCGCAATGAGGGGTCCCAGCCCACAGCTACGCTTGTCGGAACGTTGCAGCGGGGCGGCGGCGTGGTGCCGCTCTCCCCGGCCCGGACCTACGGCGTCCTCCAACCCATGGGCGCGGCGGTCGGAGGGACGTTTACTTTCATGGCTGAGGGAACCAATGGCGGGGTAATCACCGCGACGCTGCAATTGCAGGACGGGCCACTCGACCTCGGGCTTGTAAGCTTCACCTTCCCACTTGGCAATGTGGTTCGCTACGCCGCGCCCACCCCCCTGGATGTGCCGGAGTTTGGTCCGGTGGGACTCTACCCATCCACGCTTTCCGTGTCCGGCCTCAGCGGCGTCGTCAGCAAAGTGTCGGTGACGCTCTCGAACCTCAGCCACACCTATCCCGACGATCTGGACATTTTGCTCCTGGGTCCCACCAACCGTTACGTGATGCTCATGTCCGACGCTGGCGGTGGCAACGCGCTTGCAGACGTCACGCTCACGTTCGACGACACGGCGGCCAACGCGCTGCCGGATCGGTTTGCAATCGTGTCCGGCGCCTATCGTCCGACGGACTACGACAGCGCGGACCTGCTCCCGCCGCCCGCTCCGGCCGGTCCGTATCCATCGACGCTTGGCGTTTTCGACCGTATCAATCCGAACGGGACGTGGTCGCTGTTCATCTATGACGACACGTTCAGCGATCAAGGCCGGCTCGCCGGTGGATGGTCCCTGGAGATCACCACCGTGGGTGTCATTAATCCCCAGCCCTCGCTCCTTGTCGCCGGGCGGATCAACGCCGCCGGCCGGTTCGAATTCATGCTCAAGGGCCAGGCCGGAGGCAAGTATCTCCTCCAATCCTCTCCTGACATGCGCAGTTGGACGACCGTCGGCAACGCCGTGCTCGCGCCATCCAACACACTCCTGTTCTCCGATCCGACGCCCGCCGGCTCGGCTCCGCGCTTCTATCGCGCTCTCCATATCCCGTAGAGCCGTGTAGCTGTGACCGTGAGGTCGCAGGCCATAATCCCTGTCGCGTGCCTGCGGGTGGCGCCCCGCGACCTCACGGTCGCAGCTACCGGCTTCAGAACACGCAGTGCGTCGCCAGCGCCTTGCCGAGCAGCGCGAGGTAATCCTCCCGCGAAATCTCGAACGCGCCGAACTGCTTCAGGTGCGGGGTCGTCCACTGCGTATCCAGCAGCATGAAGCCGCGCGCCCTCAGCCGCTCCACAAGCGTCACAAGCGCCACCTTCGAGGCATCCGTGGCCCGGTGAAACATGCTCTCCCCGAAAAACGCCCCGCGGATGTGGACGCCGTAAAGCCCGCCAGCCAGCTTGCCATCCAGCCGTGTCTCCACGCTGTGCGCCCAGCCTTCGCGATGGAGCTGACAGTAGGCCCGAAGAATCCCTTTGGAGATCCAAGTCTTCCCGTGGCTCGTCGCGCACGATTGGATGACTCCCTCGAAGTCCTCGTCCACCGTCACGGTGAACCGGTTCTTCTTCAGCACCCGCCGCAGGCCGTGCGAGATGTGAAATCGTTCGCCGAGGGGAATCAACGCGCGCGGGTCGGGCGAGAACCACCGGATGTCCCCGCGCGCGTTCACGGCCATCGGGAAGAAGCCGCTGGCGTAGGCGGAGAGAAGCTGCTCGGTGGTCAGCACGATGCTGCCCGCAACGCGCGGGCCAGTTCCTCGTCCTGCCGCGGAAAGACCGTTCGAAGGTCGATCTTGAACATCCCGGCTGAGATGTAGCCTATGACCGGTGGAGTTCCCGCCCTCAGCCGGGCCGCAAACTCAGACAGCGAGAACCCCTGTGGTCGCACGTCGAGCGTCACGGATGGAATCACGGAGCGCGGCAGGGTGCCGCCCCCGATCTGCGCGTTTCCTTCGCCGACGCGCGCGGTCAAGGGCGCCGAGGCCAGTGCCGTGAGGAGATTCCGGGCGCGCTCGCCCAATCCGTCATTCGAAGCGCCCAGCATCGCCAGGACGGGCACGGCCTCGCCCGCCGTGCCGGCCAGATACAGATCCACGGTGGTTTGCAGCGCGCCGAGGATGAGCTTGTCGCAGCGAAGCGCGCGGAAAAACGGGTCGCGTTGAAGCGCCGCGACCCGCTTCGCCTTGCCCGCGATGATTCCAGCCTGTGGGCCGCCGAGCAACTTGTCGCCGCTGCAACAAACCAGATCAACGCCGCGCTTGAGCAACTCGGCCGGCGTCGGCTCGTGCTCGAGAGCGGCGAGCGATTCCGTCGCCACCATCGCGCCGCTGCCGAGGTCCTCGACTAACGGGACGCGCTTTTTCCGCGCCAGGGCAGCCAGTTCTTCCGTGGCGGGCGACTCGACGAAGCCGCCCATGAAAAAGTTGCTCCGGTGGACCTTGAGGATCAGCGCCGTCTCCTTGCTTATGGCCTTCGCGTAGTCCGCGGCCGAGGTCTTGTTCGTGGTCCCCACTTCGAGCAGGATCGCGCCGCTGGCTTCGAGGATTTCCGGCACTCGGAAACCGCCGCCGATTTGGACCAGTTCGCCGCGCGAGATAACGACTTCGCGTTTTGGTGGCGCGGCGAAATGGCGCAACACGAGCACAAGCGCGGCGGCGCAATTGTTCACTACCGTTGCGGCCTCGGCGCCGCAGAGCAGGGCGAGGTTGTGCTCGAGGTAGCCGGCCCGTCCACCGCGCTCGCCGCCGCCGAGGTCGTATTCGAGGTTGTTGTAGTTCGCCGCCAGGCCGCGGAGCGTCTCCTCGACGGCCGCGCCCAACGGCGAGCGGCCAAGGTTCGTGTGGACGAGGATTCCTGTGCCGTTGATGAGCGGCTGGAGGCGCGAGTGACGAAACGCCGCGAGCTTCATCCGCAGCGCGGCGAGCACAGCGTCGAACCCCGGCACGCGCCGGCCTTTGCGAAGCGCGGCGAGTTCGCGCCGCACGATCGCGACGACTGCCGGACGGGGAATGCCCGTGTCTTGCAGGGCCAGAAGAAGCTTTTCGACCGCGGGGATGGCCCGGAGCTGCGACGGCTTCATGCGCGGACTTCGATGCGCGGTTTGGTGGAGCGAACAATGCGCCCGATGACCGCGGCGCAGGGCGTGCGATGCGCCCTCAAAAGCTTCAGCACGCTGTCGAGACGCCTCGGAGGGACGCACAGCAGGAGACCGCCGCTCGTCTGGGCGTCGGCCACAAGGAGGCGATGCGCCGAATCGACATCGTGAAATCGCGTGAAGGCCGAGGCGGCCTCGAGGTTTTGGCGGCTGCCGCCGGGGATGCAGTCGCGTCGGATGAGATCGAACACGTCGCGGGAAATGGCCGGGATCTTTCCCGCCTCCAGTTCCGCGCCCACGCCGCTCGACTTGCACATCGAGCCGAGATGCCCCAGCAGCCCGAAGCCGGTAACGTCCGTGCCGGCGCGGACCAAGCCGCGTTCGGCGAGATCCGCCCCGGGGATGTTGAGCCGCGCCATGATGGCGATAGTCCGTCGCGCGAGCGCGGGCGGGGTCAGTCTGCGCTTGATGCCGGTGGTGACGATGCCGGTGCCGAGGGGCTTGGTGAGGAGGAGCCAATCGCCGGGGCGTGCCCCGGCGTTCGTCATGATGCGCCGTGGGTGGACGAGGCCGGTGACGGAGAGGCCATAAATCGGTTCGGGGTTCCGAATGGAGTGCCCGCCGACGAGCACGCAGTGGGCCTCCTTCGTTTTCGACGCGCCGCCGCGGAGAATGGCGTTGATGACGCTGTTCGGTACCGCATCCGTCGGCATGCCCATCACGTTCATCGCGGTGAGCGGCCGGCCGCCCATCGCATAGACATCCGAGAGCGAATTGGCTGCGGCAATTTGGCCATAGAGAAACGGGTCGTCGACGATCGGCGTAAAAAAATCCACCGTCTGAACAAGCGCGCGATCGCGATCAATACGGTACACGCCCGCGTCGTCGGCTGTCGCTGAGCCGACAAGCAGGTTGCTATCACGCAACGCGGGAAGCTGCCGCAGGACCTGCGACAGGGCCTTCTGGCCGAGCTTGGAGGCTCAACCGGCGCAGGAGGAAAGCGAAGTGAGTTTGAGGATTTGCTCGCGGCTCAGACGAAACACCCCCTTTCGGATATGCGATCTGCGGCTTCTGACTCAGGAAGATGG
>Ga0137374_10001485_pt1 | contig 26737 bp, 25 predicted proteins | sample SagtaG_20_FD_104811 | JGI IMG/M metagenome (GOLD analysis project Ga0137374, IMG submission 104811) | Vadose zone soil microbial communities from Sagehorn Ranch, Mendocino, California, USA - Sage1_R_100_16 metaG | ecosystem: Environmental > Terrestrial > Soil > Vadose zone | place: USA... | reverse complement strand
ATGGTGATGAAGTCGCAGTCCAGCGCGGCCACGTCCACCGGCGAGTGCGGGACCATCTGCGCGCCGTCCACCACCACGACGGCCCCCACGGCGTGCGCGGCGTCGGCGATGCGGCGCACCGGCGGCATGGTCCCCAGGACGTTCGACATGCCGCTCACGGCGACGACCTTCGTTCGGTCGGTGAGCAACGACCCCAAGGCCTCCATGTCGAGGCGCCCGTCGTCGGTTACCGGGACGTACCGGAGCACCGCTCCGGTGACGCTCGCGGTGAGCTGCCACGGGACGATGTTCGAGTGGTGCTCCAGCTCGCTCAGCAGGACCTCGTCGCCCTCGCGCAGGAACTTCCGCCCCCACCCGTACGCGACCAGGTTCAGCGACTCGGTCGTGCCACGGTTGAAGACGACGGAGGCGGGTTCGGGCGCGCCGATGAACCCCGCCAGCTTCACGCGGGCATTCTCGTAGGCCTCGGTGGCCTCCTCGCCGAGCGTGTGCACGGAGCGATGGATGTTCGCGTTGTGCCGTTCGTAGAAGTCGACGAGCCGGTCGATGACCTGGCGGGGCTTCTGGCTGGTGGCCGCGCTGTCCAGGTAGACGAGCGGCCTGCCGTGGACCAGCCGCTCGAGGATCGGGAAGTCCTTGCGCACACGCTCGACGTCGAGCGCCGCGGGCCGGTCGTCCACCGCTCGGGCCACCTCCATCACCTCTTCACGTGAGACTACTCGCGAGCGGCCGCGCCGTCGGCGCCGGCCTCTTCCTCGGACAGCCCGAGCTCCTGGCGGATCCCCTCGTACCCCTTGGCCTCCAGCTCGTGGGCGAGCTCGGGGCCACCCGACTTCACGATCCGGCCGCCCATCATCACGTGGACGTGGTCGGGCGTGATGTAGTTCAGGATGCGCTGGTAGTGCGTGATGACGAGCGCGCCGAGGCTGGGTCCGATCAGCTTGTTCAGCCCCGTGGCCACGGCCTTCAGCGAGTCGATGTCGAGCCCGGAGTCGGTCTCGTCGAGCACCGCGATCTGGGGCTCCAGCACCGCCAGCTGGAGGACCTCGTTCTTCTTCTTCTCGCCGCCGGAGAACCCCTGGTTCACGTAGCGCCGGACCATGTCGTCCTCGACGCCGAGGAGGTCCATCTTCTCCTTCATGTGCTTGCGGAACGCCAGGGCCGAGATGTCATCGCCCTTCACGGCCTTGTAGGCGGTCCGCAGGAAGTTCACCACCGAGACGCCGGGGATCTCCGTCGGGTACTGGAACGCCAGGAACAGGCCCCGCTGGGCCCGCTTGTCCGGGGTGAGGCCCAGGATGTTCTCGCCGTTGTACAGGACCTCGCCGCCCGTGACCTTGTAGCTCGGCCGCCCCAGCAGGACGTTGGCCAGCGTGGACTTGCCCGACCCGTTCGGCCCCATCAACGCGTGGACCTCGCCCTGGCGGACCGTGAGGTCGATGCCCTTCAGGATCTGCTTGCCCTCGACGCTCGCGTGGAGGTCCCGGATCTCGAGCGTCGCCACCTCCACGGCGGTGTGAGTCTGCGTGTCAGCCGTCACCATTCACCTCGATCAGTACGTCGTCACCTTCCACCTTCACTGGAAACACCTGGACCGGCATGGTCGCGGGCAGGGTCCGCGGCTTGCCCGTCTCGAGGTCGAACGTGGAACCGTGCTTCGCGCACTCGATGGTCCCGAAGTCCACGTCCACCTCGCCCTCGTCCAGATAGGAATGGGCGTGCGAGCAGATCGCGTCGATCGCCCGGAAGCCCTCCTCGCCCAGGTTGACCACCGCGACCTCGCGGCCGCCCACCTGGAAGCGCCGGACCTCGCCCACGGGGATGTCACCGGCGGCCGCTACCTTCACCAGCGCCATGGTCAGGACCCCCGCCCCCGGTACAGCTCGAGCTCGATGGCCTGCTCCAGGCGCTCGCGGATCTCCTCGATGTGCACGCGGTCGAGGACCTCCCGGAAGAAGCCCCCCACGATGAGGCGCTCGGCCTCCTCCCCGGGGATCCCCCTGGTCTCCAGGTAGAACACCTGGTCCTCGTCGACGGGCCCGACGCTCGCCGCGTGGCCGCAGCGGACCGGGTCGTTGGTCAGGATCTCCAGGTTGGGGACCGAGTGGGCCTTGGCCTGCTCCGACAGCAGCACGTTGCGGTTGGTCTGGTACGCGTCGCACCGGTGCGCGCCCTCCCGGATGATCACCGTCCCCGTGTAGATGGCCCGGGAGGCTCCCTTCAGCGCGCCCTTGTACAGGAGGTCGCTGGAGGTCCGGGAGCCGACGTGGTCCTGGATCGAGCGGTGGTCGAAGTGCTGGCTTCCGGTCGGGAAGTACATCCCCAGCATCTCGCTGGACCCGCCGTCCTCGGCCAGCAGGCTCTCCACCTCGGCCCGGGCCAGGCTGCCCCCGAACGCGACGCCCAGGGAACGGACCTCCGCGTCCCGGCCCACGTGCGCGCGCTGCACGGAGAGGTGGGTCACGCCGAGGCCCCACTCCTGGAGGGCCACGTACCGCAGGCGCGAGGCCGGACCGGCGTGGATCTCCACCACCGCGTCGCTGAAGGCGCGCTCCAGGTCTGGCGAGACGTAGCGGTCGATGAAGGTGAGCTCGGCGCCCTCCTCGAGCACGATGAGGGTGTGGGGGAAGACGGCCGCTCCGTCCGCCCGGAGGTAGGTCAGCGACTCCAACGGCAGCTCGACCTTCACGTCCCGGGGGACGTGCACGAACGTGCCGCCCGTGCGGAAGGCGCCGTGCAGGGCCGTGAACTTCGTCCGGGCGGTGGGGACGGCGGCGTGCAGCGCCGCATCGACGATCCGGGCGTGCTCGGTCGCGGCCCGGTCGAGGTCGGTGAACACCACGCCCTTCGCGGCCTCGTCGGGCCCCAGGTGGGCGATGAGCGGCTCGGAGTTCAGCTGGACGGCGAGCCCGGACCGGTCGCCGACGGCGCCGGCCACGGCCTGCACGTCCTCCGGCACCTCGTCCAGGGTCGCGGCCCGCGCGCCCGGCGTGAACGGCGCGAACGAGAAGTCGAAGTCCGACATGTCCGTGTAGCGCCACTCCTCCGTTTCCTGCGAGGGAACGGGCGCCGCCTCGAACTCGTCCCAGGCCCGGCGGCGCAGCTCGGCGACGAACGGCGTCGAAGACGGAAGGGCCGCGAGCGCCTCCCTGGTGAATCCGGTCTTCGTCGCGACGTCAGCCAAGGTCATCTCCGTGGAACTCGATCGGCAGCCGCCGCGGGCCGTCACCCGGCTGCGCCCAAATTCTATCAATGCAGTCGGATTCAGGGCCACGGCGTCCCAGGAAGCCCCGCGGTGCCATGCCACAGCGCCGCCGCGAAGGCCGGGGGGCAGCCCGAGGCCGAGAGCATCCTTGTTCGCACTCCCGGTGGCGCCGCCGAACGGGCACCTACAATCCGAGGAAGTCCCCCACCAGCAGGATCCCCACGCCCGCGGAGGTCAGGAACGCGCTGGCCAGGCCCATGTAGATCCACCAGGGACGCTCCACCAACTGGTCCTGGATGCCCTTGAGCCAGCTCAGGATCTCGGTCGCATCTCCCAGGGCGGACGCCACCACCACGAGCCAGGCCGCCAGCGTCTCGAGGCTCGCCGACAGGTCGGACAGCTGCACCGCGAATACCAGGCCGAGATGCATGAAGCCGTGCCACAGGGCCGTGCGGTGGGAGTTCAGGAGATACCCGCCGGGCCGCTGGGGCACGGTGGCGCGCTGACGCGCCAGCGCGAAGCCGAGGGCGAATGCGAGCGCCAGGTTCAGCATGCCGCCCATGATCAGGATCTTCGCGGCGGTCACCATGGCGATCAGCTCGGTACGGTACACCTGATGCCCCCCGAACCGTCCTGCGTGCACCTGCCGGAGGCACCGTTCGAGGCGAGACGGGGACCCGAAATCTCGCCGTGCGCCATACAATGTTCCCGGCGCCCCCGCCGACTCCAGAAGGAGAGGCCCGTGCGAACTCTCTGGAGACGCGCTGGGCGGCCGCGCACCCTTTTCCTGATCGCCGTCCTCGCCCCTCTCGTTTCGCTCGCAGTCCAGGGAGGCGCCGCGAGCGCCACCGCGCCGCGAAGCCCGTCGATCAAGTCGAACACCCCCCTGTTCGGCCCCGAGACCATCGTCGATCCGCAGCGCGTGGCCGGCGAGCCGTCCGTTGCGACCGACAAGGACGGCACCATCTACATCGCAGCTCCGTTCGGCTTCAGCACGACCGCGAGCTTCGTGTGGCGCTCCACGGACAACGGCGCGACGTTCCACCTCGTCCCCGGCAACACGCCACCGGAAGGGAAGCCGAACACGTGCGCCGGTGGGGGTGATTCCGGACTGGCCGTGGACACCGCGAAGCGCCTGTACTTCGTGGACCTCCAGGGCCTCACGGACGTGAGCAACAGCGTGAGCTCGGACGGCGGGGCGACATGGAGCACGACGTGCAACGCGGCCAACGTGGCCGGGGTCGACCGGCCCTGGATCGGCACGTTCGGGGACCCGCAGAACGGAGGCGCGCTCTACCAGACGGTCGACGACATCGCCCAGTGCACCACGTCATGCGGACTGGGGCAGGTCGGCAACAACATCGTGGAGATCACCCGCTCACAGGACGGGACGACCTTCACTCCCTTCCCGGGCCAACAGGTGGAGGTCGACGGCATCGTGTCCGGCATCGTCACGGACCCACGCAGCGGGGACGTGTACCTCGCGCACACGGCGCTCGTCGACGCGAACGGCGCCCTGATCGGGGGCGGCGACTCGAACGGCAACGGCAACGGGGTCGTCGTGGTGCGCTTCCCCGGCGGCTTCAACCCGGGCCCGGTCCCGACCCCGCTTCCGCCCGGACAGACGCTCTGCCAGACGTCACCGGGGACGTGCAAGACCGAGGTCGTGTACGCGGGACCGCTCGACGGGAGCGGCAACAGCACCGTCAACGTGGGCGTGGACTTCGCGCCCATCGCGGTCGACAGGTCCGGCAACCTGTACGCGGTGTGGACGCAGGCCCCGGTCGACACGGCCACCGGCGAGCAGAACGGGCCGAGCCCGATCTACCTGTCGACCTCGACCGACCGCGGCGCGACGTGGAGCGCCCCCATCGACGTGTCGGCCAGCGCGCCGGCCATGCAGACGAACCTGTTCCCGTGGGTCACGGCGGGCAGCAACGGGCGGATCGACATCGTGTGGTACGGCACACCGACGCTGGGCAGCTGTCCGGCTCAGCCGTGCGGTCCCACGGCAACCGGCAAGTGGTACGTGATGATGGCCCAGTCGCTCAACGCGGTGGTCAACCACCAACCCAACGCCAGCCCGACGTTCCACACGACGCAGGTCGCCGAGATCTCGAACCACTTCGGGACCATCTGCACGTTCGGCATCACCTGCACGACCGATCGAGGGCTGCTCGACTTCCTGTCCGTCACCACCGGCCCCCGCGGTGAGGCCGAGGTCACCTGGGCCGACGCCACCAACCAGAACTTCTCCGGCGGGATGTCGTCCGCCCTCATCGCGTTCAGCCGCCAGGTCGCCGGACCGAGCCTGCTGACGAGCGTCGGACAGCTCGGCGGCGCCCCGCCCCCGGCGGGCACCGGGTTCGGCTCCGCCGATGCGTACTTCTCCGCCGGCGGCACCACGATGCCGGCCTCGCCGAACATGACCATCGACTGGGTCCAGGTCAGCCGGCAGGACGCCACCCACTACCGGATCGTGATGCGGGTGCACGACCTGACGTCGTTGCTGCCCGACCCGTCGCTCGGGGGAACCGACGGGCTGTGGCTGGTCCGGTGGGAGATCCCCGATCCGAACGGGGCCGGCCACACGTTCTTCGTGGCCATGGAGTCCGACGGCGGCGGCCCTCCATCGTTCTTCGACGGGGAGCCCTCCTCCATCGACACCACGCACGGGAAGTTCCTGACCTACCCGCCGGGGAACACGATCACGGGGAAGGTCAAGCCGGGCCCGCCGGGATTGATCGTGCTGTCGGTTCCCATCGCCGACGTCGGGGGCATCCTGTCCTCGACGCTGTACTCGATCACCGGGATCACGGCCACGCAGTCCCAGCCCTCCAGCACGGACCCGATCTTCAACGTGATCGACCAGACGGCGCCGTTCGACGCGACTCCCTGAGGCGGCCTCTCGCGGTGCGGAGCGTGCCTGGGTCCCGCCAAGACCCTCGCCGCCCCAGCGCTGGGCGATGTACCGCTGGCGCTCGGCCTCGTCGTCGATGGCCCGAGTGGCGTTGTTCAGCCGGACGCCATGAGCCTTGCTGCGACGGTGCCACGCCTACGACTGTGCGAGATCGACCAGCGGGATGTCCAGGGCCCGCGCGGCGAGCGAGAGGCGCCGGTCGTAGGTGGCAAGGCTCGGTGCCTGTCCCTGGCTGCGCAGGAACTCGATCGTGGCCAGATGGAGGGCGTCGAGCGTCCGCACCGGAACCGGAAACGGCTCGAGCGCTCTGGCCAGGACCGGTGTCACCAGCTCCAAGAAGCTGACTCCCACCAGGATCGCTCGGATAGCATCACCGTGACTCACGCCAAAGCCACGTGAATGAACGCGCGTCCACACTTCGTACTCGAGAAGGCGGCTTGCCAGGAAACGGCTCTCCGCCCAGAAGGGTGCCTCCGGATGCACATCCTCGGCAAAGACCTCTGCCACCACGACCGAACTGTCCAGGTAGATCACCGGTCGGACCGGTCGTCATCGAGTTCACGAAGGAGGTCACGGAGCGGGGCCACCGGCCGGCGCGGAGGCGGAGCGTCGATCCGATCCTCCGCCGGAGTGAGCCAGCCGTTGCGCACCAGATTGGCGAGCTGAGGATCCTCCAGGAACCCATCCCGCCCGGGGTGCGGAGGACCGAGCTCCGCGACGACCTTGTCGCGGTCGGTCACCAACACGGTCTCCCCACCGGACGCGATCCGCACGTACTCGCTCAGCTTGTTCTTGAGCACCTTGAGCCCGACAACTCTCATAAAACCAAAGTAGCTACCGGAAGCTACCTCGTCAACGCCACCCCTCGCTGCGATGACGTCGTCAGAGGCCGTCGCCCATTGTCGACGCGGGGTCGTTCCCTCGCGGTCAGCTGTTCCCTATCATTCGGCCCGATGGCCATGGAGACGCTCCCGGTCACCGTTGACCGGAGCCACCTCATCGTGATCGGGGAGAAGCTCTACGCCCGCTCGCTCGAGCTGGTCCGGGAGCTGGTCAACAACGCCTACGACGCCGACGCCACCGAGGTCTCCGTCCAGATCGGCGACGACGAAGTCGTCGTGCGGGACGACGGCCTGGGCATGGACCGAGATGGCCTGCTCCGCTACTTCCAGGTCGGCGTGCCCGACAAACGGGAGAACCCGATCTCCCCGAAACTGAACCGCCGTCGGATCGGAGAGTTCGGGATCGGCAAGTTCGCCACGCTCGCCGCGTGCCGGCGGTTCGAGGTCTACACGCGCCGTGACGGGTTCTCCGCTCTGGTCGTGTTCGACCGCGACGACTGGGAGCGGGGCGAGGGGGAGGGGCAGCTCCCCATGGAGATCGACACACAGTCCGGCCGGAAGCGCAATGGGACCACCGTCCGGCTGACGAAGCTCACGAAGCGACTCGACCCGAACGCGGTCCGCGAGCACCTCGTGGAGAGCGTGCCCCTGAAGGCACCCGAGTTCGCCGTCTACGTGGACGGGCTGAAGCTGGTCCCCCGAAGCCTGGCCGGGCGGCGGATCCCCTTCCTCGAAGCGACCCCGTTCGGCATCCTGAGCGGGGAGGCCGTGATCCTGCCGGCGTCCCGCGCCGAGGCCGACTCGCTGGGGCTGGAGGTGAAGGTCCGGGGCGTCACGGTCAGGCGCGAGCTGTTCGGCATGCAGGCCTGGGGCAAGCTCGTCACGCGGGTCCGGGGCGAGGTGAACGCGGACTTCCTGCCCCTCACCGCCGACCGGAGCAACTTCGTGATCGACTCGCCCGAGTACGCCGCGTTCGTCGACGCGATGCGAACGGTCATGGAGGAGGTGGAGGCCGCCCTCCGGCAGATCGCCCTCCACAAGGAGAACCGCGTGGCCCGCCGAGCGGTCCAGGAGGCCCTCGACCGAATCGAGACGGCGCTCCGGCGACACCCCGACCTGTCCCCGTTCGGCTCGATCCCGGTCGGCGAGGAGGTCGAGGGCGGAGGGGAGGCCGCGCTGGTGGCCGAAGCTCGGGATGCGGAGGGTCGCGCAGCCGTCGAGCCCGGTCCGGAAGACGAAGCCGGGGATGTCGAGGTGGCGGCTGAACCGTTCGAGCGGTCCGACCAGGACGAAGCGGTGATCGAGGTGGAGCGGGCGACGCAGCCGAGGGCTCGCCGGCTGACGCCGAACGCGGTGGTCCAGAAGGTCCGCATGGGCGTGACCGGCCTCACCTGCTGCATCGATCAGTTCGGCGAGGATGGCCCGGAGTCGTTCACCGAGGGGACCATCGTCTACGTCAACCGGGACCACCCGCTGTACCGGCACGAGGCCGTGAGGCGGGAGACGTTCACCCGACACCTGGCCCGGTTGCTGACGCAGGAACTGGCGCTGATGAGCGAGCACGAGGACCCCCGGCGCGCCTTCCAGCAGCAGAGCCTGCTCCTCAAGGAGTCCTTCTCCGACGAGGAGTAGCGCTACCGCCCCCACCGCTGGGCCATGTAGCGCTGCCGCTCCCGCTCGTCGTCGATCGCGCGTGTTCCGTTGTTCAGCCGCACGTAGAACTTCCGCGTTTTGCTGAACTGTCCCTGCCGGTCGCTGACCGTCACCTCCGCGTCGACCGGATGCCCCGACGGCTCCACGTGCACCCGGCAGAGATCGTGCCCGTCGACGTGGTGGATCGTCGTCGTCGCGTTGGCAGCCCCAGCCAGCCCAACCGCGTTCTCGATCAGCTGGTTCAGGTGCAGGAGGAACAGGTCGGAGTCGTCCTTCCCGGCCTTCCGCAGCGTGGCATAGTCATGCTCCAGCCCGACGATCCCCCCGTCGTCGGCCACGCCGACCACCAACGTGCCACCGAACTCGGAATTGAGGAACGCGGCGACCGTCTTGACCGTGGCGCTCTCGACGATCCTGCTCTTCTGCCCCTCCTCCAGGTCCCACCGGAGCGTCGACTTGAACTCCAGGTGCCTGTCCTCCTTGCGCTGCAGGAGCTCCCCGATCGGGCAGGCCTTCTGATAGGCCACCCTGGCCCGCTCGTACACGCGAGGCATCAGCGCGCCGGTGATCTCGGCGCGCAGCGCCGGGTCGTTGAGCATCCGGATGGTCAGCTCCTCGGCCTTCCCCATCCGCGCCACCATCATCTCCAGGAACCGCTCGTCGAACTGGAGTCCGAAGTTCTCCTCCGTGTTGGCCGTCGCCTCCAGCTGCACGGTGGGGTCGGCGACCAGGTCCGCCCCGATCGCCTCCAGATGCAGCCGGTCGGCTTCCGACAGATCGGCCCCGAACCGTTCGTTCAGCCGATGGATCAACTCGGACAGCGGAGCCAGGAGGTCCTCGTAGCCCCCCGGCCCCCCCGTGCTGAAGGCGTGGAGCACCCCGCCGCCCTGCTCCAGGCTCAGGTCGTGCTGGCCGGTTCTCTTCACCCTGAGGTGGGTCATCTGCACCTGGTCGCCCAGGTCCATCGAGCCGCTCGGCTCCGAGGGCAGGCGCGGCTCGAGGAGCCGGCAGTACGCGTAGCGCTTCTCCATCGTCGTGTCGGCCATCGGCAGGACCTGCGAGATGAACCCGTAGCGGGACACGAAGCGCTTGAGCCAGGTCCGGAACTCCTCCTGGTCCCCCTCGTCGAGCTCGGTGAACCGCTCCAGAGCGACGTCCAGGAGCGCGTACAGCCTGGGCTGCGCGGGTGAGGGGGCGAAGTACGCGCGGGCGAAGGCCTCCACGTCCTCGGTCCGGACCACGCCGAAGCGATCCACCTCACGCCAGGCGTCGTACAGCTCGTTCAGGTCCGTGGGCGCGGCGATCGACGCGTCGTAGTAGGGGGCGAACGCCCGCTGGATCTCCTCGGCGTCGTTCACGAAGTCGAGAACGAACGTGTCCTCCTTCTCCGAATGGATCCGGTTCAGTCGGGACAGCGTCTGGACCGCGTTCACCCACTCGAGCTTCTTGTCCACGAACATGGCGTGGAGCAGCGGCTGGTCGAATCCGGTCTGGAACTTCTCCGCGACCACGAGGATCCGGGAGTCGTCCTCGGCGAACCGTTCGGCGGTGTGCGACTCGGGGAAGCCGTTCATGTTCGGCTCCGTGTAGTCGACGCCGCCGTCGCTCACGGTCCCGGAGAAAGCGACGAGCGTCTTCACGTCGCCGTACCCGTGCTCCCGGGCGTAGGCGTCGATGCCCAGCCGGAACCGCACCGCAGACAGCCGCGAGCGGCACACCACCATCGCCTTCGCCTTCCCGCCGATCCTGTCCCGTGTCGAGCCCCGGAAGTGCTCGACGACGATGGCCGCCTTCTGGGCCACCACCGAGGGGTGGAGGGTCACGTACCTGGCGATGGCCTTCGAGGCCTCGCGGACCGAGACCTCGGGGTCCTCCTCCCCCGCCCGGGCCAGGCGGAAGTAGGTCTCGTAGGTCGTGTAGTGCTGGAGGACGTCCATGATGAACCCCTCCTCGATGGCCTGGCGCATCGAGTAGAGGTGGAAGGGGCGGTGCCGCCCGTCCTCGTCCGGCGGCTCGCCGAACAGCTCCAGCGTCTTGCCCTTGGGCGTCGCCGTGAAGGCGAACATCGAGAGGTTGTCGTGCCGGCCGCGGGCCCTGGCCGACGCCTCCACCGCGGCCTCGACGGCGTCCTGCGGATCGATCTGGCCTTCCTCGCCTTCCGGCACCTGCGCCTTCACTCCGCTCAGGGCCCGCTTCATCTCCTGCGCGGTCTCGCCCGACTGCGAGGAGTGGGCTTCGTCGACGATCACCGCGTACCGGCGCTCCGGGAGGCCCGCCACCTGGTCCACGACGAAGGGGAACTTCTGCAGCGTCGTCACGACGATCTTCGCCTCGGCCGACCTGAGCGCCTCGGCCAGCTCCTTGGACGACTCGAACAGGTTCGACACCAGGCCGTGGACGTGTTCGAGCTGGTAGATGGTGCCCTGGAGCTGCCGGTCGAGGACCCGGCGGTCGGTGACCACCACGACCTTGTCGAAGACCTTCCGGTCCTGGGCGTCGTGCAGCGACGCCAACCGGTGCGCCGCCCACGCGATGGTGAGCGACTTGCCCGAGCCGGCGGAGTGCTGGATGAGGTAGTTCCGCCCCGGCCTGTGTTCGCGGGCGCGGGCCTCCAGCCTGCGAACCGCGTCCCATTGGTGGAATCGCGGGAAGATCAGCAACGCGTCCCGCAGGGCGGCCTTGCTCCTCTTCCCCGGTTGGGTCGGCTCGAGGTGGATGAACCGGTTGAGGATGTCCAGCCAGGCCTGCCGCTCCCACACCTGCTCCCACAGGTAGGAGGTCGCGTAGCCTTCGGGGTTGGGGGGATTCCCCTTGCCGCACGCCGTGGCGTCCGGGTCGCTGCCCCTGTTGAACGGCAGGAACCGCGTGGCCCTGCCCTCCAGCTTCGTCGTCATCATCACCAGGTCCGGATCGACGGCGAAGTGGACGAGCGCCCGGCGGCCGAGAAGGGCATCCTTCGGATCGCGGTCGGTGCGGTACTGGGCCATGGCGTGGTCGACGGTCTGGTGCGTGAGGGGGTTCTTCAGCTCGGCCGTGGCGACGGGCAGTCCATTGACGAACAGCACGAGGTCGATCGCATTGGCGTGCTCCGGCGCGTAGCGCAGCTGTCGGATGACGGTCTGGCGGTTGGCGTCGTACTTGGCCTCGAGGTCGGGGTTGAGCCCGGACGCCGGCCGGAAGTAGGCGAGCCGGATCTCCACGCCCAGGTCCTCGACTCCGTGTCGCAGGACGTCGATCGTCCCGCGTTCGTCGATCTGCTTGGCCAAGCGCTCCACGAACCGCCGCTGCGCGAGGTCCGGATCCCCACCGTTCCGCTTGACCAGCTCTTCCCAGTCATCCCCCTGCGTCGCCCCGACGAAGGTGAACAGCTCGGCGGTGTCGAGCGCGACGGCAGGGTCGTAATGCGTGGTCGTGCCGAGCGTGTACCCGCTCCGCGTGACGAGTGACTCGACAATCGCGTCCTCGAACGCGATCTCCTTGGTGACCTTCATATGGCGTCGGGCCGATCTCTAGGCGGCCGTCGGCGCACGCACGAGTTCGAACTCCTCGCCACGCGCCGCGACGGCGAGCCGCTGGTCAGGAGCGACACGCTCGCGGAGATCTCCCGGAAGATCACCTACCGACCCTCGCGGCGCTCCTCGAGTAACGACCCCACCACCTTGCCCTGCGGGTCCTCCGGTCTCGGGAGCTCCCAGAACTCTGGCGAGACAGAGCCACGGCCGCGCCGGACGAGGCCCTTGTCCACGAGGTCCTGGAGCTCAGATCCTCCGTTCGCGTCCGGCGGAGCGGGCGAGAGCTGCGCGACCGTCCGCCCGCGCTCGGTCACCATGACCGTCTCTCCCGCCTTCACCCGCCTGAGGTGCTCCGACAGCCGCGCCCTCAACTCCGAAATCGATACCGAGACCATTCGGGTCACCTCCAACTGACCATCATGGTCAGATGCGCCCCCTGTCCACCCTTGCTGCCCAGGTGTCGGCTGGATCCAGCCCCATCATCGCCACATCTGGTCCTCCGCGAGCACGCCGAGGTCGACTCGCGCAGGCAACGATTCGAGGTACCTCAACTGACTCGCGGCTCGGTGCGCCTGCTCGCCCTGGGCCTGATCGACGACCCGCCGCAGCGCCCTTTCGACGGCGGCCGCTCGAGTCGTGCCGACGCCGAGCGCTTGCTGGGCTCGAGCAAGGAGTTCTTGTTCGACCCTGACCCTTGTCAGCCTTGCCATGGACATACGGTACCTGGAGCCTGCACGTGCCTGAACCTCACTCATACGCGATGCCGCTGGCGGAGGACGACCGCAACCTGCGCGGGGAACATCTCGTCGATGAGGAGCTTCAACTCGGAGCGGCAGAGAGGGCACCGGGCTCCTCCGTTTCTCGGTCGACGGCATCGATCCAGCCGTCGATCTCCTCCGGGAACTCCCGGTAGTAGCGCGCCGCCGCTCGGACCGCGTGGACGGGAAGGTCTGTGAGCTCGGCCGTCCGCCGGATTCGCTTCTCTTCGGTGCCCGACACGTCACGAAGCACCCGGACGACCTCCCACACGTCCGGACCTCCGGCGAGCCCCGCGCGCCGACCACCGGGCCCGCCGCGGAACACGATCCCCTGATGGGCGTCCGAGTATCGTCGGAAGCTGAGCCCTATCGCTCGTCCAGCACCCGCTTGCTCAACTCCTGGGGAGCGAGCCGGTAAGCCGCAACTCGCCGTCCGGTTCGGCTCTCGGCCTCCGCGATGATGTACTCGAAGTTGTCCGGTCCACGATCGGGGCCGGACAGCCGCCAGACTTGCGACACACCTGATCTGTGGCGACGGGCGATCCGGCCGAGATGCGCGAGCAGCAGGCCGGTCGCGACCAGTGGGTCGTGGCCGGTTCGCCGACATGTGACCAACGTGAAGCCCGTCTGCTGGACCATTGCAAGCACTTCCGGCAGCGCGAGCATCCTGTCGTCGTTCGTGACCAGGCCCTCCACACCAAGTTGATGCAACGCTGAGGATCAGCCGGTCAGGCGGCAACGGGGTGCAGGGCGGCTTGGAGTTGGTCCTCGAGGTCGATGGACTCCCGGACGTTCTCCTCGGTCAGCGAGGGGTAGAGCCGGACGATCTCAAGAGAATCGAACCCGCGCCGGGTCATCGCGGCCACCACGTTCGTCGGGATGCGTGTGTCCACGACGTGCGGCTCGCCGGACAGCTTCCCAGGGATGATCCGAATGGTGGGGCGCGGAGTGACGAGGTTTGGAGCACGCACGCCGGCGCTGCTCACGAAGGCACCGAGCAGGTCGACGTCCTCGCCCATCAAGCTCTGGAGAAGTCCACGGCCGATGGGAACAAACACCCCCTCATCGATGCCCAGCACGATCCCGCCGCGTCTGTCCACCCAGACGCGCAGGCTCCGCTGCCCGAGTCGCTCCCCGAACGCCTCGACCGAGGTCAGCGCCTGTCGGATCTTCCGCATTGACGTGTGGGGCAGTTCGAGATCCGGCTTGTCCTTCCGAAGCCAGTCGATGAGGCGCAGGCCGAGGAGGTCGGCGTACGACCACAGCTTCACCTTGGTCGGCGAGACGCTCGGGAACCAGATCCCCGTCCGGCTCCAGTAGTGGAGCGTGCTCGGAGGGATGCCAGCAAGGCCGGCGGCCCGATCAGCGGTGTACGCAGCAGCGAGGTGACCTGGCTTCATGCCCCGCTATCGTAGCGGGCGCCGCCGACACGACGAAGCACCCGCGACCGCCCCGCCGATGTCGGAAGCGCAGCGTCCGGTCTTAGCCGGCCTGGCCCTTTACCGCCGCACTGATAAGCGCCTGCCTGTGCTCTGTCAGCCTCTGGATCTGAGCCGCAACCAATACCTGAACGCCGACGACACGACTCCATTCAGCGTCGAGTTCACCAGCGATTGAATCCTGTACTTGCCGATCGGGAACTGAAATCGGAAGCGCGCGCAGTCGATCCGCTTTGATTCCGAGTGCAGTCGAGCCGGTAGCCCGTTTCACCAACTCACTCTGCGCAGATGGTGATCGGAGGTACCACAAGAGGAAGCGGTTTGAAATCAGGGACGCCTTGGCCCGAAGAAGGATAACTCGCTGCGCCAGCGCAATGTTGGCGTCATCCACACAGGCTGTCTCCCCCAAAGGCGCCTCAGTCGTGAGCAGGACATCACCGGGCTCGGGATAGCCTCGGCGCATCCACAACCGGTACACGTCCTTCGATAGAAACCGTCTCTCAGCCGTGAAATCAACTCGCCCGTTGCGGATGTCGGCTGCGGTCACCAACGGCACACCTTCGTCCGCAGTCGACGGCGTTGCGCCGCGGTAGTCGATGAACTTCTCGACCACCCGACGCAGCGCCACCCGCACCGGTGACAATGTGTCAACGCGACTCGCCGCCAACGCGCTAAGTCGCTCCGACAACAGGGCGATGAGACTTCGCTTCGCCTCGGTGAGGTCATCGATGCGGGCGGTCTCGCGGTCGAGGAATTTTGCTATTGATCGCTGCCTCGCGAGATCGGGAACGGCTAGTCGAAGATTCGCGACTTCGCCGAAGCGGAGCCCATAGCGCGTTACGCCAGATGCAAACACACTCATCTGCTCTCGCGCGTAAGCACTTGCCATACACCAGAAAAGGTACCTAGGATCGATTCGGTCCTTTCTTGGTCGAAGCACCCCGAGGTGGTAGCCACAAACCACGCGGTCGAGTGTCTCTGGAACGAAGGACGCCACACCGATGTCGTCCGGAGTCTCCGAATCCTTTGTGATCAAGACGTCGCCAGCGCGGAGACCGAAGGCGCGAACCTGATCGGGGGATGCCGTTGCATCCATGAAGGCGAGGTCAGCGGTGATCTCGTCGTTGTAGTAGACGTCGGTGTAGTTGCACAGTCTGACTGCGATCTGGCCCTCGACGCTCTTCTTGTCGACACTGCTGAAGGCCACGTCCGCGACGTGCTTGAGCCGCTCAGAGCGCCATTCGACATCAGTCACTCCGTCACCTCGCGGAGAAGTTCGAGGATCTCCGACTCCAGGGTCTTGATCTCGGCGTCGATTTCTTCGAGGGGCCTGGGGGGGACGTACTTGTAGAAGTGTCTGGTGAAGGGGATCTCGTAGCCGATCTTGGTCTTGGACTCTTCGATCCAGGCGTCGGGGACGAACGGGTGGACCTCGCGCTTCATGTACTCCTTGACGTCCTCGGTGAGCGGGACATTCTCGTAGTCGCGTAGCTCTGGATCGGGCGCCAGCCGGCCCTTCTTGTCGGTCACCGCCGGCGCTTGCTCGTCTCGGGCTGTTGCCGCCTCGAGCACTGCCTTCTCGACGGGCTTGCCCACCTTGCCGGCGCCTGAGAGCGCCCCCCTCAGCTTCTCGGCGAAGACCTCGCGATCGGTGGTGGACGTTCCCTTCAGGCTGTCCACCGCCGCGACGATCCGCTGGCGCATATCCTCGTCCAGCTTCTCGAGGGCTTTCGATGCGCGCAGCGTGGCGAGCGACTCGTCGGTGACCTCCCACCGGACCCGCAGCGGGCGCTCCACGGTGATTCTTCGGTAGCCGAAGTCCTCGTTGCGGAAGATCTTGCAGCGATCGCCTTCCTGGAAGTCCGAGTAGAGCCTTGTGATCTCGGCGATCTGCTCGTCGCCGATCATCTTGCGCTTCTCGCCCAGGCTCTTGCGCATCTTGGTCCACAGCTCGCGGCCGTCGACGAGCTGGACCTTGCCGCGCCGGTCATCGGACTTGCGGTTGGAGAGAACCCAGAAGTACGTCGAGATGCCCGTGTTGTAGAAGAGCTGATCGGGCAGGCCGACGATTGCCTCCAGCCAGTCGTTCTCGATGATCCAGCGGCGAATCTCCGACTCGCCTGAGCCGGCTCCACCGGTGAACAGTGGCGACGCGTTGAACACGATGGCCAGCCGCGAGCCGCCCTTCTCCGACGGCTTCATCTTCGACAGCATGTGCTGGAGGAACAGCAGCGAGCCGTCGTTGATCCTGGGCAGGCCCGCGCCGAACCTGCCCCGGAGGCCGAGGTTCTCCCGCTCCAGGCGAATGGGCTTCTCGACCTTCTTCCACTCCACGCCGAAGGGCGGGTTCGCCAGCATGTAGTCGAAGCCCATGCCTTCCGGCGCGCCGTCCTCGGTGAAGGAGTTGCCGAAGTAGATGTTCGACGCGTCCTGGCCCTTCAGCATCATGTCGGAGCGACAGACCGCGTACGTCTCCGCGTTGAGCTCTTGCCCGTACACGCGGAGGCGGGCGCCCGGGTTCAGGTCGCGGAGGTGGTCCTCGGCGACCGAGAGCATCCCGCCGGTGCCGCAGGCCGGGTCGTACAGGGTGCGGACGATGCCGGGCTTCGTCAGCGCATCGCTGTCGTTGGCGAACAGGATGTTCACCATCAGGCGGATGACCTCCCGCGGCGTGAAGTGCTCGCCGGCGGTCTCGTTCGACAGTTCGGAGAACTTTCTGACCAACTCCTCGTACACGTAGCCCATCTCGAGGTTTGACACCCGGTCCGGATGCAGGTCGATGTCGGCGAACTTCGACAGGACCATGTACAGAAGGTTCGAGCGTTCCAGCCGGCGGATCTGCGCCTCGAACTCGAACTTCGCGATCACGTCCTGCGTGGCCAGATCGAAACCGCGGACGTAACCGCGAAGGTTCTCCCCGACGTTCTCGGGGTCGTCCAACAGCGTCGCAAACGTGAACTTGGAGAGGTTGTTGAATGCGTGGCCGGTGATCCGGTTGAGGACCGAGTCGACGTTCTCAAGGCGTCCCGTGAGCTCCTGGTGACGTTTCAGGACTTGAGCCTTGGTCGGCTCCAGCACGGAATCGAGGCGGCGGAGCACCGTCAGGGGGAGGATGACCTTGCCGTACTCGGACTGCTTGTAGTCGCCGCGGAGGAGGTCGGCCACCGACCAGATGAACGCGACCTTCTCCTGGAAGTTGTCCACGGGCTCGCCCTCTCCGGCTCAGGTGTGAGGTGTGGGGGCCTCACTATACGAAGAGGCGCCGGGCGGTCCCAGCCATCGATGTCAGTGGGGCTCGCTAGGCTCGTCACGTCCTCCCCCACGAGGCGTCGCCGAGAGGTCGCTCGTGGACTGTCGCGTGTGGGGTGTGGTCGATGACCGGCTGGTCGAGCTCATGGCCGAGCCCGATCACGCATTTCGGATCGTCGGCTTGCCGGAGGATCGCCCGCGCACGACCGCCGACCGTATCAGGGCCGCTCTGCTGAACTCGGGCCTGCTGCGCGAGGCGCCGTTCGTGTCGATCCGTCTCGACCCTCTCGTCGCGGCAGAAACGACGTGGGATCTCGACCTGCCGTTGGCCCTGGCGGCGCTGGCATGGGTCGGCGTGGTGGGAAGGGATCTTCGATGGATCTTCGCGGCCGGCCGCTTGGGCCTCGACGGTACGGTTTTCGGACGTGGACTTGCCGAGCGAATCACGCTTGTCGAGGTCGCCGATCGTTTTTGTCGTACCCCCGTTGTAGGATTCGAACGTATGTTCGGGAAGGTGAAGCGATGAGCGAGCTGCGATCCGCGATCGACGGGCTGCGATCGGAGGTCCTGGCGGGCCTGCCCGACGCCCGGATCGAGGAGGACTTCGCCGAGATCCAGCGGGCCGTCGAGCTGCTCGAAGTCGAACGGCTGCGGCGCCTGGCGGAGATCGAACGACGCCGGGTGTTCGAGCGCGATGGCCACCTGTCCGCGGCGTCGTGGCTGGCCGCCACGTACAAGGTCGGGTGGGGGGCGGCCCGCGACCACGTGCGCACGGCCCGGGCCCTCGAGGACATGCCCGAGACGCGGCAGGCGCTGGACGCCGGGGACCTGTCCATGTCGGCAGCTCGGGTCCTGGTGGCGGCTCGGGACGCCGACCCCGAGGAGTTCCGGCAGTCCGAGACGGAGCTCGTCGAGGCTGCCCGGATCCACTCGGTGGGCGACCTCCAGCGAGTGGCGGCGTACTGGCGCCAGGCGGTGGAGCGGGAACACGCGCTGGAGGGTGACGAGAAGGTCAGGGCGCAGCGGCGTCTGCATGCCTCGGTCACGTTCCTGGGCATGGTTCGGGTCGACGGCGACCTCGACCCGGAGACGGGCGAGACCCTGCTGACGGCGCTCCGGGCGGTGCTTGATGCCGAGTCGCGCTCGGGCACCGAGGACGACGACCGGACGCCGGCCCAGCGACGCGCCGACGCGCTGGGCGAGATCTGCCGGCAGTGGCTCGACATGGGCGACCGGCCGAGGGTGGCCGGCGAGAAGCCACACGTGACGGTCACGGTCGGGGTCGGCGCGCTCCGAGACGGAACCGGAGAGCCCAGCGAGCTGGACCACTCGGGTCCGGTCGATCCGCAGGTTGCGAGGCGGTTAGCGTGCGACGCTGCGATCACGCGGGTCGTGATGGCGGGACCGTCGGAGCCGGTTGACGTCGGCCGGCGCACACCGGTGATCCCCCCGGCGATGCGGCGAGCCGTGATCGTCCGGGACCGCCACTGCCGGTTCCCGAGTTGCGACCGGCCCCACACGTGGTGCGACGCCCATCACGTGGTCCACTGGGCGGACGGCGGACCAACGGCCCTGCCGAACCTCGTGTTGCTGTGCCGGCGACATCACCGGATGGTCCATCAGCCCGGCGGCTTCCGATTGGAGCTGCTCGACGGGCGCCCGGTGTTTCGAAGGCCGGACGGGATGGCGCTCGGTCCCTGACCTGGCTCGCGATCGATTCCTGGTCGCCGCGCACGGCGGCGATTCAGAGCACGGGTCAATTCTCGACGACGGTGCTCCGCAGGATGGGGTGGCCGCTGTTCAGGCAGTCCGCCTCGGAGCGAAGCGTGTTCGGCTCGTAGTCGCGAGGGACGACGACGTAGTTGAACTGCCATAGCGGCGAGTACTTCTCCATGCCCGGCACGGAATCGTAGATGTTGAACTGGCCCTCGACGCGGTCGGGCTCGCGGGCGAGCTTGCCGTCCTCGCTCAGCTCGACCTCGTACACGACCTGGTACTCCTGGGCCACCTTCACCTGTTCGAGGTCCACGTCCAGTTCGCCCAGCTCGACGGCGAAGACCACCTTGCCGTCGAACCAGACCTGCTCCACTTCTTGTCCGAACGGGTTGGAGTAGGTCAGGTCCTCGACATCATCCCGCCAGGCCGGCTCGCGCGCCGCCTCGGTGATGGTCCCGCGTTCGAGCTTCCAGGTACCTTCGGTTGCCTGATCCACTCTCGCCCCTCCTTCGCTGAAGTTGGGGCGACCTTACAGCTCTAGCCGATGGCGCCTTCCATCTGGAGCTCGATCAGGCGGTTCAGCTCGACGGCGTACTCCATGGGGAGCTCGCGGGTGATGGGCTCGATGAAGCCGTTCACCACCATGGCGGTGGCCTCGGCCTCCGTCAGGCCCCGGCTCATCAGGTAGAAGAGCTGGTCCTCGCCCACCCGCGACACGCTGGCCTCGTGGCCGAGCTGCGCGGTCTCCTCCTCGACCTCCACGTAGGGGTACGTGTCGGAGCGGGAGATCTCGTCCAGGATCAGCGCGTCGCAGCGCACCATCGACTTCGCGTGGTGCGCTCCCGGCTCCACCCGGACCAGGCCGCGGTAGCCGGTGCGCCCGCCGCCCTTCGACACCGACTTCGACGTGATGATGGACGACGTGTACGGCGCGGCGTGGATGGCCTTGCCGCCCGCGTCCGTGTGCATGCCCTCACCGGCGAACGCCACCGACAGCACCTCGCCCCGCGCGCCCTTGCCCAGCAGGTAGATCGAGGGGTACTTCATCGTGACCTTGGATCCGATGTTGCCGTCGATCCACTCCATGACGGCGTCCTCGTAGGCCGCCGCCCGCTTGGTCACCAGGTTGTACACGTTCGTCGACCAGTTCTGGATGGTCGTGTACCGGACCCGCGCGCCCTTCTTGACGATGATCTCGACCACCGCGGAGTGGAGCGAGTCGGTCGTGTAGATCGGCGCCGAGCACCCCTCGACGTAGTGCACGTACGCGCCCTCGTCGGCGATGATCAGCGTCCGCTCGAACTGGCCCATGTTCTCGGCGTTGATCCGGAAGTAGGCCTGGAGCGGGATGTCAACGTGCACGCCCGGCGGCACGTAGATGAACGACCCCCCCGACCACACCGCCGAGTTCAGCGCCGCGAACTTGTTGTCGTTCGGGGGGATGATCGTCCCGAAGTACTCCTTGACGATGTCGGGGTGCTCGCGCAGCGCCGTGTCCATGTCGCAGAACAGCACGCCCATCGTGTCCAGCTCGTCGCGGATCTTGTGGTACACGACCTCAGACTCGTACTGCGCGGAGACGCCGCCCAGGTACTTCTTCTCGGCCTCCGGGATGCCCAGGCGGTCCCAGGTGCCCTTGATGTCGTCGGGCAGGTCCTCCCACGTCTGGGCCTGCTTCTCGGTGGCCTTGATGAAGTAGTAGATGTTCTCGAAGTCGATGTCCGACAGGTCGGCCCCCCACCACGGCATGGGCCGGGCCCGGAAGTGCTTGAGCGCCTTCAGCCGGAACCTGCGCATCCACTCCGGCTCCTGCTTGATCCAGGAGATCTCCTCGACGACCTCCTCGGAGAGCCCCCTCTTGGGCTGGAACACGTAGTGCTCGGGGTCGTGCCAGCCGAAGCGGTACCCCTTGCTCAGCTCCCTGAGGTGCTCTTCCTGGGTGATTGCCACGGTCATCTCCCCGATGCGGGCGACGGTCGAATTCTATCCAGCGGGTCGGGATCTCGCTCTCGCCGCATGGCCCGGGCCCGCTGTCGACATCCAGTCTAGCTCCGCGGAGCCCTCAAAGTCCATCTGGGAGATAGGAATTACCCGCCACCTGCCCTCGCCGGGAGTGTCCAACCGCGGACGAGACGGCTAGGATCACTCCTGCCATGGCGAAGACGCGCAAGCCTCCTCCCTCCCACGCCAAGCCCAAGAAGAAGGGCGCGGTCAAGGAGAAGCGCCGTCAGAAGCGCGTCAAGCAGGGCGGCGCCGGCGCCGGCGGCACCGGGATCACCACCCCGAGCTGAGCCGGCAGGCTACCCCTTGTCGACCGGCACGCCCACGAGCGAGCCGTACTCGGTCCAGCTCCCGTCGTAGTTCTTGACGCTCTCGTAGCCCAGGAGCTCGTGCAGCACGAACCAGGTGTGGGACGAGCGCTCCCCGATCCGGCAGTACGCGATGACCTCCTTGTCGGGGGTGACGCCGGCGCCGCCGTACAGCTCCGCCAGCTCGTCGGCGGTCTTGAACGTGCCGTCGTCGTTCGCGGCCTTGCCCCACGGGATGTTCGCCGCCCCCGGGATGTGCCCGGGAACCTGCGCCTGCTCCTGGGGCAGGTGGTCGGGGGCCAGCTTCTCGCCCCGGTACTCCTCGGGCGAGCGCACGTCCACGAAGGAGGCCTCGCCCTCCGAGACCTTGTCGAGGACCTCGTCCCGGAAGGCCCGGAAGTCCCCCATCACGGGGCCCTCCACGGAGCAGTCGGTCGGCCCGTAGGACGGGACGTCCTGCGTCAACTCCCTCGACTCGAGCTCCCACTTCTTGCGCCCGCCGTTCAGGAGCTTCACGGAGCCGTAGCCCAGGTAGCGGGCCAGCCAGTACGCGTACGCGGCGAACCAGTTGTTGTTCCCCCCGTACAGCACCACGGTGGTGTCGTCGCCCACCCCGGAGCGGTTCAGCAGTCGGGAGAACTGCTCCTGGTTCACGAAGTCGCGGCCCGACGGCGCATGCAGGTCGGTCGACCAATTCCAGCCGACCGCTCCCGGGATGTGGCCCTTCTCGTAGGCCGTGGTGTCCTCGTCCACCTCGACGACGCGGATGGACGGGTCGTCCAGGCTCCCCGCCAGCCACTCCGTGTCGACCAGGGCGTCCGGATTCGTGTACTCAGCCACTGTGGCACCTCCCCCTTCGAACCGAGATTCCTACTAACGAGATAGGAATTAACCACACGCCACCCGGGGATTGCAACTGCGAAAATCGACGCGGCGCGAAGGCGAGGGCTGGTGCAGATGCAAGAGGGCGGTACCTCGACAGACCGCTCCCGGTCGACCGTGCGAACGGCGGCGCCGGCCCCCGCTAGAAGAACCCGAGGGCGGCCTTGGCCTCCTCGGACATCATCTCGGGGGTCCACGGCGGCCGGAGCACCATCTCCGCCTCGAACCCCTTCACGCCCTCGACCTCGGCCAGGAGCTGCTCCATCTGGGACTCGATCAGCGGTCCGATGGGGCAGCCCATGGTGGTCAGCGTGTAGGTCACGTGGACCATGCCGTCCTCGATCCGGACGTCGTACACGAGCCCCAGGTCGACGATGTTGATGCCGAGCTCGGGGTCGTGGACGTTCGACAGCGCCTCCAGGATCCGCTCCTTCAGCCCGACGGCAGCGTCCCCGTCGAGCGCGGCCGCCTCTTTCGTTCCATCACCGTTTGTCGAGTCGATCTCACTCATCGCGTCCACCTCACGGATATTCTACCGACGGCCCTTCAACCGACCGGCCAAAGAGGTCACGACCGTGCCCATGCGAATCCTGATCGCCGACGACCACCCTATGACGCGGGCCGGCATCCAGTCGACGCTCGCCGACTCCGAGGAAGTCGAGATCGTGGGGGAAGCCTCCACGGGGGAGGAGGCCGTCGAGCGGGTGGCGGAGCTCCACCCCGACGTCGTGTTCATGGACGTGCACATGCCGGGGATGGGCGGCATCGAGGCCACCCGGATCATCCGGGAGGAGCACCCGGGCACGCGGGTGATCCTGTTCACCGTCGACGACACCCGCCCGGCCATCGCCGACGCCATCCAGGCGGGCGGCGCCGGGTACCTCCTGAAGGACGTCTCCGCGGCGGAGCTGGTGAACGCGGCCCGCCTGGCCATGGAGGACAAGGCGGTCATCCACCCCAGCCTGACCAGGGCGTTCATCGAGGAGGTCCGGTTCGTCGACCGCCGGCCGGACGCTCCGTTGTCGAAGCGGGAGATCGAGATCCTCCAGATGGTGGCCTACGGCGGCACGACGAAGGAGGTCGCCCACGACCTCGGGATCTCGCCGCACACGGTGAAGACGCATCTCGAACGCATCTTCGAGAAGCTCGGCGCGAACGACCGCGCGCAGGCCGTGGCCATCGCCATCCGCCGCGGGATGGTGGAATAGGCCCGGGGCTCGTCCCCGGGCGATCAACCTGGGTCTCACCAGGCCGAACGCGTTTTCTGTCGCTCTTTCCGGGCCGGGGGGTTCAAACTCTCGGTCCTCCCGGTCGATACCTTCCGGGATGGCCATCAGGTTGCTGCTCTCCGGCTCGCCGCCGGACGTCGCCATGCTCGAGAACGCCCTGTCCCGATCGCCGTGGGACGTGTCCACCGAGGCCAGCACGGACGGCTACCACACGGTCGAGCTGGCCGTGCGGACCCGCCCCCACGTGATCGTGACGGACCCGGCGGTCCCCCGGCTGTTCGGCACCGAGCTGATCCAGCGCCTCCGGACCGCCGCCCCGGACAGCCGGGTGATCTGCTGGGCGGGCTCCCCCGAGCCGGAGGACGCCGCCGAGCTCATCCGGGCCGGCGCGCACGGGTACGTCCTGAAGGACAACGGGCCCGGCGAGGTCATCAAGGCCCTGGGGCCCGTGCTCGACGGGGGCACCGTGGTGTCGCCCCGGGTTGCAGGCCAGCTGCTGGCGCGCGCAGCCGACGGCCTCCACCGGGAGATCGAGCTCGGCCGCGCGCTGGCCGAGGCCACCGTGAAGGTCCAGGAGGTGACCCACGCCAAGGCCGAGTTCCTGGCGAACGTCTCCCACGAGCTTCGGACCCCGGTGACGATCGTGAAGGGTATCGCGCACCTGCTGGCGGAGCGCTGCCTCACCGACGAGGAGGAGGGCGAGTTCCTGAAGCGGATGAACAAGGCGGTCGACCGCCTGACCGCGCTGGTCGAGGAGATCCTGTCCATCGCGGACCTCGACCGCGACAACGTCACGTTCCAACTGGCCCGAAGCGACCTCAGCGCGTTGGTCGTCGAGGTCACCCGGCGCATCGCGGCGAAGTATCCGCAGGTGCGGACGACGGAGGACATGGTCGGGCGGGTCGTGTGCGTGGTGGACCCCGCCCGGATCACGGAGGCCATCGCGCAGCTCGTCGACAACGCGTGCCGGTACTCGCAGCCCGGCTCGGGCGTGAAGGTCCGGCTCCGGCAGGTCGACGAGGGCATCGTGTTCTCGGTCACCGACCGGGGCCTGGGGCTGCGCCGGGACGTCGCGTCGCTGGCGTTCACCGAGCCGTTCGTGACCGGCGAGGAGGTCCTGCGAAAGGAGCGGGCCGGCGTCGGGCTCGGCCTGCACCTGGCCCGGCGGCTGATCCTGCTGCACGGCGGGATCCTGTGGGCGGACCCGCTGCCCGGCGGCGGGACCCGGGTCTCGTTCTGCATCCCGGTCGCGCCGCCCGGGGCCGAGCTGGAGTTCGACGGCGTGCAGGCTCCTCAGGCCCGCGACACCCGGGAGAGCAGCGCCTCGTAGCTCGGCGCCACCTCGGCGGCCTCCGTCTCCCGGATCTGCCGCCACAGCCCGGTCGCCGTTCCCCCGGTGAAGTCGCGCTCTGACATCGGGATCTGCTCGAGCAGGACGGTCCTGGTCCCCGACCGCGCGGCATCGAGCGCCAGGCGCAGGTTCTCGACGTTCCCCGGACCGAACGGCGCGTCGCACACCACCAGGAGGTCCACGCCGGTCATCATGCGACGGCAGTCCTCGGCGCTCGCCGCGTCGATCTCCGAGAACGGCGGGACCGAGACGCGGAGCAGGTTCAGCCGTTCCGCGACCATCGTGTCGGTGTCGCCGCCGTGCAGCACGCCCACGCTGACCTCGTAGCCCCGCTGGGCCAGCGCGCGCACGACGGGTGCCCCCCGCCCCGCACCGCCGATGACGTGGGCGCGGAGCCGGGACGGGCGGCGGGCCGGTTCCGGAGGCGGTCCGACGCTGATCACCGGCCGCCCCGTCGTCGGGCTGGGATGGACCTCGGCGTCGACGCCGTACAGGCGCCGGAGCAGCCCGGCCGTCACCACGCGCTCCGGCGGCCCCTCCCCGGCGACGGTGCCCGCGGACAGGGCCACCACGCGGTCGCACACCGCCGCCGCCAGGTTCAGGTCGTGGAACACGGCCAGCACCGCCCGCCCCTCGTTCGCCAGCCGCCTGACCGTGCCCATGAGGTCGACCACGTGACCCACGTCCAGGTGCGTGGTCGGCTCGTCCAGCAGCAGGATCGGGGCGTCCTGGGCCAGGATCACGAGCTGGCGCTCGCCGCCGGAGAGCTCCTCCACGCCCCGGTCGGCCAGGTGCTGGACGCGGGTCGCCTCCATCGCCTTCCGGACGATCGACCAGTCCTCGGGCCCGCCGGGACGCCACGCCGAGCGGTGAGGAGACCGCCCCATCAACACGACCTCCAGCGCGCTGAACGAGAAGGCGGGCAGCACCTGCTGCGGCACGACGGCCACGAGCTGCGCGGCCCGGCGGGCGGACAGCGCGTACGGGTCGTGGCCCGCGACCAGGACCCGCCCCCCGCGCGGCCGCAGGGCGCGCGATGCCACCCGGAGCAGGGTCGTCTTCCCCGACCCGTTCGGCCCCACCAGCCCCACGATCTCCCCGGCGGAGGCGGACACGGTCACGCCGTGCAGCACCGTGGACCGCCCGTAGCCGGCCACGATGCCGTCGAGCAGGAGCGTCGGAGTCACGCCGCCGCCAGCCCGCCGGCCGCGGTCCCCCGCTCCCGGCGCAGCAGGTACAGGAAGAACGGCCCGCCCAGGACCGCCGTGACGGCACCGACGGGAAGCTCCTCGGGGGCCACGGCCGTTCGCGCGGCGAGATCGGCCAGGATGAGGAGCGTCGGGCCCGCCAGCACCACGGCGGGCATCAGCCGGCGGTGGTCGGCCCCCACCACCAGCCGCAGCAGGTGCGGCGTCATGAGGCCGACGAACCCGATGACGCCGGACACCGAGACCGCGGCGGCGGCCAGCAGCGCCCCCACCGCCAGCGACTGCCGCTTGAACCGGTCCAGCTCCACGCCGAGCTGCGCGGCCCGCTCCTCCCCCAGCGAGACCAGGTTGAGCTGCGGGGCCAGCGCGAACGACGCCGCCACCCCCACGGCAACGAGCCCCCCCGCCGCCTCCAGCGAGCCCCACGTCCGCCCACCCAGCCCTCCCAGCAGCCAGAAGTAGAT
>Ga0137374_10001481_pt1 | contig 26790 bp, 20 predicted proteins | sample SagtaG_20_FD_104811 | JGI IMG/M metagenome (GOLD analysis project Ga0137374, IMG submission 104811) | Vadose zone soil microbial communities from Sagehorn Ranch, Mendocino, California, USA - Sage1_R_100_16 metaG | ecosystem: Environmental > Terrestrial > Soil > Vadose zone | place: USA... | reverse complement strand
CAGGGGCTGGGGCGCAGGCGGTCGCGGGGCGGTCGTGGGAGGCGTGGCGGGGGCAGTCAACCCGTTCGGTGGACTGGGAGCATTTGGGGCGTTCGGGCGGAGCGTGGGCGCAGGACTCAATTCGACTTTGGGCAACATCATCACGCAAACAACAACGCCCACGGATGCGGCCGGCGGTGCGATTCCAATCAGCTTGCCGTCGGCCTTTGCAAGCGGTGGAATCCGGTTTGGCTTTGGAATGGCAGCGGGGGGATTCAGTTCGAATGCACTTGGCCCCAACGTTGCGTTTGGACTCGCTGGCGGTGTGGCCTCCGGCCTCGGCAGCGGCGCTGCCTCGGCCGCTGGAGCAGGCAGCATTGGCGTGATATTTATTGCCCCATGAAGCGGCCGATCTTGTTCGTACCCCCAGCCGCGATGCTCTTAGGCGCGGTCATGATAGGGGGTGGATTTTTCCTTGGGGGGGCCCCCGGTAGTTGGTTGCTGCCCATCGTTGTTACAGTTGTGGAGAAGGGTTGGTTTGGAATACGCGAAATTCCCGCAGAGATGTACGTCTTTCCAAAAGACCCCCTATGGATCGACACCCAATCAACACTCTTCGTTGTGGTGACGTACGGGAAGGCGGTTTTGGGCACAGTGACCGCGGTCGCAGGAGCTTTTTTAGCTACGAAGTTATGGCGCTATCTCGTCGTCAAGAAATTGCGATGGATGACAGACCGGGAAGTCGACGAATACCTCCATCGAGCCTCAGAAACATGACTCGCTGACGGTCAGGTATCGCAACAGCTCGAGGTCGGGCGCATGGCAGCCTCGAAAATCCGCGTCGATCATCTTGTCGCCGAATTTGGAGAATCGTCGGCTTGTGTCAGCTCGCAACCGTCCGGGATAGCGAGCCCGACGCCGGCTTGCAGCGGACCACCAGCGCCGCGAGCGTGGATCCATGCACGCGCGCCGCCAGCCGAAGCCCGCCCACTATAAATACAATTCAATTTTTCAATGTTATGGAAAACGTGCGCGACGTCTCGCTCTCCACTCCCCTTCTTCCCTTCACTCCTCGGCTAACCTCTTCTACCTCGCCTCCCCTTCTCTCTCGTTCCCTCCCCTTGCGCTGCCTTGCCGTTCACCTTGACGAAGCTCGACCCGATGGGGCGCATTGCCATTAGGGACGAGCGGCTCGCCCGCGATCCCGCTTCTGGCGGGGAGGCGGCTACGCGTATGCTGGCATCTATGCGGAGGGCGGACTCGGCGCGGTCTTCAGCGCGGCAGGGGCGAAAGGCGTTGGTGGTGCCATCTCCGGGGGTCTTGGTCCATTGCTAGCGGGTCAAGGAGCGGGTGCTGCCGGCCGTGGAGCGCTGGTCGGCGGCGCAGTCTCGGCCATCAACCCGTTCGGTGGATTGGGGGCACTTGGACTGGGTGGGCGCATCGGCGGGCGAGTCTGAATTCGGGTTTGGGGAATACTGCCAACCAGCTTCTCTTTAGCGGGGGAGGCGGTGCGCCAGTCCCGTTTAGTACCGGGTCAGTCGTTGCGAGCGTCCTCGGCAGGGCCGCCTTTGGAGCCGCATCCCTGGGGATAGGCTCGACCACGCTTATCGGCAACGTTGGGTTGGGAATCGCAGGTGGTGTCACAAGCGGTGCTGCCAGTGGCGTGGCCACCGCCTCTGGACTGGGCGGTATGGGCGTTGTATTCATCGCACCATGAAGCGCCCGATCCTACTTGTGCCGCTGCCCGCATGGATACTGGCGATCGCAATGTTTGGTTTTGGCGGTCTGCCGCTTGCTGTAGCATGCACATGGCTACTGCCCATCGCCGTCACGGTCGCAGAGAAGGACAGGCATTCAATCTGCGAAATCCCTACGGAGATGTACCTATTTCCAAAAGTCCCGACATGGATCGATCCGCATTCCACACTCTTCTCGATCGTAAATTACGGCACCCTCATCCTGGCACTTGGGAGCGCATCTATCGGGGTCATTCTTAGCGTCAAAGTCTGGTGTTACCTCGTTGTCAAGAGGTTCCACTGGATGACAGAGGAGCAGGTGCAAACATATCTGAAGCGTATTGCTGATAGGGGTTGACGAAGTTGTCACCAACCTGGAAAACGCCTCTGCCGGGCCGTCGCCCCGCGAATCTTCGGAGAAGCAATCGCTTATCGTCCATCGGTTGAAAGGGTTGCCCGGCTTCACACAATTCGCGGACGGTTTTTACATTGATCCGTATCCTCTTGACCGAGACCACTGGACGGACGGTTTTGGTGCTCCCGACTAAAGCCGGTATCGATGTGGACATCATTCCCATGGAATGATGATTTCGCGCGAATGCCAGGAATCTCAAGGAGAGACTCGTCGCTTCTTCGGTGTGCTTGCGGCAAGTATGCGGAAGATCGCGGAGCGCGCCAAGTGTCGTAGGTGGGGAGGCCCCCTGCGCGGCCCGCATCAGCGATATTTTCACCGGCGTCAGCGGCTCCGGGGAGCCCGCCGAGTCGTCGCCGCGGGCGCGGTTGCCGCCGTGCCGACGGTGCACCACCGCTCGCTTGCTGAGCGGAAGTGGGCCGGACAGCTGCGACGATCGACCGTCGGGCGGCCGCCTCGTTTTCCGGTCGTGGTCCGAACCATCGTTGCCCGAATCGCAGCGAGCTCATCATCACGGCTTTGGCGAGACCGCTGGAAACCTTGCCGGCAGTCGTATGGAGAAATCGCTGCCGGCATATTGGCGACCGGCGCCGCAATCCTGAGCCTCAGCGAGCAGGTCAAAAACCGGCCAGTCGTGAGCACCTCAAGGCGGCCAATCGTCGAGCGCCACGAATCACCTGAAGCGAAATTGACCCGAGCGCGGTGGACGAGGAAGAAAAAAGTCTAAGAATCGCGTGGTTACCAGCCGAACAGAAATCAGGAAAAAATCATCCTCCGCTCAGGATTCTCATGGGGGTCACGGGATATAACCGGCCAGCACGGTCGAAGGGAGTTCGCGCATTGCTCGGCTCGACACAGGGGCACCAAACAGGCCATCGACCGACACACGATCGAGCTCGATTCCGGATCGCGTTCAGACCATCTTCGAAGCACTCCTGCACATGGTCGAGGCCGGCGAGCACGCGCTGGAGGGCCTTCGCGAGCCGATGGAGGCAAACCGCGGAGTCGCGACACGAGATCGAGATGTAAGGGCGAAGACGATGAACGAATTCAAATCGGGTAATGGCCGCCAGAAGGACGTGACAGGATTGTCGGTGGGTTTCCGCTCGGCGTCGGACAGCGAGGTCGTCCGGCACGCCATTGTGCGAACGCCGCATGACCTCGCGTTAAACCTCGACGACATCATCTATTACATCGAACAGGTGCTCGCCGGCGCTATCGAGATCGATTCCGGCTTTTCGGCCAGGGCACGCGACTTCACAGAGAACTGCGTGATAGACGCCGAAGCTTGGCTGAGAGAATGGCTCGCCGCGCAAGAGGAATCTGCGAAAGAGGTCGCCGAAGGACGGCTCGTCCGATTGATCGAGCTTTTGACCTACCTGGGGCAGCCGGACCTCACGCTCGAGGCGGTGAAGGAAGTCGCCGAGGCTGCACTGTCGCTCGTTGGTTCCATGCGCGAAGCAGGCGGCTAGAAGCGGCGGCACGCCGCGGGGCCAAGTCGCCCCAAATGCCGAGTGGTTAATGCTCAGCCTTCGCTTCGGTGCAGGCCGTCTTGAACTCGGCCAGTTGGCGTTTCAGCGAGCGGGCGAGCTCCGAGGATGCGTTCACATCATGCTGAAGCTCGAGGGCGTGCTCCTCGTGAGCGATCGCGCTCTCGCAGCGGCCTGCTTGGAACAGCGCAACCGCATACGTGTCGATGATCGCGCCATCGAACGGCGCTCGCTTGAGGGCGCGCAGGGCCAGGGGCAGAGCTTCCGCCACCTTGTGCTGCTCGAGGAGCAGCCAGGCCAGGTTGTTCAAGCTTCCCGGATCGTTGGGGTCGAGCTTCACGGCTTGGCGGTACGCGTTTTCCTGCTCGGAAATATCGGCGCCCGTCATTTTCGACAACGCGCCGAGCAGGCGAAAGACTCTCGGGTCGTCGGGATGGACCGCCGCAGCGCGGCGCGCCCTCGTGAGCCGATCGCCCGCGGGAGCGCGGTCTTCCATTTCGAGAGCTTCGACGTTCGTGGGGTCGAGTTCGAGCGCCGTCTTGAGCTCACTGGCCGCCGCTTGCAGGTGCGGCCCACGTTCGGTCGGGCTCGCGAATCCAAAAGCGGCGCGGAACAAACGCGCTCGAACGATGTGCGTCTCAGCGGGTGTCAGCGGCTCGGCCGTAGCTGCCACGGGTGTTGAGTGGAGCTGTACGGGAAATTCGACATACTCCCCGCGCCGCGAGTAATTGCGGATCTGGCTATCCAAGGACGAGGCATCGAGATTTGGAAACGCGATCTCCCAGGCCCGCCGCGGGTCGGTGCCTTTGGCCAGCTCGACCTGGTAGCGCGCGAAGGGCTCGGGCTGCGTGTTGTAGAGAAAATGGACGAGGACCCAGCTCATGCCATAAAAGCCGTCGGTTTCGGCGTCGGACATCGTCGTGTTCGCTTGGGTCCATTCGAGTGTTCCCTTGGCCGTAATCGTGCGAAACGTGTTGTACTTGCGCCACGCTTCGATGTTGACGGAGCCCACAATCACCGCTTTGTGATCTTCCGACTCGTGAACGGTCTCGAGGAATTGAGCGAGTCCCTCGGAAAACCACCGTGGCTCGCGCGCATAGACGACTGCAGCGAGCTGGTGGGCCATTTCATGGCGCACGATGGACGTCGACTCGAAAGCAAGCGACCGGCGTTGATCCCATCGGCTAGGAGGACCGTAGAGAAAGAAGGTTGGGCGCCCACGCGGACTGAAGAAACCGGCGGTCATGCGTCCGAACAATCGCTCGAAGTCGAGTCCATTCGCCAGCACGTACACATCGGTCCGAGTTGCTTCGGGGAACTGGAAGGACGGCCAGGCCGCCGAGACAAGCGCGTCGCGCGTCGCTTCGAGTTTCATGGCCGCCTCGACGGCGGTCTCGTCGTCGAAGTCGGTGCGAACCCTGAAATGAGGTGTCGTGACTTGATGCCAATTGCTGTCGGAGCTTCTCCCCGCCGCGCGAAACGTGGCGCAGCCAGCAAGAACAAGCACCAAGGCAGACCCATGGAAGGCTGTGGTGAATCTCACGGTGCCCGATACTAGCGCGGGATGGTAGCTGCGCCGCCCTTGGCTATCTCGCGAACCGGTGATTTTCATCATGCGCGCCTGCGTCGCTCCACGCTGTTGACGGGCTCGTCGTCATTGCGTCGCTCGAAAATGGCGACCTCCTGCGTGGCGGCCCGCCGATAGTCCAGGAAACTCCGCAGCTTACGCGACGTGAAGAAATCAGGAAAAAATCAGCTTCCGCTCAGGATTCTCGGTGGACTCTTCCTGTATGACGTTGCCACGTTGAAAGTTGGCCGCTCCCAAAAAGTCAGTCGCAACGCCCAGCTTACGAGCGGCATCGTTCGAGTCGATCTTTCGCCGATGTCGTTCCGGCGCAGCGGGCTTCAATCGTTTTCGCGCCAGCTCAGGACCTTGCGCGAGCAATTCGGCGGCAAGCAACTTTGGCTCGCGCACGCGGTCGGTTGCACGGAAGCCGCGGTGTCTTTCTGGGAAACGGGCAAACGCATTCCCTATCGATGCACACTCAGCCGAATCGTCGATGCTTTGATGGAGGCGGGCGCCTCCGCCACCGAGGTTGCCGTGCTCTGTCGCTGCTGGCGCGAGGTAGCGGCCAACAGAAGCGATATCAACTCCTTTGCCAACGCGAACATCGAGAGCAACACTCCTTTACGAAGTGCTCCGTCCGCCGCCTCTCCCTATTGATGGATAGCGGTCATCCAACGAAAAAGAGAAACGCATGATGAGACGTGCTGGCGATATCCAGACGCAAAGGCAGCGGATACACTGGTGGTTGTATTTCTTTCTTGCGCAGATCGTTGCGGCCGCGGGCTGTCTGGTGCCGCCGCCCCCTGCTCCTCCATCCGCACAGAAATCGTCATCGAAAGAAGCCGACGTCGTCATCGCGCGGCTGACAGAGCTGCGGCACGAGCGGGGGCTTCAGCCTCCCAAAGTCATGTTCGATATCGAAGAGATGGCCGCCGATGACGGTCTCGCGCTCGAGAAGGGCGAGTGCGACGCGGACTCCGCGCTCCATCGGATGCTGCAGAAAACGCTGTGGAAGACCGATAAAGGTGGCAACACCGTCGTGAGAGGATGGTTCTTTGCGACGAACCAACTCGATCAGGTCGGCTTTCCTCCTCCGGTTCTGAAGAGCCGCGTGATGAACGTCGCCGTCGTCGTGGTTCGTCACTACAAGGGAGACCCCGACGCCTATGGCGTGTTGCTCACCGCGGAACTGCAGGGAGACTCGCTCGGTGCAATGGACGACAATCGTTAGCTTGAAAGAAGATTCAGTCGTGGTCATCGCCACTTGAAGGCGGCGGCGTCGGATCCTCGGAGAGACGTTCCCACTTGCGTTCGAGGGCCTTGCGGTCGAGCCCGATGATGCGCGCGGCGGCGCTCTTGTTGCCACCAGAGACCTCGATGGCGTGGTGGAGGATGGCGCGCTCGATGACGTCGAGCTTCGAGCCTAGATGGGACGGCAGCGCGAGGAGCGTTCGCGCAATGCGATCGATTTCCCCGCTCCAGTCGCTCCTCGAGCGTTCACGCACGAGCTCCTCGAGCACTGGCACGTCGATGAGATCGCTCTCGGAGAGGAGCGCGATGCGCTCGACGACGTTGCGTAGCTCGCGCACGTTTCCTGACCAACGACGGCGGCAGAGCCAGGCCATCGCCTCATCGGTGAACCGAATTTTTCGCGGAAGATCGGCGCAGAAGGAGAGCAAGAGCTCCGTCAAATCGTTGCCGCGCTCGGCCAGGGGCGGGATGTCGATGCTCACGACGTTGAGGCGATAGTAGAGGTCCTCGCGAAAACGTCCTTCGCCGATTCGTTGCTCGAGCTCGACGTGGGTGGCGGCGAGAATGCGAGCCCGCACCGGGAGCTCAGACTCCGCGCCGAGCGGACGAAAACGGCGATCTTCGAGCACGCGCAAAAGCTTGGCTTGCAGCTCGGCGGGCATTTCCGCGATTTCGTCGAGCAGGAGCGTGCCGCCGCGGGCCAGCTCGAGCTGTCCGCGCACCCGGCGATCGGCGCCGGTGAAAGCGCCACGCTCGTGTCCGAAGATGAGCGACTCGATGAGTGCTCCCGGAAGTGCCGAACAGTTGACGGCGATGAAAGGCTGATCGCGACGGCTGCTCATCTCGTGCAAAGCGCGCGCGACCATCTCTTTGCCGCTGCCCGTTTCGCCTCGGATCAGCACGGCGCAGTTGGCATCGGCCACGCGTGCAACGAGCCGGCGCACGCGCTCCATGGCCGCCGACGAGCCGACCAGGGCAGCCATACCCCACGACCTATCGACACGCTCGCGCAGCCTGACGACCTCGCCGCGCAGCTTCATTCGTTCGCGGATGCCCTCCACGATCGGCAGAAGCATCTCGGGAGAGAGCTCGTCCTTGAGGACGTAGTCCTGGGCGCCGTGGCGCATGGCCTCTCGGATTTCGGCGATCTCGCTCGAAGAGGTGACGATCACCGCCGGCGTCGTGCGGCCCGTGGCGCGCACCGCCCGAAGCACCTCCAGGCCGCCGCGATCGCGGGGATCTTCGGACAGCCGAATGTCGAGCAGCAGAAGATCGGGCGACGACGCCTCGATGGCGGCGTTGGCCTCGGTGACGCTGCCGGCCTCGACGATTTCGACGTCGCCGAGATCCGCCAACATCTGCTTGAGGACACGTCGCGCACTGCGCTGGTCATCCACGACCAGGATTTTCATGCCACCTCGCCTTTTTTGCCTTGCGTGAGTTGCCGCGTTTCGCTCGAGGACGTATCGGTCGGGGGCCGATCGACGCCCGAAACCAGATCAGCCGCGGGTATCGTGACGACGAAAACGGTTATCGAGTCACGCCTACCAGCTTCGATGTTCCACCCATGCGCCCGCACCAGACGATGGGTGATGGCGAGGCCCAGTCCCGTGCCTCGGGGTTTGGTCGTATACCATGGAGCGAAAAACCGCGAGGGGTCTCCATGGAACCCTGGTCCCGTATCCCAGACGTAGAGCTCCCCTCCCCTCGGGCTCGAGCGCCATCGGACGCCCACCTCACCGTGCTCCTCGATGGCGTCGAGTGCGTTGGCAAGCAGATTGACCAAAATCTGTGTCACTTTGTCGACGTCGCAGCGGATGACACCCCCCGCTCCCAAGTCCGTTGCCATGGTATGTCCGCCCATTCGATCACGCAGGAGTACTTCGGCACGACTACAGAGCTCGGCGATATCGACGACGCGGCGCTCGACGTGCTGGGTGGCCATGCGGCGCAGTCCCGACACCAGGCGTTCGAGGCGGTCTACTTCCTCGCAGCCGATTTCGATGTCCTCTTGATCCAAGATCCGGTTGTCGGATGCCCGCTTGAAGATCGTTCGGAAGAAGTTGATCGGGTACCTGATCTCGTGCGCAATCTCCGCCGATAACGTCTCAACCAGAGCTTCACGTTCATCACGCCACGCGGCCGCCTGCTGTTTGCGGCGCCGCTCGAGTTCCGCATACGCAATTGCATGTGCGAGGGCCAGGGCTCCCTGGTTCGCGATGGTCTTCAAAAGATCGAGATCTTCGCTGGTGAACAGCGCACCCTGGCGTTTCTGACTGACGCGCAGGTTACCCAAGATCACACCACGGAACAACACGGGGAGGATCAGGCCCCCGGCATCCACTTTCGTAGGAGAATCGATCGAGATTTTGTGGGCACCGCTTTCTTGCGTCGTCAACACCGGAACGTCCATCTTTTCGGGATCCGAAGCAAATGCGAATTCGATCGTGTCGCATCGCAGCCATCGACGCACGGTGCGCTCGACGGCACGGGCAACCTCGTTCGGAGAAGCGATCGATGTGAGCTCCTCACTGAGTTGTTCGACGGTTGGCTTGTACTGGGCGAGTGATGGGAAGAAAGCCTTGTCTCCGAAGGCGAGCGCCAGGATCACCAACGCAGCGGCCATCACCGCGCCGGCGAACGACGCGAGAAGGGCTTGCGCGAATGGCGCACCGAAAAAGACGGCGATTGCGGCGCCGAACGCGACCGCAAGTATGCAAACGATCGCTGCAATGACCGCACGGGTGGCAAACCGCGGTAGGAGAGTACGAGATTTCCATATGTCGTGTCGCACGAAAGCGACCATCGTAGCGAGCGGCGTCAGCGCAAGCGTCGGAAACGTGATCATATCCGCCACGGTCTTGACCGGCCCGTGCATCAGGAATCCACACGCGATCACGGCATGAGGCACAACCAGCGTCAAGATGAGCGGTCGGAGCAAGTCTCGCCGGGCACCCCGCGCTTTGATGAATCTCCCAGTCACCATACCGCCGAGAAACAGAAATCCGACCGGATAAAGCGCCATCGTCGCAATCTCGAACGGTGCCGCAGTCTTTCCGAGCGCATTCATACTCATGAGTCCCGCAGCGATGAGGAGCCCGAGACCGTCCAGGACCCAGGGAATCCAGCGACGTGACTCGATGAGCGGAACGTCGTCCGGGAGACGCAAACCCAGACTGATGAATGCCATTGGGAGCATCGGCTTCGCGAGCCACAGGAGCGGCGCGAGCACTCGCGTCGTGTGATAATCGAAAAACGTGAATAGGACGAGCGATCCGAAGACTGCGAGTTTGATGAACGTGCGCGCGGCCGAACCGCGACCTGCCGACATCGCAATGAGCGCGGCGATGACGTAAAGCGCGCCCGCGAAGAACATCACGCCGGCGTACGTCCACCAAGCAAGCGGCCCGAGTGGTTCGATGTCGAGTTCGACGTCCTTCACGCCCTCGGAAGTCTCGACTCTGACTCGAAGGGAACCGCGCCCTTCGCCGGCAGCCCTCGAGACGGCTCGGTCGAGCGCCGTAGCCGGATACTCGGCGCGGGGCGGGTGTTTGATATCCTCACCATCGACTTCGATGATCCGATCTGGAAAGCGGAGCCCCTGGCGTATGCCGCTCCACGTAGGGAGACCCGAATTCGAAACGGTCGCGTCTGGTAGGACGAGGATGCCGGCGATCGGCCGGCCGTAGCAAAGAACTGCCTCTCGTAAAGCTACGCTCGCCAAGCAAAAAGCGAGGACGCCCGCCAAGTAGACGGGCCATCGCAGTCGACGAGCACGGGTTTCCATTGCTTCGTTCCGCTCCAGCCTTATATCGAAACCAGGAAGCGGGACTGCACTAGTGTATGCCCCAATCGAGCCGGAGCCCAAGCACTTCTCGGCAACCGTCGCGTGCCTCGGCGCGCGGCCGGGAGCCCCTCTTATTAGCGCCAGGTTACACTGGAGGGGTCAGCCGCTTTCGGGCGCGCGAGTCCAGTCGATGGGCGTTCGTCCCACAATAGCGCTATGAAGTCACAGAGCATGGCTTCCCACCCTGGGTCGGCGGTCGCTTTCTGGAGTTGGCCAAGAAGGTAATCCAGCTCGAACAAAACGCGACGGGATGCGCGCGGGGCGGTGCGGCTCTGCATCGCTGCCCGCAGCAGGAGCACGAGCTGACGAACAAGCGCCCCTCGTCGATGCGCCCGTCGTCGGTTTGGATGCCTCGCAGTCAGGCGCACGTGGCGCACCAGCACCTTGGCGGACTGGAACAACGTGACGTCATTCAGGAACGCTCGAACTAACCATCGGCCGAGCCGCCGCGAATATGCATCACCAATGCGCCCTTTGATTCGGCGCTGACCTAGATACGCGGCTGCAGCATCGTCTTCACCCATGGCAACGAGGGCTGCGCAGACCGGATCCGCTGCGCTCAAGCAGGCTCGCCCGGCGTGCAGCCGTCCGTATCCATGTTTCGCGTTGTGCCTGTCGCGATCCTGCCCGAGTGGCATGGCTTCGAACGCATCGGCCAGCACGCCTGACGGAATGTCATTCGGGCGCACGACTGTTGCGGTGCTCGTGAGGATGGAATCAAGGTCGGCGAGCCGAAATCGAGGATTCGCGGCCAGAACCAGGAGCATAACCCCTGCCGCAATCGCCGAAGCGCCGCTCGACTCCGCATGCCCCAGCTTCTCGTCCCGCGCAAACGGAAACGTGAGATCGTCACCAGGTGCCAGCCACCGGACGCTGGGACCGCGGTTGGCAAACGGGCGGAGTCGTCCCTTACGGTCCTTCCAGAAAAACCATCCTCCCTCTCTTCCGCTCGGCCCGATCGCAAAGATGCGAGGATCACTCGCGGGGTCCTCGAGAGCGAGCGCTAAACTCGCGTGTACGGAGTTCTCCGGACTCGAGGCCTGCCGACCGACCGGGAGTACCACTGCGGCGCCCCTACCTCTCCGACCAAAGCGAGTGGCAAATTCCAGCGCATCATCGAGCATGGGACTGCCCATTGCCTCGACTTGCGTCGCACAGACAATCACGTCGGCACCATCAGCGGCAGCCCGGACGATCGCGAGCGGAAGAGAGACGACCTCTGTACCGGGCTTCGGCATGCAGTACAAACGCGGTGACGCATGGGGGGCAACGCCGTAAAAAGGCTCCCAGCGCTGCTCCGCACGTGGTCCCTGCCGCGTCCCGACGGCGAGGGCGATCATCGTGGCACCGTGCAACGAGCTACGGGGCGCTGCCTGGACATTGACGAGTACCTCAGCGTCGAGATCCAGCTCGCTTGCCCCAGCCGCGTCATCATCGAGCACCGCCAGTCGAGTTCCGGCGCCGCCGAAATGGTGGCGATTGACGGCTATACCGGTCTCACTACGCAAGAACCATCGGCCCGGGGAATCGGGATCGGGAGACGCCGCACCCCGTCGAACCTTCCAGTTTTCTCTTTTGAGGCGGCCGTTCCTGAGAGGTGGGAGCGTTGGAGGAACAGCGAGACTGGGACGCAACGACGACGCCACATAGCGGACGTCCAGCTTCGCGCGCCGTAAGCACTCGGCGACGTTTGTGCGTCGGATTCCGTGACACGATCGGACCCGCCACCAAAAGATGGGGGCGAAGGAGAAAAGGCTCTCCGTCTGAACGTCGGGAATTGTATGTTGCAGCGCGCGAGTGAAATCGTCCCGCGTCGTTGATGACGAGAGCGCGACGACGATATCGCCGCCGTGTCCGTCGTCATCAGCGGTCCAGGCGGACACCGGCACATAGTCGAAGTCCCAGGGTCTACTCACGACAGTACTTTCGTCACCCACGGCGAAAGCGCCTGCAGGCGCACTGCATAGCCAGAGTTTTGCCTTTCTTGCTGGGCGAGCCACATTGCATAATCTTCTTTCGTACGGGCCCATGCGGCGAGTTCACGCGCGCCGAGTACCTCGGCGCGTTTCCGCGCAGCACGAAAGTAGCGAAAGGACCTCTCCAGCATCTGTGCCAGGATACCTGACTCGAACACGAGCGCACGGGCAGATTCGTGTCCACTTGCGCGCGGAGTGGCCTCTCCGCGCGTCACCTCGCGAGCCAAAACGACGGCCCAGGAGCTGTCACGCTTGAAGTCGTCCTCCCAATCGAGCACGTCGTCATGATATTGCATACCGAGCCAGACGGCCGACAGCGCCCTAGCGACTGCATGACACCGGTACTCGTTCCAACCCGCAGCTCGCGCCAACGCGACCGAGGCGGGCGAGCCAATCGCCGTTTTCCCGCCAGCTATTCTTTCGTAGATCGCGAAATCGGCGAATCCATGCTCGGACATGATGCGCTGCTCATCATGAATGGCTTCAAGCATGTCACATTGAGCTTTCTCGAATTGAATCGGCTCACGACTGGTACTGCTCGCAACGCGCGCGAGTGCACGATCGCGCGCGTTGCGAATGTGCGAGAGGATCTCACGGATTTCCGCGGAAGCAGGGATCTGTCGGTCTTCGAGACGATCAGTCCCAAAGCCATCGATGACCGCCAGTGCGTGCGCGAGCACAGCATCGCGCACTTTTGCTGGTGCGATCCCGGGCATTGCCTCACTGAAGACGGCAGGTGCAGCGAACGTCACTTCGTGACCGAGTACCTCGCTCCACGGAACTTCGGGACTGATTGCCATTCGAAGTCGGTACGGCAGCTCGCGCGCACCTACCTGCAGCGGCGACGGCAATGTCTCGCAGAATGCCGCGTACAACTGATCGAGCTCTTGCCTCAGCAGCACCCGGTCCTCCCTAGGTTCGTCGGCGCTCGCCGTTACTCGAGCTCAGTACCGATCGCGCAAACGGAACGAAATCGCACGTCTCCAATCTACCAGCCGTTCGATTCTTTCCACGGCGAGAGGACGACGTTGAACCGCTCCTCGACGACGATCGCGCGCCATTGCAGCACTTGGACGACGTTGAGACCATTGAAGCCGCCGCCGATCCACTCGGAGATGCGCGAGTTGAGACGTTCGCGAATCATGGCCGCTTCTTCTGGCTCCTCAGTCGTCTCGGGAAGGGCCTGCGGGTAGAGCGCGAGCAGTTGTTTGAATTCGTCGAAATGCGACTGGCGCTCGAGAAGCGAACGGTACAGGGCTCGCAGCTGAGCGTGCGGATCACGAGACTCGTCGTCCATTTTTGTCTTTGCTCCTTGATGGCGGACTGGGCCGCAGTTCGCACGTGCTGGGTGCACGAAGCGTGCAACGTGTCATCGCGTTCGCAAACCGCCGATTTGCTTTCGATTTGCTCCTCGCTGGGGTGCGGCAAAGTGCCCTGATTCGCCCAAGCTATGCCCGCATTCGACCAGAAGCTCTTGTGTTGAGCGAGACGACACGCGTAGAGATCGCCCGGGAACGAAACGCGGAAGGCGCCAACGTAGGGTCAGGTTTCCCGCCGAGGCAAAGTCATTACGTGCCGCGCATCGCGCGGAGGCGGAGGCGGAGGGCGTTGAGACGGATGAAGCCGGTGGCGTCCGCTTGGTCGTAGACCTCGTCGCGCTCGAAGGTGACGAAGTTTTCGTTGTAGAGGCTCTTCGGGCTTTTTCGGCCGACGACTTGAACGGAGCCCTTGTAGAGCTTGAGGCGGGCGGTGCCGCTGACGTGCGACTGGGTCGCATCGATCATCTGCTGTAAAGTTTCGCGCTCGGGGGAGAACCAGAAGCCGCGGTAGACGAGCGCGGCGTACTCGGGAACGAGGCCGTCGCGGATGCGCATGACTTCGCGGTCCATGGTGAGCGACTCGACCGCACGGTGTGCCTTCTGTAGGACGGTGCCGCCCGGAGTCTCGTAGACGCCGCGCGACTTCATCCCCACGAAGCGATCTTCGACGATGTCGACCCGGCCGACGCCGTGCTCACCGGCGATGGTGTTCAACCGGCCGAGCAGCGCCGACGGGCCGAGGCGTTCGCCGTCCACGGCGACCGGCCCGCCCGCTTCGAAGTCGATCTCGAGGTAGCGGGGCTTGTCGGGGGCTTTCGCCGGGTCGACCGTGAGGAGGAACATGTCGGCCGTCGGCTCGCGCCAGGGATCTTCGAGGATGCCCCCCTCATAGGAGATGTGAAAGAGGTTGCGATCGGTCGAGTAGGGCTTTTCAGCGGTGGCCGTCACGGCGATGCCATGCTTTTTCGCATAGGCGATGCAGTCGGTGCGCGAGCGCAGGTCCCACTCGCGCCAGGGCGCGACGATGGTGACGCGCGGGTCGAAGTGCAGGGCCCCAAGCTCGAAACGCACTTGGTCGTTGCCCTTGCCCGTCGCGCCGTGCGCAATGGCGTCGGCGCCGGACGCCTTCACGGTGTTCATCATCGCCTCGATGATGCACGGGCGCGCGAGGGACGTTCCGAGAAGGTACTCCCCCTCGTAGACGGCGTTGGCGCGCAGGGCGGGGAAAACGAAATCGCGAACGAACGTCTCGCGCAAGTCTTCGACCACATAGCTCGACGCGCCGGTCGCCAGGGCCTTTTCGCGCAGCGGCGCAAGCTCTTCACCCTGACCGAGATCGGCGCACCAAGCGATCACCTCGCAGTGGTAGGTGGCTTTCAGCCAGTGCAGGATGACGCTCGTATCGAGCCCGCCGGAGTAGGCGAGCACGACCTTTTCGACGTTTCGTTTCATCACGCGCCCTTCTACCGCTCTGGCGTGCGGTGTCAACACGACCCGCTCGCATTTGGACGGCTCGAATCGATGATCTCACGTACGCGAGGAATCGCTTCGAGGCTGCGGGCGCCGTACCACGAGAAATCCTTGCCGTTGACCAAAAGGACGCGCGCTGCCGGTATGTCGAGCGCACGGAATCGCTCCGCGTCGGCCTCGGTGAAGGCGTGCGGCTCGTCGGGCAGGAGGACCAGCTCGGGGGCGCGCGCCACGACCTCTTCCCAAGTGACGCGGGGGTAGCGGGTGTCCCGACCTTGGACCTCGGCTTGCGAAAGCGGGGGCTTCTTGCCGAGATCGGCAGCGAGCGGATAACGGCGGGGGCGATCGGCGAACACGTTCGCAGCTCCAGCCAAATCGAGGGCGTCGGAGATGAACGTATCGCCGTGGATGGTCATCAGGGGATCCATCCAAATCGGAACGAACGTCCGAACGGGTACCAACTTGGCCCGCGCCCGTTCGGCGGCGCGCAGCACTTCGTAATGACGGCGCAGAAGATCCCGGGGCCCGTTGTCCGCTGCAACATCGAGCATCCGCGCGAGCCGGGCGAGATGGGCCAAGCCGCCGGCCACCCGCTTCGGAAACGAGACGTACACGGCAATGCCGGCCTGCGCGATTTTTTCGAGGTCTCTTTTGCTGTTCTCTTCCTGGTTGGCGACGACGAGGTCGGGAAAAGCAGCGATGATCGCGTCGACGTCGGCGTTCTTGGTGCCGCCCATCTCCGGAATGGACCGCACCACGTCGGCGGGCTCGACGCAGTAGTGCGTGCGCCCGATCAGGCGATCGGCGACGCCGAGCGTGACGAGCGAGTAGGTGTCGCTCGGCACGAGCGACACGATCGTGCGGGGCGTGCGGGCCAGGATGACCTCGCGTCCGAGGGCATCCCGGAACCTCGCCTCACGTTTCATCGCTTATCGAATTCGAGCGAAACGCCATTCAGGCAACCTGGACGCCCTCGTCGATTTGGCCGCGCCGGACATCGGGATCCACGAACCGTATGCCATGGCGCGCGAAATCCCGGACCAGTCCTTCGAACCGCCGGCCCCGGATGTCGCGCACGGTCTCGCGAAACGAAAGCTCTTCGATCCCCGTGCGATAGAAATACTTCATCGGCGACCCGCTCATCGCCTTCATCGTGGCCCCGTCAGGTTGGAAGAGATGGAAGGTGACCTGGGGGTACATCTCGCGGAGGGTATTCGCCGCCTTGTCGAAGCGACTATTGACGAGCGCCTTCAGGCCTTGCGCCGCGCAGAACAACGCCCCCTTGGCCTGCACGAAACCGGCTTGCTCGGAGTAAACCGGAATCAACGGATCGATGAGGATCACCATCGTGGCCCCGGCCTGCACCGCGACCCGCATGTTGGTCGTGCGGGTGAACCCTCCATCGATGTAGTAGCGCCCCTTGATCTTCTGAGGAGCGTAGAACGGCGTCAACGCCACCGACGCCCGCACGGCGAGCGAAATCGGGACGTCATCCATCCCGTCGGCACCGAACACCACGTGCTCCGCCGTGTCCTGGTCGGTGGCCCCGAGGTAAAGCGGACGCCGGAGGTCGGCGAAACGATCGGTCATCCCCGGTTTGGAGAACTGCCGCTCGAGATAGGCGAGCAAGCGGTCGCCGGCGAATACCCCGCTCGGAACGAGGCGAGCCGCCGCGGAGGCCGGAGTGTGCTTGAGGCGGAGTGCTTCCCAGGCCGTCGAGCCGCACCGACGCCAGAACTCCTTGAAGTTGAGGTCGAAGATTTCGCTCCTGGAAATCTTCTCGAGCTTGCCCTCGCCGCGGGTCAGACCATGGGCGATCTCGCGCGGGCCGATCCCGCTCGCCAGAAACGCCGACAAGAAGGCACCCGCGCTGATACCGCAGTGGACATCGACGTCGCAGAGCGACGCATCCGGCAAGAAATAGGAGAGTGCCCGAAGCGCGCCGAGCTCGTAGAACAGCCCCTCGATTCCGCCGCCGGCGAGGCACAGCGCCACCTTGCCTCGGCTCTGCCGAGCGAGGGCCTGGCCGATCCTTTCCCCCACCTCGGCGAAGACCGTGTCGTTGTCGGCGGCGGTAATCACCCCCACGATGCGCAGGCGCCCCGCCTCGAAAGCGAGCTGCGCGCCGCGCTCATCGGGATCCACGATCAGCCAGATTTGCTCGCGCCCGATCGGCCCGCTGATGCTGTCCTTACCGAAGAGCTCGTCCAGCAGGTGCAGGGCCGGGCTTTGGTCAAGGGTCCCGCTCTCCCCGCGCGCATCGATGACCAGAGCGTCGGCCGCGCGGGCGCCGAGCTTGGCCAGCAGACGCGGCGCGCTCGGCTCGAGGTGGAACTTCACCCCCTGGCGCTGCGGGAGTGTGCGGCGGATCAGACTTTCGAGAGCAGCCTCGGCAGCCCGAACCGCATGCGGTGATGGCGCCGAAATGAAGTAGAAAGCCTGGTTCATGCCGGATCGAGGGTTTCTGTACATTTCATAGCCCAAGGCGAGCTCTCCAGCCACCCCGCTGATCGGGCCAGGGCGCCACGAGGGCCATCAGACCCCCGTGCGGAGCGCGGCAGGACGGTCGGGGAAACGGCTCGTTGCACTGTAGGGTAAGGCATCGGTACACTGATGCTGTCGAGCAACCTGGGAGTGGGCCTCCCCAGGTATGGTGAGACATTGTGAATGTGGAAGCTAACCATCGAGGATGACGAAGGGAAGCGAACCCCGCTTCCGCTGGTACGCGACGAGTACTCGATCGGTCGAGGCGAGGAAAACACGGTCCGCCTGACCGAACGCAACATCTCGCGCAAGCACGCCACCTTGCGCCGCAACGGCGCCGGGTGGCTCGTCGTCGACAACGCTAGCTACAACGGATCGTACGTGAACGGCGTGCGCATCGTCGGCGAGTATGCCATCGCCCAAGGCGACGTCATTCAGCTCGGCGATTACCGCCTGATATTTGCCGACGAAGAAGTGGACGCCCGATCGAACGATCCCACGAAAGCGTCGACGCTGCCGGGAGGGGGATCGAGCGCCGTCAAACCGGACCGCCTCGTGGTGGTCGTCGGCCCCGAGCCGGGAGAAGAGTATCTGATCCAGGCGGGCACCGTGGCCTTGGGGCGCGCACCCGAGCTCGATATCTGCATCCCGCACAGCTCGGTGAGCCGCGTCCACGCCGAAATTCACGCCCTCGGAGGCGGTCGATACGAAATCATCGACAAGGCGAGCGCCAACGGAGTGCGCGTGAACGGGTCGCTGCTCAAGCGCGGGCTGCTCGAAGCGGGCGACTTCATCGAGCTCGGCGAGGTCAAGCTCAAGTTCGTTGGTGCGGGGCAGATCTACCGGCCCGGTCCCGAAGCAATGCGTCTGGAATCGCCGCGCGGCGGTGACGCTTCCACGTTCCGCCCTCCGCCTCCGTCCGGACCCGTGTTCGGCACGACAGCATCCATCGACAACTTCATGGGCGAAGTGGGCGGGCGCTCCAAGTTCCTCAAGAACCTGGTCGTGGGGGCGGTGGTGGGGCTGCTGGCCGTGGTGGCGCTGTTCGCCGTCCGCCGAGCCAGGCTTCAGGCCGCGACCAACGCCACGGTCGCCGCGGGCAGCCCGGCCGGAGCCGCGGCGATGGTCGATCCGGCCCGAGCCGCGCTCGAAGAAGCGAAGGAGCTCGCCGCGCAGGGTGACCTCGACCTCGCGCACGGCCGGATCGCCACCGACGTCGTCAACTCCCCCTCCCTGCGCGAAGGTCCCGAAGTGCGCGATATCGAGGCGCGCTGGGCCGACGCGGTCCTTTCCCGCGCCGACCGCGAGCCCGACATCACGACCCGCCGCATGCTGCTCAACACCGTCGCGCAGTCCACCACCGTGGACGCTTTGCGACGCAGGACGGCAGCCGACAAACTCAAGGAAACCGACTTTCTCGGCACCGACATACGCGAGCTTCCGCAGGCCGCCAAGAGCGCGCCTCCTCCCCCCGCGGCCGTCGCCGAAGCTCCACCCGCCAGAGAACCGAGAGAACCGAGAGAACCGGCAGCTCCCAGGTCCGCGGCGGCCCCGCGTCCGATTTTGGCAGCGGATCCCTGGGCGCCGACCGCCTCCGGGCGCGCCGGTAGCGCAGCCTCGACTCCCGCGCCCGAAGGCTCGCCGGGAAAAGCCTCCGATCTCGCGTTGCAGGGGCGCGAAGGAGAGGCGCGGGCGCGCGCGCAGCTCGAGCCTCGGGTGTGGGGCGGGCACGCGACGACTGAAGAGATCAAGATGCTGCGCGCCATCTGCAAGCACATGGGCGATCGCGCGTGCGCCGACCGAGCCTCGGTGATGCTGAGCGGACAGAAACAATAGGGCTGTGAGCACAAGCTCGAAGGCCGCGCTCGCTCGTGGCCCTTTCGCCCAACGCGTGCGGGGCTTATAGGGTACGCATGAAGTCCTCTCCGTTCCGGCTCGGCCTGGTTCAGATGTCGTGCAGCACGAGCCCATCCGAAAACCTCGAGAAAGCAGTAGCCAGCGTCCGCGATGCGGCTCGGCAAGGCGCGCAAATCGTGTGCCTCCAGGAGCTCTTCGGCACGCAGTACTTCTGCCAGCGCGAGGATCCGGCCCTGTTCGATCTGGCCGAAGCCATTCCCGGTCCGACCACCGACCGGCTAGCCCGCGTCGGCAAGGAGGCGGGAGTGGCGGTGGTTGCGTCGGTCTTCGAGCGACGAACGGCAGGGCTTTATCACAATAGTGCGGTCGTGCTCGACGCGGACGGCAGTATCGCGGGCGTCTATCGCAAGATGCACATCCCCGACGATCCGCTCTACTACGAGAAATACTACTTCACACCCGGTGATCTCGGGTTTCAGGTGTTTCCCACGCGGTTCGGTCGCGTGGGAACGCTCGTCTGCTGGGACCAGTGGTATCCGGAAGCGGCGAGGCTCACCGCGTTGAAAGGAGCCGACGTTCTCGTCTATCCCACGGCGATCGGATGGCACCCGTCGGAAAAAGCGGCCCACGGCGCCGCGCAACATTCCGCCTGGGAAACGATCCAGCGCGCGCACGCCATCGCCAACGGGATTTTCGTGGCCGCCGTGAACCGCACGGGGCACGAGGGTGCCGAGGACGGCGGTTTGGAATTCTGGGGCGGCTCCTTCGTCGCAGATCCTTCGGGAGTCTTGCTTGCCAAGGCCTCTCAGGACAAGGACGAGATCCTCGTCGTCGAATGCGATCCGAGCCGCTCCGAGTCGGCCCGCCGCAATTGGCCGTTTCTACGTGACCGTCGCATCGATGCCTACGAGGGACTGACGCGCCGGTGGCTCGCGTAACCCCGTCCGCCTCTCCGATCGCCACGCCGAGAGCGCTCGGATTTCGGCAACCAGCCGAATGGGAACCGCACCGCGCAACGTGGCTCGCATGGCCGCACCACACCGAAGACTGGCCCGGCAAGCTCGAGGCCATCGTCTGGGTGTACGTGGAGATCATTCGCAAGCTCGCGCAAAACGAGGAGGTCTGCCTGCTCGTGCAGAGCGAAAAAATCGAGCGACAAGCTCGCGAAGCGCTGGCCAAGGGAAGCGCCAATCTGGAGAACGTCACGTTCTTGCGCGTTGCCACTGATCGCGCTTGGCTGCGTGATACCGCCCCGAGCTTCGTCAAAGCCGGCGACCAGGTGGCGGTGGTCGACTGGGAATTCAATGGGTGGGCGAAGTACCCGAACTTCGAGCGCGACAACCTCGTGCCGTCGCATATCGCGCGCCACCGCACGATGCGCCGTTTCGTACCGAAACCTCCTGCCATGCGGGGGCTCCTCGAGGGGGCGCCCCCCGGCGTCGTGCTCGAAGGCGGTAGCATCGATGTCGACGGTCGCGGAACGATGCTCACCACCGAAGAATGCCTGCTCAGCGAGGTGCAGCAGCGCAATCCGGGTCTCGAACGCGCCGATCTCGAAGCCATCTTCGCCGATTATCTGGGGGTCACTCGCGTGCTGTGGCTCGGTCGCGGCATCGCAGGGGACGACACCCACGGCCACATCGACGATCTCGCCCGTTTCGTGCGCCCGGGCGTCGTCGTGATCGCGCACGAATCCCGTCGCAACGACGACAATTACATTGCCTTGAACGAGAACCTGGAGCGGCTTCGCACGATGACCGACGCCGGCGGCCAAAAGCTCGACGTCGTCACGTTGCCCATGCCTTCGCCGGTGTTCTTCGACGGGATGCGGCTGCCTGCGAGCTACGCCAATTTCTACATTGCCAACGGGCTGGTGCTCGTGCCGACGTTCAACGATAGGAACGACCGGCGGGCGCTCGGCATCCTGTCGGAGCTCTTTCCAGACCGAGAGGTGGTGGGCATCCACGCGGTCGATCTCGTCTGGGGCCTCGGCACGCTGCACTGCATGAGTCACGAGGAACCGCAGTAGGAAACGCCACAAATGCTAGATGGATAATGGCGGGACGTATTCGCCCCATCTGCCGCGCAACACGTCGCTGATCTCTCCGACGGTGGCCCGGGCGCGCACGGCTTCCAGAATGAGAGGAACGAGGTTGTCCTGGCTTTGGGCCGCCTTGTCGAGACGCTGGAGCGCTCGGGCGTGGAGGGCAGCGTCGCGCGACTGGCGCAGGTGGCGAACCCGTTCGACTTGGTCAGCCTCCACGCGCGGATCGATCTTCAGGATGGGAACCTTCGGGCTATCGCTCACGAACTCGTTCACCCCGACGACGACGCGCCTCTTTTGCTCGACGTCCACCTGATAGGCATAAGCGGTCGCCTGGATCTCTCGCTGTACGAAACCTTGCTCGATCGCACGCACCATTCCGCCCATCTCGTCGATGCGAGCGATATACGCGCGCGCGCCGACCTCGATGCCGCGGGTCAGCGATTCGACCGCGTAGCTGCCCGCCAACGGATCGACGATGTCTCGCGCGCCGCTCTCGTGGGCAATGATCTGCTGTGTACGCAAGGCGATGGCGACGGCTTCTTCGGTGGGCAGTCCGAGCGCCTCGTCGAAAGAGTTGGTGTGGAGCGACTGCGCCCCTCCATAGACGGCCGCCAGGGCTTGCAATGCGACGCGTACGATGTTGTTGAGCGGCTGCTGCGCGGTCAAGGTCATACCCGCAGTCTGACAATGAAAGCGAAGCGCCTTGGCGCGGGCGGTCTTGGCGCCGAAGCGATCTCGCATGATGCTCGACCATACCTTGCGCGCCGCGCGGAATTTCGCGACCTCTTCCAAGAAGTTGTTGTGTCCGTTGAAAAAGAAGCTGAGCTGGCCAGCGAACGCGTCGACGTCGAGCCCGCTGGCGACCGCCGTCGATACGTATTCGATACCGTTGGCGAGCGTAAACGCGACCTCCTGGATCGCGTCGCACCCCGCCTCGCGCATATGGTAGCCGCTGATCGAGATCGTGTTCCACTTCGCAACCTCGTGTTGACAGAAAGCGAACAGGTCGCTGACGAGCCGGAGCGAAGGCCCGGGGGGATAGATGTAAGTGCCACGGGCAATGTATTCCTTCAGGATATCGTTCTGGATCGTGCCCCGCAGCGCGGTCCGCGCGATGCCTTGCTCTTCGGCCACCGCGATGTAAAGGCAGAGCAGGATCGCGGCGGTCGCATTGATGGTCATCGATGTCGAAACGGAATCCAGCGGCAAGCCGCGAAGCAAGCGGCGCATGTCGTCGATCGAGTCGATCGCAACGCCCACCCGTCCGACTTCTCCGCGCGCCTGGGGGCTGTCCGAATCTCGGCCCATCTGGGTGGGAAGATCGAAGGCAACCGACAGGCCAGTCTGTCCATGGGCGAGCAGGTAATGAAAGCGGGCATTCGACTCGTCGGCGGTACCGAACCCGGCGTATTGCCGCATCGTCCAAGGCTTCGCGCGATACATGTGAGGCTGCGTGCCGCGCGTATAGGGGGGCTCGCCCGGTAAGCCGAGATCGCGCAGAGGATCGAAGTCGACGGCGTCGAGGTCGTCCGGACCGTAGAGGTCGGGTGGATCGTAGCCGCCTGCGTAGAGCCCCGGCTTGGGCCGCGGCGGCACGCGAGCTGCGGCCAACGCGCGGCTCCAGCGCTCGCGCGCTTCGCGGTAGGCTCGAGCACGCGCGTCGTCGCTCACGAGCCACCTCGCCGGCCGCCCTTGGTGTCTTTCAAAATGCGCGAGAACGCTTCGCTCGCCTGCAGACCCAGCTCTTCGGCGCGGCGCGTGGCGACGAGCGTGTCGCCCAGCTGATCGGCCAAAAGAACGAGCGCCGGACGGCCCGCCACGCGGACCAGAACGGCCGCGACTTCTTCCGAAGCTTCTTTCAACAAGGCGAGCAGCCTCTCATGCGGCGCCGTCATCGGCAATGGACCGAGGTAGAAACCGCTGGCGACCGCGATGCCGAGCACGCTCGGCGCGTCGGTCGAAATTTCGATGCCGCGAAACGCGCTCGCGTCGCCGAGCTCGGCGTTGCATGCGATCCCGCGAAAGCTTCCTTTTCGAACGGCAAAAACGCCGACGCGCCTCGCGACGGTACTCATACCGACGATCAGGCAATCGATCACCTCGTCTCGTGTGGTCGCCGCCTCCATGGCTGCAAGCATGCCTGCGATGTCCGGGAAGGGCGGCGCTGGAGCTCGGGGAGAGAACGGGCCGCGCGAAGTGGTGGGAGGGATGGTGCCATCCCTGCGGGCAACCTGGATTTTCTTCTGGGAGTCCCGTTTCGCAGCGGTTTCCGAGAAGGTGGGCAACGAGGGAGCACGCGGGATGCTCGTGGCGCCGAGAGGCTGGATGGGCCCCCCGCTCTCGTCGCCCGCGCCGTCGACGGAGGACGACTCGACGATGTCGCGTATTCCGAGCACTTCGACGCTCGCATCGCGGACCGCGCGGCGCACGAGTGGAATGGGACGATCGCTCGGCATCTGACCGGTGGCCGAGGCAGCTGCGTCGGGCGGAGGCACCGACTTGCGCAAAATGACGGTCGACGAGAACTCCCCCTTTTCGATGCGGTTGAGCGCGTCCTCGACGGCGGCAAGCGAGCCGCGCAACACTCGAACCTCACTCTTCACGTGATAGGCGAACTCTTCCATGATGTGGGTGTCGAAGGGGTCTACCGCGGCAACGTCGAGCGTGCCGGTCCGCGGATCGCGGCGGACAGGAACCGCCAGAAGCCTGCGACAGAGATCGCGCGGCAGATCGTCGATGATCGCCGGAAGCGGAATGACGCTGCCGAGCACCGGAAGGGGGGACCGCGACAGCTCCTCTTCGAGAGCGCGTTCGGTCACGTACCCGAGCTCGAGCAGCGCGCGAATGAACGGCATGCCGGTGCCGAGGTGGCGTTGAAGTGCGGCCTGGATCCCTGGAGCCCCAGCCGCCCCCGACGCGATGAGACGACGCCCGAGTTCGACGGACACCTGGCTACGTTACCACCGGCCAACGGCGGTTCGCGAGCAACTCAAGGTCGCCTCGGGAACTGAAAAACGACTTCCGACGTCCGAACCAATCCGAGTTCGTCGCGTGCGATTCTTTCGACGGCTGCGGGATCGTCCCGAAGGTGCTGCACCTTACCTCGCAGATGCTGAATCTGCTGCCGCAGGTCGGCATTCTCCGCCTCGACCTGCGCGAGCTCTCTCGACAACGAACGCAGACGCGGTATTCCCTGCGGCGCGAGGATCATCACCGGCGCGCCGATGGCAGCTACTCCGAGAATGCCGATCGGGAGGACCCGTTCCACGAAAACGACCACGCGGTGCATTTGCCCCACCCTCTCATACGCCCCGGGCGTGGCCAACAAATCATCGGCAGCGAATTTTTCCAGCTTGGATTGAATGGACCCACAGGGGGAGGCCCAGTAGCGGGCGCCGAGGCTCGAAATAACCCGCGCATTCTTCAGGTCTTGAGACCACTTAATGAGCTAGTAGTGAACGCGACGCGATCGAGCAGGAGTCAGTATGGATATCGAGATTCTCCGTGGCGAAATCGAGCGCCTTTTCAGTCTCGACGAGCTCACCGCCCTCAGCCGGGATCTCCTGGCACTCGACCCCGAAAAAGTGGGCGGAACCAATGGGAAGGCAGCTTTCGCGCGTGCCCTCACCGATCATTGCTCGCAACTGGACGCGCTCGATGCGTTGGTCGAGGCGGTGATTGGATCGCGCGCCGATGCCGACCCTCGGCTGCGAGACCTAAGCCAGCGCGGCTTCGTCAGCGATGAGACGCTCGGCTCCGGCACTATGGTAGGTCCTTTCATCATCGATCGACGGCTGGGTGAGGGCGGCGTCGGGATCGTCTATGCCGTCGACCACGGCGGGCAGGCGATGATCCTGAAAGTACTGCGGCGCGAGGCCTCGCGCGATGCTCGCGCGCTCCAGCGTTTTCTGACGGTAACGAGGCTGATCGGCAAGATCGGCAATACCTCGCTTCCGCGTCTGCTCATGGTGGGGCGCTTGGAAGAGACGGGCGCCCACTACGTTGCGTATGAAGACATCCAGGGAGAATCGCTGGCAGCAAAAATCAAGCGCGATGGTCCCATGCACATCCAAGAAGCGCGGGTCGTTCTGCGCAACGTCTTGGAAGCGCTGGCGGCACTGCACGAACGCGGCATCGCCCACGGCGATCTCAAGCTCGAAAACATCATCGTGAACCGCAGCACACACGGACAGCGCGTGCTGGTCGTCGACGGCGGGATCGATCGTCTGCGACTGCGCGCGCGCGTCGTCAATGGTCATTCGCAATTCGTCCACGCGTTGGGATCGCCGAAGACCATTGCGCCCGAACAAATCAGGGGGAGCGTCGCCCAACCGAGAGCCGACGTGTACGCCTTCGGGTCCATTCTGTTCGAGGTGTTGACCGGGCAGCCGGTGTTCAGCGACACGACGCCGGTGGACGCGGCCGTCGCTCACCTCATCGAGGAGCCGCGATCCCCGAGCGACGTAGCTCCTCGCGGCTGGGTTCCCAAGGATCTCGATCGCCTCGTGCTCTCGCTTCTCAACAAGGAGCCGACCGCCCGTCCGCGCGACGCACGCGCGCTCCTCGAAGCGTTCGAGATGCTCGACCGCGGATCGGTCGACGCGCTGGCGATCACCATCACCGACGAGGAGCTCGATTCCCGTGTCCAGGCGCTGCTCGCAGCGCCGGAGGACGAAGCTGTGGCCCTCGCACTGGAGAGCGCCGCCCAGGAGGGCGCCGACCCCGGGCGGATCGCCGAAGCCTTCGCCCTCGCGGCCCAGAACGACCCGACGTGGGGCCTCGACGCGTTCGCGACCGACAATCGAAAACATCTGCTGTTTCGAGCCGCGCGCATGTACGAGAGCGCCAACGACAAGGACAACGCCGAGGAGATCTATCGGCGCATCGTGGAGCTTGATCCTGCCGACGACATCGCCGCCGCTTCGCTCATGCAGGTGCGCAAATCGCTGGGTAAGTTCGAAGAAGTCATCGAAATGCTGCTCAGCCGCACCGAGACGGCCGAGACCCGCGTGGACAAGGGGCGCGCCATGGCGGAGATAGGGCGCATTTACGCGTCCGAGCTCGATGACAAGTCGCAGGCCATCGTGGCATATGCGCAGGCCTTCTGCGAAGATCCGGAAACCGAGTCTTATGCCGGGGAAGTCGAGCGGCTCGCCGGCGGCGATCTTCAGGCATGGACCGAAGCGACATCGATGTGCGCCGACGCGAGTTCAGGGGACATCCCTCCTGAGCTCAAGATTCCCCTTTTGACCCGCCTGGGACGCTGGTACTCCGAGAAGGCGGCCCGGGCCGATCTGGCGGTCAGCTGTTTTCAGGCCATCCTCGCCATCAATCCCAATCACGAACCCGCTCTGT
>Ga0137374_10001475_pt1 | contig 26832 bp, 27 predicted proteins | sample SagtaG_20_FD_104811 | JGI IMG/M metagenome (GOLD analysis project Ga0137374, IMG submission 104811) | Vadose zone soil microbial communities from Sagehorn Ranch, Mendocino, California, USA - Sage1_R_100_16 metaG | ecosystem: Environmental > Terrestrial > Soil > Vadose zone | place: USA... | reverse complement strand
TGCCAGCACCAGCAAGGTATTGATCAAGTTTGGAATAACGTGACGACTCATGATCTGGTCCGAGCGAGCGCCTATCGAGCGCGCCGATTCTATGTAGGAGAGTGGCTTGATGGCAGTCACCTGACCGCGTACAAACTGTGCCACCTCTCCCCACCCCACAATAGAAATCGCCACCACAAATACCCACATGCCATTTTGAATGCCAAGTCCTTGTATTAGGATCATGGCAAAGAGTGTGATTGGAAATGCTGCCCAAACCCCTACTGCTCCCATCATCCAACGATCTAGCCAGCCGCCTCGCTGCCAGCCGGCCAGAGCGCCGAGGGTCACCCCAATCAACAGACGTGCTAGCATTCCAAAGAAAGCCAGTGATAAGGTCTGCCTTGCGCCATTCAACACCAGGGACTGAATATCACGGCCAACATAGTCGCTACCCCACGGAAAAATCGCTGATGGCCCAAACGGTGGTGCGAATACTTCTCCATTGATAAGCATCACACCGTTGGTCTTATACGGATCGGCAGAGGCAAACGTCGACCCGAAGAATACAATCACAAGGAGCCCGATCGTCAGCAGGAATCCGACAATCAACGATGGATTGGTGAGAAGATTCCTAACAAACCACTTTCGACGTGAATGCATAACTTCATTTTCGTCAACTTTTTCAGCAGCATTCTCAATATGTCCTAAGGAAGGCAACTTTTCATCGTTATCACTGCGCCTACGCCCTCTTATACCTCTGATCCAGGCTCTCAAAATCTCGAAAAATCCTCGCCACCAGCCGAGAAACGAATTGTGCTCTTCAAGAACTTCTTCTGCTTTATCCTCGCGTAAGCGAGGATCTAAAACAGGAAAGAAAATTTCAATGATTAAGTTGACCAACAAAAAAAACAGACCAAGCGATAACAGCAGGTCCAAAATAAGGGCAGTCTCACCTAGATCAATAGCTTCTATAAGCGCCGAACCCACACCCGGCCAGTTAAAAAATAACTCTACCACCGGCAGGCTTGCGAGTGAAAAACGCAGAGAGGTACCTACAGTGGTAAATATGGGAATCAGCAGATTACGCAATGCGTGGCGATTACGCACGACACGTTTCGACAAACCTTTTGCCTCAGCGGTACGAATGTAGTCTTGACGCAAAACGTCCGAAAAAGTGACATAAGCCACCTGCGCGATCTGTGCCATGGGTCTCATCGCCAGAACAACGATCGGCATGATCATGTGAGCATCCCATCCAAAACCGGCCGATGGCAGAGCCGGGTTACCGGTAATTTTGTAGTACTGAATGTTTAGCACCCAGAACAGCATGGCAAGCAAAAAACTGGGCGTGGAAACGCCAAGCACTGAAAGTATAGTGAGGATCCCTGAAGAGATCTTTCGCTTTGATACAGCTGCATTGATGCCAAGGGCGAGTCCTAGAAAAAATGCAATTCCAATCGAGCCCAATAACAGTACAATGCTGCGCGTCAAAATGGTTCCCAATAGCTCACGAGCCGGGACAACTTGGTGGCTCCAGTGATATACGCTCGGATGATTGGTAACATAAAGAACAAGACTTACTGCCGCTTGCCGCAAAGCGTCAAGCGCATTTGCAGGCAGATGTTGACGGCCGCGTTCAGCCAACAGAAGTCCCACCAAAGTTAAATAGGCGATCACAAGCAGGGTGATGGTAGAACCTACCAGTCTCTGTGCGATCAGGCGAAATATTATGTTTGGTCTAAACACCTCATTCTTGGACTTAACCGAGGCGGAGTTCAATTGAGCCATTCAAATTCTCCAGAATAAGAAGGTAAATCATCGAACCTAAATTTTGATTTCAAACGCCAACCCACAACGGCAGAGATGATCATCCCTATCCCCAGACGAGGAGCAGGCATAGTCTAGACAGGTAATCAACTTTTAGTCAACCATCTGCAATTTGAGCAATGAAGACTTCGTTTTTAGGCAAGCCGATTTTACACTAATGATGCCTATATGGCAGGAGGCTTGTTCTGAACAGGATATCTATGTAAATCTGATAACCGCAATGTCGTAACGAGGCGAGTTTTATTCTCTTATCTTTCTTGACAAACCCTTGAAAGTTGGAATATACTTGGAATGTAACCATTGTTACATTTCTAATGAACTCCTGGTTGCTTCTCCATTACACACTTCCCGCGAAGCCTTCTGCCCTGCGCGTCTACATTTGGCGAAAGTTAAAACGCCTCGGCGCAATATTGCTTAACGAGACCGTCTGGGTCCTCCCTGATTCTCCGAGGACAGCAGAACAATTCCAATGGCTTGCCGCTGAGATTCAGGAAATGAATGGTGAAGCTTATTTATGGAGATCGAACCTTGTATTGGGCATTCAGGAAGATATGCTTATTAGTAAATTCAAAGAGCAGGTAGACCTTGAATACAAGGAAATGCAGAAGGAACTAGGTAAGAAGAAACCAGATTTTTCTAAACTGTCACATCGATATCAACAGATCGTAGGGAAAGATTATTTTCATTCTGAGATAGGCCTGAAAGTGCGAGAAACACTTTTATCCTTGCGAGGAGATGCTAAATGAAGTGGGTAACCTGGGAAAACATCGGCGTTGACCGCATGGCCTGCATTTGGTTGATCCGTCGTTGGATTGATCCGAAAGCAGAGTTTATTTTTGTCCCTGCTGGAATGAAACCTTTACCCGCAGGAGCAGAGCCCTTTGATATTCCGGGGACACGTTATTCGCATCATCGCGGTCATTGCACATTTCATACATTACTAAAGGAGCAGCGTCTAAAAGATCCTATCCTTGCACGCATTGCTCGTATGGTTGATGAAGCGGATATCGTTCAGGAGATCATGGTCGAACCTGCCGCAGCAGGATTGGACTTGATCTGCCGTGGACTAAGACGCACCAGTACAAATGATATGGAAGCACTTGAACGCGGCTATCTTGTTTATGAGGCACTTTATGCAGAGCTTTCTGCCGGTGCGATTTGATTCAGTTAATATCGCTCCGAAGGAACAGTTGGTCTAATGCTACAAGGCAGTAGTCACTTTTAGAAGAGTTGGCTGTTACTTTAGATCATGAGAGATTTGGAAAATGCCCCAAGACGGAATTATCCTATTTGTTTGTGAACATGGAGCTGCAAAGAGTATTGTCGCAGCAACTTACTTCAACAAAATAGCTCGCGAAATGGGACTTGACCTGCGAGCGATTGCCCGGGGCACGAATCCAGATGATGAGTTCACGCCCAAGGCTATGACAGGTTTGCTTGAAGATGGTCTGATGCCAACGGAACCAATGCCCCAAAAATTGTCGCTTGCCGATATCGAATCTGTTCAGCAAGTGATTACTTTTTGTGAGCTGCCCCTGGAATATAAAAAAATCGTAGCCATCGAACGCTGGGACGGCGTACCAGCTGTTAGTGAGAACTTTGAGAAGGCTCGGGATGTAATCATCGCACGCCTCAATCAACTCATACAAGAAATTAGCGAAAGTCAAAAAAGGAGAATAATATGAAATGGATAACCCGCTCACACGTCCACGTGGACCGAGTCGCTTGCCCGTGGCTGATCACGCGCTTTATAGATAATGAAGCGGCATTCTTGTTTGCACCCAAAAACCAAATCGAAAAAGTGGTTGGAGAGACAGGTGCGACCCCGTTTGACGCGCCAGATGTTGAACTGGGTCATGTGGATGGTCGCTGCTCATTTGAATCCATTATTAAGAAATACGATCTAAAAGAACCTGCCCTCTTGCGGCTGGCACAAATCGTCCACGCGGCAGATGTAGCCGAAGATATCGATAAAGATCCGATTGCACGTGGTCTTGAAGCAATTGCATCAGGCTATAGTCTGCGCTACCCTGAGGATTTGGAAAATCTTGAGCATCAATTTGAAGTCTATGATGCATTATACGCGTGGTGCCGCTTGCAGGTCGCCAAAGGTGATTTGTGACTGATTTAGCGGCGACCAGCATCAAAGTCCCGCGTGAAACATATCTAAAACTCTTTCTGCGATTTCTAAAATTCGGCTTCCTTGCCTGGGGTGGTCCCGTCGCGCAAATCGCAATGATCCGCCAGGATTTGGTCGAAGAGGAAAAGTGGATCAGCGGTGAACGCTTCAATCGTATCCTTGCTGTATATCAGGTTTTACCCGGGCCTGAAGCACACGAAATCTGTGTTTATTTTGGCATGCTTTCACGTGGACGCTTCGGCGCGTTCCTTGCAGGTCTGGGGTTTATGCTTCCAGGATTCGTGTTAATGTTGCTACTCTCCTGGTTTTATGTTACTTACGGCATCAATTCCACGATCTTTCAAGCAATCTTCATGGGCATGCAACCTGCAGTGGCAGCGCTGATCGTACGTGCTGTGCATCGTATCGGCGGACATGTGCTGCATGAAAACCGCTGGCTCTGGGGTATTGCGTTGGTTGCTGGCTTGGGACAATTGCTGGGCTTTAATTTCCTTATTATCCTCCTTACGGCAGGAATCATTTACAGTCTTGCTCAACGCGGACAAACACGTCTTGCGCTTGGATTAGGGTTCACATTCATCGTATTGGTTGCCACGGTGATATTTGGCTTTGCCCCTCTACCTTTTAGGGATACTGCACTCGCTTCTCCGTTGACCTTAAGCGGTCCACCCTCACTAATGCAGCTCCTGCTCTCAGGTCTACGCGCGGGCTTGCTGACTTTTGGAGGCGCGTACACAGCTATCCCATTCCTACAACATGACGCTGTCCAAGTGGGTAGATGGCTGACTAACGCGCAATTCCTGGATGGACTGGCACTATCGGGATTATTACCAGCTCCGCTAATCATCTTTTCTACTTTTATTGGTTATCTTGGCGGCGGACCGCTCGGAGCACTCGTCATCACCCTTGGCATCTTTGCACCCGCCTTTGCATTCACAATGATAGGTCACGGATACATCGAAAGACTCGTTGAGAATACATCAGTCCACGCTTTTCTGGATGGAGTGACAGCAGGTATCGTTGGGTTGATCGCTGCTACCGCACTTGGCATCTTGAGCGAAACCGTGATTGGTATTTCTGCCTGGCTTATCTTTGGGCTTGCCTTGCTTGCGTTGTTCCGTTTTAAAGTCAAATGGGCAATTGCGGTAATCTTGCTCAGCGCAGGAATGTATGGCCTAATCTTTTTACGCGGCGGTTGAGATATCTTATCCAATGAGAGAAAATCAAACCTATCTTCTCTTCGCTACGCGCATTATCCGGTTATTTTGTTATGGATTCCTTTCAGTTGTGCTTGCTCTCTATTTAATCGAGAAAGGACTTACTGAAAGTCAGATAGGTCTGCTTTTCACTTTAACCCTTGCGGGCGATGCAATCATTTCACTTTATCTAACAACATCAGCAGATCGGTTTGGAAGAAAACGAACGTTGATCATTGGCGCTTTGTTGATGTTCGCGGCAGGCATTGCATTTATCGTTACGAACAACGTAGCCATATTAATGGCTGCCGCGATCATCGGTGTCATTAGTCCGAGCGGGAATGAGATCGGGCCGTTCCTCTCTGTTGAACAAGCAGGACTCACTCAAGTCGTCCCTAATAAAACACGGACAAATGTTTTCGCTTGGTATAACCTTGTCGGTTCGTTCGCGACGGCCTTAGGCGCACTAGCGGGTGGCTGGCTGGCACAGTTCTTGCAAACCGAAGGCTGGTCAGCTCTAGCTGCTTATCGAGTTGTATTGAGCGGTTATGCTCTTGGCGGACTTATTCTTGCCGTTTTGTTTCTTTCACTCTCTGAAACAATTGAAGTGCATGGAACTGTTTCAACTGATATCAAGCGTGTGCTGGGTTTGCATCGCTCAAAGTCTGTAGTGATGCATTTATCTGCATTGTTCGCATTGGACGCTTTTGCGGGTGGTCTCCTCATCCAGAGCATGATCGCGTATTGGTTCCATGTGAAGTTTGAGGTAGACTCCGGAATTCTCGGCAGTATCTTCTTCGGTGCAAATATTCTTGCAGGCATCTCGGCTTTGCTGGCCGTTAAACTCGCGAGCAAAATCGGTTTGATCAATACAATGGTTTTCACGCATATCCCATCCAATATTTTACTAATGCTCGTGCCGTTGATGCCCAGTCTGCCTCTCGCGATTGGACTTCTTCTCCTGCGATTCAGCATTTCCCAAATGGATGTACCTACGCGTCAATCCTATACAATGTCTGTTGTGGCCCCCGATGAAAGGTCTGCCGCCTCAGGAGTGACTGCCATCGCGCGTTCAGTAGGAGCCTCTCTCTCCCCAGCATTGACTGGTATCTTTTTCGCAAATCCCGCCCTCTTTAGCTTGCCATTCTTTTTATCCGGCGGTTTGAAAATCATTTATGATTTATCGCTCTATCGCAGTTTCAGCGCGATAAGACCACCTGAAGAGGTTGCTTGATTTTGAATATTCATGATTACCTTAACCGCATTGGCTACACGCAGGGCCTCAAAGTGAATAGAGAGACACTGCATGGACTTCAACGCACACACATGCTGACTGTTCCCTTTGAGAATTTAGATATTGGTCTCAAACGCCCTATCCAGCTTGATGAACAATCTCTTTGGGAGAAAATCGTTATACGCAGGCGGGGTGGATTTTGCTACGAACTAAATGGTTTATTCGCATGGTTGCTGAAAGAGATTGGGTTTGAGGTCACTTATCTCAATGCACGCCATTACTTCGAAGAAGATGATAGATTTGGCATTGACTTTGACCACCTCGCAATGCTGGTGCGCATACCTGCCGAAACTGAACGCTGGTTAGTAGACGTGGGCTATGGCGATAGCTTCATCTCACCGATCAATTTAGATGCTTCCAGTGAACATGTTGAGGGTATAAACAGCTATCAGATCGAACCGTTCAAAGATGGCTTCCAGCTATGGCGGAGAAATTTTGACGGGAGTCGCACTAGATTGTATTATTTCGATCTAGCGGCGCACAGTTTTCCCTCCGAGTATGAAGCGGCCTGTCTTTATCATCAAACATCACCAAAGTCTACATTCACACAAAAGCGTATTATCTCGCGTCTTACTGAAAATGGACGCATCTCACTTGATGACAACAAATTAATTGTTAGCAAAAATGGAAGTCGTGAAGAAATTCCGGCCACAGAAGATGAGAGATTGTTTCTTCTAAAAGAGCATTTTGGAGTGGTCTTATAAAAAGCCTTGCAGACACCATTCGCAAGGCTTTTTCGCATCGATCTATTTTTTTCTCTTCGACTTTTCCTTTTTGGGTTTCGCGGCAAGCGGTGCGGATCTTATATTGCTCTTATCAGTTTCCACTGCATATGCATATCTATCGCGTAAGCTGACTGGCTTTAACTGCGTGGCACGTATGCGTAAATTAAGCATTTCCACAAAGACTGAAAAACCCATTGCGAAGTAAATATAACCCTTTGAGATGTGTTGGTGAAGTCCTTCAGCGACGAGGGTAAAGCCAATAAGCAGAAGGAAGCTAAGAGCTAACATCTTGATCGTTGGATGGCGTTCAACAAACTGACCAATCGGACCGGACGTGAAGACCATTACACCTGCAGCCAAAACCACTGCGATGATCATAATCATGACTTCATCGACCATGCCGATCGCAGTGATGACCGAGTCAAGCGAAAAGACGATATCCAGCAACATGATTTGTATGACGACGCTAATAAATGAGGATGCCGCTTTTGCAGTCGCATGTCCCGGCTCGCCTTCCAAATTATCATGAATTTCAAAGGTGCTCTTACCAAGCAGGAACAATCCGCCTGCTATTAAGACCAAGTCACGTCCTGAAATATCGAGGGTAAAGATTGAGAAAATCGGATCCTGAAGTCTGATGATCCATGAAAGGGAGAGTAACAATAGTACGCGAGTGATAACAGCCAGGCTAATCCCCGTGACTCGCGCACGTTTTTGTTCACTACGCGGCAATTTGCCCGCCATGATTGAGATAAAGATTACGTTATCCACTCCCAATATAAGCTCGAGTGCTACAAGGGTAATGAGCGCAATCCATGATGCCGGTTGAGTAATCCAATCCACGTTATTTACTCCTTTATATAGAATTGTCAAATTCTAACGGATTTTAGGGGAACTGAGCTCAGGGATTTCCCGATGAAGATCAGCAACTAAAACAGATCGCGCTGTTTTAATCCCACCACGAAAGTGTGGCCCAAAGGAGCGAATTCGGGAAAGGCATAATCCAGCGCAAAGATTTCAAAGCCTGCTTTCCAGACTGAGTGTCGAATAAACTTTGGTGTACGCGGAATAGCTGGAATAGTGAAGCGCGAAGCGATTGCATACAGCCAACCAAGTGGACTGAGGGCATTAGGCCAGGTGACGATCAAATGTCCAGTGTCTTCCATGTATTTGCATAGTTCAGTGAAGAGCGGCAATGGATTGGGATAATAATCCAGCACTCCGATACAGGTCACTATAGGCCATCGTCTACCAGAAAGTTGTTGAGATTCCGAAGTGAATTCGGCTAAGAGATTCTGCTGCTTGACTTTTTTCTCTGCTAGAGAGAGCATTTCGGGAGAAATATCATAAGCAGTTACCTGACAGCCGCGCAGGAGATGGTCGAGTGTGGTGCGACCTGTGCCGCATCCATAATCCAAGACCAAGCTGCCAGTTGGAACCATCCGTCGGATTACACGTAGTTCGTGCTCACCAATAAATGCGGTTATGGGGTTGTCATAATGCGCGGCGCGGGAATTGAATCTTTGACCTATCTGATCGAAGCGCGTCATATTCTCATCTCCATAACCTGCCATGAAACAAAACCGACAAACCGCACCAGCCAGAAGGCGATCAGGCGATAGGTCAAGGCCGCGGCAACTGCGACCGCACCCGGCGCGCCCAACCGGGAAAAGACCACGGCCAATGAAACATCTGCAAGCCCTAGTCCACCAGGCAATGCCGCTAATCCACTCAAGATCATCATGAGTCCATATCCCGTTAGCAGGATACCAGGAGAAATAGCATAATGAAATGCAATGAAACACATACCGAGTGAGATGATATCCAGTGACACGCGACCGATAGCAGTACCTAACAAGTATCCGCGCGGAATCCGCTCCATTTCATACAGGCCAGCGTAGAAATTATCGAGTCGGGCTTCCAAGTCTTCCATTCGAAACACGGGGCGATGAAGCGCTTTCATGATCCGATTCCAGCGGATTGCCAGCCAATTCGCCCAACGGCGGCCCTTCTTTTTGTCGTGCACACCTCTGAAGAATAACAATCCGACGACCAAAAGGGATATTGTCACACTGGCCAGAAGCGCGAGCCTACCTAAATTAAGACCGCGGCCCTGGATCAAATACCACACGCCATAGACGGAGGCAGTAATCATGGCAGTCGCAAGGTACAAGGATTCCATCAGCAGCGTAAAACTGGAAGCCTCAATGGAAAAAGCATTCCGTTTCAGCAGGCGAGCGCGCAGGATAACTCCGCTCAACCCACCACTCGGCAAAGCAACCTCTATGAAAGCCATAGCCGGCAGAAGCGCCATTAACTGCCAGAAAGTGATCCTCCCTTGAAATGGCTGTAATAGAAGATAATTCAGTGCAGCCAGGCAACTATATGAAATTACTTGGGTCAAGACTGCGAACCCGATCCATTCCCATCCTGCCTGCTTGATGAGAACGGCCACGTTTCGCAACTCTCTCAGGAGCGGCCAAAAAAGATACACCACTACACCGAAAGCTAGAAGAGCAAAGAGGCGCTTGAGCCATGTAGAAAGCAAGGCGTGTGATGACGAGAGGGACGTGTCCACAGGGGCTAAATTGCCATGATCTGATCGCATAAAATCTATTACTTTCCTTAATGAGACTACTTAATCAACAAGATGTGCCAGCCAGTTCTGGAGATCATGATTCCGGCCTGGTGGATCTCAGCCGCAAAGGAAAATACACTTGGATAGTTCTGAGAGGCCAGATCCAGCCGGGCTCGAAAAATACGCGGTGCAAATGAAGATCCGGAGGGATAGAGGGTCATCTTTTCTAAATCCCCGTTCGGAAATTTCAGGCGGAGAACGCAACTCACATCCGGCAAGATATCCCTGCGCATCTCAAGAGTTAAGGAGATATCATTGTCCGCTCGAACCGCCCGCCACCCGATCAAGGAGTTGCCCTTAACCGAAAGATCCTCCGGGCGGAAATCATCTTGGCTAGAAACATTGGCCATATTCTGAGAGAAGAGAGGGACAAGATCAGTGGAGGTAGGTAGCACGACCTGCATCGGTAGCAGCGCGAAGATTTCATCACTCCGTGCAAAGCTTGGCAGAAAACGACCCAGCAAAAAATCCTGGGTGGGATAATCTTTGATAGCCTGGTACTTGGTGGCAATGAGATTAGCATCCATTGATAAATAGCCCCACACGTTGGGCGTCATTTCCAAATGCCTTGGTGGAAGCAGGATCTGCTTATAGTGTTTTCCACGCGGTTGTGGGTAGGATTCATAATGCACGATGTAACCCCACATTTGAGGATCATAATCGGGATACTGCGTTTGCAGGACCGCAAGAGCCATTTGTACAAAGTTACTCGTTGCTGCGTGATCCAGGTTCTGATCCGCTGGGTGAGGCAAAACAATTAAGTCTGGGCGGAATGTATTGATGATGTCTTCCAAATTGTTCAAAAGATTATTTCCGCAATAACTAACACCAGATTGATAAGTATCTGGATAAGGGTTCATGCTTGACTTCGTATAAGATGAGATATAAGGACAATCTTTATTCCAATCCTGCAACCACATCGGAACCAGCCCTCGGTCTGGATATCCCAAATAGATCGCGTCCTTACTCGGTAATCCAAGATCTTGAAGCGCGGCGAGGGACTCAGCCTGCCGCCGCTCACCCATAGCGATATAATCCTGGCCATGTGGGGATACTTTTTTGCTCACGAGTTCTGGCGCTAACCGTTGTCCGTCCCCATTCGTCACTACGACTACCTTAATTTGAGAACCCTGCGCCAGCCCTTTTTGAATCAGCCCACCGGCCGCAAGTGTCTCATCATCAGGATGGGGAGCCACTACCAAAATACGACGATAATTCTCGAGAAAAAGCATGGGCATACTAGCTAATTCTCTCTTGACACCCGATGTGGGGTCATCAACCAGGCTACTCTGTGGGAGAACGAAAGCCATGAGCAACATAATTGAAATTAGTAACATAATTCTTTTTCGGACTTTGTTCTTTACTTTTACCCATCCTGCGGTCAAATACCATGCACGGATGATTTGGGCATACATCCGCAATCGCCACACGCCCGTATAAAGAGGGTCACGGTGAAATTCGCTCGGTGGATGCCATACGCCATGCAATGAAACAATCTTAGTCTCGTAACCCGCATATCTAGCAGCCATTGTAAGTGCAGTTTCAAAACCGTAACCAGCGGCCGCTCTGGCATCAACATAGCTTAATATCTCTGTCTTAAGACATCTCTGACCTGAGAGCCAGGGAGTGATCCAGTGAGAAAAATCGGTCAGGATGTGCCCCCCCTTAAACAAACCCAGGCTCATATCCGCCCTATGTTTCAGCACTGGCTCGATCAGTGCGTGAATATGAGATGCTGCCAAGCCAACCAAATCGGCATCAAGGAGAAGCAATATGGGAGCCTGTGTGGATTCGAATGCTGTGAAGATAGCTTGTCCCTTCCCCATCTTTTCAGCATGCTGAATCAAGCGAATGCGTGCATCTCTTTCGGCGAACTCCTTTACCCTGATCGCGGTGAAATCCTTGGAACCATCATCAACGACAATGATTTCGCTAAGGATATCAACCTCGCATAGCACTCCTAGAACGCGTGATATCCCTTTTGCCTCATTGTAAGCTGGGACAATTGCAGCAATCATCGCAGCATCCTGTTTATGATCAGGCGAACTTTTGGACATATCGAGATACTTGTAAGCCTTATTTTAGGACAATCTTTTAGATTTTAGGAAAGGGTACTCTCAGAAAAAAAGAATCTGGCAGAATATCCTACCTATATACTATCCTCCTTACATTAATTTTCAGGTTAATAAATCGAATGCTTTCCGGGGATCGTCTGTGAAACCCGTCCCTCGATCAAAAGTGAAACGAGTGCGTTTGACTTCCTTGATCCTAATGGACACTCCGGAAATTAAGTGCATGGTTTGTAAAAAGTTGCCTCTTTGAATGAAGGGCTCGCAGGTTAATGCTAATTCAATAGGTACCTGTAAACTTTGTTCCGCTCTTGTCATGCTAGAATACAGTTACATATAATGGCAATCTTCAATACACTAAGGAGGTATTCATATGAAAAGACTTTCCATTTCCAAGATTCTCGTGATGTTACTATCAATCGTGGTGCTGGCAATATCAGTTGCAGCTGGCCCAGCACCCCAACAACCAAACGTGACCTTTACACAAGTAGGGGTGTTTCCGACAACAATGCAGGTTGGCGAGTCGTATACCGTGCTTGTAGAGGTGACAAGCGATATACCTTTTATCTTTAGCGCCGCCTTGCCATCCGCTTTTTATCCGGGGCGCTATGTGGTTGCCGCACAGGGTGACCACAGTGGTCCAGGGAGAAGTGCAAAATTGTACATCACCTTTACGGCAAAAGATTCCACAGCGCAACTGCCCGGTGGGGTCGCACCAGTTGCTGTCGTTGCAGGAGCGCATTTCAAGGGCGGCTTTGTTGCGACTCAACGCTTTGATTTTCTTGTCGCTGTACCTTGAATATATTAAATAACGAGGCGACCTTCCGGTCGCCTTGTTAATTTTAGCGAATTTTAAACATCTGCATCAATTTCATTGCCAAGTTCAAGTCACCGGCTAATTTGAGCTTGCCTTCCATAAATGCTTTCATCCCGTCAAGTTCACCGGTGAAGATCTTCACATAATCACTGGAATCAGCAGTAAGTGTCATTTTAGGGGTTGCATATGTTCCTCGCGACACATCCACTTTCCCATCCTTAATTGCTGCATACCATTCACCGGGTTCTGCACCCGTGAATTTGAACTGAATAACCGCGTCCACTCCGGCTGCTTTTTCTGGGATGAATGCGCCTGGCATTTTGGACATCAGGTCTGCTACTGTGAGAGGCATAACTATAGTCTCCTTGTTGTTTTTCATGTCGTTGCGAGGAGCCGTTATGTGGCGACAAAACAATCCCTGCCACACTAGGAGATTGCTTCGTCGGAAAAGCACCCTCCTCGCAATGACGGTTAGTTCTGTAGATTCTCAAATATCGCTGCGGCTCCCATACCACCGCCGATACACATCGTAACCATTCCATATTTTGACTTGCGACGACCCATCTCGTAGATCAGTTGCGTGGTCAACTTCGAGCCTGTGCATCCAAGCGGATGACCCAGCGCAATCGCGCCACCATTAACGTTGACCTTGTCCTGGTCAATCTCAAGGGACCGCAACACAGCCAATGACTGGGCGGCGAAGGCTTCGTTCAATTCTATTAGGTCAATGTCTTGCAGAGATAAACCAGTCTTCTTGAGAGCCTTCGGAATGGCAGCAACAGGACCAATGCCCATCAGTTCGGGTGGAACTCCTGCGACGGCGAAGGTGACGAAGCGTGCCAAAGGTGTGAGTCCGAGTTGCGCGGCGCGCCGCGAGGACATAACCATCACCGCCGCGGCACCGTCTGACATCTGCGATGAGTTGCCCGCAGTTATTGTGCCACCTTCTTTAAACGCTGGTTTGAGTTTGGCAAGAGCCTCTGGAGAGGTATCCGCACGTGGGCCTTCATCGCGATTTACTGTGAATTTTCTGTTCATAGGCTTTTCGTCCGCGCCGAGTTCGGTGAGCTCTACATCTATCGGGACAAGTTCAGGGTCAAACCGACCGGAATCAACGGCCTTTGAAGCCTTCTGGTGACTCTTCAGCGAGAAATCATCCTGGTCCTCACGGCTGATGTCATATCTTGCTGAGAGGTTTTCTGCGGTGAGCCCCATATTGGTGTAATAGTGCGGCAAATCCTGCGCGAAGTGCGGATTGGGTGAAAACTTATAACCCATCATTGGCACCATCGACATGGATTCCACCCCACCACCAATCCCAACTTCGATTTCTCCAGCTTGGATGGCATGAGCCACATGAGCAATGGACTGTACTCCTGAAGAACAGTAACGGTTTATCGTTTCGGCGGGGACACTATCAGGTAAACCCGCTCGTAAGACAATCATACGCGCCACATTCATACCCTGTTCACCCTCAGGAAAGGCACAGCCGAAGACTACATCTTCGATCTCGGCAGGTTCGAGATTCGGCGTTCGTTGGACAAGCTCTTTGATAACGGTCGCAGACATTTCGTCAGGGCGAACCGAAGAAAGTCCTCCGCGTTTGGCTTTGCCCACGGGAGTCCGGACAGCGCTTACAATAACTGCTTCTTTCATAGTAACTCCTCTCACCTGTGTACATGTATACCAGTAGACAAGTAAATACGTACACAAGGCAATACTAATTCCTCAACGGTTTGCCCGTCTGCAACAGTGCCCACATTCTGGCTTGAGTTTTCTCTTCACCGCATAGCGACATAAATGCTTCACGCTCAAGGTCAAGGATGTATTGTTCACTAACCCATTGCGGTTTGGTAAGACAACCACCTGCCATTACGTAGGCTAGCTTGGTTGCAATATGCGCGTCATACTCTGTAATGTAATTGCCTTCCTTGAACATCCATGCACCGATCTTCATTGCGCCGTACATATCTCGACCAGGCGCATAAATCATCTCAGGTGCAGGTGGCTTATATCCAGACGCTGTCATATGCAGGACTTCATTCTTTGCTTCGGTGAGCAGGTGATCACGATTCATCACGATTCGGTCACACGGACCGAGGATCGCCATGTCCTTCGCTTCATAAGCAGATGTGGCGACCTTTGCCTGGCCAATCTGTAGGAACGCACGCTGGATAAATGGGAAGGGCTCGGCGTTTTCTGTCTTCATCGCAGGATTAATAATACGGCGCATGATTTCCTTTGTGCCCGCGCCCGCAGGGATGACGCCTGCGCCCAACTCAACCAGACCAATATATGTTTCTGCCGCAGCAACAACTCGTGACGCGTGCATCGTTACTTCACAGCCACCACCGAGCGCAAGTCCTGCAGGCGCAACGACGACAGGCTTCGGGAAATAACGCATTCGCATGTTCAGGTCTTGTAGTTTCTTAGCAGCCGCCTCAAGTGTATCCCACATCCCTTGTTGGGCAGCGACTACAACCATGAAAAGGTTTGCGCCTGCGCTGAAATTCTCGGCTTCGTTGCCAATGACCAAACCATCAAAATCACTTTCCACGCGGTTGAGGGCCTCACTCGTAATATTGAAAATATCATCATCGAGTGAGTTCATCTTGGTGTGAAATTCAACCAATGCCACGCCGTCGCCAATATCATAGAGCGAGGCACCCGCGTTCTCGCTAATCACTTTCTTCGTCGTCTTCAAATCGCTCAACAGCACCATGCCTTCAGACCGCTTGATCTGGACATACTTCTTTGCGGTCACATCGTACACACCCACCTCGTTCCCATTCTCGTATCGATAAAACGTCTCAAACCCCAACTTCAACATGTCTTCTACCCAATCGGCAGGCACGTAGCCCAGAAGCTTCATACGTTCAACCGACTTAGCTACGCCGAGCATATCCCATATTTCAAATGGTCCCGCCTCATGCATGAAGCCCCAGCGGACGGCATCGTCAATCGGCTTTACAGTATCCGCAACTTCGGGAATGATAGATGACACGTACTGGAACGATTGGTAAGTCAACGCTTTGACAAGATTCGCAGCTTTGTCATCCGCTTCAAGCAGGACCCCCAGCCTGCCTCCGAGATCCTCGGCCTCTTTCGCCGGATTGATAGAGTCGAAACGCGGCTTGGTCGGTGGAACATGTTCCAGCGTGTTCAAGTCCAGAGTCCAAAATTCCTTTTTGCCATCTTCGCCGCGTACTTCCTTGTAGAAACCGATTTTGGTCTTATTGCCAAGCCAGCCGCGCTCGACCATTGTCGCAATCAATTTATTCGGTGCTTCGGTTTTGAGATATTCCTGCCCCAACTTATCGTACGGAATTAACGGCGCTAGATTCTTGCCAACATGCTCCCAGACATCTATGCCAACCAAATCCATTAGCCTGAATGTCGCTGTTTTCGGGCGGCCAATCAAAGGTCCAGTGATGGAATCGACTTCGTCAATGGTGTAGCCATTCTTGAGGATAAAGTCCATGGCGAAGGCGCCTGTCCCAAAAGCAACGCGATTGCCAATGAAATTGGGTGTATCTTTACAAAGCACGATCCCTTTGCCGAGACGATATTCACCAAAGTGACTGATGAACTCAGTGACTTCGGGTAAAGTATCTACAGTCGGGATTACTTCGAGTAATTTCAAATAGCGTGGTGGATTAAAAAAATGAGTGCCAAGGAAATGTTGCCTGAAGCCATCGGAACGGCCTTCAGCGATATCCTTGACTGGAATGCCCGATGTATTCGTAGTGACAATTGCGTTCGGCTTACGGACTTCATCAATGCGCACCATCAAGCCCTGCTTGATTTTCAGGTTCTCGATGATCGCTTCAATGATCCAATCCGCTTCAGCGACCGCGCCAAAATCATCTTCAAGGTTGCCAAGCTTGACCAATGTTTTCAACTCAAGTGACATCAAATTGGCGGGTTTGGCTTTTAAGCACCGATCCCAGCCCTCGTTAACGATCTTATTGCGCGCCGTTTTGTCGCCTTCAGGTGCATCTTTTGGGACGATATCCAGCAATGTGACAGGCACACCCGCATTGGCAAGATGAGCCGCCAGCGCCGCGCCCATCGTGCCAGAACCAATGACGACGGCTTTATGAATGTAATATTTCATGGTTTCCTCCGATACGTTGGGGCGACCACAACGGTCGCTCAGGGACAGGGGCAAGCTCAATCCCTACGCGTTACCTCAACTCCGATCCCGAATATCCAAGAATCTGCCGCGCTACTACCAGCCGATTGATCTGCCCGGTGCCCTCGTAAATATCCGTGATTTTCGCATCGCGGAACCATTTCTCGAGCAGAAATTCTCGGCTATAGCCAAGCGGACCTAAAATCTCAACGGCTTTCTGCGTGAGCTTTGTAGTGACATCGCCCGCTTTGACCTTGCACATCGAAGACTCCAACGCATTAGGTTTCTTGTTATCGGCCATCCATACCGCTTTGATGACCATCAGCCACGCGGACTTGAGCATAATTTCCATATCAATAACTTCGCGTTCGATGTTGGTCAGTTTTTGGCGCGGGAGGCCGTATCGAATTTCAACGCCGTTCTCGGCGAGTTTTTCTTTTACGAATTCGAGCGCGGCGCGAGCTACACCTAACCCTGAAGCCGCCACGAGCGGACGAGTCGCGTCAAACGTTGCCATCGCGCGCTTGAAACCAGTTGTAGCCTGTTCAACAAAAGGACTGCCGAGGATGTGGTCATAAGGCACGCGCGCATCCACAAGTGAGATTACAGCTGTATCACTTACGCGGATTCCCAGCTTGTGTTCCAGCTTGACGACACTCACACCGGGAGTCCCTGCTTCGACAACGAAGGCACGCATCCCTGCACGGCCTGCAGTGGGATCAATGGATGCCCAAACAACAATAAAGCCTTTACCAAGTTTTTCATAACAAGTCATCGCCTTATCACCGGCGGTGACAAAAATCTTTTCGCCATTGATGACCCACTCTTTCGTGGCTTCATCCAGAACAGCCCGCGCGCGGATAGCCGATGTATCGGAGCCGGCACCTGCTTCGGTCATGCACATCGCAGCAAGAGTGGGCTTTTCACCGCCGAAGCGCACTAGGAATTTTGCTTTCTGTTCGGCCGTCCCCGCAGCTTGAATAGCAGCCGCACCGAGTCCGCCGCCAGGAGTAACGAGGTACATCCCTACATCGCCCCACGCTAGCATCTCAATTTGAGATGCAAGGATTTGATATGCAATCGACGGTCTTTTATCTTTTGGCTCGCCGCCATGGTCTCCATCTCCTCCATTGGAAGGTGGGCGATCCTTTGGTGCAAGCGATCCCGCGCCTGTAGCCTTCAAGGCACTATGCATGAACTCAATGTAATCCCAGGGGATTTCGTGTTCGTGCTCATCGAAATAACGTGAGCGCGAGCGCATCATCTCTTCGGCGACGGTTTTCAAAACAAATTGTGTTTGCACAACCGGTTTAGGTGATTCGAATTCAATGGACATTGTTCCTCCGTAACCCACTTTCTACTTTCCATAGGTGGCGAGTGGAAAGTGGAAAGTAGGGCTAGACAATCGCCAGCCCAACCAACATGGCAAAACCGCGGCCATTACGCATCCACATTTCAACAGGATGTTCACGGATGTACCCGTGGCCGCCAAGGATTTGCACACCGCGGTCGGTGACCATCATGGCCATATCCGCTGCACCGGTGAAGGCGAGATAAGCTTGTTTGAACGCTTCTTCCTTGCCATTGTCGAGTAACCACGCGGCTTCCCAAGTGAGTAATCGCATGGCTTCGATTTCAGTTGCCATCTCTGCGAGCATGAATGCAATCGCCTGTTTCTGGGCAATCTTCACGCCAAACGCTTCACGCTCTTTGGCATAATTCATACTGTATTCAAGCGAAGCCTTCGCCACACCGATAGCGGCTGAGGCGGAGGCAATCCTCATCGAAGCGAGCACCGGTTCAAAGTCGTGGCCTGATGTGCCGCCCAGCCGGCTTGACCCGGGGACTCTCACATCTTCCAATTTGACCCGATATAACGGAAGCGCGTTAAGGCTCATCAGCTTCTCCCGCTCCTCCCCGACGGTGAGGCCTGCCGCGGCTTTCGAGACGATGAATCCCTGCGTCTTACCGTCGAGATTCACGTACACGATCAGCGCTTCAGCTTCTTTTGCAAATGGAACAAATGCTTTTTCGCCATTGAGGATATATTCATCACCCTTGAGAGTGGCTGTGGTCTTCAGCGCATTTGGGTCAAAATCGAAAGCATATTCGATAAGCGCCGCAGTATACGGAGCCCACTCACCCTCGATGACCTTAGGCAAATATTCCTTTTTTTGCTCTTCACTACCCACGAGCAAAATAGGCGTGGCAAACAAGGATGGAGCCATTACAGCCAGCGTGCCAGCAAGATCGCCGAAGGCCATCTCTTCGACGGCCAGCACACCTGTGACTGCGGAGCGTTCGCCGAAACCGCCATACTCTTCAGGAATGGATGCTTGTAGCAAGCCCAACTCCCAACCCTTGCTGACAAGTTTCTTCGGTAGCTCGCGGGTTTCCTCCGCTTCGCGCGCGGCGGGACGCAAGTCATTAGTCGCATATTTCCCCACCGCATCGATGAGCATCTGCTGCTCTTCATTTGGTTCAAACGAATACATGTCTTCTCCTTTCGGCCTTTTCAGTAGACAGGTATACAAGTAAACAGATACACAAATCTACTTGTGACCATGTCTACCTGTCTACGTGTATACCAGTTTACATTTTTACCTACTTCAACAATCCATTAAACAACATGTCCGCGTACTGATCGGCGATCTTTTCAATAGACTTGGGACCTGAGGGGTTGTACCAGGTCAGCGTCCAATTCATAATGCCCATCAATCCACGCACAGCTAGTCCTGTATCTGGGCAGGCAAATATACCCGCGCGCACACCTTCGTTAAGCACATCCCGCCATAATTCCTCGAATTTGTCACGGTAAGGAACATGGCGGGCGTGTGATTTCTTATCCAATGAACGATGTTCAAATAACAACACCGTGGCAAGGTCCGAATAACCTGCGAGTGCCTTTAAATAGGCTCGTATCATCTGACGAAGTTTTTGATCGGCGGGAAGATTCTGAGTGGAGACTGCTGCAATATGCTCGGTAAGCATTCCAAGACCGCGATCCAGCAGTTCCAGAAGAATTTCTTGCTTAGACGAAACGTGATGATATAGACTGGCTTTCTGCAAATTTACGGATTCAGCAATGTCAGACATAGATGCCCCGTGAAAACCCTTTTGTCGTATCACCTGCGCTGCGGCATCAAGAATATCATCTCTAGTCATAGGATCTCCCTACCGAACGGTCGGTAGGCAAATAATAACAGTGATCATTTTGTAAGTCAAGAGAAAACAAATCAGGGTTTTCCCTAACACTCAAGACGATTGTTCACCAAGGCCAAGAAAAATTCGAATATCCTGTCTAAATATGTATCATTTTGAAAATTCTTTCGTTAAGCATGTATAGAAAAAGCCCTGCGATGTAAAAAGCGATAAAAAAGTAAGGCTCTTGCTGTAGCAAATTTCAAACCCTATTAGACTCATGTCTTATAAAATGCTATAATGATTAATGGACATGTCACTTCAAACACAACAACCTTATACGCCTCCACCGCTCACGCCTGAAGAAGTTGCTGCACGCGATGAACAAGAAAAACGCGTGAAGCGCATTATGAGTATTGTCATTGCCGGCGCGGTAGTTCTACTAGTTTTGCTCGCTGTGGCAGTGTACTTCCTGCTCCAGCCTGCCACACCAACAGACCGTATCCGCGATGTATTTATCATCGTCGTTGCGCTCGAAACCCTGGTTATTGGCGTGGCAATGATTGTATTGATTGTGCAGCTAGCCAGTCTTATCAATTTACTTCAGAATGAAGTCCGCCCAATCCTGCACGCCACTAGCGATACCGTAAATACATTGCGCGGGACAGCGGAGTTTCTTGGTGAAAGTGTGGTTGAACCAGTGATCAAATTAAACAGTTATCTCGCTGGTCTACAGCGCATGTTCGAATTAATGGGAATTAAGAAAAAGTGATATAACCTCAAAATTGATGATGACCTTGAGGTTGAAAACTAAAATGGGTCACAATTTTTTGTAAAGGAGTTGAACCTATGTCTGAACGTGATGAATTTGGCGCTTTTCTCGTTGGCTTTGTTATTGGAGGGCTTTCGGGAGCTATAGTATCTCTGCTCTTCGCGCCTCAATCTGGTGAAGAGACACGTGCCCTCATCAAAGATAAGTCAATTGAACTGCGCGATAAGGCACAAATGACAGCGGAAGAAGCCCTTGCGCGCGCTGAACAACTCGCTGCTGATGCGCGCGCGCGCGCTGAAGAACTTGCCGATGAAGCTCGTGCCCGTGCGGAAGATCTTGCACGGGAAGTCCGTGAACGCGGCAAGAGCGCAATGGAAGCTGTGCGCAAGTCTCCGAAGAAGACCGAAAACGAAGGAGAAGTTCCCACAGTCTAAGCAAAAATTCTCAACCTGAGGGTTTGACTGTACAGTCAAACCCTTGTTTTGTTTATCGTGATCGAGTAGGCGGAGTTTCTAGTATTCTCCATGCAACCATCGCCAGTTGAAGGCTCAATACTTCTTCGCCGACTAATGAGGGTAGTTTTTTACCTGCTCTATCATCCCTTTGCATTTACATATGACCTCTTTGCTGCCACAGTTTCATTAGGACGTTGGAAAACATGGGTAATGGCGGTGATCCCTTTTATTGAAGGAACGCGCATCCTTGAATTGGGTCATGGACCTGGACATTTACAACGCGCCTTGCGGGACCGGGGTTTGGCTACGGTGGGATTAGATGAGTCAGCTCCGATGATGACAATTGCCAAAATGCGTCTGCGAAAAAGTGGATATGACAATATCAACCTCACACGAGGTCTATCGCAAGATTTGCCGTTTACAAGCAATTACTTCACTACTGTCGTCTCAACTTTCCCATCGGACTACATCTTCAGCCAACGTACTCTTGCTGAGGTAAGACGATGCCTTTTAAACGGTGGCAGGCTCGTGGTCCTGCCAATAGCGTGGCATATTGGCCAGAGAATAATTGAACAATTTTTCGCGTGGGTCTTCCGGGTCACAGGGGAATCACCTAATTTGGAAGAAGTGATCTTCGAGAAACTAGGTGCTCCATTCAAAAATGCCGGCTTTCAAGTTGAGCTAAAAAAGATTGAAGTAAAATCAAGTCTGTTATTAATTGTGATTGCAACCAAACCACTTTAGGAGAGAATATGCTATCCAAGATTCGCGAACCCGTAAATGGACTAACCCACTTCTTTGCTGCAATCGTTGCTTTGGCCGGATTAATTGTTTTGCTTGTTTTAGGCTGGCAAAGCCTGAGCAAAATTATTTCATTTTCGATTTATGGCATTAGCCTGATCTTGTTATTTACGGCTAGCGCAACGTATCACATGGTAAAAGCTGGACCAAATATCATCGGAATCCTTCGCAAGCTCGATCATGCTGCTATCTTTCTCTTGATCGCCGGGACTTATACGCCATTTTGCGTTGTCATGTTTACTGGCTTTTGGAGATGGGGATTACTTGCCATCATTTGGTCATTGGCAATTATCGGCATTGTTGTCAAAATGTTCATTATGAATGCACCCCGCTGGCTTTCAACAGGAGTCTATATCATGATGGGCTGGTTATGCATAGCTGCCATTGGGGAAATCTTCCGTGTATTACCTACAGGCGCGCTTGTTTGGCTAATTACTGGCGGTGTGATTTATACTCTCGGTGCGATTGTATACATTACCAAAACCATGAACTTTCTGCCTGATAAATTCGGTTTCCATGAGGTTTGGCATATCCTCGTTATTCTCGGCGCGCTGGCACACTTCATTGCGATTGCATTTTATATTGCACCCGTTAGTTAAAGTAAAAGGCCTCCAAAATCTCCCCTGGACAGCACTGTGCTGGCGCACAGCGTCAGTATCCGTTCAGCCTGTCTTGGACGACAGTCCAAGGGACATGCAGACTTTGGAATCCCGACGACTATGTTATTTCAACGACAGGAATCGTCGGACTCCTAAACTTATAGGGGGCTTAAAATGACAGACTTTCAACCAATCCTGCTCTATCCAGTTCGCGACGCGTTCGCCCGAAAACAATTTCTCACTGCATCACTTGTTGCATTGGCAGGTATGATTGTTCCCATCATCCCACTTCTAATCTTGACCGGTTATTGTGCACGTATCATGCGCCAAATCATTGATCAAGACATAGACCCTTCTATGCTCGAATGGCAGGGGAGCAACTGGGGCGAATTGCTAAAGGAAGGAACGCGCATCTCCGCTGTTCGACTGGTTTATGGCTTGCCAATCATTCTTTTCATAGGTTGCGGTATTGTCTCAATGCTGAGCTCACCAATATTTTTTAACTCTACATCCAGTGGCGATCATAATCCCTCAGCGCCTATGGGTGCCATCTCCTTGATTGCTGGAATTGGTATCTTCTTTCTCGCAATGGTGGTCAGTCTCCCGCTTGGTATCATCATCGGAGCAGCAGAATCGCATACCGTTGCCAAACAATCATTCAATGCAGGTCTTCGAGTATCAGAATGGTGGCCTATTCTCCGCAACAACCTTGGACAATTTGTCGGCGTTTATCTATTCACACTCATCGCAGGCTTTGTTCTCAGCATCGGGATACAGATTGCCACAATCACTGTTGTGCTTATCTGCGTCGTGCCTTTCCTGATGGTTGCTTATTCAACATATCTTACATTGGTTTTGAGTGCATTATTCGCTAAAGTTTATGTCTCAGGGCGGAAAGCGTTACAAGCAACAACATTTCCCGAAGTGAAAATTATCAAATAAAAATGTTTTATCCCGAACTCACCCATGCTATTGAAGAATTCGCTGCCGTTATACTTCCAGTCTCCGAAAGAGATCTTGAACGGCAATGGACATGGAAAGATCACGATGAAGAGGGTATCCGGTTCGCATTTTTTGTAACGCTGCAGGAACTGCGGCAACTGGCTGTGAACCTATTCACTGTTCGAATGCAAACCACACAAGCCCATTGGATCTTGAGCAGATATCACTCTCAATATATCGATCTGCAAGCATCTATTCTTGGTCTTCCGTCTGAAAATTCAGAGCGCGAGCCTGCCAAAGGTGAATGGTCTGTGAGGCGAGTCTATGCACATATTCTCACTACAGAAATTAACTTTACCGCGACGGTCCGTTACGCCTTAGAAAAACATCGCGCAGGTGTGTGGACACCTGAACGAATGTCCGATGAAGATGATGTCAGACTAACAGGCTTGAACGAAGAAGAATATCAGAAGTTGGCATATGGTCCATTGGAAGGAATGCTGGCTTATCATCGCGGATTACATTCAATCGTTATTCAGGAATTCAGCGCTATCACCGATGAAGAATTGGATTTGCCCTCCACATTCTGGGAAGAGACACGTTTTCCCATCCGCCACCGACTGCATCGCTTCGAAGCTCATCTTGTTCAACATACCGTCCAAATTGACAAAACGCTCGTAATGCTTGGGTTAGCACCGGGTGAGCCGCAGCGCTTGATCCGTTACACTTATTCCGCGCTTGCTGATGCTGAAAACATGATGATCGGACAGGTTCCAGTCAACCCGATGATCGAAGCGACCGCGAATTCCATCAAAGCGAGAACGAATGAGATCAGAGAATTGCTGAGGATGTGATGATCTTAAATCATCCACGACTGGATTTGATTCGTAACAAGGTTAGCTTTGTTGTACAATAAAGTAAACATATAGAGGCTTTCCGCCACGCGAATATCAAACCTTTTCTGGTCAGACAAAGCTTTAGAAGTAATGAAATAAGGAGAGTAGACGATGACAAGTAGGCTAGAAGTAAGCCAAGTAATTGATAAGCCTGTCGAAGATATCTTCGCATTTCTTAATATTCCGGAGAATCATACTAAGTTTGTGCCGGGTATGCTTGAATTCAGGAAAACATCGCCGGGGCCGTTGGGTCAAGTGGGTGCGACAATTCAGGGGATGCGCCGGGTTTTGGGCCGAAAAGTGGAATTACCATACGAAATTATAGAATATGAACAAAACAAAAAGCTCGGAATGAAAGGTTTATTGGGTCCAATTTCGTTCCGAGATGGATATGTCTTGGACTCGATGGGAAGTAAGACGCGAATCACTTTTTGGCTCGAGTTTCTGCTAAATGGCGCGCTGAATCTGGCGAAACCGTTCCTTATTCCCTGGGGTAGATTGCACGGTAATGAGACGGTTACCAATCTAAAAAAATTATTGGAAAAGTCAGGTTAAATCTTAGAAGAGATCTAGAAAGTCACATGTATGGCTATTGATCTGTACCAGCCGTTTACAAATCCGGTTACTAAAGAGACCTTTCGGTGTCTTTCCTACACCGAAGAGGCATATACAATGGAATGGATTGTTCAGCCAGATGGCTATGTCCCGTTTGAGCATATCCATCTCAACCAGGACGAAATTTTCCACGTAAGGCAAGGCAAGATTCGCGTTGTTATTAATGGTCGGGAACAGCTTGGCCTACCAGGACAGGTAGTTACCGTACCTCATGGGGTGAGGCACATAGCGTACAATAATTCTCCGGAAGTTTTGATATGTGTTGTTGAATACAAGCCCGGGCTGGATATTTTCAAGTATTTTCAATGCTTCAGCGGATTAACCTGCGACCAGGACGATCTTGACCACAAACTTGGAATCAACATTCCAAAGATGATGTACTTCATGAAGATGAATTCCAAAGCGCTGGCTCGGCCGACAAATGTGCCAGCTCCAGTCTTTAACCTGCTGATGAACATTTTTTACATAGTTGGTTCCCTTGCAGGTTGGGAGAGGCTGTACAAGAAGTATACGGAGTAATCAACTTCCAAGGAAGTGTGATCTTTGAGTATTCACGATAAAGGAGTGGACAAATGCATATAGATTTAGGTATGTGGCTGACAGCTCTTCAGCAGCCGATAAAATTAAGTGAAAAGAAAGAGTGGGATCTTTTGGATCCGCTTACCAAGTGGCTAATCGCTACGCGCGGAACCGTAACCCAGCTAACTGTAGTTGCCTGTGTGATCGCAGGACTCCTCGCCTGGCGCGATGGTCATTTTGCCTGGTTGCCCTGGCTGATTACGACTCTTGGTCTGTATATGGCACACAGTACGGAAAATATGCTTAACGACTATATTGATTTCACTCGTGGCATAGATGAGGATAACTATTACCGCTCACAATATGGGATTCATCCGCTAGTGCATAAATTCTGGACCAAAGAGCAGTGGCTGCGTTGGTTTTTGGTCAGCGGCACCATCGCTACATTGGCAGGCATATTCATATTAATCTATACTTCCTTCTCCCCTATCGTGATTGGTCTTTTCACATTTGGTATCCTGATGATTCTGTTCTATGCGTATCCGCTGAAGTATTGGGGCTTGGGCGAGCTAGTTATTTTCCTCAATTGGGGTTTGATCTTAGTTCCTGGTGTTTATTCTGTTCTTGCTGGTGGAATAACTCCCAATCTTGGAAATGTAGCGTTAGCCGGACTCGCCTTCGGCCTTGGCTTTGGAAGCTTCAACTGGGGCAAGCATGTTGACAAACTAAACGCCGATAAAATAAAGGGCGTTAGGACACTTCCGGTGCGCCTGGGCGAGACTACATCACGTTATATCAATATTGCTGCTTTGGTTCTCTCGTATGTGATTGTGATCTATTTGGTCTTCGCCGTACATTTCTTTACGCCCGTTATGTTGATCGTTTTTCTAGCAGGGATAAGGGCTTGGAATGTGATCAAATTGTTGAGTAACCCGCGTCCCACTGAACCACCGCCCGGTTTTGCACTCTGGCCGCGTTGGTTCTCAACTCCGCAGTTAAGGCATATCCGATTATTCGGAGGCCTCTATATGCTCGGCCTATTGGTGGATAATCTCGTGCACTTTTTCCTGCCTACATTCTGGCACTGAAATTGAGGGATTTTTGCTATGAAAATTGCAATTACTGGTGGCACTGGTTTCATTGGAGGGCACCTCGCGCGTGATCTCGCTGAACGAGGTCATCAAGTCGTCTTGATTGCACGCGGATATGACACCCGGGATATGAGTGTACGCACTTTAGAAAATGTAACCTTTGTTCCTGGGAATATCA
>Ga0137374_10001463_pt1 | contig 26926 bp, 25 predicted proteins | sample SagtaG_20_FD_104811 | JGI IMG/M metagenome (GOLD analysis project Ga0137374, IMG submission 104811) | Vadose zone soil microbial communities from Sagehorn Ranch, Mendocino, California, USA - Sage1_R_100_16 metaG | ecosystem: Environmental > Terrestrial > Soil > Vadose zone | place: USA... | reverse complement strand
TCCGGCGGAAACCGGTACCCGGCGAAGGCGGAGCTCGGCGCTGGGAAGGGGTGAGGGTGTCTCAGCGATCTCATCGCGCCAGTCTCTCCGACGGAACCCGGCGCGACCAATGCAACAGTGCCCGACAGGGCCCTGACCTGGGGGTTTCTCTTCGACATCGAGCCCGGGCGACCTCTGGGTTATTGGGCAAACGAATGATAGAAGCGGTGCCGCTCGGACACCCCTTCTGGCCTGGGCTTCTTCGTCGCGGGGACGGGATTTGAACCCGTGACCTCTGGGTTATGAGCTTCGCCGATCCGGGTGTCGTGAGATCGTCTCCGCTGCTCACAGGTCTTCTGAGGTCGTCTGAGATCGCCTCAGATCGGCTCAGTTGGGCAAAAGTTGGGCAAAAGTTCCGGCCCAAATGCTACGCCTTGTGTACACATCGTGCCGTCTGAGCGACCCGGCTAGCGAGGGAGTTGGACGGTGAGCCCTGCAGCCCTCGCCGCCGACGCCAGCCTAGCGTCGTACGTGATGAGGCCGGAGAGTTGGGGGGCAAGAGAAAGGGCCGTAGCGAGGTGGATCGCATCGAGGGTACGAAGCTCGAGAGGAAGTTTCGACGCTGTCGTCACGACCCCCTCTTCCAGTCGCACCAACGCCATACGAAGGAGGATGGATTCGGCACGATCGGCCACTGCTCGCCTCGCTCCCGACCGCAGTACCGCTCGAAGCACTTCGACCCTGGCGAGGACGCTCGAGACCGTCTCGGGGTCTGAGCGGAGGGTCTGGACCAGCGCCCTGGTCTCCGGCTCGGGGACGACGAGCTTCACGATGGCCGAGGAGTCGAGGTACAGCACGCCCTCGGCCCTACAGTCGCTCTGCCCGCCCCTCACGGAGGGCGTCGCTGAGGCGGGTGGAGATCCGGCCCCTCGGTGGGAGGAGCTCCAGCAGGTCCCCTTCCGGAGGGGAGGCCCGCCCCGAGCTCACCAGTTGCTCCAGGGGCGTGGAGGCCTCCGGCACCGGCGCGAGCACGGCAACCGCTCTTCCGCGTTCGGTCACCTCCAGGCGCTCCCCTCGCTTAACCCTTCGCAGGTACACGCTCAAGTTCTGGCGAAGCTCCCGAACCCCGACCTGCGCCCGTCCGCCATCCATGTAGCACATGGTAGCACATCATCACCTTGCCGCGAAGGACGCCCTTGGGGGTTCGAGTTCGGAGGGCCGATCTGCACAGACTGCCACCCGGAATGGCGGCTCCGTCCGTGGCCATTGGGGCCATATTCCCTCAACTGTGCTGTCGGTCGCCTTGGGGGATGTCTGACTCACGTCTGGACGCCTTCTAAGGGCCGGACCTAGGATCCGCTCGTGGCAACCTGTTCTCGTTGCGGTCAGAACAACCCTGAGATCGCGCGGTTTTGCCTCTTCTGCGCGGCGGCTCTGACCCCCCAATCCGCCGCTCCTAGAGATACGCGGAAGACCGTGACCCTGGTTTTCGCTGACCTCGTGGGGTCGACCGCGCTTGGTGATCGGCTTGACCCCGAGTCGCTCCGAGAGGTGCTTGGGCGGTACTTCGACGCTATGAAAGTCGTTCTCGAGCGCCAGGTGGGGTGGTCGTGACAACGGCTTCAAGAAGACGAGCGCAGACATGGCCAAGAGCGATGCCGTCACTCTGCCTCTTGACGATCGGAAACAACCCAGTAGAGCGGCAGCCCGCACGGCTGTCTTCGAGTTCATCGAGGTCTTCTACAACCGCCAAAGATTGCACTCGAGCATCGGGCACATCAGTCCAGCCGAGTTCGAGCGGAGGTTCCAAAAGGAGCAGGAGGAAGCTACCGTTGCCTAGCCAGAGAGCGTCCACGAGAGCGGGTCAGACCAGGGGTGACCTCCCGGACCTCGACCTCCACCTACGACGACTACGGGCGGGTGCTCACCGACCAGAACGCCGCGGGGACCGTGGACACCTACGCCGCAGACGCCACCCTCCTGGCCTGCGTTTGGGAAGACCTGGATCCAGTGCTCAACGCCTCATGTACGACAATGCCGAGCGGGCGAAGACCATTCTGAAGAACGCTGGCCGGGACCCGAACTTCGTACTTGGTGACCAGGGAGAGGAGAAACAGCATCCGCGCAGCCTAGGGCGTACTGCCCACGATAAGACCGTACATTCCATCAGCCTCCACGTATAGAGAGGGAGCCCGGGTGGTCCAGCCGTTGACCGAGCAGTCGACGGGGAGGAGGCGCCCATGGCTCCCGCGGGGAGTCTCGCACGCATGCGCAAGCAGGTGTTGGACCGGGTGGCCAGAAAAGACCCCTTGTCTCCATGATGTGACGGAGACTATATCCACGACGTCAAGTGTGGGGCCACATTCGGCGGGGGTGTCGTCGCCGGTTGAAAACTGAACAAACCGCCGCCCGTAACTGCTCAGTTTTCGACCGGCGACGACGGGCCCGGCACCAGCCGGGCCCCTCATCTCAGGGATGCTTCGTACAGGACCTCTCGAACTCGCACACCCAAAGGGTCGCTCTCGGCACAACCCGAGCAGGCCGGAACTTCCGGTACGCTTCGCAAGATCGGCGAGAGACGCAGCGGGGCGGAACGACCTCGGGTCGGTGACAGGGATAACGCGATGAAGGAAGTAATTCTCAGCTCGGCCCTCGTGGTCGTGGATATGCAACTCGTCTTCGCTGATCCGGCAAGCCCGTGGGCCGTTCCCGGCTTCGATCGTCTGATCGAGCCCATCGATCGCCTGGTGAACGCCTTCGGTCAGCGAGTTGCGTTTACCCGCTTCCTCATCCCCGACCATCCGAGCGGAAGCTGGGCACAGTACTACAAGCGCTGGCCATTGGCTGGCGACCCCGGCGTCACCTCGCTCCTCGAGCTCGTGGAGCCTTGGACCCACGCGAGCCACCGGAGGGTCGAGAAGGCCAGGTTCTCGAAATGGGGACCGGAACTAGAGGATTTGGCCAGTGAGTCGAAGGCGCTTACTCTCTGCGGCGTCACCACAGATTGCTGCGTCCTGGCGACGGCCCTCGGTGCGGTCGATGCCGGTATGACCGTGCATGTAGTTGAAGATGCGTGCGCAGGGACGGACCGTGGTTCCCACGAGCGAGCGACCGCGATCCTGCGGAACTTCGATCCGCAGGTTGTCTTGACAAGCACCGCAGAGGAGCTGTCCACCGCCCACTCGAGCGTCCCGTAGCTGCATGGGAGCCGAGCCCCTCCCCGCCGGACGCGCGTGGAATACCTGGGACCCCGAACGACCCGGGTGCATGATCCACCTCCTCACCGGCTTCGTATGCCGCGTGACTGCTTACAGCGCCAGCCTGGGGCGCTTCACCGACTTTCCCTTCGATCCGAACTCGGCGCGCCTCGGGCGACATCGGACCGACGGCTCCTACGCCGAGCTCGAGCTCACGCACGCGGGCTCTCGCCTGCGACTCTGTTTCGCCACCGAGGGACCCGACACCCTGGTGGGGCACATCCAGGTCCTCGAGACCGGCGAGTGGGGACTTCGATTTTGGTACTCCCTTGAGGTCGGGTTCTGGCGGGCAGAGTTTCCGGGCGAGTTCAGCCTCTCGATCCCGGTGGGTGAGCGCCGGTACGTCGATCCTCCTGTGGCCGTTGGCCATCTCCCTGCCCGAGTAGTGGTCTTCGGGTCAGCCGTCCGCCCGTTCAGTGCAGACCTCTGCTCCGATCCGAAGATCGCCGGAGAGGATCTCGAGCACTGGGGCTACTACTACCGCCCCCCAGCCAACGAACGAGGTCGGTGGGCGGTTTTTCGATTCAACGCGATGATCCCGCGGGTTGGATTCGCTGCTTGCCTCGCGCCACTCAAGGAAGCAGCCCTCCGATCGCTGCGAGTCGCGCTTCCCCGGGTGGAAGAGATCGTCGAGAAAGGACAGCCGCGATCGACGGGAACATGGCGGCCGCAGGCGATCCGAGACGTCGTTGGGTGGAATACCATCTGGGACTCGACGAACGAACGGGCCTATACCGCTTCGACCCGCGCCTGGGTGAACCGAAGGTTCGGCGGCTGGGTGGTTTGGCAGATCGATGCCTTCTTCCATGTGCTGCTCGCCGCGCACGTGGGCGACTGGGACATCGCTCGGGCGAATCTGGCCGCAGCCCTTTCGTGCCGAACAGAGGATGGCAACCTCGCCGCACTTATGACGGCACTCACGCAGTGGATCGACCGTGCTCACCCGCCGATCGGAGCCCTCGTCACGTGGATCCTCTATCAGCACACTGGAGACAGAACGATCCTCGAGGAGAGCTATCCGATTCTAGCGAGAGCGTTCGACTGGTGGTTCAGGGCACGGGACGGCAACAAGAACGGCATCTTGGAATATGGCTCCTCCCCCGTTGGGGATGGCCACTTCGTCCATACGAAGCTGGCCGCAATGGACGAATCCGCTTCGGACAACTCCCCTATCCACGATGCCGCGACGTTCCGGGAAGACTCTCATACCCTCGACATGGAGGACGTGGGACTGAACAGCCTGCTGGTAAACGAAGGCGGATTCCTCGCGCGGGCCGCGGAGGAGATAGGGACCCACGCGGAGGCGGAAAGGCTCCGCGAACGGGCCGAGACATTGGCCGAGCGAGTGAGAACCGAGCTCTGGGATCCCGAGCGCCGGATCTTCGCGAATCGCTTGTGGGACGGTCGCTTTGCCCCCAGCCTCGCACCGACCAGCTTCTACGCGATGTTGGCCGGCCTTGCCACTCCAGAGCAAGCCGAAACCATGGTTCGGGAACATCTCGTCGATCCCACGCGTTTCGGCGGCCCCTACCCCGTCGCCGGGACTCCGCACGACGATCCCGCCTCCATCGACAACGTTTACTGGAGAGGCCGGGTCTGGCCCTGTTTCAACTACCTGGTCTACCGGGGACTGAGACGATACCGGTTCGATGAAGCTGCGACCGACCTGGCCAAGAAGAGCGCAGCGACGTTCGAGCGGGAATGGACCGATCGACGTTCCTATGAGAACTTCAACCAGCGGACCGGCCAGGGCGGGGACTCTGTGGATGCCGATCCTTTCTACACGTGGGGCGCGCTCCTGCCCATGCTCGCCGATCTGGAAGTGCTCGACCTGGATCCGTGGGACGGTCTGTCCTTCGGTTGTGAGAGCTCGGAGCAAGGGTCCGCGGAGCTCCAGACTCGAGACGGTCTCTACCGTGTCGAAGTCGACAGAGCGCGAACCCGGCTGTTCCTGGGTGGCCGTGAGGTGCTCTCTGCGGATCTCCGCGGTCGATTCCGCAAAATCCGCCTCGATCCCGACCGCCTGTCGATGGAGATCCCGCCCGCGCCTCGGGGTGGAGAGATCGAGATCTCGGCTCGCCTCGATTCGGCTCGTGCCACCTTGGATGGGCACCCGCAGGAGCTGGAAGCGAGCCGATGGCCCACGGACAAGACTCTTGTGCTGAGAGTTCCGCCATCGGTCGAGGGTCGCCAGCTCACCGTCGAGCCGGCCTGATTGGACCGTTAGCCCCTCACGGAGAGGTCAGCCGATGCCGCGAGCATCTGCTGTACCTGTCCTCGATCGGCCAGGCTCGAACGCGCTCCCAGCGCTGTCGTCGAGAACGCCGCGCCGGCCGCTGCGAGACGCACGGCCTCCTCCAGCGTGTGTCCGGCCGCGATCCCCCACGCCAACGTGGCGCTGAAGGCATCGCCAGCACCCGTGGTATCGACCACCTCGACCGGAAACGCAGGTTGGTGGTGCATCTTCCGGCCAGGGCGGTGGAGGTCGACACCCTCAGCTCCCCGTGTAACGGCTACCGCATCGGCTCCCGCGTTCAGCACCTTCTCGACCGAGCTCATCCCGAGTTCTCGAACCTCATGCTCATTGGGCGTCAGGACATGGCATCTGCTGACCAGCGAGCGATCGAGGGGCCTGGCTGGGGCCGGGTTGAGCACGAATGGCCAACCTCTTCCTTCGGCTGCTTCGGTGGCCGCCATGACCGCGTCGTCGGAGACCTCTAGGTTCGCGAGAACCACGGCCCGGGGCACATCCAGTACACCGATCGCGCGCCCCACCGCGTCAGCGTCGAGCTCTTCGTTGGCGCCCGATGCCACCGCTATGGCGTTCTGTCCGCTATGGTCGACCGTGATGACCGCGACCCCGGTAGGGCGCTTCCCCCTGCCGAGAAAGGGAAGCCGTACGCCTCTCGACTCCAGATCCTGGCGCGCCTCTGCCCCGAATGGATCATCGCCGACGCAGGCGATGATCCACGTCTCGGCGCCCAGCCGTGCCGCGGCCGCTGCCTGATTCGCACCCTTCCCGCCGTGAGCCCGGTGGAACGCCCCACCGATCACTGTCTCGCCCGGATGCGGAAGGCTCGGGACACGCACGATGAGATCCACATTCACAGACCCAACGACGACGACGGACTCCGTCACGAGCCGAACCTCACCGCTGGGCGCCGCACGTCACGGACCTCGTGCATGCATTCAGCGGGAGCGAGCCGCACGAACCCGAGGATCGATCGCGATCACGGCGAGGTCGGCCGCGAGGTTCACCACTGCCACAACCACCCCGCTGACGAGCGCGATACCAACGATCAACGGAGTGTCGACGCGGCGGATCGCACCGAAAAGATCGCTTCCCAATCCCTGCATCGAGAACACCACCTCCACCACCGCGACGCTCGAGAACAACGTGGCGAAGTCGAGGGCGAGCACCGATAGCAACGGGAGGATCGCATTGGGCAGCATGTGTCGCCATCGCACCCTCCACATCGAATCGCCTTGGCCAAGAGCGAAGAACACGTAGTCCTGCTCCTGTTCCTCGCGGAGCGTCGTCCGAAGGAGCCGCGCAAGGACAAGTCCGAAGGGCACGGCGACGCTAAGCACCGGGAGCACGTAGAACCGGGAGAAGAGCGGGCCGGCCCCTCCGAGTGGAAACCACCGCAGTCGGAAGGAAAAGAAGTACAGGAGAACGAGTCCGACCAAGAAGCTTGGGATCGCGCTGGTCGCGCCTGCTGCCGCGACCAGGAGTCGGTCGGCCAAGCGTCCCGGCCGACTCACCACGAGCAGCGCCAACGGAATGGCGATGAGCACCTCTCCGAGGAAGGCCAACCCGGTGAGGAGCATCGTCCTCCTCACCCCTCGGGCGATCACCGACCGGACGTCTTCGCTGCGGGAGAAGCTGTAGCCGAGGTTGCCGTGGGCGAAGCGCTCGAGCGACTCGACATACCGCTCGAGGAACGGCTTGTCGAAGCCGTAGGCATGCCTGATACGCGCGACGGTCTCGATCGACGCGGCTGGACCGGCCAGCTGCCTCGCGGGGTCGCCTGGGATCAGCTCCACCAACACGAATCCCAATGTGGCGAGGAGCCAGAGGGTCAGCAAGATCGCCGCCACGCGTTTCGCAACATACCGAATCATCCGGCGACCCTGTGGTATTCGATGGCTACCTCCTTGCTCGACCGGGCCCGCCGAAGCGGTCTCTCGCTCGCTCGAGGTTGACGCAACCCCTCCCCGATGAGCGTCGTGGCCGTGACGAGGACTCCAAGATAAAGAGCAGGGAAGGCGACCAATCCTGGGTGGGCCCGGTAGTCGCCGAGCCCCGACCCGAGCATCGCACCCAAGCTCGCCGTCGGTTCCTGCACTCCCACGCCCAGGAACCCGAGCGCGCTCTCGAACAGCGCGGCCCATCCCACGGAAAGCGCGGCGTACGCAGCGACGACCGGAACCACGTGCGGAAAGACTTCTCGGAACATGATGCGACGGGTGCCCGCCCCGAGGGCCCGCGCCGCCTCCACGAACTGCCGCTCCTTGATGATGAGGGCTTGGCCATACGTGACTCGGGCCATCGGGGCCCAAAAGATGGCGCTCAGTCCGATGGTGAGCGAGGCGATCCCTTGTCCGAGCACGGCGGTGATCGCGGCGGCAAGCAGCAACCCGGGGATGGCGATTCCGATATCCGTCGCCCGCATCAGCGCGCCACCGACGCGCGCGCTGGCCGCTGCTCCGGCGAGCCCGATCAGTAGCCCGATCCCCGTCGCCACGCCGACAGAGACCGTTGATGCGAAGAACGTGACTCTGCCGCCATAGATCAACCGACTCAGGACGTCGCGACCCTTCCCGTCGGTGCCAAGCAGGAACTTCGCGTTCGGATCGAGTGGCCCTCCGTCCGACGCGAGCCCCTCGATGCTCTCGTGGTTAGGATCGTGGGGCGCCACGATGGGCGCGGCGATGGAAAGGGCGGCGATCACCCCGAACACGAGGAGGCCGAGGAAGAGGGCTCTCGGCCTCCTGCCCGGGGGCTTCAGATCTGGTTGGACCGACTCATGTGGCTCCTTCCGGTCCTCAGTTCTGTCGGCGCTCGACGGTGCTTCGGGCAAGCTGCTCCTCCTCTCGATGCAAGGGGTGGTGACAGGCGAACCCACTAGCCGCCGGCCAGACATACTGGGGCTCGATGCTGTAGCACGTCGAGTCGGCGAACTCGCATCGCGGGGCAAAGGCGCATGGCGCCAGGTCGCCCGGTAGGTTCACGGGCTGCCCCGGGATCGTGGCAAGGCGCCGCACGTGCCTGGTTAGTGAAGGGAGGGACGCGAGAAGCGCCCCCACGTAGGGATGCCGGGGCGCACGGAGCAACTGGCGCGTGGAACCGTACTCCACGATTTTCCCGGCGTAGATCGCGCACGTCCGCTCAGCCGTCTCGGCCAGCACGCCGAGATCGTGCGTGACCAGCAGCACCGATGCGCGGAGTTCCTCGGTCAACGAAAGGAACGCTTGCAGAACCTGTGCCTGCACGACCACATCGAGGGCGCTGGTCGGCTCATCCGCGATCACGAGCGCGGGCTCGCACGACAGGGCCGCAGCGATCACCGCTCGTTGGCGCTGACCTCCGGACAGCTCCGAGGGGTACTTCTCGAACATCCTGAGCGGGTCAGGCATCCCCAGCGCGTCGAGCAGCTCGATGACTCGATGCTTGGCATGGCGCTTCGAGGAGTGCCGGTGGAGCCGCAAAGCCCGGGCGACCTGCGGCCCGATCCGCTGGAGAGGATCGAGGGCGCTGAAAGGGTCTTGGGGTACGAACCCGATCCGGGAGCCTCGGCGAAACGCCGTTCGGTCGGTGTCGCGGGACACGATCGTCTCGCCCTCGAAGACGATCCGCCCTCGGGTGACCTCGCGGCCTCCCCGGAGGAGTCCGGCGATGGCAAGGGCGAGCGTCGTCTTGCCGCAACCGGATTCGCCGAGGAGCCCCACCACCTCTCCCCGACCGACCTCCAGGTCTATCCCCCGGAGGATCTCCCCTTCGGCGGTCCCAACCCGAAGTCCTTCGACGCTAAGGAGCGCCCTGTCTACCCGGTCGCGCTCCTCATCCATGCAAGCTTCCAGTCGAACGGCGCGTAGGTCGGGATGGAGACGATCTGTCCAACCTTACCCGAGACGACGACGGGGAAGGCGACCTGCATCATCGGAATCCCGGCCGCATCGTCGATGATCTGCTGCTGGGCCTGCCTCAAGATACCGTCCCGTTCCGCCCCGAAGGCTAGCTGGTCGCTCTTCGCGAGCAGATCGTCGACATCCTTGCTGCAGTATCGGGAGACGTTCAGACCAGGCGGCTCCACCTGAGCACAGACGAAGTTGGTGGAGATGAAGTCTTGACCGTCGGGGTAGTCCTGACGCCAGTAGGTGGGCGAGATGTCGTAAACGCTCGGGTTGTTGTAACCGGCGTCGCCGAAGAACTGCGCCTGCTGCAGGCCCTTCAGCTGGACCTTCATACCGATCGCTTCCAGATCCTGCTTCAGCGAAGTGGCGGTCGCGGAGGTGAACGGATCGGTGACGTCATAGATCACGCGCGCCGGACTGCCGTCGTAGCCTCCGGATCGCAGGTATTGTTTGGCCTTCTCGGGGTCGTAGGGGTAGATCCGTGTCCCGCTCGGATCGGACTGCTTGGTCGTACTCGCAAAGATCTGATTCCAGGTCTTCGCTTGCTCCCCGAACTGCTTGACGAAATCCCGCTTGACGGCGTGCGCGACGGCCAGGCGAAGGTCCTTGTTCTTGAACATGCCCTTCTCGTTGAGCGCCAGGTAGTAGATCGTCGGTCCGACCGTCGGCGTCACGTGGGGCGAGATGCTCGGATCGGCGAGGAGCTGCCGAAGCCCCGCTTGAGGCAGGGCATACGGCTCGAACAGCGCGTCGATCTGGCCGTTTTGCAGCCGCAGGACCTGCGTGTTGGGGTCGACACCGAGATCGATATGAATCTCGTCGAGATATGGCAGGTTTCGATCGACATACCCGGGATTACGCGCCAGCGTGATGCTCTCGCCCTTCTTCCACTCCTTCACGTAGAAGGGACCTGCTCCGATAGGCTTGTTCCCGAAGCCCTCACCTCGTTGCTCCACACCCTCCTTCGGTACCGGCCAGCTCGTCGCCACGGTGAGCCCGTAGATGAAGCTCGTGGTCGGCTGGCCTAAGGTGACCTGAAGGGTGTATGGGTCGATGACCTTGATGCCGGCGACGCCGTCGCTCTTGCCCGATGCGAAGTCCTGGGCGCCCTCGATGGGGTAGAGGTAGCCCCCGCCCCACGACGGCGCCGGCTTCGTCTTCGGATCGAGCGCACGGAGCATCCCGTACGCTGCGTCCTCCGCGGTCACCTCCCGGGGAGTGAAGTCCGGGCCGGCAAACATGGCGCCCTTCTTCAGGTGGATCGTGTAGGTCAATCCGTCAGCAGAGATGTCCGGCTTGCCATTAGCCAGACCGGCCACCAGGTTCCCCTGATGATCCACGTGGTACAGCCCCTCGTACAATGCTCCAGCGGTCACCTCGTAATCAATGGTGCTCACGGCCTGCGAGTCGTCCAGAGTGACGAGGTCGTTGCTGGCCGTCATGTTGAGGATCCCGCCCCGGCGAGGCTGCACACCCGCGGTGTTCTTCGGACTTGAGGTCGTCTCCTTCTTTGCTCCTCCTGAACACCCTGCAAGCAGCAGCAGGAGCACGGAGACCAGAGCGAGGAGCTTTCGGCGATCGAGCACTGAGTCCCCCCTGGCTTGTCGCGCTTGGCTTTGGCTCGATCCGAATCGAGACTGGACCGAGGTCGGACGTGTATATCACCCCCTGGCCTGGAACGGCAATACACAACCCCCTGCAGGAATACCACCCCGGATGGGCACTTACTGGAACCGCGGGCCAGCGCTCGGCTCGCTGCGGCGAGCAGGACGGTCCGCGCGTCACGCCTCCCCGATCGCGGAACTCTAGACTCTGGCAGATGGTGAGTTGCCTCTCTCTCGCGCGGTCTAGGTGACGATGGATCGTCGGCGGAGCCGTAAACCCGAGAAACTTCGCATCGGCTTCGTCGGGGTCGGGGCGATGGGCCTGCCGATGGCGATCAACCTCCGCCAGGCCGGGCTGCTGAAGTCATTGTTCGACCTCAACTCGGACCGGGCTCGCATGGTGGGGGATCCGGAACTCCTGGCGCCGGGACTGTCTGACCTCCTGGCGGGCAGCGACGTCGTCATCACGATGCTCCCGACCGAAGACGCGCTCCGAGACATCGTTCTCGGGGCCGATGGTCTCGTCGCGAACAGCTTCGAAGGGAAGACACTGATCGATATGGCGACAACTTCCCCAGAGCTATCCCAGAGACTCGATCGCGGGGTGAGATCGGCCGGCGGAAGATACCTCGAGGCTCCGGTGAGCGGAGGCACGGACGGCGCGAGGGCAGGAACGCTGACCATCATCGCGGCCGGCGACGAGGGCACGTACCGCGACGTGGCGCCGGCGCTGGAGGTGTTGGGCGAGCGAGTCTTCTTCGTCGGTCCGGCCGGCGCCGCTCAGATCCTGAAGATCGCCAACAACCTTCTCTTCGCCTCGAACGTCGCCGCAATCGCGGAGGCATGGTCCCTCGTGCGGCCACAAGCAATCGATCCCGCCATTGCCTTAGAGGTATTGACCGCGTGCTCAGGGGATTCGCGCGCCCTCCGCACCCGCGTGCCTGAGCCAGGCCTCGTTCCCGACGCCCCACCGTCCCGGGGTTTTCGCCCCGGTTTTCGGGCTCGACTTGCCCTGAAGGACCTGTCCCTTGCGAGGGATTTGGCGCAGAGCGCGGGATCCACCACGCCCATGCTCGAGGCTGCGCATGGTCTGTATTCCGGTATGGTCGAGGCGGGACTGGGCGACCTCGATCTGTCGGCCGTCGCTCGCCTGATTGGCCGGACAGATACGGACGCGGTCGGAGAGAGACCTCGGGACGTCTAGACCCTGTGAAACCTAGCTGAAGGGCTCAACGATGTGCTTGACGAGCCCGCTCAGCTGTTCAGCGTCGTTCGATACCGGAGTGAGGATCAGATACTCGAGTCCGACCTTCGCGAGGGCGGAAATGCGATCCTGGATCTCCTCGACGGTACCCATCAGGTACGACGCCGCCAGATCTTCGGCCGTCCTGTGCGATCCCATCACCCTCAGGAAATGCGGCGCCTGTTCGTTCAGCGCCTTCTCTCGGGACGATGTCTCGGCGATGTGGACGAATTGGGTATGGCCGAACGTGAGGGTCGATGGGTCGCGGCCGTTCTCCCGAAGGAAGGCCTGGACGGCGCCCCAGTCTTCGATGACCATCTGCAGATCGCTCCCGCTAGATCGACACATCCAGCCATCGGCCCGGAGGATCCGGCGCAGGACACTGGTCGCCATATACGGCTTGTCGGGCGTCTCGGGCGCGTGGCCAAGCGAACCGCCGGCGACCCAGAGCTTGGGAGGCGACGGGCAGCGCGGGTAGATGCTCACTCCGTTCACCTGGAAATAGCGGCCGTGGAAGTCCACCCTATCCTCGGTGAGAATTCGCCATACCAAATCGAGCACTTCGTCGGCGCGCCGACCACGCTCGCGGAGTGGGATCCCCATCGACTTGAATTCGTTCTCGTCCCAGCCCGCCGCAACTCCGAGGGTGAAGCGCCCCCGTGAGAGGTACTGAAGCGTTGCCACCTCCTTCGCCAGCATGACCGGGTGACGGAGGGGCAGGACGAGCGCCGAGGTGCCCAGTCCCACACGCTCGGTGACAGCCGCGGCGAAGCTGAGAACGGTGAGCGGGTCGAGCCACGAGACTCCATACACAGCCGGAGCGACGAGGAGGTGCTCGATCACCCAGATGTCTTCGAAGGGCAGGGCATCGATCTGCTGGCAATATGCGCGAAGGGATTCGGCGTCCTGGTAGGTCAGATCGGGCCAGGCGAACGATGGAATCCGAAGTCCAAATCGCATTGCGCTCCTCTCAGTCCGGGTTTCTGGAACCGGCAGGCGACGGGGTTCGGCCCCCGTTCGCTCGTTCTCTCCGAAGGTCGAGGAGTGCCCGGCGAACCCTGTCGGGGGTCGCCGGTGCATGCCGCACCCGCACACCAGTCGCATGACGGATGGCGTTGAAGATGGCGGGGGCGGTCGCCAGCAAGGCCGGTTCCCCCACGCCCTTGGCGCCCCACGCACCCAGCGGTTCTGGATCCTCGATGAGGATGATGTCGATGGGAGGGGCGTCACCGAAGGTGGGGATGAGGTAGTCGTGGAGGTTGTCGGTCCTCCCGCTCACGTACTCCTCCATCAGCGCCATGCCTAGGCCCTGGACGATCCCGCCGTGGATCTGACCCTCCACCTGTGTCGGATTGATGGCCCGCCCGACGTCATGGGCTGCCGTCACACGCAAGACCGTCGTCGTTCCGAGCTCCATGTCCACTTCGACCTCGGCGACCTGCGCCCCGAACGCGTATGTCGCGTAGGGGACCCCCTGTCCGTCCGCGTCGAGTGGAACCGTCGGGGGGTTGAAGTACCCCTCCCCGCAAGCGATGTCGCCACGTTCGTCGGCCGGGAGGTCGTTCAGAGGCACCTGTTTCACGCCATCCGGGCCGCGAGCCGTTAGGCAGCCGGACTCGAGGTGCAGTTCGGCGTCAGGATGGGCGCCAGCCAGATCCAGCATCCGATGCCGCAACGCCTCGCCGGCGAGCTTCGCCGCCTTGCCCGAGACGAAGGCTTGCCGTGAAGCCGATGTCTTCCCGGCGTCGGACGTGAGGTCTGTGTCACCCATGATGTAGTCGATCGAGTCGATCGAGACGCCGACAGCGTCCGCCAGGACTTGGAGCAGTGTGGTGTTCGATCCCTGGCCGATATCGACCGCTCCGTTGTAGAACATGATCCTTCCATCGGGACGGAGTCCCGCGCGCATGGTGGAGGGATTGGCGATCACGGTATTCCCGATCCCATACCACATGCACGCGATGCCAACCCCACGCCGCTCCCCCCGCAGCGCGCCGAGCTTCTCCTGCTCCTTGTTGAATGCTTCGCATTCGGCCAGCGCGACGCGCCACCGTTGTTGCAGGGCATCCAGGCATTGCTCGAGGCCGACGCTTGCCGTGAGAACCTGCCCCGTCCCGGTGCTGTCCCCAACCTTCAGCACATTGCGACGCCTGAGCTCCAAACGATCGATCCCGACCATGTCCGCCAACTCGTCGAGTAGCGCCTCCTGGGCGATCGTCGACTGCGGAACGCCGAACCCACGGAACGCCCCTCCGATCGGGCCGTTCGTGTAGACAGCTCGGGTCAACGCCCTGACGTTCGGGACCGCATAAGGGCCGGAAGCGTGGATGGGAACGCGGTTGGCCACCGTATTGCCCCACGAGGCGTACGCGCCGGTGTCGAAGTCGCCCGTGAAGTCGAAGGCCACAAGCCTTCCGTCCTGGTCGCAGGCGTACCGGGCATGCATCCGGGCAGGGTGTCGCTTGGTACTCGAGGCCATGGACTCGATCCGCGTATAGACGGAGCGAACCGGCCGGTGCAGCTTCCACGCGGCGACGGCCAACAGCGGCTGTATCGCGATGTCGAGCTTCCCGCCGAACCCTCCCCCAACAGCGGAGGGCACGATCCGCACCTGGGTCGGTTCGATGTCCAGGATCCGCGCGATCTCGTCCCGGTCCATATAGGGGGTCTGCGTGCAGGAGAAGATGCGGATGCGGCCGCTGCCATCGTCGTCCGGGAACCGCTCCGCGTAGCCGGCCTCGGGCTCGATGTAGGCATGCTCGATGTGACTCGTTGTGTAGTCACCCTCCACCACGAACGCCGCATCCGCGATCGTCTGGTCGACGGCACCCCTGACCACCCTTCCACGGATGAGGACGTTGTCAGGATTCGATGCATGGATCGGGTGGCTGGTCTCCGCGAGAGCCGTCCGGATGTCCGACAACGGCGCTTCGGGCTCCCACGTGATGGGCAGATCCTCGTCGCGAACGCGGAGCACCGCCGAGTACTCACCAACGAGGCAGAGGACCGCCTCCCCGCGGAAACGCACCACCCCGTCGGCAAGGACCGGCTGGTCCTTGACGTCTGGAAAGATGCCGAAGCTGTTCTCGGGCACGTCGGCCGCCGTGATCACGTCGGCCACTCCCGGATGACGCATCTTCAGCTCCGCGAAGTCGCCGAGCCGGAAACTGGCCCGCTCGTAGGGGGAGCGGACGGTTCGCAGCCAGAGCGCATCTGGCGGGTATCGGTCCGCGCCGAAGACCTCGCGGCCGGTGAGTTTGGCCACGCCGTCCGTCTTCACGGCACGACTGCCAACCGCCCGCCGTTGGGGCACGGAAGGCAGCCTGACGTTGCCACCGGCGGTGGCCAGTACGGCCTCCACGATCTTCCGGTAGCCGGTACACCGGCAAAGGACGCCGCCCAATCCGTCCAGGACCTCAGCTTCGGTGGGGGTCGGATTCCGTTGAAGGAGATCCGTCGCGGCGATGAGCATCCCCGGGGTGCAGATACCGCATTGAGCTGCTCCGTAGACGAGAAAGGCTTGCGGCAATGTATCCAGCCCGGTGTCCGGGCGCTCCGTGCCGGCAATGCCTTCGATGGTCGTCACCGACCGGCCCTCCACCTGGGCGACCGCGACCAGGCAGGCACAGACCTGAGCGCCATCCAGGAGCACCGTGCATGCGCCACAGTCCCCCGCGTTGCATCCGATCTTCGTGCCCGTCAGACCGAGTTCGTCGCGGAGGACGTCGGCCAGCCTGCTGCTCGGAGGGCTCTCGACGACCCTGGGCTCCCCGTTCAGTGTGAACCGCAACGTGTTCACGAGAGTGCCGAGAGGGCGCGCCTTATGAGCGTGAAGGCCGCGTCGGTTCGATACCAATCCCCGGCTCGCACGTCGGTGATCGGAGACAGGACACCGAGATCCTCCACCTCCACGAACGCCGCTAGGTCCGAATCGACGCGTTGCCCGAGGAGCCTCTCCTCGAGGCGCCCGATCCGCTTCGCCACGGGCGAACATGCTCCGACCGACACGCCGCAGTGCGTGATCCGGCCCGTCTCGTCGACATCGAGAACGACCGCGACCATGGCGATCGAGATCACGAGATAGCGCCGAGCTCCGAGCTTGAGGAAAGTGGAGCGCGCTGTCCTGTTTAGCTTCGGCACGCAGACCGCGACCACCAGTTCGCCGACGTCGCGCCGGGTCGCCCGGTTGCCGGTGATGAAGTCGGCCAGGGGCAGGCGTCGTCTTCCCGTCGAGCTCGCCAGCTCGACCTCGGCGTCCAGCGCCAGGAGGGGGGGCACGCCATCCGCAGCCGGCGACGCGTTGCAGATATTGCCTGCAACGGTCCCGGCATTCTGGATCTGGACACCGCCGATCTCGCGAGCGGCGAGCTTGAGACAGTCGAAGTATCCGGGAAGCGGTGTCTGGACGACTTCGGACCAGGTCGTCGTGGCGCCGATGCGGAAGTGCTGTTCCTCCTCCTGGATCCCGCGTAGCTCTTCGATCTGCGAGATGTCGAGCACCGGCTCCTCGACCAGGCGGCCGACCCTGGCGGGGTAGAAGTCGGTCCCCCCCGAGAGAACCGCGAGCGGACGCTCGGCGAGGACGCCGAGAGCGTCTTCGAGAGACGCCGGACGGAGGTATGCCGTCACCGATACGTTCAAGCTAGGACATGCTCCTTAGGTTGGCGGTCCGTAGCTGGCTCAGGAGAAGGATAACGCCCACTCCAACCGCCGTGGAACCCCGCGCGTCCGCACCGATCGCCCATCCAACTGGAGGGAGCGGCAGCGCGATCGACTTCCCCCCTGGTCCAACCGCGTGCTAGTGTCCGTGCTGGGCGATCGGTGGAGCAGGCATCGGCACAGCGCGGAAGGGATGACCTGTGGACATCCGGAAGATCGTCATGATCGTCGACGAGGTTCATCTCGAGGCTGGACGCCGCGTCGAGCCGCCCGTCCGGCGCGTGATCACCGCTGCGGTGCTGCGAAATCCATACGCCGGGAGCTACGTGGCGGATCTGACCGAGCTCATCGACGAGAGCGTCGGCGTCGGGGAGAAGCTTGCCCGGCTGGCGGTCGCACAGCTCGGGGGAAAGCCAGTGCACAGCTACGGCAAGGCCGGCATTGCGGGCGTGCGTGGGGAGCTCGAACACGTGGCCGCCATGCTCCACCCCAAGTTCGGCGCGCCACTGCGTGAGGCGGTCGGCGGGGGAACGGCGATCATCCCTTCCGCGAAGAAGCGAGGTGGACCCGGGACCTCGATCGATGTGCCGTTGCACTACAAGGATGCGGCGTTCGTCCGCAGCCACTTCGACGCGATCGAGCTTCGCGTGGTTGACGCGCCGGCAGACGACGAACTGGTGATCGCCGTGGCGCTGACCGACGGCGGGCGGCCGCTTCCTCGGATCGGGGGGCTCCAGGTCTCCGAAGCCATTGGGGATGATGGGCTTCGGTGAGCGACCTGGTCATCCACAATATCGGAACCATCGTGAGCGGCGACATTCAGGCACCCATCGCAGCCGGCAACACCGTCGTGGTTCGTGACGGCATGATTGCCTTCGTTGGCGACGAAGCGGAGGCTGACGTCTCGGACATCTCGGCCGTGATCGACGCTGCTGGAACCACCGTGATGCCCGGCCTGTGCGACAACCACACGCATCCCGTCGTGGGGGACTACACGCCCCGGCAGCAGCAGCTCGACTTTATCGACTCGTACCTCCACGGCGGCGTCACGACGATGGTGTCTGCCGGGGAGCCCCACTTCCCCGGCCGGCCGACAGATCCCGCTGGGGTCAAGGCCCTCACGATCCTCGCCCACAAGTCGTTTGCGAACCTTCGCCCGTCCGGCGTCAAGGTTCACGCCGGCGCCGTCCTGCTCGAAGGCGGGCTAACCGAGGCCGACTTCGAAGAGATGGCGGCGGCCGGCGTGACGCTCGTTGGCGAGATCGGCATATCGGGCGTCAAGGACCCGGAGACGGCGGCGAAGATGACCCGCTGGGCTCAGGCGAACGGGATGAAGGTGATGGTCCATACGGGAGGGGCCTCGATCCCGGGAAGTGGCATCGTCGGCGCCGATTTCGTGGTGCAGGTGCAGCCCGACGTGGCCGGGCACACCAACGGGGGTCCAACGGCGTTGCCGCTCGATCACGTCGAGCGAATCCTCGAGGAGACGCAAGCCCGGGTCGAGATCGTTCATAACGGCAACGTCAAGGCGGCCGGCGAGGTTGCGGCATTGGTCAAACGGCGAGGCGAAGTCCACCGTCTCGTCGTCGGCACGGACAGTCCTGCGGGCTCCGGCGTCCAGCCGCTCGGGATGCTGCGCACAATGTCCTGGGTCACCGCGCTGGGCGGCCTTGACCCCGCCGAAGTCGCCGCCGCCGCCACCGGCAACGTCGCCTCGCTGCACGGCCTCAACGTCGGCATCATCGCCGCGGGTCGCGAGGCCGACCTGCTGGTGGTCGACGCTCCGCTCGGCTCGCAGGCCAAGGACGCCCTCGGTGCGCTCGCCGTGGGCGACACCCTGGCGGTGGCCTCCGCCGTCATCGACGGGAAGCCACGGTTCACGAAGAGCCGGAACACGCCTCCCACGTCGCGCACTGTGACCTTCCAGTGATCGAGTTCTCGGAGCGGCGCGTTCAGCACGCGATGGGGTTCGACCCCATCCGGACGGCGGTACTGGTCGTGGACATGCTCAACGACTTCCTCGAGCCAAGCGGGGCGATGCCACTTCCCGAAGGCCAGCGTCTCTACGATCCCATCCGGCGCCTCCTCGCCGCTGCTCGGGCCCACGGCTCTCCGGTGATCTGGCTCTGCGACAGCCACCCGGCAGGCGACCGTGAGTTCGAGAAGCGCAGCATGCATTGCCTGACGGGAACGTGGGGGGCCCAGATCGTGGAGGCGCTCGAACTGGCCGACGACGAATACCGGGTTCCCAAGCGCCGCTACTCCGGCTTCTTCGAGACCGACCTCGACCTCCGCCTGCGGGAGCTGGGAATCGGGCACGTCATCCTGACAGGCGTGGTCACGAACATCTGCGTGCGCTCGACGGCGCACGACGCCTTCTTCCGGGGCTACGACGTGATCGTCGTGGAGGAGTGCGTCGCGGCCACGGGCCCGCGCGAGCAGGAGTCCAGCCTCTATGACATCGACACACACTTCGGCACGGTCTCACATCTGGACGACGTGCTGGCCGTGTTCGAGCGAGCCGGCCGCGCTGAGGAGGCGCACGCGCGGTGACGACCACGCTGCAGAACTTCGTTGCGGGTAGCTGGGTCAACATCGAAGGCGCCGATGCCGTTCCGGTGCTCAATCCGGCGACGGCGAAGATTATTGCTGTGCACCCCTGCTCGACGGACGCCGACGTCGACATGGCGGTGGCGGCGGCCAAGGACGCCTTCTGGAAGTGGAGGATGACTCCGGTGCCGACGAGGTCGGCCATCATGTTCCGCTACCGTCAGCTCGTCTGGGAGGCGAGGGCGGAGATCGCCCGAATCATCGTCGAGGAGAACGGCAAGAACCTCGAGGAGGCCGACGGCGAGATCCTCCGGGCCATCCAATACATCGAGCATGCCTGCGCGGTGACGGAGACGATGAAGGGATCGGTCTCGGAGAACATCGGGACCGGGGTCGACATCGAGTACATCCGCGAGCCGCTCGGCCCGTTCGCCATCATCGCCCCGTTCAACTTCCCGGCGATGATCCCCCTGTACTTCACGTGGGCGGTGGCCACCGGGAACACCGTGATCCTCAAGCCCAGCGAGCTCTGTCCCCTCACCACCGTTCGCCTGGTCGAGCTGGCCGCCGAGGCCGGCATGCCACCCGGAGTGGTCAACATGGTCCTGGGCGACCGGCGGGTGGTCGAGCGCCTCGCCCAGCACCCCGACGTCGTCGGGGCCTCCTTCGTGGGCTCGTCCGAGATCGCCGAGCACGTCTACAAGCTCTTCACGTCGAACGGGAAGCGGTGCCAGGCTCAGGGCGGCTCGAAGAACCACCTCGTCGTCACCGACACGGCCATCATCGAGCGATCCCTCCCGAACATCGTTTCGTCCATGCTGGGCAGCACGAGCCAGCGGTGCTTCGCCGGTTCGAACCTCCTGGTGTACCGGTCGATCTACGATGCGTTCCTGGAGCGCTTCTTGGACGGCGTGAAGGCCCTTCGCCTCGGCTATGGCATGGACGAGGGGGTTGATCTCGGTCCGGTCATCTCTCGCGAGTCCAGAGAGCGGCTGGTGACAGCCGTGGACCGCGCCGCTACCCACGGCAGCAAGGTCCTGCTGGACGGGCGCGACGCGACCGTCCCCGACTACCCAAACGGCTACTGGCTCGGCCCGATCATCCTCACCGCCGACCCCGGCATGGAGGTCTTCGATCGGGAGCTGTTCGGGCCGGTGCGGTGCATCCGTGAGGTCTCTGGCCTGGACGAGGCCCTTGAGATCGTCAACGCCAGCACATACGGTCACACCGCCGCCATCTACACCGAGCAGGGCGGCGTGGCCCGGGAGTTCCGCCAGCGCGCGGAGGTCGGGCAGATCGGCGTGAACGTCGGAACGCCGGCTCCCATCGGCTTCTACGCCGTGGGTGGACGCAAGAGCTCCTTCTACGGCTCGTTGCGAGGCCGGGCGAACGACGCCGTGGACTTCTATACCGACAAGAAGACGGTCGTATCGACGTGGCACGTCGACACCACGCAGCGATCCGGGGTCGACCCCGCCTTCGAGGGGGCCACATGACAGGAAGCAAAGCGGGGAACTCGCCTGGTGAGACCAGCAGAGGACGGCGAAGAGAGCCGCTCCCGACCGAAGGAGGAACGGGCAGTGAGGGAAAAGGACATCCGGAATGGGATGGCCGGGCACCAGCAGTCAGGTCTGGTGCTCCGACGGGTCGGTGCGTTGGGGTTGGCGCTCGCGCTAATCCTCGCAGCGTGCTCGAAGAGCACGACGAGCGGTAGCACAGGCGGGTCGAAGAAGCCGATCAAGATCGGGATCCTGGCCGACCTGACCGGCCCGTTCACCACGTACGGCACCAGCCTGGCGGACAGCGCCAAGCTGGCCATCAAGGAGATCAACGCCAAGGGCGGCATCGACGGCCGGCAGGTTCAGGTCATCGTCGAGGACATCCAGACTGACGTGACCGCCACCGTGGACAAGGCCCGCAAGCTCGTCCAGAGCGACAAGGTGGACCTGGTGATGGGCCCGATCGGATCGGACGCCAACGACGCAGCGTACAAGACCGTCGTCGAGGACGGTGGGAAGCTGCTCTTCTACACGGAGACGTTCGAGGGTGGGAAGTGCAATCCCCTGTACTTCTCGTTCGGGGCAGTGCCGGCACAGCAGATCCGACCGCTGATCCCGATCCTCCAGCAGAAGTTCGGTCCCAAGGCCATGCTGTTCGGAGCCGACTACGTGTGGCCGCACCGCAGCTTCGAGATCGCCAAGCCGATCATCACTCAGAACGGCGGCAAGGTGGTGTCCGAGCTATACCTACCGCTCGTGGCGGACGACTTCAGCGAGCTGGTCCGGACGGTGCGCGACAAGAAGCCCGACTACATCTTCTCGCTGTATCCGGCCGTATGGGGAGCCGCCCTCAAGGCGCTCAATGACGCCGGGCTGCTGAATAGCGTCGGCATCGGGACGATCTTCCTCGGTGACCCCGATTTCAAGGGCATCGCGGCTCTCGCCGAAGGTTCCTACACGGCGCTGCCGTTCTTCACGGTGGCCGACGCGCCTGGCGTGAAGCCCTTCCTGGACGCGTACGGCAAGGCGTTCGGGGCAGGCGCCATTCCGTCGGGTGGAGAGGGTGTCGGTGCGTACGACGCCGTCTACCTGTACAAGATGGCCGTCGAGAAGGCGGGTTCCACCGATCCGAAGGCCGTCGCCAAGGCGATGGTGGGACTCTCGTTCGAAGGCCCGACGGGCCAGGTGACCGTCACGCCGTCTCACTACCTGAAGCAAACGATCAACCTCGTGCAGGCCCAGAACGGGAAGTACGTCCTGGTGGACAGCTTCCCCAACCAGGATCCCGAGGAAGCGTGCAGCCCGTAGCGGCACGCCGGAGAGAGACGACCGGACCTCATCCAGATGTCGTGGCCCCGAGAGGGGGATGAGGGCCGGATGCCGGCGGGTTCCGCTTCAGGGACTCGCCGGGCGGGAGACGTCCCGGGTGACGCGGTTCGCCGGCCACCCGGGATGCCCGGCCAGCGCACCCGGAGACTGGTCGAGATGGTCCTGCTGTTGGCGTCGATCGTCTTTCCGTTGGTGAGCCGCGATACCTTCTTGATCGATCGCGTGGGGCGCTACTTCCTGTTCGCAGCCTTCGCGATATCGGTGGACCTCATCTGGGGTTACGGCGGAATGTTGACGTTCGGGCACGCCGCGTTCTTCGGCGGCGGCGGCTACCTCGTCGGGATGCTGACCACCCGCGATGCGGGGTTTCTGCCTCTGCCTCTGTGGCCGGCGGTGGTAGCCGCGGTGGTGGGTGTCGCCCTGTTCGCCCTTGCCCTGTCGTACTTCGTGTTCTCCGGTCGCGGCGCACTGCGCGGCGTCGAGTTCGCGGTGGTCACCCTGGCCGTTGCAGTGGCGGCCGAGCGCCTGACCAATGCGGGCGGATCGGTAACGGGCGGTCAGAACGGGATTCTGATGACCGCGAGCCTCCGGGTGCCGGGCGTGGCCTCCTTCCAGCAGGGAAACGGTTTCTACGCTTTCGGCGGCCTGCTGCTGGTCGCCACCTACGTCGGGGTCAAGCGGTTCTTGGGCTCCCGATCTGGTTTGATCCTGCGCGGCATCCGGGAGAACGAGGACCGAATCGACGGCCTGGGCTACAGCGTGCCGGCCATCAAGCGCCGGTCGTTCGTCCTCTCGGCCGCCATCGCCAGTCTCGCCGGGGCCATCTTCTACGTGCACGAAGGCATCGTTTCGCCAGGGGCGGTCGGGGTCGGGGCCTCGACGCTGGTGTTGCTGTGGGTCGTGCTGGGAGGCCGAGGCACACTCATCGGTCCCATCGTCGGCGCGATACTCCTTCCGTACCTCACGGCCAGGCTCTCGGGTTCCCTTCTGGACACCTGGCTGGTAGTGGTCGGAGTGATCCTGGTCGCGGTGATCCTCGTGCTGCCTTCGGGCATCTTCGGGTTCCTCGATCGGGACCGAGGAACGTGAGCGTCCTCGTTATCGAAGGCCTCACTAAGAGCTTCCGTGGCTTCGTTGCCGTCGACGACGTCTCGCTGGAGCTGAACGCGGGCGAACTGCGAGGCTTGATCGGTGCGAATGGAGCCGGGAAGAGCACGCTCCTTCACCTCATCTACGGTCGCCTGCAGGCCGACCGCGGCACCATCCGGTTCGCGTCGACAGACGTGACCCCCCTGGTCGCGCGTGAGCGCGCCCGTCTGGGGATGGGGCTCGTGTTCCAGGTGACGAGCGTGTTCGACGATCTCACCATCGAGGAGAACCTTCTTCTCGGGGCGCTTCCCAAATTGAAGGGAACGCAGTCGTCCATCGACGGCGAAGAGGTGGAACGGGTGCTGAAGCTCATCGAGCTCTCCGCCGTTCGGAGTCGCCGAGCGCGCCATCTCAGTCACGGCCAGCATCGGTGGCTGGAGATCGGGATGGTCCTGCTCACCGAACCGAAGCTCCTCCTGCTCGACGAGCCCACTTCCGGAATGACCCGGGCCGAGAGTCGCCGCACGGCCTCGCTGCTGCGGGAGATGCAGACTGCCCAGGCCGCCGAGGCGATGATCGTGGTCGAGCACAACGTCGAGTTCATCCGCCTGGTGAGCGACCGAGTCACCGTCATGCATCGCGGAAGGGTGCTGGCTGACGGGACGGTGGACGAAGTGCAGGCGAACCGGGAAGTGCAGGCGTCCTATCTGGGGAGACGCCATTGATACCGGTGCTGAGCGTGAGCGGCCTGCACGCAGGATACGGGTCGTCGACCGTCTTGCGGGACGTGTCGTTCGAAGTGTCACAGGGCGAGGTGGCCTGCCTCATGGGCCGGAACGGGGCGGGCAAGACAACACTCTTGAAGGCCCTCATGGGCGTCTTGCCCAAGTCCGGAAAAGTCGAGCTCGACGGAAAGGACATCACCGACTGGAAGGGCCACCGCATCAACGTCGCCGGCATGGTCTGGGTCCCGCAGGAGCATTCGGTGTTCCCGGGCCTGACTGTGCGCGAGCACCTGTTCATCGCGCTGGGCGGGCGCGGGGTCGATGCCGGATTGACGGCCGCGGCAGAGCTGTTCCCGATCCTGGAGGAGCGCGTGGACCAAGAGGCGCAGAGCCTTTCAGGTGGCGAGCGCAAGATGCTCGGCATCGCCCAAGCGCTCGTCGTCCACCCCAAGCTGGTGCTCATGGACGAGCCTACCGAAGGCGTGGCGCCAATCGTGGTCGAGCAACTGCTCCCGGCGATCCGGGTCCTGACCCAGTCCGCGGCCGTGCTGCTGGTCGAGCAGAATCTCGATACCGCCGTCGCCCTCGGCTCCCGTGCGTATGTGCTCGAGCATGGCACCATCGTCGAGTCGGGGGGCATCCGGCAACTCCATGAGGACGGCATCCTCGAGCGGCGGCTGGCCCTGTGAAGGTCGTCGGCGCGCTGGGGTTCTTGCCCGCTGACTCCTTCAACGTGATCGTCCTTATGGCAGTGTTCACCCTCATCTCGCTCGGGCTGCACTTCACGTTCGGCTTGCTGAACCTGGTGAATCTGGCGCACGGCGAATTCCTTTTGATCGGCGCCTACACCGCATTTCAGATGCAGGACACGACGGGGAGCGTCGTGCTGGGGATCCTGGTGGCGCCGCTGGTAGCCGCGGTCGTCGCCGTCGTCGTGGAACGCGGGATACTCCGGTTCTTCTACGAACGGACGCTCGATTCGTTGCTGGCGACGTTCGGGCTTTCGGTGATCATTCGCCAGATCGTGCAGCTGATCTATTCGGCGAATCCTAGAACGGTGCGCGACCCGATCGGCGGCGCGGTCACGGTGGCCGGCTTCGTCCTGCCTCGGTGGCGCTTGCTGCTCGTGATCATCACGGTGGCGCTGGTGACACTGGTGTGGGTGATCCTCGGGACGACGGCCTTCGGGCTTCGGGCCCGCGCGTCTGTTCGCAACCCCGCCCTCGCGGAGACCATGGGGATCAACGTAGGACTCGTTCGGGCGGGGCTGTTCACATTGGGATCGGCGCTGGCGGGGCTCTCCGGGGCGCTGCTTGCCCCGATCAACACCCTCAACCCGCAATTCGGGCTGTTCTTTCTGGTGAACTCGTTCCTCGTGGTGATCTTAGGCAGACAAGGGTCGCTGCGCGGCCTCGTGGTCGCAGCGGTGGTGCTCGGTGGTTCTCTCTCCGTCCTGCAGTTCGTGATGAGGACGGTCTACGCTCAGGTCATCGTGCTTGTCATCGCCATCGTGGGTGTGCGCCTGCGGCGCGTGCTGGCCGAGCGCGTCGTGGCGTATCGGGAGCGACGCTCGCCCGCTCGATCCCCGCAGGTGGCACAGGGCGGCGCAGTCGATTCCGGCTAAGCGGGGCCCGAGCGGCCTACGAGGGCTCCGCCGGCCCCTTCGACCCCGCCGAGGGCGCGAACACCGTCACCCTCTTGGAGATCGACCGACCGCACGGCATCCAACAGCAGCCTGACCGCGAAGCCTTCGGCCAGAGCGTCGAGCGCGGTTGATTTCACGCAGTAGTCGGTGGCCAGTCCACAGACCACGAGTCGAGTGACTCCCCGCTCGCGCAGCAGACCGGACAGCTCTGTGGGGATGGCCTGCTCGCTCAAGGGGTCGCGCATCGTGAACCCGGAATACCCATCCTCGCCGTTGGCGCCCTTGCGCACGACCGGGCCGTCGACGATCAGATCCGGGTGGAACTCCGCCCCCCACGTCTCCGCCACGCAATGCACCGGCCAGATCCCCCCGTCCTTGGCGAAATGAGGAGTCGATTCCGGATGCCAGTCGGCCGTGTAGAAGACCGGCGCCCCGGCCGCCTGGGCCTTCTGGATCTCGTCGTTGATGACCGGAACGACCTCCTGGCCCCCACGTACGTACAGATTCCCGCCCGGGTCGGCGAAGTCGTTTTGCACGTCGACCACAACCAGCGCCGTTCGTGGGTCGTAGGCCACCTCATCCATGGCGGCCGCGATGATACATCGGGGCTCGTTCGATCCCGTCTGGTTGGCTGAAGGGTGCCGCGCTACCCGGCGAAGGCTGACCTTGGGGCCGGGCGGCGAGATCTGTCAGCATGTTTCCGGAATTCTGTGAGGGCTCGGTACCCGCGTCTCGGATTGGCTTCGGTTCCTATGCGACATCTTGATTCCTCCGTGGCCTTCCGGTCGGGTTTGCCAGCGCTCCGAACTCCTTGCTCTTGTCGTGGCGAGCCCGGTGCGTTCGCAGCAACTGGCCGTCCCGCGTGATCTGGATAGTGTCCCCGACGAGACGAACACCGACGGTCTGACCTCGGTGGCGGTTGCCGACCCGGTAGCCGCACCCGGCGAAGCTCACGGACCCGCCCGCATCCACCTGGCGCAAGACCTCGCCTCCTGTGGTCGGCCGTTGCGGTCGGGGGTTTTTGGGCCGGCGGTCCATCTTGTCGTCGTCGTCCAAGAGATGACGCCTGGCGTGAGTGGCGATCATCACGCCGTTGTGGGCGACGTGAAGCAGGCCGTCCTTGGACTCCACGGCGACCTGCTCTCCGGCGAGGTAGCGCCCCACGTGGTAGCGGTGCTTGAGGATACTGATGCGTCCGGCCTGATCGAC
>Ga0137374_10001458_pt1 | contig 26961 bp, 21 predicted proteins | sample SagtaG_20_FD_104811 | JGI IMG/M metagenome (GOLD analysis project Ga0137374, IMG submission 104811) | Vadose zone soil microbial communities from Sagehorn Ranch, Mendocino, California, USA - Sage1_R_100_16 metaG | ecosystem: Environmental > Terrestrial > Soil > Vadose zone | place: USA... | reverse complement strand
CGGGTCCCCGCCATCGTCTTCAGCTCGACCGGCGGCGCGCGCATGCAGGAGGGGATCTTCTCGCTCATGCAGATGGCGAAGACCTCCGCCGCGCTCCACCGCTTCCGCGCGGTGCGCAAGCCGTACGTCTCGGTGATGCTGCATCCGACCACCGGCGGCGTGGCGGCGAGCTTCTCGTGGCTCGGCGACGTCATCATCGCGGAGCCGAAGGCGCTCATCGGCTTCGCCGGCCCGCGCGTCATCGAGCAGACCATCCGCGAGAAGCTGCCCGCCGGGTTCCAGCGCAGCGAGTTCCTCCTCGAGCACGGGATGATCGACGCGATTGTCCAGCGCGGCGAGATGCGGCAGAAGCTCGCGCAGGTCCTCGGGCTGCTGGGGTCCTGAGCGGGTCCGCGGTCGCGGTCGAGGTCGAGGTCGAGGTCGAGGACCAGGTCCAGGTCGAGGACCAGGTCCAGGGCCACGTCCACGACCAGGTCCACGACCACGTCTCGGGCTATGAATCCTTCGATGACGGACCCGCACCCGTACCTCGCCGGGCTCCAGCCGCTCGCGATGCGCTTCGGGCTCGAGCGTATGGAGCGCGCCCTGGAGGCGCTCGGCCACCCCGAGCGCCGCCAGCCCGTCCTCCACGTGGGCGGCACGAACGGGAAGGGCTCCACCTGCGCGATGGCGGCGGCCGCGCTCGGGGAGGCGGGGCTCGCGGTCGGGCTCTACACCTCGCCGCACCTCGTCCGCTTCAACGAGCGGATCCAGGTGCGCGGTCGGGCCATCGACGACGGCGCGCTCGCCGAGGCCGTGGACGAGGTCCGCCGCGCCTGCCCGTGGCACGAGGCGGGCACGGAGGCGGACCGGCTCACCTACTTCGAGTTCGCGACGCTCGCCGGGCTCGTCCACCTCGCCCGCGCCGGGGTGGACGTCGCGGTGGTGGAGGTGGGGCTCGGCGGCCGATTCGACGCGACCACTGCGATCGTGCCGCGGGTCACCGCGGTGGCGCGGATCGGGCTCGACCACACCCAGCTCCTCGGCGACACGGTCGAGCAGATCGCCTTCGAGAAGGCTGGAATCTTCAAGCCGGGGATCCCGGCGGTCGTCCACGCGCAGCAGCCGCCCGGGGCGCTCGAGGTGCTCCGTGCCGAGGCGCTGCGCCGCGGGGCGCCCCTCGTCGTCGCCCCGCCGGCGTGGGAAGGGCCCATCGCCCTGCGCGGCGACCACCAGCGCGGCAACGCCGCGCTCGCCGCCGCGGCGCTCCGCGCGCTCGCCCGCTCCGGCGTCCCGATCGCGGAGGACGCGATCGCGCTCGGCATCGCGACCGCCCGCTGGCCCGGAAGGCTCGAGGAGGTCGGGGGCGTGCTGCTCGACGGCGCGCACAACCCGGACGGCGCCGCGGCTCTCGCGGCGGCGCTCGCGGCGCTCCACCCCGGCCGTCCGGTGGAGCTCGTCTTCGGCGTCCTCGCCGACAAGGATCACGGCGGGATGCTGCACGCGCTCGCGCCGGCGGCGCGCCGGCTTCACCTCGTCGCCCCGGCGACTCCCCGCGCGCGCGCCGCAGCGGATCTCCACGCGCAGGCGCTCGCACTCGGGGCCGACGCCGACGTCCACGACGGGCTCGAGGACGCGCTCCGCTGCGCGAGGCGCGCCGCCGCCGACGGAGCGCTGGTGTGCGTCGCCGGCTCGCTCTACCTCGTCGGCGAGGCGCGCGCGCTGCTCGGCGCCGCGTGACGTCGGCCGGCGAGGTAGGTGGATATCGCCCTGCAAGGGCTCGGGTTTTTTTTGGGTCCGTACCCCCCGTGCTATCCTCGGCGCGAATCTCCCACCCGGAGCTTCCGATGCGTTTTCGTCACGTCCTCGCGTTCGCACTCCTGGCCACGGCGGGCACCACGCTGGGCCAGGATCTGAACCTCGTCACCGCGGTCGACGTGAAGGACGAGGGCGCGGCGGTCGTCCTCAGCGTCACGGGCTCGAAGCCGCCGAACTTCACCACGTTCTCGATGGCGGATCCGCCACGGTTCGTGATCGACCTCTCGGAGGCGAAGTTCCAGGGAATCGCCGAGGACATGCCGCAGGAGAACAGCGTCATCCTCCTCGTGAAGAACCTGTCGTACGGCTCGGACGCGAGCTCCATCGCGCGGATCATGATCGCCTTCTCGGCGGACGTGGATCCGCCCGACGTGCAGGCACAGGGGAAGCGCCTCGTCGTGCGGATCGCGAAGCCCGCGGCCGCGGGCAAGGCGGTGGCGCAGACCGGCGCGGACGACCGCGCCCGCGGGCAGCAGGAGTCGCGCCGGCGCGCGGAGGCAGAGGCCAAGGCGAAGGCGGAGGCGCAGGCGCGCGCGGAGGCCGAGGCCACCGCGCGTGCAGAGGCCGAGCGAGCGGAGGCGCAGCGCGTCGCGCAGGAGACGGCCGCGGCCCAGACGCGGGCGGAGGCGGAGCGCCGCGCCCGGGCCCAGGCAGACGAGAAGGCGAAGGCGGAGGCGCAGGCGAGGGCGGACGAGCAGGAGAAGGCCAAGGCCGCCGAGCAGGAGCGGCTCGCGCAGGCGCGCGCGGAGAAGGAGCGGGCGGGTGCCGCAGCCGCGGCCGCGGCGCAGCCGAGCCAGGCCGAGGCGGAGCGGCGCGCGCATGAGGAGGCGGCCGTTCGCGCCAAGGCCGAGCTCGAGGCGGAGCTGCGCGCCGAGACGGAGAAGAAGGCGCAGCAGGACGCGGCGGACGCGCAGGCGCGCGCGGAGGCCGAGCGCAGGGCGCAGGACCAGTCCCAGGCGAAGCTCGCCACCGACGCGGAGCAGAAGGCCGGCGAGGAGGCGCGAGAGGCCGAGCGGCGCAAGGCGCAGGAGGACTTCGATCGCCAGCGCGACGAGGCGATCGCGTCGGCGAAGGCGGAGGCGGAGCGGAAGAAGCAGGAGGAGGCCGACCGCAAGGCGGACGCGACTCGTCAGAAGCAGGACGCGGTCGCCGCAGCGAAGGCCGAGAAGGAGCGCAAGAAGCAGGAGGCTGCCGACCGCGCCGCCGACGCGAAGCGCCAGAAGCTCGAGGCACTCGCCGCCGCCAGGACCGAGAAGGAGCGCAAGCAGCAGGAGGCCGCCGAGCGCCGCGCCGAGGCGAAGCGCCAGAAGGCGGAGGCGATCGCCGCAGCGAAGGCCGAGAAGGCGGAGGCGCTCGCCGCGGCGAAGGCCGGGAAGGCGGAGGCGCTCGCCGCAGCGAAGGCCGGGAAGGCGGAGGCGCTCGCCGCAGCGAAGGCCGGGAAGGCGGAGGCGCTCGCCGCGGCGAAGGCCGAGAAGGAGCGCAAGCGGCAGGAGGCCGCCGACGCGAGGCGGCAGCGCGAGGAGGCCGTCGCCGCCGCGAAGGCGCAGGCGCGCGGCGAGCCGATCGCCGCCGCCGGCGCACCTGCCACCCAGCTCCGCGAGCTCGGCTTCAGGCAGATGCCCGGCGTCTCCCGCGTGTTCATCCGCACGAGCGTCCCGCCGCGCTTCACGATCCAGGACGTGGGCGAGAACCTGATCCGCATCGAGCTCGAGAACACCCGCATCGTCCGCCGCAACGACGCGCGGTTCCTCGACACCTCCTTCTTCCCGTCGGCGGTGGCGATGATCACGCCGCAGAAGCACGGCTCGAGCACCGTCCTCGACATCAAGCTGAAGCAGAAGGTCCCGTACCAGCAGAAGATCGAGGGCGACTTGCTCACCATCGACTTCGAGCGACCCGCTGCCGGGGCCGCGCCCGTCCCGGGCGCCGAGACGCCCGCCGCGGCCGAGGCCGCGCCCGAGCCGGGCGAGCCGGCCGGCAAGTAGGACATTCGCGCGGCCGGCGCCGCTGTAGAATCCGCGCGCCGTGACGCTCTACGCCGCCATCTGCGCGGCCGGGCTCCTCGCCCGTGCCGCCACCGACCCCGCCGCTGCCGCCGCAGGCGCGACGGGCGAGGTCCAGGTCACGGCGGATCGCCTCAGCTACGAGGGCGCCACCGGTCGCGTGCTCCTCGAGGGAAACGCCCGCCTCCGGCGCGGCGCGGTGGTCGTCCGGGCGCGCTCCATCTCCTGGGATCCGGCGAGCGAGGAGGTGCGCGCGTCGGGAGGGGTCCTCCTCACCGACGCGACCCGCGTCGTGTCGGCGGACTCGGTCCGCGCGATCGTCGGGGGCGAGATCGAGGCGGAGGGCGTCCTCGCCTTCGTGAAGGACCAGCCCGCCGACCTGTCCGGGCTGCGCACCGTCGGCGAGGCGGCGCGGGCGGGACGGAACCGGCTGACCTTCTCCGGCGAGCGCCTTCGCGGCGACGCCGAGGGCCGCGTCCGTCTCTCCGGAGCGCGGCTGACGCTGTGCGACTGCCCTGGCGGCGCCGCGCCGTCGTGGGAGGTGACCGCGCGCGAGGCCGACATCATCCCGGGGAAGCGCGCGATCCTGCACGGCGCAGTCCTCCGCATCACGCCGCGCTTCCTGTTCATCGACCGTCCCGTCCCCGTGCTCCCCTTGCCGTGGCTGTATCTGCCCCTCGGCGAGCGACAGTCCGGGATTCTCCTCCCCGTCGTCGGCTCCACCGGCGCGACCGGCTTCTCCATGGCCGTGCCGCTGTACCTCACGCTCGGCCCGAGCGCCGACGCGACGCTCACCCCCGAGTATGCCTTCGGGACGGTCCGGCTCCTCGGGCGGGCGCGCACGGATCTCACCACCGGCGCCGTGCGCGGACCGGGCGCGCGGCTCGAGCTGCGCTGGGCTCCCGCGCAGGCAGCGGAGGGTCGCGTCGAGCTCGCCTGGCTCCACGATCTCGACGCGGAGCCCGGAGGAGAGGGCGGCGATCGCTGGGCCCTCACCGCCGCGCACGGGCAGCGGCTCGGGGACGCGACGACGCTCGGCGCCGCGCTGCGGCTCGCCGGCGATCCGGTCTGGGTGCGCGACACGACGTCCGACGTCCTCGCCCGCAGCGTTCCCTACCGGCGCTCCGATGTGCTCGTGTCGCACCGTCGCGACGACCTCGTCGCCGAGGCCGCGACGAGCTACGTCCAGCCGCTCCGCCCCACGGGCGAGCTGCCCGCCGAGCGGTATGGCGTCCTCGGCGCCGATCTCGACGTCGCGAGCCGGTGGGGCTCCGCCGCCGCGACGCTCGTCCCGATGCCGGTAGGCCCGCTCAGGCTGTCTGCTCGTGCGGGTGCGGCGCGCTTCGGTCCGGCGAACGGCGGGCTCGATATCGTAGAGCGCCCCGCCGCCACGCGGGGAGACGTACGCGCGGAGATCGACGCCCCCATCCTCCTCGGTAGGGCGCTCAGCGTCACGCCTTTCGTGCGCGGGGCCGCGCTCGGTTACGCGTTCGATAGCGCCAGGGATCCTGGGGCGAGCGCGTGGGGCGTCGGCGGGGCGACCGTCGAGACCGAGGTATCGCGCCGGTTCGGCGCGCTGCGCCACGCGATCGCGCCGCGCCTCGAGTGGCGCGCCGGGACCGGCGCCGCCGGAGACGTGCTCCCGTTCGCCGCATACGACGCCCTGGATCGCTCGGCGGCGGGGCTCTTCCCCGCCGTCCCGGGCACGTTCCAGCAGCTCCGCGCCGCGATCGAGACGCGGCTCGAGGGGGCGCGCGCCACGCTCGCTCGCTTCGAGCTGGGCCAGGACGTGGACCTGCGCGCCGGGCGGCTCGCCGAGGCGTTCGCGGCCATGGCGGTCGGAGCGGGTCCGGTGGGCGCCGACGTACGAGCCCGCTTCCTGTCCGTCGACGGCCGCGCCATCCCCGCCAAGGCGCCGAGAATCCCGTCGCGGCTCGACGACTTCACCGAGCTGCGCGCGAACCTCGCGGTCCAGGATCGCCGCGGCGACGGCGTCCTGGCGGGGCTCTACGCCGTGGGCCCGGGGGGGTCGGGGACCCTCGTCTCCGGCATCGACTCGCTCTTCGACGTGCGGCCCGCGCCGACCGAGGCTGTGGCGACGGGCACGGCGGGTCTTCGCGCCACGATCGGCGGCGCGAAGCTCGGCTACGATGTCCTGTTCCCCGGGCGCGACGCGTACGTGCCGAGCTGCAACGACAGCGCGGCCGAGCGCCGCGTGGGAGCCTTTCAGGTGCAACAGCACGTGGCGAGCCTCGGCTGGGAGTCGCCCTGCCACTGCTTCAGGATCGTGGCCGTCGCGCACGTGACCGACTGCGGCGCCTTCGGATACAAGGTGTCCCTCGATCTATCGCGGCTCGCAGCCGGAGTCGCGCGGTAGCGCGGGCGGACGGCCCCTCCCGGGTCGGCCCTTCGGGAGCGGCGGGGTTGCTCTCGGGGGAAGCCGATTGGAGAATCGGCGGGTGAGCCGGATCCCTGCGCCGCGCGTCGGCGGTGGACGCACCGACGAAGAGCCGGAGAAGCGGCGCGCCATCCTCCACGCCGCGGTGCGGGTGTTCGCGGAGAAGGGATATCAGGGTTGCCGGATCGCGGACGTCGCCCGCGCCGCGCACGTCGCGTACGGCCTCGTGTACCACTACTTCCGGAACAAGGACGAGCTGCTCGAGAGCGTCTTCGCCGAGCAGTGGGCGATCCTCATCAACGCGATCCGCGCCGTCGACGAGGGGACGGGCACCGCGGCCGAGAAGGTGGCGGGGATCTACGCGTTCGTGTTCGACGTCTACAAGACCGCGCCCGCGGCGGTGCGCGTGCTCATCCTCGAGGTCACCCGCACGACGCACGCGCTGCGGGCGGGGTCGACGCGCGAGACGTTCGCGCAGGCGGTGCAGCTCGTCGCCGGCATCGTCCGACGGGGGCAGGGTCGGGGCGAGCTGAAGCCGGACCTCGATCCGGTCGTCGCGGCGACCGGGATCCTGGGGGCCCTCGAGCTGGCGGTCTCCGGGATGGTGGTCGGGCTCGTGCCGGCGGAGACCGAGGAGCAGATCGACCGCGTGAAGCGGCAGGTGACCGACCTCGTGCTCGGCGGCCTGCGCGCGGGGTGACCCCTTCGGCGTTCCCCGTGAACGAGCCCGAGCCCGCGCCCGCGCCCGCGCCCGAAGCCGGGCTCGGGCTCGGGCTCGGGCTCGTTCACGGATCTGCATGACGCCCCACGGTTCCTTGACGTCCGGGAGAGCCGCGGCTAACTCCCCCGTCCCCCGGCGGCGCACGATCGTGTCGGAGGGAAGGAGGTGTGCGATGGCTGCGCGCGTGCTCGTGTCGGACGATCTCTCGCCGGAGGCGGTGCGGATCCTGCGGGACGCCGGGCTGGAGGTGGACGTGAAGGTGGGGCTCCCCCCGGCGGAGCTCGAGGCGATCGTCGCGGGCTACGACGCGCTCGCGGTGCGGAGCGCGACGAAGGTGACGCCGAAGCTCCTCGAGAAGGCCGCGCGCCTCAAGGTCGTCGGACGCGCCGGCGTCGGCGTCGACAACGTGGACCTCGACGCCGCGACGCGGCGGGGCGTCGTCGTGATGAACACCCCGGGCGGCTCGTCCGTCACCGTCGCCGAGCTCGCCCTCGCGATGATCCTCTCCCTCTACCGGCACGTGCCGAGCGCGACCGCGAGCGTGAAGGCGGGCCGCTGGGAGAAGAAGCGCTTCCAGGGGCGCGAGATCGCCGGCAAGACCCTCGGCGTCGTCGGCATCGGGAACATCGGGTCGGTCCTCGTCGAGCGAGCGCTCGCGATGAAGATGCGGGTCGTCGCGTACGATCCGTTCATCACGCCGGAGGCGGCCGCCAAGATGGGCGCGTCCCTCGTGGATCTCGACGCGCTCTGGCGCGAGGCCGACGTCGTCTCCCTGCACGTCCCGCTCACCGAGCAGACGCGCCACCTCGTCAGCGCCGAGACCCTCGCGCGCATGAAGCGGGGGGCGATCCTCGTGAACTGTGCGCGCGGTGGGATCGTGGACGAGCGCGCCGTCGCGGACGCGCTCGCGTCGGGGCACCTCGGCGGCGCCGCCCTGGACGTGTTCGAGAAGGAGCCCCCCCCGCCGGATCACCCGCTCTTCCACACCGAGAACTTCGTCTGCACCCCGCACATCGGGGCCTCGACCGAGGAGGCGCAGTCGGCGGTGGCGATCGCCATCGCCGAGCAGCTCGTCGCGTACCTGCGGGACGGCGTCGTGAAGAACGCCGTGAACGTGCCCGGGCTGCCGAAGGAGGTCCTCGACCAGCTCGCGCCCTACCTGCCGCTGGCGGAGAAGCTCGGATCGCTCGCCGCGCAGCTCGCGCCCCACGGGCCGGCCGAGGTCGTGGTCGAGGTCGCGGGCGAGCTCGCCGCCATGCCGATGCGCCCGCTGTCGGCGCGGGCGCTCGTCGGACTCCTGCGCCACTTCCTCGACACGCCCGTGAACGAGGTGAACGCCCCCGCCATCGCGAAGGACCGCGGGATCCGCGTGCTCGAGGTCCGCTCCGCGGAGCCGCACGACTGGGCGAGCCTCGTGACGCTCACCGTGCGCGGCCAGGGCGGCGAGACCCTCGTGGCGGGGACCGTCTACGGCAAGCGCGACGCGCGCATCGTCCGGGTGAACGGGTTCCGCGTCGAGGCGATCCCGGACGGCCACGTCATCGTGTGCGAGAACGACGACGCGCCGGGCGTCGTCGGCAACCTCGGCACCGCCCTCGGCTCGGCGGGCGTCAACATCGCACGCATCTCGCTCTCGCGCCTCGACGACCGCTCCGGCGCGTACTCGTTCCTGAACGTGGACTCGGCGCCCGCGCCCGAGGTGCTGGAGCGGCTTCGCGCGCTGCCCCACGTCCGCTCCGTGCGCGCCATCCGCTTGTAGCCCCGGCCGCTCGCCGTCCGCTCCGCGGACGGCCGCGCGGGATGCCCCGCCCGGTTGTGGCCCCTCCGCCGCGTTCCCATCTTGGAGCGGGTGGGGGAAGGGTCCCACCGGGGAGGTACGAACCATGGCTTTGGAGAGTGAGGTGGCGGGCGGGCGGCTGTTCCCGCGGCTGCATTGGAGCGCCGTCATCGCGGGCGTCTGCCTCGCGATCGCGGCTCATATCGCGCTCGGGCTCGTCGGCGCGGCCCTCGGCTTCGCCGCCGCGCCGGCCGGCTCGCAGCGTCTCGGCGCCGCGGCGGCGATCTGGGGGCTCATCACGCCGTTCGTCGCGACGTTGCTCGGCGCGTGGCTCGCGTGCCGCATGGCGGGCACGGAGGACACGCGCTCCTCGAGCCTGCACGGCATCCTCGTCTGGTGCATCGGGCTCATCCTGGGCGCGGTGTTCCTCACGGGCACGCTCGCGTCGGGCGCGATGAGCGTGGGGACGGCGGCGAGCGGGAATCTCGGCGCGGCGCAGCGGACGTTCCGGCCCGATCTCGGGACGCGGCCGGGCGCCCCGGCGGAGGCGCGCCAGGACGAGGCCGCCCGCGCCGCCGCTGCGGGCTTCGGCGGGGCGGCGCTCGCGTCCATCGCGGGCCTCCTCGGCGCGGTCGTGGGCGCGGGGCTCTCGCGCCGGCGTTCGGCGGGGAAGGGCAAAGGCTGGCGGATCGCGATCCATCGGCCGGAGGAGGCGCGCCCGGGACAGTTCGCCGGCCAGGAGCGTGGCTACCCCGGGACGACGTATCCGGCCCCGCCGCCGCGGACGCCTGGGATGCCCGGCTCTCCCGACGTCGGAATGCCGCCGACCGACCCGTATCATCACTAGCGGTCGAGTCGATCCCGAGTACGCCCGCGTCCGCGCCCGGAAAGCCGGCCGCGGGCTCGGGCGCGCTCACGTTCAGGGAGCTCCAGGCTCGGCCCCCGGTCGCGCTTTTCGGGTAGAGTCCGCCGCGATGCTGCTCGACCTCTCGCTTCCGTCCGGGCTGCGCGACCTGCTCCCGGACCACTCGGCGCATCTCGCCGACCTGTCGGCCCGGCTCCAGGAGGTGTTCTCCCGGTTCGGCTACCGGCGGGTATTCCTGCCGACGCTCGAGCGCCTCGAGGTGGTCGAGCGCGGGTTGTCGGCCGCGGCCCTCGCGGAGGTGATGAAGTTCGTCGAGCCGGGATCGGGCGAGGTGGTCGCGATCCGCCCCGACATCACGCCGCAGATCGCGCGCCTCTATGCCGCGCGTCCCGACGCGCTGCCGTCGCCCGCGCGGCTCTGCTACGACGGGCCGGTGCTGCGCGCCCGCGAGGCGCGCGCCGGACGGCCGCGCGAGGTCTATCAGGCCGGCGTCGAGATGCTCGGCGCCGGCGGCGGCGGCGCGGACGCGGAGGCGCTCGTGCTCCTGTCGCGCGCGCTCGATCGGGTGGGGCTGCGCGGCGCCGTCGTCGAGGTCGGGCATGCCCGGTTCGCAGGCGCGGTCCTCGAGGCGGCGCGGCTCCCGGCGAGGCTCCGGGACGAGGCGTGGGACGCCCTGGCGCGGAAAGACGAGGCCGCGCTCGCTGCGCTGTCGCAGCGCGGGCGGGGTGCGCCGCGCGCTCGCGCCGCCCTGCCCGAGCTCGCGACGCTGTACGGCGACGGCGCGCTCGAGCGCGGCCGCGCCATCGCCCGCGCCGTTCCGGCTGCCGCCGGACCGCTCGGCGAGGTCGAGGCGGCGATCGGTCTCGCCCGGCGCCGGCGCGCCGGGCCGTTTGCCATCGACCTCGGCGAGGCGCGGGGGCTCGGCTATTACACGGGCATCACCTTCGCCGGGTACGCGCCTGGCGCGGGGAGCGCAGTCGCGGCGGGCGGACGCTACGACGGGCTGCTCGCCCGCTTCGGACGGCCGGGCCCGGCGATCGGGTTCGCGGTCGATCTCGAGTTCGCGACCCAGGCGCTCGAGCGGACGAGCGGTCGAGGTCGCGCCTCGCGCGCGCCTGTGCGCCCGCGCGCCGTCCGGCGCGCACGCTAGACCGTCGGGGGCACCGCGGCGCTGGCCGTTCCGTACCGGCCCTGCTATGGTGCGATTTCTGCGCGCCGCGCACGCGCCCGTCCATCGGGGCCGCGGCCCTCGGGCCCCGGCCCCCGAAGGACCCGGAGCGACCGGCGCCGAGGGTGACCGAGCGAGGGAGTCTCGAACATGCCGAACGTGGTCGTCGTCGGAGCCCAGTGGGGCGACGAGGGCAAGGGGAAGATCGTCGATCTGCTGACCCAGGACGCGGACGTCGTCGTCCGCTTCCAGGGTGGGAACAACGCCGGGCACACGCTCGTGGTAGGCGGCGAGAAGACGGTGCTCCACCTCATCCCGGCGGGCATCCTCCACCCGGGCAAGGCCTGCGTGATCGGGAACGGCGTCGTCGCCGATCCGGCCGTGCTCGTCATGGAGATCGACCGGCTGAAGGCGAAGGGCGCCTTCCGGGATGACGGGCAGCTCGTCGTCTCGCTCGACGCCCACGTCATCATGCCGTGGCACAAGGCGATCGACGTCGCGCGCGAGCAGGCGGCGGGCGAAGGGAAGATCGGCACGACCGGCCGCGGCATCGGCCCGACCTACGAGGACAAGGTCGCCCGGCGCGGCCTGCGCGTCCGCGACATGCTCGACGAGGTGCGCCTCGCGCGGAAGGTGAAGGAGCGCTGCCCGGCCGCGCGCGACGAGCTGCGCCGCCTCGGGGCGGCACCCGAGCTCGACGAGGCCGCCATCGTGAAGCAGTACGCCGAGTACGGGCGGCGCCTCGCCCGCTACGCGACCGACGTGTCGCTCTGGCTCCACCGCGCGCTGCGCGCGGGCAAGTCGCTGCTCTTCGAGGGCGCCCAGGGGACGATGCTCGACGTGGACCACGGAACCTATCCCTTCGTCACGTCCTCCAACACCGTCGCGGGGAACGCGGTGGTCGGCTGTGGGCTCGGTCCGACGTCCGTGGACTACGTCCTCGGCATCTCGAAGGCGTACTCGACGCGCGTCGGCAGCGGTCCGTATCCCACGGAGCTCAAGGACGAGACCGGCGAGCGGCTGCGCAAGGTCGGGAACGAGTTCGGCGCCACCACCGGCCGCCCGCGCCGCACCGGCTGGCTCGACGCGCTCGCGCTTCGCTACGCGGCCCGGGTGAACGGCCTCGACGCGCTCGCCCTCACGAAGCTCGACGTGCTCACCGGCTTCGACAAGGTCAGGATCGCGGTCGGATACGACGTGGACGGCAAGGTCCTCGACGAGATGCCGTCCGACCCCGAGCTGCTCGAGCGGGCGAAGGCGGTCTACGAGGAGGTGCCCGGCTGGTCGGAGAAGATCGACCACCTGCGCACCTGGGACGACCTCCCCGTGAAGGCGCGCGCGTACGTGAAGCGGGTGGAGGAGCTCGTGGGCGTGAAGGTCATCGGCGTGTCCGTGGGCGCCGACCGGGGCGAGACCATCCTGCGCGAGAACCCGTTCCGCAGGTAACGAGGCGTGGACGGGCCCGGCCCGGCTCCCGGGCGACCTGGCGCATCATCGAGGCGCATGCGCGTTCTCGCTCCGACGCTGCTCCTACTCGGCGCCCGCGCGCTGGCCGCGCCGCTCGACGCGCCGCCCGCGCCGGTGAGCGCCGCCGTCCCGACCTCGGGCGCTGCCGCTTCGGGAGCTGCCCCCGCTGCGCCGATCGCGATCCAGCCGGCGCAGGAACCGGCGCCCAGCCCGGCGCGCCCGCCAGAGCCGGCCGGACCACCCTCCGCGCCTCCTCCCCGAGCGACCGAGCCTTCCGTCGCGCAGGAGTCCGCTCCTGCCGCGAGGCCGCCTGCGCTGCCCCCCGTGATCCCGAGCCAGGCGCTCATCGAGAAGCTCGGGCAGGGCGACCGGCTCTTCCTCGCCGGCGACTACCGGAACGCGCTCTTCGCTTACCAGGACGCGGTCTACATCCAGCCGCGGTACGCCCCGAGCCACGTGAAGCTCGGCAGGACCTACCTCGCGCTCCGCTACCCGGCGCAGGCCGCCGCGCAGGCGGAGGCGGCGCTCGCCGAGGACCCCGACAGCGGCGACGCGCATAAGCTTCTCGAGGAGGCGCAGAGCGCGCCCGCGCGCCCGACGGTCGCGTCGCCCGTCGAAGCGGCGCCAGCGGCGGCACCGCCTCCGCGATCGTCGCCGCGCGTCTTCATCTTCCGCTTCACGCCCGAGCCCGATGGCGCCGCGCCACCGGCACCCGGGGCGGCGCGTGCGCCCGCGACCGCAGCGGCGCACGAGACGGGCTCCGAAGCTCCCGACAGCGCCCCGCAGCGCTACCGCGCCGCGCTCGTCCACCTCGATAACCGGGACTGGGAGACGGCCGCGTCCGAGCTCTCGCGAGCCATCGCGATCGACCCGAAGCTCGCGGTCGCCTATGCCGCGCGCGGGAGCGCCTATTTCGGCTCCGGGAGGTACCGCGAGGCGGCGGAGGACTACGCGGACGCCTTGCTGCTCGCCCCAGAGCTCGCGACCCCCGTCTACGGGCTCGCGGAGTGCTACCGCGCGCTGGGCGACTCGAAGCGCGCGATGGAGATGTACGAGCTCTACGCGCAGAGCAGCTCGGCCGACGTCCGCGAGGACCTGCGCGCCGTCGCCTCGAAGCGCGCGCAGGAGCTGCGGTAGCCCTCAACGGGGCGCTCGGCTGGCGGGCGGCCGCCCGGCCGCGCTGCGCCGTCCCGATCCCGCGCGCATCGTGAGCGTCGTGGAGCGGTCCCGTACGTATCGGACCCGGCTGTCCCTGCGCGTCGCGGTGGCGCTCGCGGCGGCGTTCTGGGCGGCGGTCGCGCTCGCGCTGCTCCACGTGCCGGGAGCATCGGGGGCCGCCGTCCTCGGCGCGGCGGCGTTTGCCTCGTTCTTCGTCGTCTCGTCGGTGGTCTACTCCCGCTCCTTCATCACGGTGACGCGCGAAGGCATCGTCGCGGCGTCACCGCTCCGGCGGCGGCCGGTGCCGTTCGACGACATCCTCCAGATCATCGTGCGCGACGGCCTCGGCGGGCGCGTGTACGCGGTGTTCACGCGCCGGGGGCTCGTCCAGTTCACGAGCCTGTTCGCGCGTCACCGGGAGCTGTTCGAGACGCTCCTGGAGCGGTCGGCGCTCGCCCCGCGCGAGGCGTGAAGCGGCCGCGACCTGGCCACTACTACCCGGCCGCGAGCGCGAGCGCAGCGGCGGACAGCGCGAGGAGCACCGCGGCGAGGAGGTGCGGCGCGGGAGGGTCGCGCCAGCGGCACCGCGCGGGGTCCGCTGCGGGCGCCTCCGCCTCCACGCATCGATCGACGTCGTCGAGCTCTTGCAGCGCGAGCGCCGTCTCGCCGATCCCCAGCTCGTCTCCCGGTCGAAGCGGGCAGGGCCCGCGCTCGATGCGGACGCCGTTCACGCGCACGCCGTTCTTCGAGCCGAGATCCTCCACGGTCACCGCCTCCGGGTCGAGCCGGATCCGGGCGTGGACGCGGGAGGCGTGCGCGTCCGGGATCACGATCGTGGCAGCGCGGCCGCGCCCGAGCGTCTGGTCGGCGACGAGCGCGTGGCGGCTGCCCGCCGCCGGACCGGAGAGCACGACGAGGAGCGCGCCCGCGAGCGGCGGTGTGCCGGCCGCGGCGTCGCGGAGCAGCGCCCTCGCGGCGACGCGCGTGCCCGGGGGCGCCGGCGGGCGCTCGAGCAGCAGCGCCGCGCCTCGCAGCTCCGCCCGCTCGCCCACCCGGAGGAGGCGTCGCGCGCCGGGGGAGAGCGGCCGCCCTGCCACACGGACCCCGCACGCGACGGCCAGGACGACGAGGCCCGCCGCGCACGGAACGAGCCGCAGCGCGGAGGGCGCAGCGCCTTCGATCTGGATGCCGTCTTTGCGGGAGCCACCCGCGGAGAGCGGGCCCCCGACCTCACGCCGTTCTGGCGGGTATCCGGGACGGTGGATGGCGAGCGCGTGCACGCACGGAGCGGCTCCATCCCGTGTGCCGGGGGAAACCCGAGGGCCGACGCGGTGTCCGACGGCTCGACGGGGTCCGCGCTCCGCCCCGTCGTCCGCGTGCGCGCCGTCACGGCAGGTGGGGGTCGATGTCCCAGCGGCTCTCGGCGCGCGAGCGGACGGAAGGATCGCCGCTGAACTTGAGGTACCCGTTCATCTCGAGCGTGTCGACGAGCGCCTCCGCCTCGAGCTCCGAGCACTTCAGCTCGTGGGCCAGCACGTCCCGGAAGTAGCTGCGGCCGCGAAGGTACCCGACCGGCGGCTCGCCCTCCGGGATGTGCCTGCGGAGGCGCTCCGCGATCTCCATGAGATCCACGTCCTCGATGCGCACGCCGCAAGCGTGGGTCCGCTCCGCGCGGATCGCCAGGGGGTCGAGGGCGGCGCCCGCCGGCACGCGGCGGACGCGGCGCCCGTCCGAGAGGAGCCGGATCGCTCCCCCGTCCGTCCGGAGCACGAGCGCCCCCACGTCGCGCCAGTGGGCGAGCGCCTCCTCGTGTGGGAAGCCGTAGCGGTTGCCGACCCCGCTGCTCACGACCGCGAGGCGCGGACGGACCGCCGCCGCGAACGGAGCCGTCGAGGACGTGCGGCTCCCGTGATGCGGCACCTTCACGACGTCGGCGCGCAGGCCGCCCTGCGCGATCGCGGACGCCTCCCCCGCCTCCTCGAGGTCGCCCGCGAAGAGGAACGTCGTCTCGCCGTACGTCACGCGCAGGACGAGCGACGCGTCGTTCGCGGCGAATGTCTCGCGCGCGCCCCCGACCGCGTCGAAGCGGACGCCGGCCCGCTCCCAGCGGTCGCCGGGAAGGAGCGTGGCCGGACGTATCGTAGCGAGCACCTCGCGCGCGGGGCCGTCGCCGCGGTCGCCGTTCGAGAAGACCTGCTCGATGTCGAACGCCGCCGCCACGGCGGCGAAGCCGAGGACGTGGTCGGGGTGCGGGTGCGAGACGAACGCCGCCGCGATCCGGCGGACGCCGAGGTCGCGCAGGAGCGGCACGACGTCGCGCGCGCCCGGGTCGGCGCCGCCGCTCGGTGATCCGCCCGCGTCGATGAGGACCGCGCTCCCGTCCGGGAGGCGGAGCAGCGCAGCGTCGCCTTGGCCGACGTTGACGAACCAGATCTCGAGGCCGCCGCGGTCGCGCGCCGCGGCCGCGCGCAGCGCGGCCGGTCCGAAGAGGAAGGCCGCTGCCGTGAGCACGGCGGCGGCCCGCCGGGCGCCGCGCAGCCGTCCGGCCGCGACCGCGGCGGCGACGAAGCCGGCGGCGCCGACGAGCCCGGGGCTGCCCACGGGGAGCACGCCCCAGCGCGGCGCCGCCGCGGCGTCGGAGAGGAGGAGCAGGCCGGTCGCGAGCGGCCGGGCGACGAGGAGGACGGGGGCGGCGAGCGCGGGCGAGGCGGCCGCCAGCACAGCAGCGAGCGTGGCCACCGCGGTGAGCGCCGACCCGATCGGAACGCCCGCGACGTTCGCGAGGACGCCGAGGACCGGCAGCTGGCGGAAGTGGAAGGCGAGGACCGGGGCGGTCGCGATCGACGCGGCGACCGTCGCGCACGCGCCGCCGAGGAGCGGCTCGACGACCCACGCGCGCCAGCTGCCGCGCCGCGCAACGGCGACGGGGATGGCGTGGCGGAGCGGTCCCGACCAGACCACGAGCCCCGCCACCGACGCGAAGCTGAGCTGCAGGGAAGGGTCGAGCGCTGCGGCCGGCTCCCCGGCGAGGAGCGCGAGGGCGGCCAGGGCGAGGATGTTCGCGCCGCTCGCCTCGCGGTCGAGGAGCGCTCCCGCGGCGGCGACGGCGAGGGCGATCGCGCCGCGGAGGACGGGGACGCCAGCGCCGGTCGCGAGCGAGTAGAGCGCCGCCACCGGCAGAACGACCGCGGCGGCCGCGCGGCGGGCGTCCACCCGGGCCGCGATGGCCTCGATGCGGAGGAGGGCCCAGCGGAGCAGCCGCTCGAGGCCGAGCGCGACCACGACGAGGTGGAGCCCCGAGACGGCGAGGATGTGCGCGAGGCCGCTCCGCGCGAAAGAGGTCCTGGTCGCGGCGTCGAGCGCGGAGGAATCGCCGGTGGCGATCGCCCGGACGAGCGCCGCCTCCCGCGCGGGCAGCGTGCGCTCAGCCGCGTCCGCGAACCGTTCCCGGGCCCGCTCGAGGGGCGCGAGGGGCGAAGGCGGCGCGATCCGGACCGCTGGGCCGGCGGAGAAGGCCTGGAGGGAGATCCCGGCCGCCGCGAGCTGCCCCGCCGGGTCGCGCCCCCCGGGGTTCCTCGCCGGCGGCGGCGACCTGAGCTGGGCGCGCATCCGGATCCGGTCACCCAGTGCGAGCGGCCAGGGGGCGGGCGGGGCGAACCCCTCGAGCAGCTCGCCCTCCGCCGTCCGGAGCCGGAACCGCACCCGATCGCCGATCCGCTCCGGCACCGAGACGATCGCCCCCTCGATCTCTGCGTCGCGGGGCGGCTGGGGGGCGGGCGCCGACGGGGGACGCGCGACGAGCCAGCCGGCGCAGGCGAATGCGGCCGGGGCAAGGGCAGGTGAGAGCGCCAGGATGAATCCGGCATAGGCCGGTGGTTGGAAGGGGACTCCCTGCAATCCGAGGGTGAGCCCCGCGACGAGCCCCAAAGCAGGCCCCACGAGGGGGTGACGAGACTTCACGCGCAGTTGTCCTGCGCCCCAGACGGGGCGCGGGGGCGAAGTCCGATTTCCCGAGTGTTATTGACCGGCTCGGGGGGCTGTGATAGTCTCCTGCGACCAAGCTCCCGCCCCTTCGTCGACCGTGCCGGTCGGCGAACGGGCCTCTGGGAGCGGAGGAAGGAATGCCGGACACTCAGGTTACTCAAGTGTCCCCGAACTTCAAGGTCGGGGACAAGGCGGTCTACCCCGGTCAGGGCGTCGGGGAGGTGATGGGGATCGAGCACAAGGAGGTCGCCGGACAGCGGCAGTCCTTCTATGTGCTCCGCATCCTCGAGAACGGGATGAAGATCATGATCCCGATGAACAAGGTCGGCTCGGTCGGCCTGCGCGAGATCATCGGGGAGAAGGACGTCCGCAAGGTCTACTCGATCCTCCGCGAGAAGGAGGTCTCGGTCGACTCGACGACGTGGAACCGCCGTTACCGGGAATACATGGACAAGATCAAGACCGGCAGCGTCTTCGAGATCGCGGAGGTGCTCCGCGACCTCTACCTGCTCCGGTCGGACAAGGACCTCTCCTTCGGCGAGCGCAAGATGCTCGACACCGCGCGCTCGCTCCTCATCAAGGAGCTCGCGATCGCGAAGGAGTGCGGCGAGGAAGACGTCGAGACGGATCTGAAGAAGATCTTCAACTGCTGACCGAAGGCCCCGGCGGCGGCTCGCCGGGGCGGGGCCAGCGCGACCGCCGCACGGACGCGAGTCCGCGCGGCGGTCGCGTCTCGGGGGCGCGGCAAGGAGCTGGGCCGGCATCGAGCCACGCGTCAGCACGGACGGTGCCAGAGGAGGCGCGATGATCCGCGGCGAGAAGGTGGCGGGGATCGTGGCGGCGGGCGGCGCGGGCGTGCGCGCCGGGGCCGCGAAGCAGTGGCTCGTCCTGGGCGGGGAGACGGTGCTGCGCCGCGCGGCGCGTGCGCTCGCGGCGTCCCCGCTCGTCGACGAGATCGTCGCGGTCGTGCCGGAGGGCGAGCAGCGGCGCGGGGCGCAAGAGGTGGCGGGCCTCGGGAAGCCCGCCCGCGCCGTCGCGGGCGGCGCGGCTCGCGCCGACTCGGTCCGGAACGGCCTCGCCGCCGCCGAGGGGAGCGCGGTGGTCCTCGTCCACGACGCGGCGCGCCCCTTCGCGACGCCCGCGCTCGCGGCCCGGGTGGTGGAGGCGGCGGCGCGCGACGGCGCGGCGCTCGCGGCGCTCCCCGTGACCGACACGGTGAAGCGCGGGGCGGGCGAGGCGGACCTCCGCGTCGCCGAGACCCTCGACCGGCGCACCCTCTGGCTCGCGCAGACGCCGCAGGGCTTCCGGCGCGACCTCCTCCTGCGCGCCTACGAGGCCGCAGGGACGGCGGCAGCCGCGGCGACCGACGAGTGCTCGCTCGTCGAGCGCCTCGGCGCGCCCGTGACGCTCGTCCCCGGCGAGCCCGGCAACTTCAAGATCACCGGGCCGGCCGACGTCGAGCGCGCCCGGGCGGTCCTCGAGGCGCCGGTCGCGATGGGGGTCGGCTACGACACGCACCGCTTCTCGCCCGGGCGGCGGCTCGTCCTCGGCGGAGTCGAGTTCGAGGGGGACGGGCTGCTCGGTCACTCGGACGCGGACGTGTGCGCGCACGCGATCGGCGACGCGATCCTCGGCGCGGCGGGTCTCGGCGACCTCGGGCGGCACTTCCCGGACGCCGATCCGCGCTGGAAGGGGGTCTCCTCGCTCCTCCTTCTCCGCGACATCGCGCGGAAGGCCGCCGAGCACGGATGGCGCGTCGGGAACTGCGACGTCACGCTCGCGGCGAGGCGGCCGAAGATCGCGCCACGCGCGGAGGAGATGCGCGCCCGGCTCGCGGAGGCGCTCGGGGTCTCCCCCGCCCAGGTCAACGTGAAGGCCACGACGGGGGAGGGGATGGGGTTCGTCGGTCGAGAGGAAGGGATCGCCGCGCACGCGGTCGCGCTCCTCGTGCGGGGAGCGCCATGAGCGACGACCGGCGCAGCGAGGACGCGTTCTACGGGGCGAGCGGGGAAGGGCCTGCAGCGGAGCCGGCGCCCCCGCCGCGCCGCCGCGGCTCCGCGCTCCTCGCGCGGAGCCCGGTCTTCGCGCTCGTCACGCTCGCGTTCTGCGCGTGGCTCCTGTGGGACCTCTGGCCCGACGCCGCGTTCTTCGTCTCCCCGCGTGATCCCATCGACCTCGGCGGGCCCGGCGCGTACCAGCTCGAGCGCGCGCGGGAGAACCGCCTCGTCCAGGTGCGCGGCGAGCTCCAGCAGGCCGTGCCCGTCACCGAGGCGCGCAGCGGGAGCCCCCGTATGGTGGGGCGCCTCGCCGGGACGAACCTCATCGTCGACCGGCCCGGCCGCGGCGGTCCCCCGGTGTTCGAGGGGCGGCTCCTCCCCGCCCGCGCCCGCGGCGACTACGCGGAGGCGGTCGCGGCGATGCGCGCGCGCGGCGCGCAGCTCGACGAGCGCTGGATGGTCCTGCGTGACGGGGAGCGCCCTCGGAAGAAGTGGCTCCCGGCCGCCGGCTGGGTGATCCTCGCGCTGCTCGCGGTGGTGAACCTCCGCGCGCTCGTGAAGTCCCTGACCAGGTGAGCCGGAAAATGCCCATCGTCATCCACGACACGCTCACCGCGCAGAAGCGCGAGCTCGTGCCCATCGACCCCGGGAAGATCCGGTTCTACGCCTGCGGGCCGACCGTCTACGACTGGTCGCATGTCGGCCACGCGCGCAGCTACGTCGTGTGGGACGTGGTCGTCCGGCACCTCCGCGCGCGCGGCTACCTCGTGACGTACGTGCGGAACTTCACCGACGTGGACGACAAGATCATCCGGCGCGCGAACGAGCGGGGGGAGGATCCGGTCGCGCTCTCCGATCGCTTCGCCCGCGCCTACGACGAGGACATGGACGCGCTCGGGAACCTCCGCCCCGACGCGGCGCCGAAGGTCTCCGAGCACGTGCCGCAGATCGTCGAGATGATCGAGACGCTCGTCGCGAAGGGGTTCGGGTACGCCGCCGCGAACGGAGACGTGTATTACGCCGTCCGGAAGTTTCCGGACTACGGTCGGCTCGCCAAGCGGAACCTCGACGACCTCATGTCGGGCGCGCGCGTCGAGCCGGGCGAGGCGAAGCGCGCCCCGCTCGACTTCGCCCTCTGGAAGGCGGCGAAGCCGGGCGAGCCGGCGTGGGACTCGCCCTGGGGAAAGGGCCGCCCCGGCTGGCACATCGAGTGCTCGGCGATGACGCTCGCCCACCTCGGTGCGCCGATCGACCTGCACGGCGGCGGCAAGGATCTCGTCTTCCCCCACCATACGAACGAGATCGCCCAGTCCGTGGCCGCGGTGGGCGACGGCCGCACCGCGGAGACGTTCTCCCGCTACTGGATGCACCACGGGTTCGTGGAGATCGACAGCGAGAAGATGTCGAAGTCGCTCGGCAACTTCTTCACCATCCGCGAGGTCCTCGCGAAGTTCGACGCGGAGGTGATGCGCCTGTTCCTCCTCGGGACGCACTACCGCAACCCGATCAACTACTCGGACGCGATCCTCGTCGAGGCGGAGCGGCGGCTGCGCTACCTCTACAAGACCCTCGAGAAGGTGGACCGCCTCGCCGAGGGAACCTCGCCCGCGGGCGAGGGCGGCGCGCTCGTCGTGGAGGCGCAGCGGGCCCTCGACGACGACTTCAACGCGCCCCAGGTGCTGGCGGTGCTCGCGGAGGCGTTCACCGCCGCGAACGCGCTCGCCGACAGGAAGGGGAAGAAGTCGCCGGAGGAGAAGGCGAAGCTCGCCGCCCTCGCGCGCGACGTGCGGGAGATCGGCACGACCCTCGGCCTCGTGCAGCGTCCCCCGCCGACGGCGCTCGCCGCGCTGCGCGCGAAGGCGGCCGCCCGGCGCGGCATCGACGCGGCGACGGTTCAGGCGAGGATCGTGGAGCGGGCCTCGGCGCGGAAGGCGAGGGACTTCGCGCGGGGCGACGCGATCCGCGACGAGCTGCTCGCGCTCGGGGTCGCGATCCTCGACGGCCCGGAGGGGACGAGCTGGGACGTGGAGTGACCCCGCGAGCCGCTCCTACTCGAGCGGCGGCTGAGGGCCCGGGATGATCCCGGCGATGTCGGGGTCCTCTCCGGGGATGGACGCAGCGCCGGGACGCTCCTCCTTCTCCTTCTTGCGCTGCTCGCGCTTCTCGTCCTTCTTGCGCTGCTTGTCGCGGCGCGCCGCTTCCTTCTGCCGCTTCGTCGCTCCTGGGTTGAAGGCCATCGCGTTTGCTCCTCGGTGTGGGGTCCGGAAAGAATGAAGGCCCGGCCGGTCGGCCGGGCCTCCTCGCGCGGCGCGGCGCGCGGGCTAGATGGCCCGAACGTTCGCCGCCTGGAGGCCCTTCGGGCCCTTCTTCACCTCGAACTCGACCCGCTGCCCTTCCTGCAGGCTGCGGAAGCCTTCCGACTCGATCGCGGTGTGGTGGACGAAGACGTCTTCGCCGCCGCCGTCCTGGGTGATGAAGCCGAAGCCCTTCGCGTCGTTGAACCACTTCACGGTACCGCTCGCCATCTCTACGCTTCCTTCGGTATTCGTGCGGAGCGACTTCCCGAACGGCCCCGTGCCGTACGGGCACCGGACGGGTGAAAAATTAGGCCGTTCGGCCGGAGAAGTCGAGCGAAACACGATCAGTGCCACGCCTGTGCGGCCATCGCCGAACGGGCAGGCGGCCGCGAGGCAGTTCGGCGAAGCGCGCGGCCCGAACGGCCCGGGTTAGAGTCCCTCCGTGCCGTTCGACCTGCAGAGCGAGTTCCGGCCGACCGGGGATCAGCCCCGCGCCATCGAGGAGCTCATCTCGGGGCTCGGCCGCGGGGAGCGGCACCAGGTCCTCCTCGGCGTGACCGGCTCCGGCAAGACCTTCACGGTGGCGAACGTCGTCGCCGAGGTGCGGCGGCCCACGCTCGTCATCGCCCACAACAAGACGCTCGCCGCCCAGCTCTACGGCGAGTTCAAGGAGCTCTTCCCCAGCGCCGCGGTCCACTACTTCGTCAGCTACTACGACTACTACCAGCCGGAGGCCTACGTCCCGTCGTCGGACACGTACATCGAGAAGGACTCCTCCATCAACGACGAGATCGACCGGATGCGGCACGCGGCGACGCACGCGCTCCTCACCCGCAACGACGTCCTCATCGTGGCGTCGGTCTCCTGCATCTACGGCCTCGGCACCGCCGAGGCGTACTACGGGCTGCTCCAGCAGGTGGAGCGCGGCCAGGAGTTCCTCCGCGACCGGTTCATCCGCTCGCTCATCGACATCCAGTACGAGCGGAACGATCTCGACTTCCACCGCGGCACCTTCCGCGTCCGCGGCGACACCATCGAGGTGTTCCCGCCGTACGAGGAGGACCGCGCCGTCCGCATCGAGTTCTTCGGGGACGTCGTCGAGTCGATCCACGAGTTCGACCCGCTGCGCGGCGTGACCCTCGCCGAGCTCGACAAGACCGCCATCTTCCCGAACAGCCATTACGTCTCCGCCCCGGAGACGCGGCACCGCGCCATCACCGGGATCCGGGAGGAGCTGCGGGCGCGCCTCCAGGAGCTCAAGGCGGCGAACAAGCTCGTCGAGGCGCAGCGGCTCGAGCAGCGCACGATGTTCGACCTCGAGATGCTCGAGCAGATGGGGTTCTGCCCGGGCATCGAGAACTACTCGCGCTGGCTCTCGGGGCGGAAGGCCGGAGATCCGCCGCCGTGCCTCCTCGACTACTTCCCGAAGGGGTTCCTCATCGTCCTCGACGAGTCGCACCAGACCGTCCCCCAGATCGGCGCGATGTACCGGGGCGACCGTTCGCGCAAGGAGACGCTCGTCGAGTTCGGTTTCCGGCTGCCGTCCGCGCTCGACAACCGGCCGCTCGCGTTCCACGAGTTCGAGCGGGTCGTGAACCAGGCCATCTACGTCTCGGCGACGCCCGCCGAGTACGAGCTCGCGAAGGCACAGGGCGTGGTGGTCGAGCAGATCATCCGCCCCACGGGGCTCATCGACCCGGAGGTCGAGGTCCGGCCGGTGGGGACCCAGGTCGACGACCTCCTCGGCGAGGTGCGCAAGCGCGCGGAGGTCGGGGAGCGCGTGCTCGTCACGACCCTCACGAAGCGGATGGCGGAGGACCTCACCGAGTACTTCACCGACGTGGGGGTGCGCTGCCGGTACCTGCACGCCGACATCCAGACCCTCGAGCGGAGCGCCATCATCCGCGACCTGCGGCGGGGCGAGTTCGACGTGCTCATCGGCATCAACCTGCTGCGGGAGGGGCTCGACATCCCGGAGGTCTCGCTCGTGGCGGTGCTCGACGCCGACAAGGAGGGGTTCCTCCGCTCCGCCGTGTCGCTCATCCAGACCATCGGCCGCGCCGCGCGGAACGTGAACGGGCGGGTCATCCTCTACGCGGACTCCGTCACCGACTCGATGAGACGCGCCCTCGACGAGACGGGCCGGCGCCGCGAGCGGCAGAAGGCCTACAACGCCGAGCACGGCATCACCCCCCAGACCGTGCGCCGGAACATCAGCGACCTCGGGATGGCGGTCGTCGAGGCCGACTGGGTGACCGTGCCGCTCGCCGCGGAGGGGGCGGAGTACCGGCCCGAGCAGCTCCCGGAGATCGTCGCCGCCCTGGAGCAGGAGATGAAGGAGGCCGCGGAAGCGCTCGACTTCGAGAAGGCGGCGCAGCTCAGGGACCGCATCCTCGCCCTGAAGGACCTGCAGCTCGGGTTGCCGCCGAAGGCTGCCGGGATGAAGGGGCTCCTCGGGTCGGGCGCGGTCGCGAGCGCCGCCGCGCTCGGCAGGATGGGTGGCGCGCGGCGGCCGCAGCAACGGCGGCGGCGTCGGTAGCGGCGCGAGCGCTCGCAGAGAGGGCGCCCGCGTCTGGGCAGGGCGAGCGGGCACCCGCGTTCCGGAGAGGTCGGCGCGCGCGGCGAACGGCCAGGCCTAGCTTGTCCCGAGCGTCGCGCCCGCTCGCGGCGCGGGAGGGCTCATGCTCCGCTTGCTCGCCGCGGTCGCCGCCGCCCTGGTCCTTGCCGCCTGCGGTGACGACGGCGGCGCCGCCGCCCCCGCGCCTGTGACCCCCCTCAACCCGGCGTTCAACGGGACGTGGACCGGCACCACCACGGTCTCGTCCCCGGGCGTCACGCCCTTCTCCTACTCGAGCCTTGTCGTGATCGCGGTGTCGGGCCAGACCGCTACCGTCTCCGCCATCTGCCCGGACGGTTCCGGGTCGATCTCCGCGCAGGGGAGCGGCGACTCTGCGCAGTGGCATGGAACCTTCACGTGCCCGCCTCTTGCGTTCGACACGTGCCCCGCAGTCACGCTGACTTACCAGAACGCCAGCATGACGCTCAACAGCAACGGAACGCTCACTGCGAACGGCTCGGGTGCCGCGAACGGATGTGGCGTCACCTTGCCCGTGACGCTCACGTTCAACGGAACCAAGTGACTTCGGGCTCCCTCCGAAGGCTGCAGGGATGTAGGGCCTCCTCGGGTCGGGCGCGGTGGCGAGCGCCGCCGCGCTCGGCAGGATGCCCGGAGGGGGCGTCCGCAGCAGCGCCGAGGCGCCGCCCATCCCGAGCGGGCTTCCCGAGGGAGCCCTCGCCCGGGCGCTCGCCCGGGCGCTCGCCCGGGCGCTCGTTCGCCGCCGAGCCAGGCAGGGCGGTACCCCTGCGCGGGCCCCCTTCGCCGGACGGCGAGCGCTAGCTTCTCTACTGCGCCCGATCGGTGGCGCCAGGAGGCACCCCGATGCTCCGCCCGCTTGCCCTCGCGATTGCCGCGGCCGTCTCCCTCGCCGCGTGCGGGAACTCCAGCAGCCCGGCGCCGTCCCCGACGGGACCCTTCGCCGGAACCATCCTGGGCCAGCCCTTCACGCCTGCGGAGGCGACCGCGCTCGTTCTCTCGCAGGAGGCGACGTGCACCTACGGTGACATCGCGGCGACCTCGACCGGAATCGCCTTCGGGTTCAGCACCTCCACCGGGCTCTGCGACTTCATCACGACCAACGGGGCGTGCACGAACCGCGCGAACGCCACGACCGTGTCCATCGTGGTCATACGCGCGAACGTGAGCACCGGCGGGCACCCGGGTGCCGTCCAGCCGGGCACGTACGCGCTCTTCACTGGCGCTGGGTTGCCGCCCACGGACGGGCAGGGGAACTACATCTTCTTCGTCGCGGACATCACGAAGACGATCGACGCCTCGTGCACCGAGGCAACCACCCCGAGCGCCGTGAGCGGAACGGTCCGCATCGACACGATCGACGGCGAGCGCGTCACCGGGAGCGCCAGCATCTCGTTCGACGGGACGACCCACGTCGCGGGCAAGTTCGACGTGCCGACGTGCAGCGTCCCGTCGCTCAACGTCTGCACGCCGCTCACGTGCCCAAGCGTTCCGGCCTGTATCTAGGCCGTGCTCGCCGCGGCCGCCGACCGGCGGCCGCGATCGAGAGGCTGGCGAGGAGGAAGGTGCCGGCCAAACCGTTCCCGCATGCGGGAAGCGGCCCTGTGTTCTGGCCCCTGGGTGCCGCGGGCGGAGCGGCTCCGCACAGCGGCTCCGCATGGACGCGTGGCGACGCTTGACGGCGCGGGGCGGCGGAGGGTGCACTCCTCGTGAACGGCGCCGGTGGCTCGCGGCGCGCGAAGCCGCACCGACGCGCTGCCGCGCTGCGGAGCCCGGCGCTGTACCCATTTGTCCATTCGTTGACGTTGACACACTTTCGGCGGATTTCGATGCGCGCGATGTGCCTGAGTCAGGACAGGCTCTCCCTCGCGGCTGGACGCGCGCTGGGCGGGCTTCAGCCGCGCCGGGCGGGGTCGCGACGCAAGTCCCCTCTCCGGCGCCCCTGGCGCAACCTCGTGCGCTTGGTGAGGCCAAGAAATCGCATGAGACGATGCGTGCATGACGAACGCACGTGCACGCTCGAACCACCTCGCCGCGCTCCTCCGCAACGAGCAGAGCGCCATGGCCGACTTCCTCCTCGACCTCGCCGACTTCGACCGGCACAGGCTCTGGCGCGAGCTCGGCCATGCCTCTCTCTTCTCGTACTTGCGCCGGGAGCTCCGCCTCTCCGCGGGCGCAGCCCAGTATCGGAAGACCGCGACCGAGCTCATCCAACGGTTCTCCGAGGTCGAGGCCGCCCTCCGGGACGGCCGGCTCTGCCTCTCGACCGTCATCGAGGTGGCGAAGGTGCTCACCGCCGAGAACCGACACGAGGTGCTGCCCAGGTTCTTCGGCCTCTCACGCCGCGAGGCGGAGGCGATGGCGGCCTCGATCCGTCCGGCAGAGGTCGTTCCCCGCCGCGCGGTCGTGACCGCCATCCGCCCGGCCGCGGCGGCCGTGGTCGCCGAGGTTCCGCGAGCGGCGACGGCCACTCAGGGAACGCCCGCGCTCGCGTTTCGGCCGGCCGAAACGCCGCCGGGCGTCCCCTCGGGGACGCTGCCGCCGGTCGCCGCGCCCCCGCCCCGCGACCGGGCGAAGCCGCTCGACGGTACGGTCTCGCGGCTGCACGTGACTGTCTCCCGCCGCTTCCTCGCGAAGCTCGAAGCGGCGAAGGACGCGCTCTCCCATGCGAAGCCGGGCGCGACCGAGGAGGAGATCCTCGAGGCCGGCCTCGATCTCCTTCTCGCGAAGCACGCG
>Ga0137374_10001454_pt1 | contig 26981 bp, 24 predicted proteins | sample SagtaG_20_FD_104811 | JGI IMG/M metagenome (GOLD analysis project Ga0137374, IMG submission 104811) | Vadose zone soil microbial communities from Sagehorn Ranch, Mendocino, California, USA - Sage1_R_100_16 metaG | ecosystem: Environmental > Terrestrial > Soil > Vadose zone | place: USA... | reverse complement strand
GCCACGCCCCCGGCACGGTGTCCCCGTCCATCCTGATCAAGGTCGCCGGGAAGCGCTGGCCGGCGGAGGCGTGCTTCCAGCAGGGGAACGGGCAGGCCGGCCTCGACCAGCACCAGGTCCGGCTCTGGCACTCCTTCCACCGGCACACCGTGCTGTCGATGTGCGCGCTCGCGCTGCTCGCCGTCGCCACCGCCCGGCCAGAAGCGGCCGCCCCGTTAGCAGACCCGCGGGCCGCAACCGCAGCCGCCATCATGACCAGCACAGCCGCCCGGTTTCCCTGGCACTGGCGCGACACCGGAGCGCTCCCAGCAGGCCCCCACGCCGGACCACCCGGCGACATCGCCATGGTCAAAGTCAGCGTGCCCGGGGCCCGGCGCCTCCCCCACCTAGTCACGGCTCCCTTGCGGCACGCCGGGCAGGCCTTCCACCATCGCTGGTCACGATGGCGGCGGCAACACCAAGCCCGCGCCCGGTACCACCACTACCAGGCACAACTCCGGGCCGCCCCCGTGACCAAATGATCAGATCACAAACTCCGGGCTTGCAGTGGCGGGCTACGGCGGGCGCGGCCCGGGACAGCCCCGCGGCGCGCCCGCCCAGCGCTTGCCGATCAGGGGCCGTTGCGGGGGCGAGCGAGGGCTGCCACAATCGCCCCCGTGCTGACCATAGGAGTCGTGGCGCTGGGCGTCACCGACGTGCGGCGGGCCGCACAATTCTGGCGCCAGGCGCTGGGCTACCAACTGCGCGAGGACGGATTCGGCGGCTGGGCGACAGTGCTCACCCCGCCCGGCAGCCCCGGAACCAAGATCGCGCTGCAGCGCAGCCAGACGCCACCGCAGGAGCACCCGCGCCTGCACCTGGACCTGCACGTGGCCGATGCCGCCGAGCAAGCGGCCGAGGCGGAGCGCCTTGTGTCGCTTGGAGCCGAACGGGTCGACTGGGACAGCTATCCGGACGACCCGGACTTCGTCGTGCTGGCAGATCCTGACGGCAACCGTTTCTGCATCGTCGACCTCAGCCACGAGCACGGCTGAGTGACCCCCGCGCAGGCACGCGCGGTCAGGCAGCCCCCGGGCCTCCCGACGTGGCAGGACAGTCATTCTGCCCACAGGACCGCCCGCCACGCAGGCCCGCCGCTCCCCACGCTGGCCGCCACGCCCATGCGGCACGCCGCGCAGATCTTCCGTCAGGGCTGGTCGCGCCGATGGCGACGCCGCCAGCCCGCGCCCGCTACCACCCTTACCAGGCACAACTCCCGGGCAGCCACAGCATGATCAAATGAGAAGATCACAAACCCGGACTGTAGTACCGGTCCCACCTTGGCGTCACTACAAAGGCGGACAGATCCGGTGCCCGGTGACGCTTGGCGTGCTGATGCGGACGAGGTGGTCCTTGCCGTCCTGTGCCCAGTGCTCGCGGACGAGGCCGGACAGGCGCACTACCTCGTTTGGTTTGGCGACATCGAAAGACTCGCCCACGATGGTCACTGACCATCCCGTGCCCGCCGCCGCGTCATACTCATCGGCCTCGAAAGCCACGACCGCACGCTCGATCGCTTTCGCGAGGCGGGACGCTTCGTTGACGCGGATGACGACCGTTTCGCCGTCCAGGAAGAAGTCCACCGGTTCCACCGCGGGCAGCGCCTGGCGGGAGTAGACGATCCGCCCAACATGCGCGCTCGCGAGCAGCCGTAGGCATTCACGCCGCGGAAGTACCTCGCCATCGGCCGGTTCGTTTCGCACGTCGAAAGCCTGCTTCGGCCCGAGCGAATTCCGATAGGGCTGAACGTCCCGGCATGGTGTTTCCACCTGGCGGAGAAAGCCGATCTGGTACGGCAGGTGATCAGTCATGGACATGGCCACGAATGACGACGACCGGGCAACGGGCGTGATGTACGCAGTGCGTCCCGACCGAACCAAGGAGCGCGCCGGTGAATCCACCGTGCCCTCGGCTGCCCACGACGAGCAGGTCTGCGCCCTCGGCGGCATCGATAAGCACCTGAGCAGGATTTCCTTGCACGACCCTGGACCGAATCCGGACATCGCTCACCGGGTCGACTACCTTGTTGATCACATCGACGATCGTTTTCTCCGCCAGCTCGGCGAAGTTGGTGCCACCGTCATCCATGGACCCCGGTGCCTATCCGTAGAGGCCGAAGGTCACCGGATACTGCCACGCGATCAGAGCATCCACAGTCGCGCTGGTAAGCTCGGCCTGCCGTACGGCCCAGCGCAGCGCCGTCCGTGAGGACGGCGACCCATCGACCCCAACGACGATGCGCGGAGTCTCATCATCCCCTTGTGCGGCCATCGTCTCGCACCTCGATCTCACGCTAGGACAAAGCGTCGCGATTGCAGCGTCGCTCTGGGCCACACAAAGGCTTAGAGGCCTTCTGCCCCGCCAGACGGGACCTTCGCCTCAGGCTCAGATTGAGGTCACGGCATCCCCATGACTGCCGCATGCGCGGTTATGGTGGATCTGCCAGGGCAGTTACAAGCCGCATCTCCGAGGCCCGCACAGATCCGAGGCCCGCACCGATCCGAGGCCCGCACAGACAGGAGGACGAGTGCAGTATCGCGTCTCGAGGGTTCTCGCCGGGCCCATCCTGCACGTGCTGTGGCGGCCAACGATCACCGGGTCGGACAATGTGCCGGCGCGTGGTGGCGCCATTCTGGCATCGAACCACCTGTCAATCATTGATTCGTTTTTCCTTCCTCTCATGCTGGACCGGCCCGTGACCTTCGCGGCTAAGTCCGAGTACTTCACGGGTACGCGCCTCGTTGACCGGGCGGCTGCCCTCTATTTGCGCCGTACCAACCAGCTCGCGGTCGACAGGTCCAGTACGCGCGCCGCGCGCGGCATGCTGGAAGCCGCCCTCGACCTGCTGCGTCGCGGTGAACTTTTCGGAATTTACCCGGAGGGAACCCGATCGCCCGACGGGAAGCTGTACCGCGGCAGGACGGGTGTTGGCTGGCTCGCCCTCACCTCGGGACTACCGGTGATCCCGATCGCAATGATCGGCACGGATCATGTGCTACCACCGGGAAGGGTCACACCACGGCTCGGTCCGATCGAGGTTCGCGTCGGTAAGCCCATGACGTTCGAACAGCACGGTGGTATGGGTGCGCCGGCCAAGGCGCGCCGGGCTGTCGCCGATGATGTAATGCGGGCAATCGGCGAGCTCTCCGGGCAAGAGGTCGCGCCGATTTATGCCTCCACACGCAAGGAGCAGCTCGCTGCCGCGAAGCGCCGCATGGCGCGAGGCGCGGCCGGAGCGTGAACCCGTCTCGCGGCGAGCGCGGCCGGAGCGCTTACGGCGAGGAGCGGGATGCCGGGCACGCGAGCCGGATCGGGGTTTCAACAGGCGCTAAAGATGGCGGTCGTCTTCGTCGTCTTCGTCTGGGTAAACCTCTGGGTCTACAGGCAGGATGACCGGGAAGGCCTGGGTCTCGGCTCCGGGCACGGCATGGCTAGGACTCGCGAGACCGGGCTCTTCCGCCGCCGCGGGCTGGGAATACGGGAGCGATCCAGCGGCCCATGACCTGTCGCGGTCGGTACTGGGCCGCAGCCCGCTCGAGACGGCCCGGAAATCCTCTGTCTTCGCGCCAGGATTCCACCCGGACCCATGCCCAGCCGCTTGTTCGCCGCCAGTCGGCGCGCGGAGATCGTCTGGTCGGCGTGGCGCGGCGAAGCCAGCCGCTGCGGGGTGGCCGTCTTCCCCATGTCGCCCCTGGCCCTGCGGGGGAGGCGGCCTGCGGGCCACATCACTCCGGCCGACTGGCCGGCTGGTGGTCGGCGGTGCGGCTGCTGGGCCGACGGCCGGCGGTGCGGCTGCTGGGCCGACGGCCGGCGGTGCGGCGGCTGGGGAGGTCGGCGGTGCGGCGGCTGGCGGGGTCGCGACCGGCAGGGAGCCGGGGGGCCGGTCGGCCTCCAGCGGGCCGAACGCGGATGGACTGGCCTCCGGTGCGCGGGCAGCGGGTGTGCTCGCGGCCGACGGCGGGCCATCAACCGCGGCGCGGTCAGCCGGCGCCGCGCCCCGGGCGTTCATGGCCTCCGGCGTGCCCTCTCCCGTGCGCGACCTCCCGGAGGCTCTATGTGGATCCGTGGCGCCGGGCGAGCCGCCGGTGCTGGCGGGTTCCCTGCCGCCGGCGCCGGGGGGTTCCCTGCCGCCTGAGGGACCAGGGGTTCCGCGAGGCATGGTCGCGCCAAAGTCGGCGGCCGCACCGGAGGGCTCGGCCGCACCGTGGGCCCGGGTACCGTACGGCCAGCTTGGATCGGAGGCTTTCTCCGCCCCGTACCGCCGTGCCGTCCTGGGGGCCACCTCCGAGCTGTAAGGCCTGCCCGTATCCGAAGAACCAGCTACGTCCGAGGACCCGGCTGGGTCCGAGAGCTCGGAATCACTTGGCGGCACGGCACCAACGGGCCTGCTCGCCGGGTCGCGCGGCCCAGACGGCCCCAAGGCACCGGGGTCGTCCCGCCAACGGGCGTCACTTCGCCCGTTCATGCCGCTTTCCTGATGCGTATGGCTCGAAGCGATCCCTGCGCCATTTGTGGCGGACTCGATGGCTTCCCAGATCGGCTCGGTTTTCGGCTTCGGGGCCGGCGCCCATGGCGGTCCCTCAGCGGGCGGGGTCGGTGGACCAGACGTGAGATTGGGAAGCTGCCCCAGCGGTGGCCGCTGGGGCTCGCTCGCCGGCGCCTCCCACGGCGGGCTCGCTTCCTGTGGGCTCACCTCAGGGTCGGGGGTTCGCGCGGCCGCCGATCGCGTCGGCTGCGGTGTATAGGGCGGCTGACCGCCATCTTGCCGTCGGCGCCTGCTCAGCTGCAGGGCGAGTGCCAGCGAGAACAGGAGCAAGAGCCCGGCGCCCCCGATGAGCGCGTCACGGATCAATGACGTGCGCCGGCTGATGGTCGTGGGCCCGGCCTGTGATGGTGACCCGGATCGTGTCGCACGGCGGCCCGCTGGCTGAGCCGTCGCATGCGCCGCGGCCTGGATCCGCCCTGCCGCGCTGAGGGCCAGCGCGGCGTCGGCCGTTCCAAATCCCGAGCCGTCAGTCCTGCCGTTGACCGGCTGGTATAGCGTGCCCTGGGTTAGGGCGTGCCGGACTTGTCGCGGCGTCAGACCTGGATACCGCGCGCGGATCAGCGCCGCCATGCCCGCGACCACCGCACTGGCCGCGCTGGTGCTGCTCACAGTGGTGTAGCCGGTACCAGGAGTGGCCGTGATGATGTCCCCACCCGGTGCCGTGAGTGTCACGTAGGAAAGACGGCTGGAAAAGGATGACTTGGTGAAGGTTCTGTCGAAGGCCCCGACCGCGATGACGCCAGGGTATGCCGCCGGGTAACTTACCTGACCCTGCCTGGGACCGTCATCGCCGGCCGGCGCAACGAGCACGGCCCCCTTGGCGAGCGCGTACGACACGGCCGTCCGCTCGGCAGTGGCACCGCCTGCCGCCCCGGCAGCCCCTGGAGTGCCGTCAGCGTAGGCTGCGCCGGGATCAAGAGGAAGATCGATGACCTTCGCACCATGGCGCACGGCGTACCTGATCCCGGCTGCGATCGCCGCCGGAAGTTTGGAAGCCACGGCGGCGTCCGTGCGCAGCGGATCAAGCTCCTCGAGGGCTACCCGAATCGACATGATCTTGACCTTGGGTGCCACGCCCAATATGCCGTCGGCAAACCCCGCGCCATGCCCGTGCCCAGCGATGATCACCGCCATGGCCGTGCCGTGAGTGCCCCAATTGGCGTCGCCGGGCCGGCGTCCCGAAAGGGTGTAGTCGGGACCTGTGGTCACCGATCCAGCCAGGTCGGGCTGGTCGGAGTTGACGCCCGTATCAAGGACGGCCACCGTAACGCCCGCGCCACGACTGGTTGGCCAGGCCTTGGTGACGTGGACTTCCGTTAACCACCACTCGTTGTCGCGAACCTGGTCGGCTAGGCCGGGGGCAGCCACGAGTCCGACGGTGACCGCAGCCGCCGCGGCCACCGCAAGGAGCGGCGACAGTGGATGGCGCGGGACCGTCAGCGACACGACAGCAATGCCTCCCTTTACATGGGCACTTCGGAATTGTGCCACGCTTAGCCCGTTCAGTCCCAGGCTGCGAATTCTGCCCACCATGGATCGCTGGTTGCGGCTCTCGCTGGTTGCGGCTCTCGCTCAGCGAGGCCCTGAGTCGACTGCTCCACGGACCACCCCGTCGCCTACCGCGTGAAGGAGGAACCGAAGCGATCGACATCGGTGGCCGGGCATCAGCGAGTGACGGTTACGCGACGCCGGCTCTTCGCGAACCGTGGTTCTCGAGCAGGCTCTAAGGCGCGGCAGCCAGGCGCACGTGGGCACCGGGTGGCAGCCCAAGCCGTTGCGCGGCATCGCCCGCATTGACGGCCAGCGCCACCAGGCCGGCGGAGTCGGTGAAGGCAACGAGTTCACCCGGCGCCACCGCGGCGAAGGTCTCGAGATAAGGCACCGTGAGCTGGCGCCTTCCACACCGGACAACAAGAGTGCTGCCGAAAGCGGCGCCGAGCACGCCGATCTCCGACGCCTTGATCGACAGCTGTACGTTCCCGAACCTGTCCACGGACATCACCTCGCCTTCGACCTCGTCATCGTGCAGGCGACTGGTTGGCGCGGGCAGCGTCATCATGTCGGCAACGGGCATCTCGGTGCCCACCGTGGCCATGTCGGCGCCATTGAACAGGTGAGCGGCAACCGGAGTGAAGATGTCGCGGCCGTGGAAGGTCGGCGACACCGGGTGCAGCCACAGATCGCTATTGCTCAGCTGAACCGCGCGGTCGGCGCCGCCTGCGCCCGTGACGGCCCACGACAGCACACCGTTGTCAGGGCCGACAAACACCCGCTCACCCGCCTGGACGGCGATGCCGAGACGCGCCGTCCCCACGCCTGGATCGACCACCGCGACATGAACGGCCGGCGGGAGGTAGGGCACGGTCTGTGCGAGCACGGCAGCGCCGCGCCGCACGTCACCCGGTGGCACAAGGTGGGTGACATCGATGACGAGCGCATCCGGGGCGAGCCGCGCCGCCACGCCATGACAGGCAGCGACGAACCCATCCTCGAGACCGTAATCGGACAGGAACGTCAAGCATTTAAATGTGGCCACGAGTTGTGAGCGTACGTCGGACTGCGCCACTCGGATAGAGCCGTCCGCCGCATACAATGGTCCCGCTCGTTCCCTCGGTCAGCGCGCCTCGCCCACCGTCGCATGCAAGGCTCGTTTGGCCGGCGCGCGGTGGGCCTCTTCCAAGCCCACGGGAAAAGGCGCAGCTGAACAGGCGGGAAGGAAATGCCAGAACCGCTGACCGATCGGGACATGCGGATCTTGGCGTTCGAGCGCCGGTGGTGGCGATATCCAGGTGCCAAGGAGCAAGCCATCCAGGAGGCCTTCACCGTGCCGGCCGCACGTTACTACCAGCTACTCAACGAGCTAATCGACCGGCCAGAAGCGCTAGCGTTCGACCCGATCCTGGTGAAGCGCCTGCGCCGCCAGCGCACGGAGCGGCGGCGGCTACGGTCGGCCCGGCGCCAGCCGTGACAAGATCGGGATAACACCTGCAAATCCATTACGCCGCGAGGGTGCCGTGAGTAGTGCGTTTCCTGAGGGTGGTCTTCCGCAACCCACCACGCCGGAGGGGAAAGCTGGCCTCGCCACCCTGCTGAGTGAGCCCAACGGGGCGCTTGTCGCGCTCGACTACGACGGCACCCTTTCCCCGATCGTGGCCGACCCGATGGCGGCCCGAGCGCACCCGGGTGCGTCCGCGGCATTGCGGCGGCTCACCCCTCGGGTCGGCACCCTTGCTGTGATCACCGGTCGGCCCGCTGCCGTAGCGGCCGATCTGGGCGGAATCGCCCACGTCCCCGGCCTTGTGATCCTCGGCCACTATGGGATCGAGCGCTTGGAATCGGGCAAGGTCACAGCCCCGCCACCCCCACCAGGCCTGACCATGGCGCGCGATGAGCTCCCCGCGGTGCTGGCCGGGGCGGGCGCACCGGCGGGCACGTGGGTCGAGGACAAGGGCCACGCGGTCGCTGTCCACACGCGTCGCACCGCTGACCCAGACGCTGCGCTCGCGCTGGTCCGCGCGCCGCTGACGGCGCTCGCCGAGCGCGCCAGCTTGGCGGTGGAGCCAGGGCGGATGGTCATCGAGCTCCGGCCGCACGGCATGGACAAGGGCGCTGCGCTCAAAAATCTTGCCGCCGAACGGCTGCCGCGTGCGATCTTGTTCTGTGGTGACGATCTCGGGGACCTGCCGGCCTTCGCCGCGGTGCGCGAGCTGCGTTCGGCTGGCATACCTGGGATCACAGTATGTAGCGGATCGGCCGAGGTCACAGCGCTCGCCAAGCAGGCTGACCTGGTCGTCGACGGCCCGGACGGCGTTGCTGCGCTGCTGGCACAACTCGCCACCGCGATGGGCGGCTGAGGTCGGGCGAGCGTAAGCCCCGGCTTAGCCTCGCGGTACGGTCCGGCCAGTTCACCCGAGGGCGTCGAGCTGGGCGGCGAGCCATTTCCGCGGGGGAAGCCTGGTCGCCGCGGCCGCGAGGCGGGCACACCGCGCACGCCGCTGCTCGAGCGGCATCGACAGCGCCTCATGCAGCGCCGCAGCCGTCCCCGACACATCGAATGGATTGACAAGCAGCGCGTCCTCGCCGAGTTCCGCCGCCGCACCGGCCTCCCGCGACAGCACCACGGCGCAACTGCGCTCCGAAAGGACCGGGCCCTCCTTCGCCACCAGGTTCATCCCGTCTCTGATCGGGTTGACCAGCAGCACGTCCGCCAGCCGGTACGCAGCGAGCGAACGCGGGTAGTCGTCGTTGACCTGCAGAATCAGCGGGTCCCAGTCGTCGGTGCCGTACTCGTCCTCGATCTCGCGGGCGATTCGCTGCACCGAGGCTGTGTACTCGCGGTACTCAGGGAGGTCGTGCCGTGAGGGATAGGCGAAAGCCAGGTGAACCACCTTGCCACGCCACTGCGGATGTGTGGCCAGCAGCTCGCGATAGGCGGCAAGTCCGCGAACGATGTTCTTGGAGAGTTCGGTGCGATCCACCCGGACGATGAGCCGTCGGTCGCCGACCGCGTCTTTCAGGGCCTGCATCCGTGCCGCGACGTCAGCGGCGTCAGCACGCTCGCGCAACTCCGCGCCGTCCACACCCAGCGCGTGCACTCCGATGTGAGTCACATGGCCGCGGTAGCGCACCGTGCGGCGGGCCCGGTCCACGTCGGCGCCGAGGAATTCGGTGCAGCAGTCCAGGAAGGCCTGAGCCCAGCGTTCGCACAGAAACCCCGCGTGGTCTGCGCCGAGGATGCCGTCAAGCACCTCGTGCGCAACGGCGGCGGGCAGCATCCGGTAATAGTCGGGCGGGGCCCAGGGCGTGTGGGAGAAATGGGCTATCCGCAGCGCCGGGTGGGCGTCCCTGAGCATTCGAGGCGCCAGGGTGAGGTGGTAGTCCTGCACGAGAGCCCGCACTCCCGCCGGGTCGGCGGCGGTGTTGCTGGCCGTTGTGAGCGCGGTCGCGAAGGCCGTGTTGTAGGCCCGGTAGGACTCCCACTCGCGCTGCCACGAGAGCCCGAAATGGGGTTGGTTCGGGATGTCGAAAAGAAGATGATGCACGAACCACAGTGTCGAGTTGGCCACCCCGTTGTAGGCGCGGTGGAACGTCCCCGCGGGTATATCCAGCATTTGGACGGCTGCCGATCCGGTGTCGTGGCCGTCCAGATCGAGCCTGCCCTCCGGGGCATGGCGCGCGGCCGTGCGGTCCGCATCGCTCAGCGCGGCACAAATCCACAGGGCATCGGTACCGGTGCCGGACACCGAGGACAGCCCCGACACCAGCCCTCCACCGCCTCGTCGGCCGATCAGGATTCCGTCGTCGCGCAATGAGAACGAAACGGGTCCGCGGTTGGACGCGACCAGAACCTGGTGCTCACTCATTCCGGTCAGGCTAGCCGAGGACCGCGGCCAGGCTTCGGCGTTACGAGCGTGCTGACGTGCCGGCCTGAGCAGCACAACCGTGCCCGGGCGCCGGCAGCCGGGTCTGGTCCTGCGCGGGCGGTCATGCCCGGGTCCTGCGCCGGGCGGCCATGTCCGGGCCCTGCGCCGGCCACCGGGCCCGGACTCGGCGTCGGCGACCCGTCGGCTACAGTCTCCATATGGCCTCATAACGCCAGCGCCGGCGCGCCCACAAGCGCCGGTCATAACTTCATGCAGCTCATCCAGAGGGGTGGAGGGAATCGGCCCGTTGAAGCCCCGGCAACCACCACGGTGACGCATGCTCGCCCCTGCGTCCGGCGAGGCCGCCGTGACAGGTGCCAATTCCGGCCCGCGGCCAAAGTGGTCGCTGGGAAAGATGAGGAGAAAGGGCCTCGTTACGTGAGCAGACCTGCGGTCGACGAAATTTTCAGCGCGCCAACCCCTCGTTCCCCTTCATCCCTGTCTGCTGGCCGTTTCGGCTTCGCAACGAGCCTGACGTGCCGTGAGTGCGGGCACACGTGCGATCTCGGGCCCTGGTACGCGTGCCAGGAGTGCTTCGGGCCCCTCGAGGTGACCTACGATCTGCCGCCGCTCACGCGTGCCGCGATCGAGTCCGGACCACGCAATATCTGGCGTTACGCGAGCCTGCTGCCCGTGCCCGCGGACGTTGCCGACGTGCCAAACACCGAGCCCGGCTGTACCCGACTGATGCGCGCGGACAACCTCGCCCGGGCTCTCGGCATGCAGCGGCTGTGGGTGAAGGACGACAGCGGCAACCCCACCCATTCGTTCAAAGACCGCGTTGTGGCCGTGGCGCTTGCCGCCGCGACCACGATGGGCTTCAAGGTCCTGGCCTGTCCATCGACTGGAAACCTGGCCAACGCCGTCGCCGCTGCGGCGGCGCGTGCCGGGATCCGCTCGGTCGTGCTCGTGCCATCCGACCTCGAGCAACAGAAGATCATTGCGACCGCCGTCTACGGTGGCACGTTCGTGACCGTGGATGGCAGCTATGACGACGTCAACAGGCTCGCATCCGAACTGGCCGGCGAGCATGAGGACTGGGCGTTTGTGAACGTCAACGTCCGGCCCTACTACGCGGAGGGATCCAAGACCCTCGGCTATGAGATCGCTGAGCAGCTCGGCTGGCGGCTGCCGGAGCAAATCGTCGTTCCTGTCGCGTCCGGATCGCAACTAACCAAGATCGATAAAGCATTTAGGGAGCTGATCGGGGCGGGTCTCGTGGCCGAATCGCCTTTCCGCGTCTTCGGGGCACAGGCCACCGGGTGCTCGCCAGTGGCGGCCGCGTTCAAAGCGGGACTCAACGTGGTCCGCCCGGTGAAACCAGACACGATCGCCAAGTCGCTCGCGATCGGCAATCCGGCCGATGGGCCATACGTGCTCGACGCCGTGCGCAGAACCGGCGGCGTGGTGGAGGATGTCAGCGACGCGGAGACGGTGGCGGCGATCCGCCTGCTCGCCGCCACCGAGGGAGCCTTCGCCGAGACCGCCGGCGGTGTGACCGTCGCCACCCTGCGGAAATTGCTCGCACAGGGCCGACTCGACCCGGCCGCGGAAACCGTTGTCATCAATTCCGGGGATGGCCTGAAGACCCTGGATGCGGTCGCGCCGGTGGCGCAGCCGAGCGCGTCCATAGCGGCATCGGTCGTAGCGTTCCGAGAGGCGGGCGTGGCATGAGCGTTTCTGTCCGGATTCCAACGATTCTGCGCAGCTACACCGGTGGGGCTGCCGAAGTGAGCACCGATGCGGGCACCCTGCGCGAGGTACTGGCCGGCCTGGATGCCGCCTTTCCTGGTATCGCAGGCCGGATCCTTGATGGCGATGGCCAATTGCGCCGATTTGTCAACGTCTACGTGGGCGACGAGGATGTGCGGTTCGCCGCCGGGCTCGACACGCCGGTCCCGGCAGGCGCCCAGGTTTCAGTGATCCCAGCTGTTGCAGGAGGATAGGTAGGACCCAGGTGCGCCCGCACCCGCGGCGGGCAGGCACGGTCGGCCGCGGACCGTAGGGCCAACCGCCACGACCGCGCCCGGCCAGCCGGGCCGACCTCGGCCGTAGCCATGGTGCGAACAACGGTGGCGCCAGGAGCGTGGCCTTTCGTTGTAATTCCGTGGGTAACGGATGCGCAACGCTTCCTCTAGGGGGTATGGTCGTCAGCGGTCGCCGGCCGCTTGAGCCGATAGCGATCAACGGGCTCCGCGGTTGCATGGGTGGAGCCCGAGGCCCGAGCGCAGTTAGGGAGTTGTTTGTAATGCCGCAGGGCACCGTCAAGTGGTTCAACGCGGATAAGGGCTACGGCTTTATCGCGGTCGACGGCGGCAGGGACGTGTTTGTGCACTTCTCGGCGATCCAAGCAGATGGGTACCGCACCCTCGAAGAGGGCCAGCGGGTAGAGTTCGAGATCACCACTACCGAGCGCGGTCCGCAAGCAGAAGCGGTGCGCGCCCTGTAGAACGTTCTGTCACGCTCGCTTGATGACCCGGCCCTCAGCTGAGGGCCGGGTCATCTCGTATTGTGGACGGCGCCACGCCCTGGCCGGAATGAGGTGCGCAGAAGCCGGGATCACAACAGGTGATTTCCCCGCCCGACCGCAGGCGAACATCGACCAGCTTGCACTCTCGATCCGAGAGTGCTAAACAGGTCGTTGGCACTCTCGTGTGGAGAGTGATAACACGTTCGGCGGGATCGGGGCGATGAGGCCTGGTATGCGGCCGGGAAGGGACCGGCAGCGCACCGTGTCGTCCGTCGCGGGCATCGGCTCGGTCTGCGCACGCCAGAAAGAGTTCCGGGAGGACTGGAGCCTATGGCTGCCAAGATGATCGCGTTCGATGAAGAGGCCCGGCGGGGCCTCGAACGCGGCATGAATCAGCTCGCCGATGCCGTAAAGGTGACGCTTGGGCCCAAGGGACGCAATGTCGTCCTCGAGAAGAAGTGGGGCGCCCCAACGATCACCAATGACGGTGTATCGATTGCCAAGGAGATCGAGCTCGAGGATCCATGGGAGAAGATCGGCGCAGAGCTCGTCAAGGAAGTCGCGAAGAAGACTGATGACGTTGCCGGCGACGGCACGACCACGGCGACAGTGCTTGCCCAGGCGCTGGTTCGCGAGGGCCTGCGCAATGTGGCCGCCGGGGCCAACCCGATGGCGCTCAAGCGGGGCATCGAGGCCGCGGTTGAGCGGGTGAGCGAAGAGCTTTCCAAGATTGCCAAGGATGTCGAGACCAAGGAGCAGATCGCATCCACCGCGTCCATCTCCGCTGGCGACATCGCGATCGGTGACATGATCGCCGAGGCGATGGACAAGGTCGGCAAGGAAGGCGTCATCACCGTCGAGGAGAGCCAGACCTTCGGACTGGAGCTTGAGCTCACCGAGGGCATGCGCTTCGACAAGGGCTACATCTCGCCCTACTTCGCCACTGACCCTGAGCGAATGGAAGCAGTGCTCGACGATCCCTACATCTTGATCGTCGAATCCAAGGTCTCGGCCAACAAGGACCTGCTGCCGCTGCTCGACAAGGTGGTGCAGGCGGGTAAGCCGCTGATGATCATCTCTGAGGACGTCGAGGGCGAGGCGCTTGCGACGCTCGTCGTCAACAAGATCCGTGGCCTGTTCAAGTCGGTCGCGGTCAAGGCGCCCGGATTCGGTGACCGGCGCAAGGCCATGCTGGGTGACATAGCAACCCTGACCGGTGGCCAGGTCATCAGCGAAACGGTCGGCCTCAAGCTGGAGTCTGCAGACGTTGAGCTGCTGGGCAAGGCTCGTAAGGTGGTCGTCACCAAGGACGAAACAACGATCGTCGATGGTGCCGGCGACGCCGAGCAGATCTCCGGCCGGGTGAACCAGATCCGTGCCGAGATCGACAACACCGACTCCGACTATGACCGCGAGAAGCTGCAGGAGCGGCTGGCCAAGCTGGCCGGCGGCGTCGCTGTCATTAAGGCCGGTGCGGCTACCGAGGTCGAGCTGAAGGAGCGCAAGCACCGCATCGAGGACGCGGTCCGCAACGCCAAGGCGGCTGTCGAGGAAGGCATCGTGCCCGGCGGTGGAGTGGCTCTGCTGCAGGCCGGTCGCAGCGCCTTCGAGAAGCTCGACCTGTCCGGCGACGAGGCGACCGGCGCGGCCATTGTGCGCCGCGCGCTCGAGGAGCCGCTGAAGCAGATCGCGGTGAACGCCGGCCTCGAGGGCGGCGTGGTGGCCGAGAAGGTGCGGACGCTGGAGCCGGGCCACGGGCTGGACGCAGCGACCGGTGCGTATGTCGGCATGTTTGACGCCGGCATCATCGACCCGGCCAAGGTGACCCGGTCGGCGCTGCAGAACGCCGCGTCGATCGCGGGGTTGTTCTTGACGACCGAAGCGGTCATCGCCGAGAAGCCGGAGAAGGAAAAGGCCCCCGCCGCCCCAGGTGGCGGTGGCGACATGGACTTCTGACAGGTCCATCCGGCAGCACGACAGGGCCGGTCCCGCATTCGCGGGACCGGCCCTTCGCGCTTATCAGGACGCGGAACTGGGAAATGTAGGACGTGTGCGGACTCTTCCTGCGGATCGTGCCGACGGTCCGCCTGCGCGCGAACAATGGCGGGTATCTGCGCTGTTGCCTGCGACGGGCGTGTTTCTGCTGGCTGCCCTGTGGGGGCTGTCGGCGTTCGCCGGCTGGGCCGCGGCGGCGTTCTGTTCTGATCGAGGGCTTGGCCAGGAGTGCCGCGCGCACGTCAACGCCGCGGTACGCCCTTCCGCTATGGTCGCCGTGGTAGCGGCGCTCCTGGCGGCCGCGGCGTTAGCTGCGGCCCGGGTGGCGCGATCCCCGTCCGCCGCGCGAACGCTCCGGATGCGGCTTCTCACCGCATCGGCCGGGTGCTGGGCGGTAGCCCTGGCTGTGCTCTTCGCCCTCGGGGAGGCAGCGGGCGGCTGACCGCGGTGGCGTCAGGGCCTGGGTGGCCGGCAGGCCGTCCCGGCGCGGGTTCGGCTGTCGCTTCCGAACCGTGTTGGCTGCCGAGGCCCGGTCTGCCGGATGCCCGAACTCGCCTTGGTCGCTGGGGCCGGCCCAGGAGCAACGAAATATTCCCGGCCGAGCAGGAGTCCGAAAATGGGAACGGGCAACCGAATCAGCACTCTGAACAGCTGCGATGCTCGGCCCACTCCGTTCAGCTGCGACCTGTGGGCCGCGAGAGCGGCGCGTTTCTGTGCGGCGAACCCGCGCACGTCCACACGATGGGTGATCGCGGACCGCGGACTGTATGCCGTACGGAGAGCCGCGGTGTCGCTACGGACCGGAAGCCGCAGGAACCGCAGCACGTTGAGTAACCGTACGATCGGCTCGCGCGGAAGCGTCGCCTCGAGGACCCGGATGGTGCCCACCATCTCGGCCGCCCGCGCACCGACCTCGTGCACCTTCACATGGTCTCGGTGCCCGTAGCCGCCCTGCGGGTCATAGCTCAGCAGCACCGCGGCCTGCTCGTCGCGCAGCAGGTCGGCGAGCTTGGCGGCGGCCTCATCGACGTCTGCGCGGGCGAACCGGGCTCGGTCTGGCGGGTCGGGATATAGCAGCGGCCCGTACCCGCTGTCGGCATAACCGAGATGAACGACCCGAGCGACACCCAGCACCGACGCGCTGGCCCGCAACTCGCGCAACCGAACGTGAGCGCTGGCGGCGGTCGCTTCGCCCATCACCCCGTCACAGGCCACCACGAGGACAACCCGATTGCCCTGCGCCGCCAGCCGGGCCAAGGTGCCCCCGGTGAGCAGCGCCTCGTCGTCCGGATGAGCGTGAAAAGCAACGATCGTTACCATCGCACACGCGCTCAGCTCTCATCGCCTGCCAGCAGGCCGGTGGCATCGAGGATCTGATAAGCGTAGCCCTGCTCGGCGAGGAACCGCTGGCGATGGCCCGCGTATTCGGCGTCCACGGTGTCCCGCGACACCACCGTGTAGAAGCGCGCACGGCGGCCAGGCTGCTTGGGCCGCAAGATCCTGCCAAGCCGCTGGGCTTCTTCCTGCCGTGAGCCGAAGGTGCCGGACACCTGGATCGCGAGCGCCGCCTCAGGGAGGTCGACCGAGAAGTTGGCCACCTTGGACACGACGAGCGTGCCAACCCGGCCCGCGCGGAATTCGTCGAACAGCCGTTCGCGCTCCGCAACCTTCATTTCGCCCATGACCACCGGCGCGCCGAGCCGTTCACCGAGGTCTCGCAGTTGCTCTATGTACTGACCGATGACGAGCAGCCGCTCGCCGCGGTGCCTGGCCGCGAGATGCTCGACGACGGCGGCCTTCGCCCGGGTTGTGGAGCAGATCCTGTAGCGGTCATCCGGGTCAGCGGTGGCGTAGGCAAGCCGCTCGCCGGCCGGCAGCGCCACCCGCACCTCGACACAGTCGGCAGGTGCGATCCAGCCTCGCGCCTCCATGTCTTTCCACGGCACCTCGTAGCGTTTCGGGCCGATCAGCGAGAACACATCGCCCTGACGGCCATCCTCGCGTACCAGCGTGGCGGTCAGCCCAAGCCGCCGGGTGGCCTGCAGATCCGCCGTCATGCGGAAAACGGGCGCGGGAAGGAGGTGCACCTCGTCGTAGATGATCAATCCCCAGTCCCGTGCGCCGAACAGATCGAGGTGCGCGAAGGCGCCCCTGCGCCGCGCCGTCATGATCTGGTACGTGGCGATGGTGACCGGCCGAACCTGCTTGCGGATTCCGCTGTACTCGCCAATCTCCTCGTCGCTGAGGCTGGTGCGGTGCAGAAGTTGGGCTCGCCATTGGTGTGCGGCAACGGCGTTGGTCACCAGGATGAGCGTGGTTGCCCTGGCCATAGCCATCGCGGCCGTGCCGACAACCGTCTTGCCCGCTCCGCATGGCAGCACGACGACGCCGGAGCCACCGTGCCAGAACGCCTCCGCGGCCTCTTGCTGGTACGGCCGGACACTCCAGCCTTTTTCGGTCAGCGCGATCTCGTGCCGCTCGCCATCCACGTACCCGGCGAGGTCGGCCGCGGGCCAGCCGAGCTTGAGCAATACTTGCTTGAGGCGCCCGCGCTCGCTCGGGTGCACGGCCGCGGTGTCGGCGTCGATCCGCTGACCGATCATCGGCGCGACCTTGCTGCTGCGCAGCACCTCCTCGAGGACGGCATGATCATGCGCGGCGAGCACGAGACCATGCGCGGGATCGTCGTGCAGTTGCAGCCGACCGTAGCGGCCCATCGTCTCGGCGACGTCCACGAGAAGGGAATGCGGGACCGGGTAGCGCGAGTAGCGCAGCAGCGCGTCGACAACCTGCTCGGCGTCGTGACCGGCCGCTTGCGCATTCCACAGCGCAAGCGGCGTCAGCCGGTAGGTGTGCACGTGCTCGGGCGCGCGCTCTAGCTCGGCGAACGGCGCGATCACCGTGCGGCAGTCAGCGGCCAGGTCGTGACCCGCGTCGAGCAGCAGCGTCTTGTCTGACTGAACGATCAGCGGCCCGTCGGCCATCTCGGTCCCCTCCCTCGCCCCCATCCCAGGTGCCCCACTGGGTTGGCGCCTCGCCGCAATCTTGCCCCCCCTTGCGCGCCCGCTGCGGGCAAATGACACAGACTTTCTTCTTAACGGCTGCGCTTGGTGGCGCGCCCAAGGACGCTGTCCCGGTCAAATCGTGGCGCGGGACCTGGCCGAGGGGAGCACCACAACCCCGCTCGCAACCAGTGGTCCGCTCCGTCAGCGGTCGGCAGCGCGCAGCACGCGGACCGCGGCCAGGGCCCGTTGCTCGACCGGCCACGGCGCCCGCGCCGATCGCACAGCTTGCCGCGCCGTCGGCGCGTGCCTGCCCGAACGATCCTCGGCGCGGCGGGCCACCGTGATGATCTCGACCGCGCCGTCCGCTGACTCAGCGGCCGGAGAATAACCGAGCTTTCGCAATACCCCGATCACATCGCCGCGGTCGGCGAGAGAGACGAGCACCGTCGGTGCGAGCAGCCGCAGGCGCAGCGCGGCCGCCCGGCGGTCAGCGGCGATCTCAGCGAGGACCGCGGCATCCTCACTCCGGATGTAGGAGGAGGCACCGCCGACCCGCACCTGGCCGTGTCGGCGCGCTACGTCCTCAATGAGATAACGCAGCGGCTGCGGCACCGGTGTGCGGGAGCGCTGCTGGAGAAACTCGAGCAGTCCCTCGCCGCTGCGGCCGGCGTCTAGTGCACGGCGCACCGAATCGGCGGAGAAGCGGTACACGGTCGCCCCGCCGGTCGACTCCACATCGGCGGCGACCGTCAGCTCACGGTCGAGTCCCGCGCCGAGCGGGCCAGGCGCAACCGCGGTCATGTCCGCCTGGAGCACCACGTAGTCGACAGGTTCTGGCAGGATTCCGGCGAGTGCGGCGGCCGCGGCGGGTAGGCCGTCCAGCACCAACGCGCGGCCGGGGGCGGACAGGGCGCCAAGGCCGGTCAACCCAAGCTGCGCGGCCTCCGCCATCGCGGTCTTGGCCAGCATGGCCTGCAATTGGTGCTGCCCCCGCGGCCAGCGCCAGGCGAGCCGCCGCAACACGGCCTGCACGCTCACCGATTCGCCTGGCGGGACGGTCGCGAGCTGGCCGAGAACCCATGACCGCACCCGCGGAGCGTCCACCCTGTCGAGGCCCGCACCGAGCGCGCCCCGAAGCCCTCCGTGCTCGTCACGCGCTCCGACCAGCGCTGGCACTCGCGTCATCGCGAGCCACGCACTCGCCAGCGCAGCCCACTGGTCTGCGGCGGCGGTGTCGCGCCAGGCGTCGAATGCACGCGAGGGCAGCCATTCTCCGCCCGTCCAGCCAGACGCCGCGAGCAGTCCCGCCGCTCGCGCCACCTCGGTGTACAGCGTGGCCGCGCGGAGGTCCACGTCGACCGAAGCGGCGGCCTTGCGCAGCTCACGAATCCCGAGCCCGCCCGATTTCAGCACGGGTACCGGTGCAACCCCCCATCGGCTGAGCATTCCGGCGGTGGCCCGCAGCGCGCTCAGCGCCGCATCGGCAGCTGCTTGGTTCACCTCGCGTGAGCCGTTCGGTATCCCACGAAGCGGCGGTGGCTCGGGCGCGGCACGGCCCTGACCGTCACCAGGCGTCGGCTCGCCAATGGCCGCGCGCAGGCCGGGTGCGAGGTGAATGTCGGCGCACGTCTCCCACGTGAGCGCGCGGGCACGAAGCGCTGTTAGGCAGCAGTGCAGCGGGTCAGATGGTACGGCGAGCATTTTCTGCAGGCGGCTGGCCGTCGTGGGTTCTGGCCGTCCGGCGAGAGCATCGAGGACGTGCAGGGCAAACTGGTCAAGGTCGTCCAGGGCACGCTCGAGTGACAGCCTCTTCGTGGCGCGAGACGCGAGCACGTCGACGCCCGTCGGCGCCGGGCTGACCAGATCGGGACGCACGGCGAGCAGCGTGGTGAGCTCGGCGTCGCTGCGGCCGCGCAGCCAGGCACTGAAGCCGTCACCATCGGCGCGGAGCCCGCTCTCGCTCACTCGCCACACAGTACTGCCGCACTTGGCACCCATAACTGTCTTTTCTTCGGGCACTATCGGCCCATGAGCGCGCGCGCCGAGCAGCTGGTGCTCGACTATCTGAGCCGTGTCGCGGACGAGGCCCACGGCATTCTGCGCTCCGATGAGCGGCTGCGGTTTGTCACGCGCCTGCGGACCTCCATCGAACGGCAGCGACAGCAAGAGGGCGCGTTCAATCTCGCTGAGGTGCGGCGGGTGCTCGCCACGTGGGGTGCGCCCAAGGCGCTAGTTGAGGACGAGCGCCGAAGGCTTGACGCGGCGGCTCTGGAGGCTCAGGGGGTCACTTGGGCGGCGGCGGAGGGTTCCGCTCGGGCGGCGACCGAGGGTTCCGCTCGGGCGGTGGGCGGGTCTGCTCGGGTGGCCGCGGAGGAGTCGGCTGCGGAGGGTTCCGCTCGGGCGGCGGCGGAGGGTTCCGCTCGGGCGGCGGCGGGCCGCGCCGCACCCCAGCCGGACTCCTCGCCCGCACCGGGTAACGGCGGATCGGGCAAACCGCTCCTAGCAGCCCGTGGAGGGTCGTTAGAGCGGTCCTCGTCGCCGCAGCCTGCGCAGGACCAGCAAGCGCGGTCCGGGCCGGATGTTCCGGCGGCTGAGCTAGGCATAGCGGCGGCGGGTGAGCCGGGCGTGGGGGCGGCGGGTGAGTTCTATGCGGCGGCCGGCGAGCCTCAGGCGCTGGCGGCTGATGAGCCGCAGGGTCTTGGATCCGCGGCCGGCGAGCCTCAGGCACCAGCGGCCTTTGAGCCACAACGACCTGCACCGGCGGCCGATGAGCAGCGGTCAACTCAATCTCCTTCACCCGCGCTTAGGCGCGTGGTGGGACCCAGCCGTTCACCTGCCGACGGGGGTTCCGTGCGCCCAGCGCCGAAATCCCAAACCGTTCCCGCGCGCGCCTCGCGGCGTGGGCGCATGTGGCGTCCGGCCGACCGCCAGACCTCCGGCTTCCCCGCCAACGGGCCGTCCGTTCGGGGCGATCATGGGAGTGGGCTCGGCCTCGTGTCGGTGACACGATGGTTTGGCCGTGAGGCACTGGCAATCATCCTGCTCGGCCTGGGTGGGGTGGTCTTGCCGTTCCCGGTTTGGCTTGTTGGCGCGGTTATCGCGCTTACCTCGTGGGCGTGGAGCAGGCCGGAAAAATTCGTCGGAGTCGTATGCCCGCTTGTTGTCACGGTGGCGGGTATTGGCATCATCGGCGCACTTAACCGGAATCCGAGCATGCCGATCGATGTACAGGCGTATATCGGCGCCGCGCACACGGATGGCAAGCTCCTAATGCGCATCACGACGGCAGCGGGTGCCTTGTTCCTCGGCGGCCGGCTAGTGCGCCGCTTCCGGGCCGCGGCGCGACGTTCACCCAATCCATGAGTGCACCGTGCGTGTCGCATGAGATCTCATGATCGGGCAGCAGCCCGAGAGTCAGCCTGGTCCAATCGAGCGTGGGCGTCACCAGGATCTGGCCTGTCCGGACACCCCCGATGACCCCCTGGACGGTTGCCGTGGTGGGATTCTGGGTACACCCACTGTGGGCTTGAGACGGCCATTGCGGTAATTAGGGATTCCCGGCCTCGCACGCGATCCCGTCCCAGCACCATCCGAACGTGTGAGGCTGCGGAGGAAGCGGCCCCGGCGTAGCCGGGGCCGCGCCCTCGTTTGCTGGGCCGGCCGCGCCGTTGCTTGCTTGGGCCGGCCGCGGCGTTGCTTGCTGGGCCGGCCCCGCCGCCTCCCCGAACCGGGGCATACCACTGCCACAGCCCCCTCCGCCCGGGCTACGGCGGGTCGGCGCTGCGCCGTTTGCCCCCAGGTCCCCTCGGCCGCGCCTCATTCCCAGGCCGCAAAACGCGCGGGCGCGAACGATACTCCGGCAACGCCGGTTGGCACATACCCCGCATGCCTGCCGGACCGATAGCCTGAAGTTGCGCACGTAGCGAGCTTTGCTGGTCCCGATTCACGCGAGGTCATGTCCTGTGCCCACTGGCAAGGTCAAGTGGTATGACGCCGACAAGGGGTTCGGTTTCCTCACCCGCGACGACGGAGGTGAGGTATTCGTGCACTCATCCGCCCTGCCTGCCGACATCTCCGCGCTGCGTGCGGGGCAGCGTGTGGAGTTCGGCATTGTAGAGGGCCGCAAGGGAGCGCAGGCCCTTCAAGTGCGGCTGCTGGAGCCGCCGCCGTCGATGGTGAAGGCGGCCCGCAAGAAGCCGGACGAGATGATCGTGATCGTCGAGGACCTGATCAAGCTGCTTGATGGCATCTCGAACACGTTTCGCCGCGGAAAGCATCCCGACAACCGTGATGCCGCGAAGATCGCGACTGTACTGCGCGCCGTGGCCGACGACCTGGAACCGCCGGGCCCCGCATCAGGAGCGCCACCGAGGGCGCGACAACCAGGCGGCCGGCGCTAGTCAGCGGCGCCATCGATCGCCCCCCGGCCCCAATTCGGCGCGGCGTGGCCGCGCTAGGCGCTCGCCCGCCAACTTCTCACCCGTTGCCCCGAATCGGAAATTTCTCCCCGTGCCCGCCCCTCAGCAATGTCCTCCCGCTCCGCCAAAGACAGCCTCTTGCCCGCCACAGCGCCCTCCAGTCCCTGCCCGGGACCCCGGGCCTTTGATCATCCCAGGGTGTCGCGACAGAGTCTGGAGATCAGGGGGTGAAGAGTTGGCGTCCGCGGCCGTCCCGCTCGTTGACGCCGCTGGCTACGGTGATCCGCCTGGCCCAGCAGAGGGCAGGTCGGCAGCCGACGTTGCGAGCCCGGCGCGTGTCTCCTCGACCGCCCGCCTCCTGCGGCGTCTCCTCGCTACCAGGCCAAACAGTGCTGCGGCGAGACCTGCCGCGGCGATGGACAGGCCAATGATCCCGTTCGCTGGAACTGACAGCAGCACGCCAGCCAGGCCACCGGCGACCCAGGAGAGTTGGTGGAGCGTCTCGGAGACCGCAAAGGTGGATGAGCGGATCTCTTCCCCGATCTCCCGCTGCACGATCGAGTCGAGCGCCAGCTTGGCGAGCGCCTGAGCGAATGCCGCCACGAGCGCAACCACAAGTGCCGTGGCGAGGCCGAAGAACACCGCGCAGGCCACCGTGACCAACGTGGACATAGCCATCGTGCCGAACATGATCAGATGCGGCACATGCGACCGCAGTGCGGACCCGGTCGCCGTCCCGGCCAGGCCGCCCACGGCCGCGGCGGCCACCAGGGCGCCAAGCGCCACGTTCTGGCTAACGCCATGGAAGTGATGCGCCGGAGACCGTAGCAGGAACGCGAGGAACAGGACCATAAAGCCCGAGTAAGCCCTGATGGCAGCGTTCGCGCGGATTGCCTCGCCCACCACAGGCCCGACATTGGCGAGCGTCCGCCATCGTCGGCCGTCGGCCACCTGGCGTTTCGTCGCGGCCTTCGCGGCCTTCGACGGCGCAGGCGGCACAGGGCTCACGGTGTCGACATGATCAGGCAGCCTGATGCTGCGTACCGCACCCACCAGAAAGATCACGGTGCCGAGCCGCAGCACCCAATCCGCGTGAACCACGGTGCCAACGCCGGCCGCGACTGGCACGGCCACCGCGGCCGCGATCAGCGATGCGAGGCCGCACCGCGCGTTCGCGGTGACCAGGGTGATCTCAGCAGGCAACAGGCGGGGCGTGATGGCGCTGCGGGTGATGCCATACGCCTTGGAGAGCACCAACACGGCGAACGCGGAGGGCAAAAGGGTTAGCGGGTCCTTATGCAGGACCGCGCCGGCCATCCCCCAGCACAGTAGACTGCGGCCCAGCATCGTGCCGGCCAGAATGTAGCGTCGCCCCTGGTGCACCCGATCAAGTGCTGGCCCGATCACAGGTGCGAGCAACGCGAACGGTGCCATCGTGACGAGTAGGTAGAGCGCAACCTGGCCTCGTGCTGCTTCCAGCGAGGCGTGAAAGAACAGAGTCCCCGCCAGAGCCACCGCGATGAAGGCATCTCCGGCACTGCTCACTGCGGTCAGCTCGATGAGATCGGCGAGACCCGTACGGCCAGCCCCGGATGCGTGCGTGCTCCGGTGGATCAGCCGTCCGGCCCACTGTGCCGCCGAACTTCCCGTCTGAGCCATCGGACGGGCGACTGCGCCTGCCGAGCGGGTGGCCCGTCGCGTGGTGTCCCGGGCCTTCCGCCAGGAGTCGCGTGCTCCCATGGACCTAGTATTCTGCGCATCGGCGACCAGAACGACACCGCGCGCCGCCTAATGCTGCGGACGCGGCATCAATAGGGGAGAATTACCAGGCGTGAGCACAACTCGGCTGCGGTTCCGCCCCCCGGTGCTTGATGAAATCTGCGTACAGGCGGTTGACGTCGCGCGTGCCACTGCCGCGGCAGTGGCCGGGCCTGGTCAGGTGGGTGAGCACATCGATGCGGTAGCGGAAGGCGACCGCGTCGTGACACATCTGTTCGAGTGTCTTCACCCCGGCTACCACGGCTGGCGCTGGGCGGTCAGCATTGCCCGTGCCGCGCGGGCCAAGGCGGTGACCGTGAGCGACACCGCGCTGCTGCCTGGGCCTGACGCACTGCTCGCTCCGGAGTGGGTGCCGTGGCGCGACCGTCTGCAGCCTGGCGACCTGGGCGTTGGGGACCTGCTGCCGGCCTCCGAGGATGACGAGAGGCTCGTGCTTGTGGGCACGCTCAGCGGTGACGATCGGCCGGCCTGGAGTGGCGGTGATGACCTGTCGGCCTGGGATGACGCGGGGCTCGCGGTCGGGGTGCCAACGGCAGGCCGCCATCGCGCGCTGTCTGCGATCGGACGAGATGAAACCGCCGCGCGCTGGTACGCGGCGGATCGCGGCCCGCGTACACCCCTCACGCGCTCCGCTCCCGCGACGTGCGCGACCTGTGGTTTCTTCGTGCCTCTCAGCCCGCCCCTCGGCCAGCTCTTTGGCGCGTGCGCGAACGAGTATGCTCCGGATGACGGTCGCGTTGTCTCAGCCGATCATGGTTGTGGTGCGCACTCAGAGGCCGCCCTTCCCGCTGGTCCTGATCAGCCGGCGCCGCCGATCATCGACGAGCTTGGCTACGACGTGGTCGATCAGCCCGGCCTGGCGGTGGAAGACACCACGTTCGAGTCGCTCGACCACGGCTGACCCGGTCTGGCGCGGGACCGGCGCTCTTACTCCTCCCCTCGCCAGTCCCTCGGCGCCACCCCCAGCGACGGGCCTTCCTGGCGCTCGCCGCCCAGTGACCGGCCCTCCGACTTGGCCGCCATTTGCCGCCGTGCCGCCCGTGCGCGCCTGCGCTTCAGGTGCGGGACATACCAGAGGCCGAACAGCCCCATCACGAACCCGGCCGTACACGTCCAGATCCACCAGCCCCGGCCCGGTGGTAGCTGATCACGAAGCAGTAGGACCGTAATCAGCGCGATCGCCCAGCCCGCCGTGATCAGCCCAGTCACCACCTGCTCGTTGGTTTCGAGCGGCGGCGGGGCCGGCCTGTACTGGCGCGCCATACCCGCCAGCCTAGGAGGTCGCGGTGGCTGCCGTGCGTTCTCGTTCTGGGTTGCTAACGCTTCCCGGAATGCCGAGTAGTCGTATATCGTTAGCAAAGGTAATGAGTAAGGCTAACGAACATGACAGCGACACAGACCGGGATCAGAACCGACGCTGGCCTGGCGACGAGCCTTCGCATTTCGGTGAGTCGGCTGGCACGGCGGCTGCGCGTGGAGCGCTCGGGCGGGCTGGCACGGACCGGCTTGTCCGACACGCAACTGGCCGCGCTCGCCGAGCTGGAGCGCCATGTCGCGATGACACCGGGCGAACTGGCCGAACACGAGAAGGTTCAGCCGCCGTCGATGACCCGTGTCATCGCCGCGCTGGAGCAGCGAGGGCTCGTACTGCGGGCACCCCACCTCACCGACCGCCGCCAAGTGGTGCTGTCGGTCACGCCGGAAGGCAAGAAGCTGGTGAACCAGGCGCGCCGTCGCCGAGACGCGTGGCTCGCGATGCGGCTGAGCGAGTTGACCCCGCAGGAGCGGGTGATATTGCGGGCCGCCGCCCCGATCCTGGAGAAGCTCAGCCAGGCCTGACCGCAGCGGGGGATCCCAGCCAGTCCTCGGCTGACGCTGGCACCGAGCCGCGTCGCCGTGTCTTCAGCTCGCTGCGCAACCGCAACTATCGGCTTTTCGCCGCCGGGCAGGTGGTGTCCAACACCGGCACCTGGATGCAGCGCGTCGCCCAGGACTGGCTTGTGCTCGAGCTCACCCATGGCAGCGGAACGGCTCTCGGCATCGCGACTGGCCTGCAATTCCTTCCGTTGCTGTTGTTTGGCCTGTGGGGCGGAGCGATCGCTGACAGGTACTCCAAGCGCCGGATCCTGATGATCACGCAGGCCGCCATGGGGGCGCTCGCGCTCGTCCTCGGCGTGTTGGCGATGACCGGCGTTGTTGAAATATGGCACGTTTACGCGCTCGCGTTCACGCTCGGGTTGATAACGGTTGTTGACAACCCCACGAGACAGACCTTCGCCGTCGAGATGGTCGGCCGCGCCAGCATGCCGAACGCCATCGCGCTCAACAGCGCCATCTTCAACCTGGCGCGGATCGTGGGGCCGGCCGCCGCCGGGCTGGTGATCAGCGCGGTCGGCACCCCGGAGGCCTTCCTGATCAACGCGGCCTCCTACGCCGCGGTGTTGGTCGGCCTGAAGCTGATGCACCCGGGCGAACTGCACCCGGCCGAGCCCGCGCCGCGAACGAAGGGCCAAATCCGGGAAGCGCTTGCGTATGTGAAGGCCCGGCCGAGCCTGTGGGCACCGATGGTGCTTGTCTTCTTTGTGGCCACGTTCGGCATGAACTTCCAGGTGACGACGGCTTTGATGTCGCGAGAGATTTTTCACACCGGAGCGGGCGCGTTCGGTCTTGCCGGGACGGCGTTCGCCGCCGGGGCCCTCGGTGGGGCTCTGTTCGCCGCCCGTCGGCGGCGCCCAGGTGTCAGCCTGCTGCTGCTGAGCGCGCCGGTGTTCGGGCTGCTCGAGGTGCTCAGTGGCCTGATGCCGGCGCTGTGGTCATTCCTGCTGCTGCTCGTGCCGACCGGCCTGGCGCTGCTGACCTTCACGACGGCGGCGAACTCGACCACCCAGCTGAACACGGCTCCCGACATGCGGGGCCGCGTCATGGGGCTTTACCTGCTTGTCTTCCTCGGCGGCGCACCCCTCGGGTCGCCTATGGTCGGGTGGCTGGCCGAGCAATTCGGCGCACGGATGAGCCTCATCGCGGGCGGGTTGATCTCAGTGGCCGCCGCGGGCTTGTTGGCGATCATGCTGGCTCATAGCCGTGCCGTGCGGGTCCGTGACTACCTCCGGCCGCGGGAACTTCTCAAGATTGTTACCTAACGGCTGCCGCTCTGCGGACCGGCTGGGGCTGTTCCTCGTGCTCCTAGCGCATCTTTTGACAACCCCGATCCGCTCGCGTGCGCCACGTCCTGTCAAACAGGCTCTTGGCCGCGCAGGACCCAGCTCGCGACGGTCTCATACCTGGGGGGTTGCCTGCCGCCTAGAT
>Ga0137374_10001450_pt1 | contig 26995 bp, 18 predicted proteins | sample SagtaG_20_FD_104811 | JGI IMG/M metagenome (GOLD analysis project Ga0137374, IMG submission 104811) | Vadose zone soil microbial communities from Sagehorn Ranch, Mendocino, California, USA - Sage1_R_100_16 metaG | ecosystem: Environmental > Terrestrial > Soil > Vadose zone | place: USA... | reverse complement strand
TCCGCGCCGGCATAGATGCGCTGGGCGAGCGCGGCGTCGAACCCGATCGCAGCCGCGACCTGGCGCGGCCTCTCGGCCGCCCAGCGGCGGAACATGTCCTCGTAGCGGCGGTCCCCGGTACCGATGACGACCACCTGGACGCCGAACTGCATCAGCGCGGGCATTGCCTGCTCCACCAGGTCGAGGCCTTTGACTTCGTACAGCCTGGACACCATCGCGCACAGCGGCATGTCCGCCTGCTCGAGCCCAAGCTCGCTGCGGAGCTCGGCGCGATTCAACGCTTTCGGCTCGGGTGCGGAGGCCGAATAGTGATGGGGGATGTTGGGGTCGCGATGAGGGTCGAAAATCTCGTAGTCGATGCCGTTGACGATTCCGTGCAGCTTGTGGGCATGAGAGCGGATGAGCTCGTCGAGGCCCTCGCCGAACTCGGGTGTCTGGATCTCTGCTGCGTAGCGCTCGCTGACGGTGTTGACGACGTCAGCCATATGAATGCCGCGGCCGAGCACGTTGACGACGTTGTCCAGGCCCGGGATGCCAACGCGGATCAACCCCCAGCGGTCGAGACCTGCAAGCGTGAGAGCGCCGAAGCCGAAAACGCCCTGAGCGGCGAGATTGTGGATCGTGAGCGCCGTCGCCACCTCGGCGGTCGGGCCTTCCGAATAGAGGCGCTCGATGAGGTTCGGCACCAGGGCGGCGAACCAGTCGTGGACGTGGATCACATCAGGCATGAAGTCGAGCGCCGGCAGCATCTCGATCAGGGCGCGCGCGAAATAGACCGATCGCGCGTCGTCGTCGCCAAAGCCGTACATGCCGTCGCGGTCGTATAGGGATGGGCAGTCGACGAAGTAGACGATCACATCGCCGAGCCGGCCTTCGAAGATGGTGGCGGGCACACTCTGCGAACCGAGCGCGACCGGAAGGTCGCTGAGGACCGGTTTCAGGCCGTGCCGGTCGATGTCGATCTGCCGGTAGCGAGGAATGACCACCCGCACGTCATGGCCCAGGCGGCGCAACGCCTTGGACAGGGATGCGACCACGTCGGCCACGCCACCCTGCTTCGCGAACGGAGCCAGCTCCGCCGTCGCAAGGAGCACCTTGTGGCTGCGCGCGCCCGGCGTTTCGGCAACCGCCGCGTCGCCAGGGATTCGCAAGCCGAGCGATCCGGCGGGCGGCACCTGCTCGATATCGCGGCCGTCGCGGCTGACCACGATGGCCATCTCCAGCGTGTCACCACCCTCCCGGCCCAGGAGCGTGAGCGGAACTGACACGAAGAAGGAGTCCGCCAGCTCCCATTCCGCCTCGGTCGCAGCGCGGGTAGAGTCGTCTACAAGCCGCGCGACCGTGACCGAGCCCCCCTGCGCGCGCGGCACGACGCGGATGACGTGGACCGGATCGAAGCCGAAGTCCGCCATCTCCGTGATCGGCAGCGGCAGCTCGAGGTTGCCATCGGTCCCGCCATCGGCCGCGCCGGAGCAGTACAGCCAGAACTCGACATGCTGGCTTTCCAGCTCGGCAGGTGTGCGCGGACTGTCGATCCGCAGGTACAGACGTTCCCGGTCGCAGCCGTAGAAGATGCGCTCGACAAAGCCTCCGGGCCTGTGCAGGGCACCGAAACCCGTGCCGACGAGGTAGTAGCCGGCCTGGCTCCACGCTGGGTCGGACCGAGAGACGGGACTGATGGTCACCGCCGGCACAGCGCGTTCCGGCGCGGGGGCGCGCTTGATGATCGGCTGGAACAGGCGCGCGGGCGCACGCTGGCCCATGACCTTGTACACGTTGCGCAGGTGCAGGCGGAACTGGTTGTCCCAGATCGGGTCCATGCCCGAGTCGTGCTTGCGGCTGAACCACCAGAACCAGTCGCTGCCTTCGGTGATCAGAATCTCGCGCCAGCCGAGCATCGCCGCCTCGGAGTCCTTGGGCCGCCGTCGCGATTGGTCCTCGAGCCAGGCACGGGTCTCGGCGAGCAGGTCCCATGCGACGTTGTGCTCGGGATCGCCGATCCAGGTGTCGAGGCTCGCTCCGATCCAGCTGCCGGTGTGAAGGTGGTGCAGCTGCTGCTCTGGCGGATGCTCCTTCAGGAAGTCGCCGACGGTCGTGGTGATGAGATCGGGCGAGGACTCGAGCTCCGTGTAAACAGCGTTCAGGAAGTCATGGCCATCGCGGGGATAGAACTCCCACGCGTTCTCGCCATCGAGTGCGATCACCGCCAGGTAATCGCCGTCCCCTTGCTGCTCGCGGATTCGCTTGAGGCGTCCGATCAGATTGCGCGCGGCGTCAATCGAGGACATGCGCTGGTAGTCGAACCCGATGAGATTCGAAAGCTGCGAGTCGCGGAACACCATTGAGATCGACTCGCCGTCGCGCTCGACTCGATGAGGCCGATAGAGCTGGTCCGGAGAGTTGATCCGCCCCTCGCCGTCGCGCGAGAAATGTGTGTGCAAAGAGCGCGCCAGGACCTCTTCATCGCTGATCATCCACTGCAGATTCGCCCGGACGGCGAGGCCGAGCACGCTCTCGCCGACGGCCATCTCGGACGGCCACATCCCGGTCGGCCGGCGCCCGATCAGCCGCTCGAATAGTCCCTGGCCGAGCTCGATCTGCCTCTCCGCGTCCTCACGGTGCGCGAAGTGGCGCTCTGGGAGCGACAGCTGCGGATTGGCCGTACGCGCGGCGTCGACGTTGCACAGCAGCGGCAGGATCGGATGGTAGTAAGGCGAGAAGGTGAGCTCGGCCTGGCCGCGATCCGCGAGCTCGCGGTACTTCGGGATGACCTTCTCCATGTTCTCCATCTGGGCTTCGAACAGGGGATCTTTATCGGATTCAGAGAAATCGCGGTCCTTCCGCTTCAGCTCTGCCAGACGCGGATCGGACTCGGCCCACTCGGGGTCGCACCAGGCGAGGTTGAACCAGACCTGAAGGTCGCGCATGTCTGCGGTCGTGAACTGCGCGTCTGGTGCCCGCGATGCCAGCTCGAGGTACCGAGGCGATTGCTGCACCCGCAGCGCCCGAGGAGACTCGCGCATCCACCGCAGGATGAAGTCGCGTTCCTCGGCGGTCAGCTCACCCGCGTCGCGCTTGCTCAGGTTCAGGAAAAGGTCGACTGACTCTTCCTTGCCGTAGTCCTCGATCTGGGCGAGCAGGGATGGCACCAGGTTGAAGGTGGCCCGCACCTTCGGGTAAGCGTCCAGGAGGGCAGGCATCTTGTAGTAGTCCTTCGCGCATCGCAGCCGTACCCACGGCAGCAGGTAGGTGCTCGTGAGGTCGTCCTTGTAGTAGGGCTGATGCATGTGCCAGACGAAGGCGACGTGGAGAGGCTTCATCGTTATGAGCGGAAACCTCGGGGTGTCTCCTGCGACTTCGTCGCGGGGGCCCCAAAGGTGCCGCTCAACGGCCGACATTCAGTGGTCGAACGCCCGCGCGAAATGCGGCCGGATTCGCGGCCCTGCTCACCTTCCCCGGGATGAGACTCTCTGAAAGTCTTCTCCATGCCACGCATTGGCGGCCAGAAAGGATTGTCGGGTCGCGGCCGGGGTGAACCCGGCCGCCCAGGCCACGACAGGCCAGCACTCGTTGCGCTCATCGGTTAAAGGGAATCACATCCACTACGTTGCGTATTCATCCAACGCGCGGATGAAGTTGATGTACACACGCTGCTGTTCTCGCAGGATACCGAGCGCCCCTAGCTCCCACCACTCGTCCGGCGTGAAATAGGCGCTCACCTCGGCCTCGCCGCCCCAGCGTCCGAACCACTGGATGAGATGCAGGTTGTCCGACTGCAGCAGCCACTTCGCGATCTCGATCAGCCGCAGGTCACCCGTCAGCTTCGCCTTCGAATAGGCATGGTGCATGAGCCGAAACAGGCCCTGCTGGGCATCATTGCCGAGAAAGAACTCCATTCCTCCTTCCCCCGCCCAGGTGGTTCCGTACTCGTTGATGGGAAGCTCGTAGCTCCGGTCGCTCAGCTCGGCCACCGCTTCCGACGCGCGCATCATCCTCACCTTCCGCCTCTTCAGCTCCTTGGCCAGCGAGCGCATGAACTCGAAGATCCCCGTGTCCCGACGGTGATGCTCCCCAAACGTCTCGAAGTCCCAACCTACCGTCACCACGTCTCCCGAAACCTCTCGAACCCAGCCGGCGTATGTGCCAGGCGTCAGCGGCCATTGACTCCAGCCGCGGTTCGAGAAGCGGTAGCCGACGTCATCGGAAAGCTCGGGATGCCGGACCAGCAGCCCCAGCCGCTGCAGTGGATGGCGATAGATGTGGGTCGGCTCACGCCAGCCGAGCTGCCACGCCCGCCCTTCCATGAACGCGCCGTCGAAACCGCACTGCTGAAGGGCGAAGTAGACGTCGTTGGACATGAACATCTCGGTCGTGTCCGTGACCGCCACGGGCTTGTCAAACATCTCGCGCAGCCTTTCCCTCGCGGCGCTCATCGCCTCCTTGAACGCCAGGATGTCGAGATACAGAAGCCAGGAATGGTATGGCTCCACGTTGACGACCTCGACGTTCGGACTGGCACAAAGCCGCTTGAAGTCGTCGAGCACGTCTGGTCCCCACCGTTGAGCCTGCACGAGGAATGAGTTGCTGAACCCGATCGACATGCGCCAGCCCCGGCGCACAAGCTCCCGGAACATGGCGGAGGCTGGTCGGTACGAATTGGAAGCCACCTTCTCGAAGTAGCGGCGGTCCATGGCCTCGTCAAACAGGTAGTCGGACAGCATCTCGGGAGCAGTTCCGTGCGGGATGACCTGCGCCGGCAGCTTGAGCCGGCGGGGCTGGTGCACGACCGTGTAGACGACCAGGTTCTCAGCCAACGACGGGCTCGATCCGCCGGCGATATCGACGCGCGGTCTTCGGGGCGGGGGGCTGCGCGGTCGGCGATGTCACGGCCTGCTGCGCCGCCGCGAACTCGATCCTCAGGAGCAGCTGCTCGATGACTTTCTCCCAGATGTAGGCGCGTGCGGTGGTGCGGCCGCGACGACGGATGGAGGCAGCAAGATGCGGACGTTCCTTGACCAGGTTCAGCTCGGTCACGAGCTCGATGGCGTCGTCCGTCTCCAGCACGATCGCGTTGCGGTAGGCATCCGCATAGTCCTCGCCGGTCGACCCGGTGACGGCGAGCCCACCCGCCGCCATCACCTCGAGCCCGACCAGTCCAAAGGGCTCGTGACTGGAGTTCGCAAGCACGGCATCACTTGCCGAATAGATGACTCCCAGCAGCTCGTCGTTGACGTAGCTCGTCAGGTTGACGACGTCCGCCCGCGGATGCTCCCTGAGGATGGCCGACAGCCCGGCCGCGTCGGCAGGCGCGTTCACGTCGACGACGTTCAGATCCTGGTGCTGCGCGTGAGTGATGACCTCGCTTCCATGGGCCTCGCGGCCGCCACGCATCAGGAGCCTCACTCGGCGTCCGTGGCGCTTAAGGTAGCCGGCCGCCGAAACCGCCATAAGCCAGCGCTTGTCTGGGTCGAAGCGCCCGATCTTGAAGCAGAAATGGTCGGCGGCGGCCGCCGACTTCACGTCGGCGACGACATCGGCGTCGGCATCGTGGATGGAGTCGCGCGGGATGCCGTTGGGGATCACGATCGGGTTTTGCGCCCGTTCCCACAGCTTGAACTTCATGTAGCGGCTGACCGTGGTCAGCGTGGTCGCCATGGCGAGGCCAGTCCAGTCGATGCGGTGGAACCCGAAGGTGTTGTTGGCGTTCCAGAGCATCACCACGTGATCCCGGAGGCCTCGGTAATAGAGGGCGTCGGCGATCAGGCTCATCGACCACGCCGTGTGCCACTCCTCACCCATGACGACCACGTTGCTGCCAGAGGCGATGGAGGGAGCGATGACATTGTCGATGAGGCTCGGCGGCAGGCTGGCGTTCCAGTCGCGGACCTTGTCTTCCTCGCCGTCGTAAACACCTGCAGGGTGCATGGCCGAAATCCACTGGCACCAACGGCGCAGGACCAGACGGCCTCCTTCATGGCTCTCCTCTCCGGGCAGCTCTGGATCGCCGCAGAAATAGAGGTATGTCTGGTAACCGAGGCGGGCGAGCGTTCGCGACAGCCCCTTGGCACGAACTCCAAGCCCGCCCGCCTGGCTGTAGACGTCAGGCCCCTCGAAGCTGAGGATCACGAAGACCGTCCGCGCCGGATCGAAGATCACTGGCTCAGAGAGTCGAGCGCGGCCGAGTGCAACTGCCGGTTCGGTGCACACAGCAGCGAGGTCTTGCTTTCGAGGTCGCATTGCAGCGAGGCCAGGGAGCGGCCCTTGAGATCACTCGCGACGCCGCCGGCTTCAGCCAGGACGAGCAGGCTCGCCGCCATGTCGAAGGCGCGCATGGGGATCGGAGCGCAGAACGCGTCGAAGCCGCCCGCGGCGGTGTGCGCGATCGCCAGCGCCATCGATCCCAGGATTCGAATCTTGCTCGAGCGCTCGACGAGGCCCCTGGCCAGCGTGAGCGCACGTGGCGTGCTCTCGAGAGCGACGAGCTCAATGCGTGCATTGGCCGGTCTCGACAGCACGTGCAGCGGACTGCCGGAACGCCAGGCGCCCTGCTTGCGGATCGCCGTCCAGGTCTCTCCGTTGATGAGATTCATGACGCAGCCGGCCACGGTGTCGCCGATGGTCGGTCCGTCGACGAGCGCGAACATGACGCTAAAAAATGGCACGCCCTGCTTGGCGTTCAGGCTGCCGTCGACCGGGTCCACCAGCACAAGCGGGTATTGCGCACCGTGAGTACGGAAACCTGCCTCTTCCGAAAGGATCGTGAAATGCTCACCGCTTGCAGCCAGCTCTCCCAGCTCGTCGAAGATGACTGCTTCGGCAGCGCGGTCGAGCTCCATCGTGCGGTCTCCACCCGCGCCCGTTGCGAGCTGCACCCGACCCGCCTCCGTCCCGGCGAGCGGCAGGACGGCTTCGCGCACACGCGCCGCGGCGCGCAAGAACGTGGCGAGCCACTCCGCGGACTTCAGCGGGGAGGATTCAGACGGTCAGGCAAGCTCGGAGCCGCTCGTGAACTTGGGGTCGATCTTTCGGCGGCGCCGGCGCCGGCGCTCGACGACGATCGTTATGAGGTAGGGCTGCTGCATCGCCCATATGCGCTCGATGAGCTGCGGGATTGGAAGCTTGAACGGCTCGTCCACTCCCAGCAGCACCAGGCTCTCGGCAAGGCTGTCGGTCAGCTCAGTGCGGTCATGAAGGTTGAGCTGTTCGAGCGCGTCGAGGATGTCGTCGAGACGGCGAAGTGTCGAGCGCCGCTCCTTGTCATCCGCGCGTTGGAGCATGGCTGACAGCTTATCTATTTGCGCGATCGGTGAGGGCTCGGCTCACCTCCGCCGGCCGCTCGAACTCGAGCCAGTGTCCGGCGCCCTCGAGCACCTCCAGCCGGTAATCGTTCTGGACGTAAGCCGCCGTGGCCTCCACGGCGCTGCGGCCGAGCGCGGGATCCTGGTCGCCCCAAAGCAGATGCGTGGGCGCGTTGATCGGACCAAGGCCCGCCAACCGCTCCCATGCACCGCCGCTTGGGCTGAGGTTGGCTCGGTAGTAGTTGAGCGCGGCCGTGAGACGGCCGGGGCGGCTCAGCGAGCGCGTGAACTGCTCGACCACCGCGCGGGGCATCGAGCCCGGGTTGGGGCCGCCTGACAGCATCGCTTTGAGCCGCCGGTAATCCTCGGCAGCCAGCACCTCCTCAGCTTTGCCCTCGAGCAAGAAGAGCTGGATGTAACGGGATCGCTGCTGCTGGTCGGGGTCGTCGCGGCTGGCAGCGGCCAGCGCGGCGGGATGACCGACCGAGAGGACGGTCAGGGTCGTCGTCATCGTCGGGTAGCGCTCCGCGAAGTACCAGGCCACGGCCGCGCCCCAGTCATGGCCGGCGACGTGTGCGCTCTCGCGTCCAAACGCTTTGATGAGCCCGCGGACGTCCTCGACGAGACAGTCCATGGCGTAGCTCTCGACGGCGTGGGGCGCGTCGGTCATTCCGTAGCCTCGAAGATCCGGCGCAACCGCAAGACCTCCGGACGTCGCCACGTCGCGGACTTGCTGCGACCAGGACTCCGCACCTTCGGGGAAGCCGTGCAGAAGGATGAAGAGCGGTCCCGTGGGCGGTCCATCCACCAACGTCCGGAAACGGAGGCCGTTGGCCTGGACCATGTGCTGGCTCGCTGTCATTGGAGGTGAGGCAGCACCTCCGACCTCAGCTCCCAAGGCTGTGGACAAAGTCTGCGGCGACGTCGAATGCCTGGTCTAGGACCTTCAACAGCCCGTGGCCCTGGCCCGTGAAGACCTCGAGGCGCGCGTGCGGAACGAGCTTCACCGCGTCGCGCAGCAGGTCGAGGCGGGCGAAAGGATCGCGATCGCCGCTCATGAAGAGCACGGGACAGCGGATCTGGCGGAGGTGAGCGGTACGGAGCTGGTCGGTGTGGCCCGGTCGATGCAGCGGATACGAGAAAAGGACCAGCCCGCCGAAGTCCGCCTCGATGGCGGCAATGCTCGCAACGCGCCCGCCGAACGATTGCCCGCCTCCAACAACTTCGTGACCGCGGCCAGCAGCCTTGATGAAGACTGGGACCGCGCGCTCGGCCTCTCCCTTGGGCAAATCGACCGCAACCGCATCGATGCCGCGTCGCTTGAAGCCGACGACGTAGGGCTTCATCGACGCAGCGGTGCCCGACGCGCCGTGACCGAGGACGACTCGCATCAAATGGTGGACGCGAGGTCCATCAATTGAGCTGTGCCTTCTGTCGTTGGTCCAACCATGCTTTCGAAATCTTTACCTCGACGCGCGCGATGCAGACCGCACACCACACTTTCTCGCAGCGCTCACACGCGATGTGTTGGTGGTCCTTCGAGAGGTCGAGAGACATCGTGAAGGTCCCGCACTCGAAGCATTTCACTGGACACCTCACGAAAAAAAATCTTAGCGATCTATTGACGTGAGGGATGCAATCGATGTATCAACACAACTTGTATGGCGATGCTACTCGTGGTTGCCACCACAGAGGCGACGGACCCGACGCGAGTCAGCGAACCATTTCGCACAACCGCCAACGTCTCGGAGACCTCAGCGAAGAGGCCCCGCGGCGAAACCCGTTGGGTTGCAGAGGAGGTACGTGCAGGAGAAATCGTTCATGACGTCTCACAAGGGAATCCAGCCCGCCAAACCATGGAACCTCGGGTCCGTATCACTAGCGAAGGAGGTAATGAATGATGGCTAAGAAGAAGGCAGCCAAGAAGCCGGCAGCCAAGAAGAAGGCCGCCAAGAAGAAGAAGTAACGACTTCTTCTAACGTTCTGTAATCCGACCGTAACGCGCCGGGGTTCTGTGGAGCCCCGGCTCTTTATTCATGGAAGGGAACCAAGGTTCCCTCCCATACCCACCTTCCCTCCCGGTCACGATTGGCAGTCCTGGAAGACAAAGTTGCAGCCGGGGCAAGCCCGGCTGCCATTGCGACGCTGGTGAGGGTTAGCCCAGGTGGAAGACGGCGAACTGAAGGAAGTCCATCCGGACCGGATTGGTCTTGTCCAGGCTCTCGACGTGCAGCCAGTACTTGCCGGAACCGTGCACCCGCAGTGCGGTCTGGGTCGCGACGAGGTGGCCGTTGAGCCAGGTCCGGATCTCCTGCTGGTGCATGACCATGACCAGACGGTTTGTGTCCGATCGGATGTCGACGTGCTGGCTGACCAGGCTCTTGTCGTCATCCCAGACATTCAAGGTGTTGTCCCGGGTGTCGATGTCGACGTAGATGCAGTCGGTGCTGTCGCATTCGTAGGCGAGGCCGAAGATGATGTCCTGCAAGGGCCGGGTGGGCACGAGGTCGGCGATCATGACCACATCGCCGGCGGGTATGGATTCGGCGGCGCCCACGCTGGTCTGTACCCGGTAGCTGGGTGCGGTCAGGTGACACTGCTGACCGTCCATGCTCAGGCCTCCCGTGGAGTTGGCATTCTTGCTGTAGTCGTAGCTTGTCGTCTTCAGCCCCGGGGGAGGCGCGGTCACGCCGTGGCAGTCGAGCTGCACGATCCGCGCCCCAAGACTGAATCCGCACAGCCCACCTGCTGCGCTCGCTGTGATCGGCGCCTCCGGCTGCACGACAGTGCACGCCGTGGGCGTCGGGCTTGTTTTGGGAACTGGACCGCCGCTTTCGTTCTGGTGAGTCCATCCCCACGCTGCGGTGGAGCCTGACAGCGCAAGCATCGCGACCAGCGCGAGCACAGTGCCGCCGAGGCGCAGCTCGCCGCCCGGTTTCGGCGCCGATCCGGCTTGACGGTTGGACGCGGAGTACAGGCCCCATCCCGCCGCCGCTGCGAGTGGAATCCCGCACAGCGTGACGGCGAGCGAGCCCACCGCTGCCCAGCCCATCGCCGGCGCCCATCGGTCGCGTCCCGTCAGGCCGAGGAGGGCGCCGAGCGACAGCGATGATGCAAGCGCGAGCAACACCGCGAGAAGGAGCCTCGTCCAACGATCGGTTGTCGAGATGTCTGGGCTGGCCAGGTTGATGGCGGACACCAGCAAGCCGAGAGCGGCAATGCCCGCGCTGACCGCCAGCACGATGAGAACCCACGTCGGGACTGCGGGTCGCGGCGGAGCGGCCGCCCATGCCGGCTGCGGCGCGTAGATGTTGGGTGGCGTCGAGTACGGCATCTGCGGCGGATATGTCTGAGCGGGCGGTGTCTGCCCGGGCGCCGATGGTTGCCCCGCGTAAACGGGCGGCGAAAACGGCGGCCCGGCAGGCGCATAGGGTGGCTGCTGCGACGGCGGCGGTGGCGATTGCGCAGGCGGCGGGGGTGTCGCGATGGATGTCGGGAGTGGAGTCGAAGTTGGCGGCCAGGACACCGACGGCGGTGCAGGAGTCTGCGCGGCCTCGATGTGCGACGGAGGCGGAGGGGTCTGCGCCGCGGGTATCTGCGAGGGCGGTGGCGGCGAGAGAGGAAATACCGGAGCCGGTGTGAACGGCGGATGCGATGTGGCGGCTGAGACCGCCAGGCCCAGAGCCTCGACGAAATCCGTGGCGGTCGCCGGTCGGTCCGCGGGATCTTTGGCCAGCCCGGCGAGCATCGGCTCCTCAACGACGGCGGGCAGGCTCGGGTTCATCTTTCGCGGAGATGGCGGCGGTTTCAGCTGGTGCGCGGACATCACGCCGAGAGGAGTCGGCGCGGTGAAAGGGACGCGGCCGGTGATCATCTCGTAGGCGATCACCGCAAGGGCGTAGATGTCTGCAGGCGGCCCTGCCTCCTCGCCCGCGCACTGCTCAGGCGCCATGTAAGTCGGTGTGCCAACGGTGGCACCCGTCTGCGTGAGTCGCTCGCTGTCGCGCGTCTCCGCAAGCCGCGCCAGGCCGAAATCGGAAAGGATCGGCACCCCGCGGCGGTCGAGGAGGATGTTGGACGGCTTGACGTCGCGGTGCACGACGCCTTCGCCGTGCGCGTAGTCCAGCGCGTCTGCGATGGGCCGCAGCATGCGCACGCAGTAATCGAGCTGGATTGGGGCGCCCAGCCTCGCGGCGAGGGTGCCGCCCTCGATGTACTCGCTGACGATGTAGGTCACGCCTTCGTGCTCGCCGTGGTCGAAGACCGACAGGATGTTGGGGTGCTGGAGGCGCGCGACCGCAACCGCCTCGCGGTGGAACCTGGTCTTGAAGCCGGGTTCTGCGAGCAGGAATTCGGGCAGGATCTTGAGTGCAACCTCCCGCTCCAGGGCGGGCTGGTAGGCGCGATAGACAGTCGCCATCCCGCCCTGCCCAAGCTCGCCCAGGATCTGATATGGGCCGACTTTGGCTCCCGGCTCGAACTTCATGCGCAGGAAGGCGCGGTCACCGCGTTCACGCCGCGATGATCCGCTACGCCGAGGCGGCCTGCAATAGAAAATGATCGATCTTGACTTGCGAACATCTGTTCGTTATGGTTGGGATCACCTCCTCGTCTGCACCTGCGTCTCTTCCGGAGGCCCTGGAAAACGATGCAGGCAGCACAGCTAGACACGAGTGTCCCGCCCCGAGGTCCGATGCAGATTCGCGGCATCGGCGGCCGGAGCCAAGGAAAGGGTGGGCCAATTCCCCGCGACGAAGTCGCGGGGGCCCCTAAGGTCGCTAGGAGCGCATCGCTAGATGCGTGACGAAGCGGCGCTTGGCCCCTTGACGCCGGCTTCAGCGCCGCCCGGGGTCCCCGCGAAATCGCAGATTTCGTGGGGTGGGCTGGCGCCCGGCCGCCCAGGCAGCGAAGATGCAAGGAACTCTGGGGCCGGGGCACTCGACACAGCGGTTCGCACGATTCGGGTCCGCTTTGGCAGCCAGGCGCTGACGAGGGCGGCGGAACTCCCGCCCCCGCAACCCTGGCCGGGCGGCACCTCGATCGACCGGTTGACTGGTATCGGTGGCCTGCCTCGAGGCCGGCTCACTCTTCTGACTGGAAGCGGCACCTGCGGGAAGCTCACTGTGGCGCTTGCGCAGCTCGCCGCTGCGACCCGCGAATTCGCGCACGCGGTGGTGATCGATGCCACGGGAGGTTTTGATCCCTGGGCGCTGCTTCCTTTCGATCCGGAGCTGAGCTCGTTGACCGTCGTGCGGCTCGACTCCGACCAAGCCGGGGAGGCAGCTTCAGCGCTGGCCAAGGCGGGAGCGGGCTTCATCCTTTTAATAGGGGAGGTTCCGGAGACCTGGCTGGGACCTCTTGAGGCGGGGGCCAACCGATCGGGGACGGTGCTGGTGGGGGTGGTCGAAGCCCCTGGCCGTGCGTTCGCCCATGCCTCGAGCCTGAGCGTTGGTTTTTCCCGCGTGGACTGGGTGTGGGAGCGGGGCCAGCTGGTCGGCTTGCGCACGATCGCTCGCTGCCTCAAGAACCGGGTGGCGCCGCCACTCGGCGAAGCAGAGCTGGAGATCCGATACCGGCTTGGCGCGCAGCTCTCCACAGGCCCGGCAGTTATTGAAGTGCCACTCGGAATCTCTGAGCTCGAATGCGCGTCTGCTGTGGTCTGACCAACCATCTGGAGCTTGCTCGGCGGCCGGATCTCTACGGCGGTCCGGTGGTCGTCGGCGAGTGGGAAGACCAGGTCATCGCCGCCTCAGAAGAGGCAAGACCGTTCGGTGTCGAGCCAGGGATGCCGCTGCGCCAGGCTGAGCATCTCTGCCCGAACGCGACCTTCCTGCCTCCTGACCCTGTGGCCACCGGCCGGCTGCGTGAGCTGATCTCAAGCGCGCTGTACGACCTCGCCCCTGTGGTCGAGGTCCGCTCCGAAGGGGTCGCCTGGTTGGACTTGAGCGGGGTCGTGAGGCAAGGGGAGTCGATACGCGAAGCACGCCGCCGGCTTCGCTCCGCGATCGGTCGCGAACCAAGGCTGGGCCTCGCGCCAGGACCGTTCTCGGCGCGAGTCGCCGCGGCGCATGCGCGGCCGGGACGGCTGGTGCAGGTCGATGATGCGCGCGCGTTCCTCGCCCCTCTCCCCTCGCGCGAGCTTTCCCTTGACGTGGAGCAACAAGAACGTCTGGACCTGCTCGGTCTGCGCACGTTGGGCGCGGTGGCTGCGCTCGGCCCGCGCGAGCTCGAAAGCCAGCTCGGCATCGTGGGCCGGCATGCGGTCCTGCTCTCCCGAGGTCTCGAACCGGATCAGCTCACGCCGTGGCGGCCGCCTCAGTTCACAAGCGCCCACCGCCAGTTCGAGCCACCGGTCGAGGATCGCGAGGCGCTTCTCTTCGTCGCCCGTGCGCTCTGCGACGACCTGGCGGCGGAGCTGGGCCTGCGCGGCGCAGGCGCGAAGCAGGTGCGAGTGCGGCTTGTCTTTGAGGTCGACGAACCCGACCAGCGCGAGTCGGTGGTGCGCCAACCGTTGAGCGGCGGAGCTGAGCTGTTCGGCCTCATCGGGGGATGGATCAAGGAGTGGCAGCCGCGGGCGCCAATCACCGAGCTGTGGATCGAGCTGCCGGTGCTGGAAGCCGCTGGGCGGCGACAACTCGTCCTCTGGGGCCCCCACGCCGCAGGCGTGGGAGGGTGTGGCAACAGCGATGAAGTCGGGGCTGCACTCGAGAGGCTGCAGGAGCGGCACGGCGACGACGTTGTCGGCAAGCCACGCCCTTCCTTTCCCTCCTCCCCGCTTCCTACTCAACGATTCGACTGGGTGTCGTGATGCTCAAACCGAGCCGAGGTACTTCACGAAGCGCTCGGGACTTTCGAGGAAATCGCGCCACGAGCGGACCAGCTCGAGGTCTTCATAGGCGACCCTGCGCATCCCCCATTCGCCAACCTCGATCAGCGTCGCACCGGGAGTCGCGGCGATGAGCGGTGAGTGCGTTGCCAAGATCGCCTGGGAACGTTCGGCCGGAATTCGCGCCAGCAGGGAGATCAGTCCGAGGCACGACGTGAATGAGAGAGCCGCCTCGGGCTCGTCGAACAGATACAAGCCGCGCTCCTCGACTCTTGTCTTCAACACCTGGATGAAGGCCTGGCCGTGGCTGCGCGCGTGGAGGTCAACCCCGCCGAAGCGATCGGCCCATCGGCCCTCAGGACCGACAGAGGTGAAGAGCTCGTGCATTTTCTCGGCGCGGAGGAAGAAGCCGCCTTTGCCACCCCCTGGCGTGCCCAACAAGCGCAGCGCTCGATACAGGTCAGAGTCTTCTTGTGACGGCTGCGCTGACACCTTAAGCGAGACGTTGCGGCGATCCGCTCGCACGTGTCTCGCCCAGGCGGAAGCGATCGCCTCGACGATTGTCGACTTGCCGCTTCCGTTCTCACCGATGAAAATCGTCAGCCCAGGCGAGGGCTCAAAGCTGTGCTCGACCAGGTCGCGCACCGCCGGGATGGTGAACGGCCACTCGCCCATGCGGATTTTGCTCTGGTCCACATCGACTCGGCGCAGCGGCGCGCCCATCAGCGTGGTCTTCATGGCCCAAATCTTCTCAAGAGAGTCCAGTCGATGAGTCGACTGCTCTCTCCTCCCACCGCAGTCATCGTGACACTAAGCGCGGACGGCACACCTGCCTTCATCTCGGGCGCGTGGTCGGGCGCGGTCGATCCGATCGCGCGCTGGAAGGTGGAGGCGGAATGGTGGAGCCGTCCGGTCATCCGTGAGTACTGGAAGGCGCTGCTCAACAGCAGCGTGCTGTGCGAGCTGTACCACGACCTCTCTCGCGATCAGTGGTTCGTGGAGCGGATCTATGACTGAAAAGTCAGAAGCAGCCGTTCGCTGGATATCCGGGCTGATCGGACACCTTCTGAAAGGCCGCGCCGGTATACAGATAAATGCCGTTGTCACTGCCAAACCAGATGCCATGGCTGTCAGAGATGGGTGGGAACATCGAGCTGACAGGCCCCTTGAAGATCGACCGCTGGGACTGCGGGCTCATCAGGAGAATGAGCTCCGCCCCATAGTCCCCGTCAATCACTCCGTTCGTGCCGTTGAAAACCAGCACGACTGGATGGCCCTGAATATCCGAACCGATCACGCGCGGTGCTGTGCTCGGCCGGTAGAACCACGCAATGCGTTTGCCGTCCGCCAGGGTGAAGCGATCGATCTGATTGGGCATGATGCCCAGGCCACCGAGCGGGTTCGGGTCGGCCGGATTCACCGAACCGACCCAGAAAGTCCGGTTGCCGCCACTGGCCTGGATGTCGGTCAGGTTGGCCACTCGGTGGATGGCGCCTGTGGTGGGATCCATCAGCCAAAGGCCGATGCTCAGCTCGTAGTTCGTGTAGAGATAGATGCCTTCGCTGGCGTAATCGAGAACCGAATACGGGATGAACCAATCCGTAGACGGCGTCGCGAAGACATGGTCTGCCCCTGTCGCGACATCGACCACATGCATTGTTGCGACCTTCGTCTTGTCCGGAGCGGGCTGACCGAAGGCGTAGTGCTTCCCGTCTGGCGATACTGCCTGGCGCGGGACGGGCAGCCAGCGCGAGAAGGCGCGATCGTAGTAGGCGCCTCCATGCCCCTGGAGCCCTTGGCCCTTGGGATCGAAGCTGACCGAGCGTGTGGGGAAGCTGATGAACGCGCCCCGACCATCCGCGGTCAAGATCGGCAGGCGACACGAGAAACCGACCGACGTCAAAGGAAGGTCGAGGACGGACGGGCTTGCAGACGGCGACGGGCTTTGCATTGTGATGGGCGAAGGGCTGGGCACTTGCCTTGCAGCCGGCTGCGTGGCAAGGCTGCAGCCAGTCATCAGCACCGCCAGCAGCGCCGAGACCTTCATCACGCCAGTGAAACGGTCTCCCAGTCGAAAAAGTGACGCCCTACGTCGAGCTTCATTGCCACTCTAACCACTCGTTCCTGGATGGCGGCTCGCACCCTTACGAGCTGGCGGTGCGGGCGGCCGAGCTCGAGATGCCCGCGCTCGCGATCACCGACAGCGGCGGCGTCTACGGTGCGGTCAAGTTCTTGCAGGCGTGCCGCAAGGTTGGAGTCAAGCCGCTGATCGGCGCTGCGCTGGAGGTCGACGGCAGCGAGCTGCTATTGATCGCGCGCAATCTGCGCGGCTATTCCAACCTGTGCCGCCTCCTCACCATCGCGCATCAGGACCAGCCCAAGGGCGAAGCGCGCGCGCGGCTGGCGACCGTCGCAGAGCATCGCGGTGATCTCTTCTACCTCACCGCCACCGACGACGAGAAGCGGCTGCGCGACTTCCAGGAGGCGCTTGGAAAAGAAAGCGTCTTCAGCGAGCTCCATCACCACATCCGAGCCGAGGATGACTGGATCCTCGAAGGCCGCTCCGTGATGGCGAAACACTGCAGGGCGCCCACCGTCGCCACCAACCAGGTCCACTACCACGCTCGCGAGCGGCGCCGCCTCTATGACGTGCTGGTGGCGATCCGCCACCGAGCGACGTTGGAGGAAGCCAGGCCACACCTGTTCCCCAACTCCGAGCACTGCCTCAAGGGCAGCGAAGAGATGGGCGTGCTCTTCAAGGATTACCCGGAAGCGCTGGCCACGACGTGGGAAATCGCGCAGGCCTGTGACCTCGATCTCGACTTTCGCAAGGTCCGCTTCCCCGGCTATCCGGTGCCGGCGGGCGAAACACCCTTCTCATTCCTCTACAAGCTCTGCTTCGAGGGGGTTCGTCATCGTTACCGGCCGATCACTGTCGCCGTGACCCAGAGGCTCCAGCGCGAGCTGGAGGTGATCGAGAAGACCGGCCTCGCGGAGTTCTTCCTCATCAACTGGGACCTCATGCGTTTCGCGCGCGAGCACGGCGTGCCCGGCCAGGGTCGGGGTTCGGCCGCCGACTCGATCGTCGCCTACGTGCTCGGCATCACCAGGGTCGATCCCATCGAGCACAACCTCCTGTTCGAGCGCTTCCTGCACGAAGAGATGACAAGCACGCCCGACATCGACATCGACTTCTCAACCGAGCACCGCGAGCAGGTGATCCAGTACATCTACGAGAAGTACGGGTGGGAGCGGACGGGGATGGTCTGCAACGTCGTCACCTTCCAACCCCGGATGGCAATCCGGCAGGTGGGCAAGGCGCTTGGATTCTCAGCCGAGCTGCTGGACCGGCTGGCGAAGGGTGTCGACCGCTGGTTCACAGAAGACGTCGAGGATTCGATGACGGGCGCGGTGCCTCCGCCCGACATGAGGCCGCAGAGCTGGAAGCATTTCCTGGAGCTCTGCCGTGAGGTCATCAATTTCCCTCGCCACCTGTCAATCCACAACGGCGGCATGCTCGTCACCGGAGAGCCGCTGGTTGACATCGCGCCTGTGGAGCCGGCCGCGATGGAAGGCCGGCGGGTCGTCCAGTTCAACAAGGACGACGTCGAGGACCTCGGCCTGATCAAGATGGACATGCTCGGCCTGCGCACTCTCTCTGTGGTGGCCGAGTCTTTGGAGCTGATCAAGGACACGACCGGCGTGCGGCCCGACCTCGACCAGCTGCCGCTTAACGACCCGGCGGTGTTCGAGATGTGCAGCGAGGCCGACACCATCGGCGTCTTTCAGATCGAATCCCGCGCTCAGATGCAGACTCTGCCGCGGACCAGGCCTCGGAGCTTCAACGACCTGGTGGTCGAGGTCGCCATCATCCGGCCGGGCCCGATCCAGGGCAATGCGGTCCATCCCTACATCCGGCGCAAGCAGGGCCGCGAGCAGGTCACGTATCCACATCCCCTGCTGGAGCCGATCCTCAACGACACGCTAGGCGTGATCCTCTACCAGGAGCAGATCATCGAAATCGCGATGCGGGTCGCGGGCATGGCGCCCGGCGAGGCGGATGGTTTTCGGCGAGCCATGACCCGCCACCTCAACCACGTGGAGATGTCGTCGCTCGAGGGTGACTTCATCGGTGGCTGCCTGGCCAACGGCGTGCCGCGCGAGGTGGCTGACCAGCTGTTCGCCGCGGTGCAGGGCTTTGCTGTTTACGGTTTTTGCCGCTCACACGCAGCGGCCTTCGCGCGCACCGCCTATGAGACTGCATGGCTGAAGCTCAATCATGCGGTCGAGTTTGGTTGTGGCCTTCTCAACAACCAACCCATGGGCTTCTACCACCCGAGCGTGCTCGTCGAGGACCTGAAGCGGCATGGGGTGACTGTGCTGCCGGTGGACGTCAACCGCTCGGGCGCTCGGTGCCTGCCCGAAGAGCTTGAAGACCTGCGGGCATTTCGCGCTTCTGGCGCCAAAGACGCGGAATTCGGAGCCCAAAGCGCGCTTTTGGCGCCAAACGTGCGGAATCGGGCTGATTCTGGGGGGAACACGCATGCGATGCGCATCGGCTTCAACTACGTGCGCGACCTCGGCGAGGAAGGCCGCAAGACGATCGTCGACGAGCGCGCCGCGGGCGGCCCGTTCCTGTCCTTCGACGATTTCCTGAACCGCCTGCGCGGCGGCCCGATCGGCCCTCGGGCGGTCCGCAACCTGGTCATGGTCGGAGCATTCGACTCACTCGGCCACCAAAGACGCGAGCTGCTCTGGGGCTGGCAGGAGCGATGGCACGGACAAGGCTTGCGGCGTGGGATCCAATCGCAGTCCGAGCGCAGGCTGAATGCCACCGCCCCTTCGCTTCCCGCGCTGGACGACTTCGACATCAACCAGCTCGAGTACCGCATCTCGGATCTCTCGACAGGCCACCATCTGATCCATTTCTGTCGCGACCGCCTGCGCGAGCTGAACGCGCTCGAGAGCGACAAGCTCGCTTCGGTCCCCAGCGGACGCCAGGTCCGAGTGGCCGGCCTGGTGATCACGCGCCAGGCGCCCACGACGGCCAAGAAGATCCGGTTCTTCACCCTGGAGGACGAGTACGGCCAGGTGAACGTGACGATCAAGCCCGACGTCTACGACCGCTATCGCCAGATCGCCAACCGCCAGCCGATCCTTGTCATCGACGGGGTGATGCAGCGGCAGGATGGTGTGTGGTCGATTCTGGCCACTCATATCCAGGCTCTGGGCGGCGTACCCAGGCCGAATCCGCGCTCTCACGACTACCGCTGAGGCCACCGCCAGGCCGGGTCCAAAACCCGCACAGGCTTACTTTCCGTAGCCAGGCAGGGCACTTTTGCGCGAAGCTATCGACTGAGCGCGCCCCGAACCACGCGTCGCAGCAACCCACACAAGGAAGAACCAATGTCAATCGGCAGAGAAATCGAAGACATCGCTCGCGACCTCATCAAGCACCAGCACGACCACCCTCCGGTCCGCGACCTCAACCGGGAGGTCGAGCGCAAGCTGAGCTTCTCCGATCGCGTCGCCGGCGACTTCGCACGCCTTGTTGGGAGCTGGGTGTTCGTGCTCGCGCAGCTTGGATTGATGGTGATCTGGGTCGGGCTCAACGCGCTCAGCGTGATCCGCCATTGGGACGGTTATCCCTTCCAGTTCCTGAATTTCGTGCTCAGCCTTGAAGCGGCGCTGTGGGCGTCGCTGGTCCTGATGGCGCTCAACAGCCAGGCCAGCCGTGACCGGCTGCGAGCCCAGAACGATTACGAGCTGAACGTGAAGGCTGAAGAAGAGACCAAGGCACTCATGAACCACCTAATGCACCAGGACGAGATCCTTCTCCAGATCGTCAATCGCCTAGATCGCGGCGATCGTGAGATCAAGCGGTTGGCGCGCCGGCTCGAGCAGGCGCTCGAGGCGAGCTCTGAGCCACAGCGGCCGAGCGCCGAGGCCCTGCGCCCGGCTCACGAAGTGCACAGGCCGCCCGCAGAGGCTCCAAAGCCGGCTGCGCCGGAGCGGCCTCTCGGCCTCCCCACTCCCTGACCGATCACACCTTGAAGACCGTGTACTCCCCGTTCGTGTAGACGAGCGTGCCGTGCTCGCTCCAGTAGTCGATGCTCGCGCTGCGTGGCGGCGATTGTTCCTGAGGACCGACGAGCACGTAATCTATGCCGTACCGGTCGACCAGGTCAGCGGTGTGCTGGTCGCCGCGCAGTATCGCCACCTCGTCCTCCCCCTTCTGCGCGTAGTCGCCCAAGCCATAGGTCCACAACCAGCCCTGATAGCCGACGAGCACTCGGCGCCCCGCGAGTGTGGGGATGGGATTGTTGTGCTCGTCAGCCACCGCAAACATCGCATCCGCGGGCGTGTTCTGGCGCACCCAGTCCGCGACCTGGAGACCTTTGGAATCGGTGAACTTCACGGAGCTGACGCTGAAATCCGATGCACGCGCCAGGTCCAGCGCACCAGACAGACACAGCAAGACCAGCAGCACTGAGGCACCGGCGGCCGCGACTGGCCCGCGCTTGAACAAGCCGGCGAGGACGCCACCGACCATGACGCTGCCCAGGAGCGCCCAGAAGATGAAGAACTTAGTGTTGTCCCAATCCCAGGGCTGCAGCACGATGAGGTTGGGGACGAGAAACCAAAGCCACATCGGCGCGAACCATTTTCCAAAGCCGGTCGGAAACCAGCGCTGAAGAAAGTGGCCCGCGACGATAAGCGGGATCAGCACTGAGATGTTCTTGATCCAGAACCACAAGAAGTCGGTGGGGATGGAGAGCACGCCGTCACGTTCCCAATCCGTATAGGAAAGCCAGCCCAGCTCGACGCAGTAACCGTCCAGGGATGCGCCGCCAACGCAGTAGCTGTTGTTGACCGGCGGCCACATCCACAGCAGTACCGGTGCGCCGAGCGCCAGGGCAGGCGCGAAGAACGCGAACCAGGCGCGGCGCTGGTTGAACAGCGCCCAGATCGCAGAGAGGGCGACCACCGTCCCATACGCGTGGACGTGAAACGTGGGCATGAGCCCGGCGACCACGCCGGCGAAGAGGAAGACACGCCAGTCCTGGCGCTCCCGAACCGCGAGCCAGACCAGCAGCAGCACGATCAGGGCGAGGCTGAAGCCAAAAAGAGTCGACCGCTGTGGAACCAGGTACGCGAGCACAGGGTTCAGCCACTGGAAGTTGAGGCTGCGGTTCAGGGTGTACTCGCGCGGAAGATGCGCCAGGGCGCCAAGTCCAAAGTGCTGGATGTCGCCGATCAGGTAGTAGAAGCCGAGACCCCCGCTGAGCAAAAACACGAAGACGGCGATCGCCGCCGCGGCCCTTCCGCCGGCGAACCATGCTGCGGCGAGATAGAAAACCACCAGGAGCGCAAGTCCGAGAAGGCCGGACGTGAGGACCAGCGCCGACGTCAGCGAGCTGCCCAGCGGGATGAGGCTGGCGGCCAGGAAGTCGACCATGAACGGGTAGCCCAGATTGTTGCCGGGGTCGATCGGGTACTCCGGTGGAAGGTTGTGCCCGTATGCGAACGACCCGGCGAATGTGAGATGGGCGGCCCAATCACCCCAGATGTTCACGTAGCCCACGTACAGGCCGTCCGGCCGATAGACGTAAGCCTGGTGCAGGAAATGCACCGTCCACGCGCTGCAAGCGAGGAAGACCAGCGCCAGAGGCCATGGGTGGCCCGGAACGCGCGGTGATGCGGTCCAACGTGCCGCGGCGTCAGCGAGGTCGGCACGAAGCCGGCTCCGATTGGTGGTGGCCGCCGCCGCCGCCAGACCAAGAGGAAGAGCGAGGCCCACTACCACTGTGCCCAAGTTCACCTCGCGCACGAGCATCGCCGCCGCGAAGCCGGCCGCTGCGACCGCCATCGCCCCAAGCACCGTCCCGAAGGCGAGGCGCTCCTCGAAATTGAGCGCGACGCCGCTGAGGTACGTGATCCCGAAGCCGGCGACCATGCAGCCGATCAACAGGATCGCGGAGGTGCCGAGCAGCACGCCCAGTGCGATGAGCACCAGCCCCACGACTCCGACCGCCACCATGCCGACCGCCGATCGGAGGGCGGTCGCCCGCAGCGGCTGCACGGAGCCCTGGGCTCCCATCAGCTGCGGCCCATCGTCAGTACCAGCACCAGAGCTGCGGCTCCGCAGGCGGAAGCTCGGCATTGCAGCCAAAGACCAGCCAGATCTTGGGCCCCCAGGGCGGGGTGCCGGGCCCGAAGAAGAAGGCCGACTGGGACATGGGGAGCGCAGTCCAGACCGGATAGAAGTAGAAAAAGAACGCGACAGCAACGCCGAGGTGAGCAACCAGCAGCCCTCGGCCGGCGCCCGGCATGCGCTCGGCCACGTATGCGAGCACGAAGGCAAGCGCCAGGATCATGAAGATCAGGCCGCCAAACATGTGGTAGAGGAAGAGCACGCGGGTGATCTGCGCCCAGGGCAGGAACTGGGTGATGAAGCCAATCAGGATCACTGCGGCCGGGAAGCTCCGATGGCGGATGGCGAAGTACGGCAACGCGACGAGGCACGGAAGGCTCGTCCACCAGATCCATGGGTTGCCGAGGTTGTAGATGAACGACATCAGCGGCTGGCCTGTGAACTGATCCGTTCCCAGCTCGTACTCCGCGTAGTACACCACCGGCCTCGCCAGGAACGGCCACGACCACCAGGGCGATCCGTAAGGATGCGTAGCTGTCAGCGTCGCGTGGTACGAAAACGACTCCCGCTGGTAGGTGATGAGGTCGGCCAGGGTGTGGAACTGGCCGCGTGCGAAGAAGGGATACCACGACGCGACGTAGATGGCGACAGGGATGACGACTAGCGCCACGAGCGCCAGTGTCAGGTACTGTCGCCAGGGGACCCCACCGGCGATCGCCGGCCCCACTCCCCGCCCCCAGGACCAGATGGGACGGTCTGTTGGGCCTACGTGGAAAGCCACGTTTCGCCGGATCGCCCGCACCACCAGCAGAAAAACGATGCTCGCGTATGCGGCCAGGACGATCCATTTGGCGGAGATGCCGAGGCCGAGTGCGATGCCAAGCAAAAACAGCGAGATGATCGATGCGCGGGGACTGGCGCTCTGGACATGGACCAGGTACAGGAAGTACGAAAGCAGGATGAAAAAGATCGGGAAGATGTCGATCATCCCGATACGCGACTGGAGGAAGAACAGCCCGTCGAAGCACACCAGCGTGGCGGCCGCGATTGCGAACAGGCGCTTGGGCCAAAGGCGCCTCGCGAAGAGATACATCATCGGGATGCAGAGCGTCCCGAAGAGGCAGGCGGCGATGCGCCAGCCAAATGTGTTGTAGCCGAGGTCGATGTAATCGCCTTTCGCACCCTCGAAGTGAGACCTGTACCAGCCGTAGGCCCACTCGCCGGAGCCGATGATCAGCTTGCCAAGAGGAGGTTCGGGGTCAAAGTAGTTGTAGCAATCGACCGACGTGGGCCGGCAGACCTCCATCGCCTTGAAGTCGAAGTAGGCATCGAACGGAAAATAGAGCTCGTCGAACACCTGTCCGTTTGGCGGCGATAGTGGCTGGTTGCAGCGCGCCCCAGAAGCAGGCACAGTTGGGCAATAACCGCGATTGAAGGGATAGGCAAGGCCGCACAGTGTGCCGGGGTCTCCCTCGGCGTCGACGGGAGCGCCCTGGACACAGTTCGTGACCAGCGGCCCCTGGAACGGATGGAGGAAGAAGTCGGGCATGATCGGGCTGTAGAAGCGAAGGACGAAGCCCACCGCAGTCAGCGCGAGGATGGCGACCGCATCCCACCGGTCGAAGTAGACGGGCCTGGTTACCGCCTCGGACCCGACCTCCTCCGGTCGTGACTCGGCTACTGTCCGAGCCCCTAACGCCGCCGCTTTCGGCGCCGACCGCCCAGGTTCTGGCCCAGGCGTTCGGGCAGCCGCGATGTGATCTCCCACGCCGCTGCGTCGGGATCTGGCACAGGCAGCGCGATCGTGTCTTCGAAGAACAGGCGCGCCCCGAGGCGCTTCCTGACCGCAGCCAGCTCTTCCTCATCCCCGCGCAGCCGGACGAAGAGCGCGGGCTTCTCCATCAAGGGCTTCATGATCGGAGCCACCATCCGCTTCCGCTTCTCCTGGAATGCCAGCTTGAGGGGCTGCACCTTGACCTGCTTGATGGTGTCGTAACCGATCACCGCGTTGGCGAAGAGTGTCGACACCTTGAGTCCGCTCTCCATGGGCTCCATAAAGCTCCGCCACCGGTACAGCAGAAAACCGCCGCCGAGGACGAGGCCGCTGGGGACGTAGAACAGCCAGATCCAGTTGAGCGGTTGCTTGTAGATGATCAGCGCGGGTGGCACGATCAAGCCCACCAGGATCAGAAATCCGGCAAAGAATCGCTGCTGGCGCCACATCTGCTCGCCGTACAGGATCGGTTGCCGGACGCGCGCTCTCGGCGATCCGTTGGAGCTCAAATCGCTACTGATTATCGGGTAGCGGGCCGATGGGCCGGTCGGCGAGAGCGGCGACGCACAGACCGTCGCTGGCGAGGAAGCGACGAGGACCGGAGCGAATGTATCCGGCATACATGAGCGAGGACCACAGGAGCTGACAACGCCAGCGGCGGAAATGGGTGGCGCAGATCCGTCGACACGTGCTCAGCGGCCCGCTTCAGAGCTCGGTTCAGCCCAGTCTCGGCTTCGCTCCACCGCGCGGCGCCACCGCCGCTGCAGCGTGTCCGCCTCGTCACGCGAGATCGCCGGTTCGAACTGGCGATCGAGCTTCCACAGGTCCTCGAGATCGGCGTCGCTCCAGAAGCCCGCGCCAAGGCCGGCCAGAAAGGCCGCCCCGAGCGCCGTGGTCTCCCTGTGGACCGGACGCCGCACGGGGATACCGAGCAGGTCAGCCTGGAACTGGCAGAGGACGTCCATCACCGATGCGCCGCCGTCGACCCGCAGCTCGGTGAGCGGGTGCCCGGTGTCGTGCTGCATAGCCTCGACGACATCACGCGTCTGGTAGGCCATCGCCTCAACGGCCGCCCGGACCAGGTGGGCCCGAGTGCTGCCACGAGTGAGGCCGATGATGGTGCCGCGGGCGTACGGGTCCCAGTGCGGCGCGCCCAGGCCTACGAACGCCGGGACCATGAAGACGCCCCCAGTGTCGGGGACTGATGACGCGAGGGGGCCGGCTTCCTCGGCAGTCTCGATGATGCCGATCCCGTCCCGCAGCCACTGCAGCGCACCGCCCGTGATGAATATGGCTCCCTCGAGCGCGTACTCCAGGCGGCCAGACCGTCGCCACGCGACGGTGGTCAGCATTCCCGTCTTCGACGGCACCCGATTCGATCCCGTCTGCACGAGCACGAATGACCCGGTGCCGTAGGTGTTCTTGGCCATGCCCACGGCGGTGCATGCCTGACCAAAGAGGGCGGCTTGCTGGTCCCCCGCGATTCCCGCAACAGGTGCGTCGATGCCGCCGAAAGCGCCGGGGTCGCTGCGCGAGATCTCGCCGCTCGAGTCGCGAACCTCGGGTAGGTTCGTCAGCGAGACCCCGAACAGTTCCGCCATCTCGTCGCTCCACGTCCCGCGGCCGATGTCGAACAGCAGCGTCCGCGACGCGTTCGAGGGATCGGTCACATGCTCGCGCCCGGCCGAAAGACGAGCTACCAGCCAGCTGTCGACTGTGCCCACGGCGGCGCCGGCTGCCCGGTCGACGTTGCGCATGACCCAAGCGAGCTTGGTGGCTGTGAAGTAGGGATCGAGGACGAGGCCGGTGATCTCGCGCACACGATCTTCGTGCCCAGCCTCGCGCAGTCGCGCGCATTCTTCTGCTGTGCGCCGGTCCTGCCACACGATCGCGTGCGCCAGGGGCTTCAGCGTGCGCCGGTCCCATACCACCAGGGTCTCGCGCTGGTTGGTGATCCCGATCGCGCGCACGTCGGCCGGCCTCGCATTTGCGTCCGCGAGTGCCTGGTACGCGGTGGCCTGTACAGCGGCCCAGATCTCTTCCGCGTCGTGCTCTACCCAACCCGGCTGCGGGTAGTGCTGAGTGATCTCTCGATAGCCTCTGCCGAGGATCTCGCCGTCGGTGCCGACCGCGATCGCCGTCGCGCCAGTCGTCCCTTCGTCGAGGCTGAGGACAATCTCGCGGTCACCCACCAATGACGGCGCCCTTCATCGCGGTGGCGCAAGAACAGCTGCGTTCGGACGGGATCAAAGGCACCAGTCGAAGGATGAGATCACGCACGCGCGCGATGTTCGAAGCAAAGAAACCCTCCACCTCTTCGACCGAGACCGGTCGGACGTCAGGGCTGCCTTCGAGCCCCGCGTCGTAATCGGTGACCAGCGACACGTTTAGGTAGCACATCTCCAGCTCGCGCGCGAGCGTGGCCTCCGGGTACTGGGTCATGTTGACCACGTCCCAGCCCATCGACGAAAACCACCTGCTTTCGGCCTGAGTTGAGAATCGGGGACCCTGAATGACCACCACCGTGCCGCGCTCATGCAGACCGGCGCCCGAGTCGCGGGCAGCGCCGATGGCCAGCTCGCGCAGCTCCGGGCAGTAGGGGTGGGCCGTGCTGACGTGGACGACCTTTGGTCCGTGTTCGAAGAAAGTGTCGGCACGCCCGCTGGTCCGATCGACGAACTGGTCGCAGATCACAATGTCGCCAGGGTGGACGCGCGGCTGCAGGCTGCCGACGGCAGCCGGTGCGATCAGGCGCGTGACGCCGATCGAATGCATCGCCCAGAGGTTGGCGCGATAGTTGATGGCGCCAGGTGGCAGCGAGTGCTTGCGGCCATGGCGCGGCATGAACGCCACTGCGCGATCGTTGATTTTCCCGATGGCGATGTCGTCACTCGGCACGCCGTACGGCGTCTCGACCGCCAGGCACGTGACGTCCTCCAGTA
>Ga0137374_10001449_pt1 | contig 26996 bp, 21 predicted proteins | sample SagtaG_20_FD_104811 | JGI IMG/M metagenome (GOLD analysis project Ga0137374, IMG submission 104811) | Vadose zone soil microbial communities from Sagehorn Ranch, Mendocino, California, USA - Sage1_R_100_16 metaG | ecosystem: Environmental > Terrestrial > Soil > Vadose zone | place: USA... | reverse complement strand
GGCTGTCCCGGCCAGCATTACACCGCTTTCGACGGCCCGTTGCAGGACCCGTTCCTTCAGTCGCTCGACGCACTCGTAAGGGATCTTGATGCTGCCGATGAGCGGCTGGCCCTTGCTCATGCCGTGGCAGTCTGAGCCGCCGGTAACGAGCAACCGAAAGCGGTCGGCGATTTCGAGATAGCGCTGCGTCAACGTCGTCGAGTGCTTGGTGTGGAAGCACTCGAGGCCGTCCATGCCCGCGTCGACCAAATCGGGAATGAGGCTGTCGTTGTGGTTCAGCCCCGGGTGCGCCATGACGGCGAGACCGCCGGCCTGGTGGATGAGTTCGATGGCGTCCAGAGCGGACATTTTGAATTTCGGCACCCAGGCCGGCCTGCCTTTGCGCAGAAAACGCTCGAACGCCTCGTCGAGGCTCGAACACCATCCGCCCTGCACGAGTGTGCGCGCCACGTGAGGCCGGCCGGGCGAGCGGCAATTGGCCAGCGCAAACACCGCCTCGGCCTTCACCGGCACGTCCAGGCCGTTCAGCCGCGCGACCATTTCGTGGATGCGCTGCTGGCGCACCTGCTGGAACTTCGCCAGCTCCGACTGCAATCGGGCGTTCTTCGAATCGAGAAAATAGCCGAGCATGTGCAACTCGTGCCCGTCGTGCTCGGCCGTCAGCTCGGCGGCGGGGATGAATTCGATCCCGCGCTCGCGGCACGCAGCCGCCATGCGTTCGCAACCCTCCATCGTGTCGTGGTCCGTGAGCGCGACCGCCTTGAACCCGCAGCGGGCTGCGTGGCCGGCGAGTTCCTCCGGCGTGTAGGTTCCGTCGGAGAAGTTCGTGTGCAGATGGAGGTCGGCGTGCATGAGGAGAATTAAAAATTCAAAATGAAAAATGAAAAGGATCTCCGGAAGTCATGTCGGCACCGGCCCATTGCATTTTGAATTTTGAATTTTGAATTTTTCATTTTACTTCCCGCGCCGGCCGCATCAGTTCCTTCTTCACGCTGTCGAGGATGCCGTTGACGAAGCGCCCGCTGTCCTGGGTGCTGAACTTTTTGGCGATGTCCACCGCTTCGTTGATGCTCACCACCGGGGGGATATCGTCCCGATGCAGCATCTCATAGATCGCCAGGCGGAGAATGTTGCGGTCCACGGCGGCGATGCGCGGCAGCTCCCAGTTCTTGCAGTATTTGCGGATGAGCTCGTCGGACTCGTCCCGATGCGCGACGGCTCCACGGATGAGCGGTTCGGCAAAAGCTTGCGTGGCCAATTCGTCGGCGCTGAGCGGGGGCAGTTCGGGCCGCTCGCCCCACTTGGCCTTGCCTTTGTCCTCCGCAATGGCGGCAGCGCGCTGCGACTCCCAGAACTGCGCGAGCGCCTCGTCGAGGTCCTCGGGCGGGTTGAGGTCATGCTGAAACAGAAACTGGACGGCGCGTTCCCGCGCCTCACGGCGTTTGCCCATGCGACCAGCATCGCCGAGAAGCGGGCGAGGAGGGAAGGGAAATCTGGTTTGGGGCGCATCGGGAATCGACCGAGTTCAGGCAGGGCGGCGTGCCGCCCTGAGCCTCAAGCAGTTCTTTTCAACCACGAATGGACACGAATCCACACTAATCTCACGCTGGCTCACCAGTCGCTGCCCGCGACCTGGGTGCTTTACACGCGGCATCGCTTCGACTGGACGGTCGGGCAGACCGGCTGCTCTCTGGCGCTCGTGGGGCTGACGGCCGCGCTGGTGCAGGGCGGACTGACGCGGGTGCTGGTGCCACGGCTGGGCGAGCGGAAGGCGGCGACGCTCTTCAGCCATTTCATCCGCGACGGAGCGGCGGTGAAGGTGCCGGGGGCTGCCTTTTTCTCGAGCGCGCTGCTGGTCATCCTAGCCTTGATACTGGCCGTAAAATCGTTTCACCGCCACGATGGCGGTCAGGCATCGGCGACGGTGGATGTCCAAGCCCCGAAACCTTCTTCTTAAGAAGTGCAGATGAAACCACGGATGGACTCCTGCTCTTACTCTTAATCTTAATCCTACTCTTACTCACATGCTCGGTCCGTCCAAGGGTTAGAAAGGAACATTCAGATTAAGATTAAGACTAAGGACCCACACTGGCCGCCTAATATCAACGCCAGCATGGCGGCGCCCGTGTTTAGAGCGCCGCATCGTACGCCTTCAACAACTGCCCGACCGATTTCTCCCAGTTGAGCTGCGTGCGGATGCGTTCCTGGCCGAGCCGGCCCATGCGCTCGCGGCATTCGGGATCATCCAGCAGCCGGGCGATGGATTCGGCGAGCCGGGCGGCGGAATTCTGCTCCACATAGAGCGCGGCCTCCCCTGCCGAGGCTCGCCCTTCTTTCAGATCGAACATCACCTGCGGTTTGGCAAACGCCATGTACTCAAGCACTTTGTTCATCGTGCAGTGATCGTTGTACGCGTTGATCGGATCACACGACACGCCGACGTCCATCGTCCGCAGTGCGCTGAACAGAAACGCGTTTGTCACGCGTCCCGGCAAATCGATATACGCCTGCAAGCCGAGCCGGTCGCGCTGCGCCTTCACGCTCGCCCACTCCGGACCCGTGCCCATCAGGAGGAATTGCACGTCTTTGCGGCCCATCGTGTGGACCAGGTGCGCCGCGGCATCGATCAGGTAGTGGACGCCGTCGGCGTTGCCCATCACGCCGACGTATCCGGCGAGGAATCGGCGGCCTTGTTTGAGCGCGGGGTTCGGCGCGCCGTCCAACGACGCGATCTTTGGCGCGGTGCGCACGACGAAGACCCTTTCCGCCCTCTTGCGGCCGCGGTCCGTCGCGATGCGCTTCACAGATTCATTGGTCGCCAGCACCACGTCCGCGACCGCGTAAGTCAGGCGTTCGGCGACGCGCACGGCCCAGTGGAACACTCCCCGCCGGCCAAATTTGGCTTCAAACATTTCCGGCCCCACATCATGCACGTCGTAGATGATTTTTGTGCCAAAGAACCATTTGAACGGCCAGGCGACAAGAAAGAGCAAGTCCGGCGGATTGCAGATGTGAATCAGCTTGAAACGGTGCCGGCGGCGGATCTTCCACGCCAGGCGCGTCTGGCCCCAGAGCGCCGACGCATATTCGCGCAGGAACCCGGCAAATCCGCTCGCCTCCTCGCTAATCCAGTGTCGGTAAATATGGATGCCCTCAAGCACCTCTTCCGGCTGCGTGTAGCCGCGCATCCGTGGACAAATCACGGCGACCTGATAGCCCGCGTCCCGCAACGCGCACGCCTCCTGCCACACCCGCCGGTCCAGCGGCACCGGCAGGTTTTCGACGAGAATGAGGATGGGGGGCTTAATGGCCATGCACCTAAGCTATCGGGCACAGGCGGGCGCTAATGACGAATGACGAATGACGAATGACGAATGACGAATGACAAGTGAATGATGGATTATCAGTAAGAAACCTTTGGAAAGCCAGCGACTCACGCTGTCGATTGTCGGCCGGACAAGTTCGGTCCATAACCATTCGTCATTCGTCATTCGTCATTCGACATTCCACTTCCTGCCCCGGTCCTCCGGCACGATGCGGCGCAGGCAGTAGATGTCGGTCTTCGCCAGTTCCTCGCGGTGCTCGTGAAGCGCGCGCCACGGATCCCATTGGGCGCTGAGGAGTCGGCCGCTGATGCCGTCACTCTCCGCGCTGGCCAGATAGACCGCGAGCGCCGCGCCGAGATCAGGAGGGGTCGCGCCTTTCTCCTTCCACTGTTGGTTCTTCTCGAAAAACGCCGCACCAACCTTTTCAGGTCCGGCGGCCAGGACTTCATCGACAAGGCGAGTGGCCAGCGCGCCCGGGGCGATGGCGTTCACGTCCACGTGGTACGGCTTGAGTTCTTCAGCGAGCGTCTCCATCAGGCGCACGACGGCAGCCTTTGAGGCGGCGTAGGAGCTGATGTTGGGGAGCGGATTGGTCGCGCCACCGCCGCTGATCACGATGATCTTGCCGCGACCCGCCTGCTTGAAGTGGGGGATGAGCGCGCGACACGGGAGCAACACGCCGAACAGGTTGATGTCGATCGCCCGTCGCCACTCGGCCAATGCCACGCTCTCGGTCGGCCCCATCGGACCGTAGACGCCGGCGTTGAGCACGAGAGCGTGGAGGGTGCCGAGTTCGCGCAGGGCGAAGGCGACGAACTCATTCACTTGCACTTCGACCGAGACGTCGCAGGCCTTGGCGACCACCTTCAGCGCGGGGAACCTCGTCGCGAGTTCGCCGCGCGTTGCAGTGAGCTCCCTCTCGTTGCGCGCGCAGAGAGCGACGTTGGCGCCTTCCCGCAGAAAATGCTCCGCGATGACCTTGCCCAGGCCCTGGCTGCCGCCGGTGATGAGGGCGTTAATGTCGTTGAGTTTCATGAGCGCAATAGTTGAGACACGAACTTCACGAATTATCACGAATGGTTTTCCGAATTCATGCCGGTTCGTGTACTTCGTGTCCTCACGGGCGGCCGAGCGACAGATGTTCTACTCCTGGCAGGCCGCCCAGTTCGTCTTCGAGGAAGCGGTTGACGTCCACGATGACGGCGGGCTGCCGCATCGTGCGCGCAAGTTCACCCCACGGCGCCTCGCGAAACTCGGACCACTCGGTGCAAACGACGACTGCGTCCGCGCGCGTGACGGCCTCCGCGAGACTCGTCGCCAGTGTGAGCCCGGTGAGTTCGGCGGGCGACGATTTGACGGCCGGGTCGAAGGCCCGCACGCGCGCTGCGGCAGAATTGAGCTGCAGGCAAAGCTCCACGGCGGCGCTGCGGCGGAGCGTGTCGGTGTTTGGAGTGTAGACCAGGCCAAGCACGGCAATGGTCTTGCCGGAGAGATCGCCGAGGCGGGATTGAAGCTTGCGGAAGGCCCAGCCGTGATGCAGGTCGTTGCTGTGCTTGATGGCCGGGATGAGTTGCAAGGCCTCGTGATGCGTTTGGCCGAGTTGCGTGAGGGTCACGACATCGCGGGCCAGCGTGCCGCCGGCGAACGGGCCGCCCGCGGCCAGGTACGCCTTCGGCCCGATGCGCGGCTCGCTCTTGAGACCGGCGGTGACTTCCCTGGCGTCCGCGCCGACGTGTTCGCAGAGCCGGGCGATCTCGTTGATGAACGTGATGCTCAAGGCCAGGAACGAGTTGAGGGCGTGCTTCACCATCTCGGCGGACTCGGTCCGCATGAACATGACTTGTGGCGTGAACGGCTTGAAAAGCTGTTCGAGCAGCGGTTTCTTCGCGTCCGTGCGCACGCCGACGATGACGCGCTGGGCATTCTCGAAGGCATCGAGCGCCCGGCCCAGCCTCAGGTTTTCCGGCGAGCAGGCGAAGTGGAACCGCGTGAATTCCGCCTCCAGCGCGCGGCACGTGCCAACGGGAAGCTGCGAGGAGACCACCACGAGCGCATCCGCGGGCAGATGGGGCAGGCAGCGCCTCAAGCGATCGAGAACGAACGCCGCGTCCGATTCGTCCTGGTCGTCTACGGGCGTGTCGTAAGTGAGCCAAAGCACTTGCGCGTCCCTGCAGGCGTCGCGCGGGTCGGTTGTGAAGCGGAGCCGTTTCGCGGCCAGGCCGGCGCTCAACAATTCGTTCAATCCCGGCTCGGAAATCGGCGCCTTGCCCCGCTGGAGGCTGGCCACGGTCGCGGCGTCGAAATCCACTCCCGCCACTTGGAAATGCCGCGCGCAGCACGCGGCCGTGACGCAGCCGAGGTGCCACAATCCGGCGACCGCGATGCGGGGTGGAGCGCTGGTGGAAAGGCTCATGCGGACCGATCTCCAGTGTTGGACACACAGGGCCTCATTGGCGTTGGAAGACCCATCGATTCTCCTGCAGCCAGCGGAGGGTGCGGAGGATGGATTGTTCTATCGTCAGTTGCGGCTTCCAGCCTGTGGCGCGGATTTTTTTGGTGTCGAGGAAGATGAACGGGTTGTCGCCCACCCAGCCACGGTCGCCACCCGAGTATTCCAAGCGCGGCTTGAGACCCAGCGCGCCGCAGATGAAACGGATGGAATCGTTCACCTCAACGTACTCATCCGTGCCGAGATTGAAGACTTCGACGCGATGCCTGGCTTTTCTTGCCAGGCCGGCGTTCATCACGTGGAGCATCGCGGACAGGCAATCCTGAACATAAAGGTAGCTCTTTCGCTGGGTGCCGTCGCCCAGCACTTTCAGGTGGTCCGGGTGGTCGATGAGTTGCCGGAAAAAATCGAGCACGTGCCCGTGCGTGTAGCGCTCGCCGAGAATGGAGACGAACCGGAAAACATAGCCTTCGAAGCCGAACCCTTCGCAGTAGGAATGGATCAAGCCCTCGCCGGCAAGTTTGCTGGTGGCGTAGAGCGAAGTCTGGATTGGGAAGGGCGCGTCCTCGGGCGTCGGGATGACGGTCGCCTCGCCGTAAACGGAGCCGGTCGAGGCGAAGGCGATGGTCTTGATGCCGTTGGCGCGCATCGCTTCGAGGACATTGAAGGTGGCGAGGGTGTTTTGCTCGAGATCCTTCCTCGGGTGCTGCAAGCCGAAGCGCACGTCGGCGTTGGCGGCCAGATGGAAAACCGCATCACAGCCCCGCATCGCGGCAGTGAGCCCATCCGGCTCGAGGTTGTCACCGCGGACGAACCTGAAGCTGGGGTGCTTCTCCGCGCCCGCGACAAACTCCGGCCGGCCGGTGGAGAAGTTGTCCCAGCCGACGACGCGTTTGCCCTGGGCCAAAAGAAGATCGGCGAGGCTGCTGCCGATGAAGCCGGCGGCGCCGGTCACAAATACGTTGTCCATTTGCGTTTGTGCGGTTCCGGGAACAATCAGTGCGGAGGTCAGCAGGAGCGGCGCAAGTTCACGAGGCGCTCAATAGCATCAATGCGCTCGGAAGTAAACTTCTCGAATGAGAACTGCAGGATATCCGGTTCGGATTCCACAACCAGAACAACAGCGGGCTTGAACTCTGTGATGCGGCGGACAATGGTCTGCGTCCTGAAATTTGTGAAACTGCTGGTTTTCGCCCACAAACCGCCGCCGCACCACGGCCAGAGCTACATGGTTCAATTGCTGCTCGACGCGCTGGGCGGGGATGCGCGAGAACGCCCGGCGGGCAAGCCGGCCCCGCCCGTCGAATGTTTCCACGTGGATGCGCGCTACTCGGATGCCATTGCTGACATTGGACAGGCGGGCCTGCGCAAGCTGGCGCGCATGGTTTGGTTCTGTACACTTGCTCTTTGGTGCCGGCTGCGCCACGGCGCGACGCACTTATACTATGTCCCGGCCTTTCCAGCCCGCGCACCGGTTTGGCGGGATTGGTTTGTGCTTGGGCTGTGCCGGCCGTTCTTCAAGGCGCTCATCTACCACTGGCACACCACGGGCCTGGGCGAGTGGCTCGATGAGCAAGCCCGGCCGTGGGAACGCTGGTTGAGCCGCCGTCTCTTCGGCCGGCCGACACTGAGCATCGTGCTCCGGCCGTACAACCGCCGCGACGCCGAGTATTTCGAATCTCCCCACGTCGAGGTGGTGCCGAATGGAATCCCCGATCCGTGTCCGGACTTCGACCGCCAGGTACTGCCCCGCCGCCTGGCGCGAATCGACGCACGTCGGAAGATGCTGGCAGGCGGCCAGCTCACGGACGCCGAGGCAGTGGCAGCCGGCGGCGATCCACAAGTGTACCGCGCCCTGTTCCTGGGAGTGTGCTACAGCGGCAAGGGACTCTTCGACGCGGTTGAAGCCGTCGCGCTCGCCCACCGCAAATTGAAAGGCTCCGCCGTGGGCATCCGGCTCGCCGTCGCGGGCAAGTTCTGGCACCTTAACGAAGCCGCCCAATTCGACCAACGCCTGGGTCAACCCGACTTGCGTGACGAAGCCGGGCGGCCCCTGGTGGACTATCGCGGCTTCGTTGGCGGCCAGGAGAAGATTCAATTGCTGACTGAGAGCGACTGCATCGTGTTCCCGACCTACATGGCGGAAAGCTTCGGGCTCGTGCTCCTCGAAGGCATGGCGTTCGGGCTGCCGCTCATCACCACCCATTCCCGGAACATTCCCGAAATGCTGCCGCCAAACTCGAAGGGCATCGTCGATCCCCGCGCGCCCGAGCAAATCGCCGCGGCGCTCATCCGCTTGCTGGACGCCCCGTATGACCCGGCGTTGCGCGAACATTTCCTCAGTCACTACACCGAGCGGCACTTCAGGGAGCGCATTCGGGAAGCGTTGTGTTCCATCGAGCCGGGCGCGCCCGACCGTGGGCCGGGCACATGGAAACCCGCTTAAGTCCCACTCGGCATGTTGCTGGGCCATTCTGGAGTGGTTCGGGCGTCGCCTGTACTGGGCAAAGGGGCGGCATTGCCGGGCTACAGGTTGAACGCGCGGCACTCGATTCCAGACTAATCCACTGAAATGACCTCAGCGCCCGATCCGCACTTTTCACACCCGGACGCCGCCGGTCCGATGCCCAAATCGACCCTGAACATCGAATTCCACTGCCACACCATCGCATCGATGGACGGCGTCATCCCGTTCGACACGCTTTTGGACACCGCGATCAACGTTTTCCTCGACGCCATCGCCATTACGGATCACGACACGCTGGAAGGCGCCGTGGAGCTTCAGCGCCTGGCCCGCTCGCGCTGCGCACCCGTCGAAATCATCGTCGGCGAGGAGAAAACCCTCGACGACGGCACGCACTTCATCGGCCTGTTTCTCAAGCGAGCGATCCAATCCGGGGATCTCGCCGGCGCCATCCGCGAGATCGAAGATCAAGGAGGTCTTTGTCTCATTCCTCATCCCTTCCGCCGCAAGGACGGGTTATTGCGCGACGGGTTGGATCGCCTCGAGCTGTTCGCCGGCCGGGTGGCAGGCTTCGAGATTTTCAGCGCCAAGAGTTCTCACGAGGAAAACCGCCGGGCCGCCGCACTGCTCGCCCAGACGCACCTGGCCCCTTTCGGCGGCAGCGATGCGCACTACGAGTGCGACCTGGGCGAATGTGTGAACGAAATCGCCAACGCCGGCGACCTGCGCGCCAGCGTGCAGGCGATGTTCGAGCGGCGCGCCCCCTACCGCATCCTGGGCAAGCCGCAGGACGACGGCGACGGCGAGCGCACGTACGCGCCGCTCTATTATCGGTTCAAGAGGTTCGCCCGGCTGCCGAAATTTCTGGTGCCTGCGGCCCGCCAATGCTACCGCCGGTATCGCAATCTGAAATTCGGCGTCGGTCCAAAACTGCTTCGCGAAGTCTATCGCCATGCATAAGAAGCAAATCCGCCCCATCGCCCGGCTGCACGGCTACTGGCTGTTCAGACGGCTGTTGCCGCGGATGCAGACCTGGCCGCTGGAGCGGCGTCGCGCGTGGATTTTCGAGAAGCTCAAGCGGACGCTCACGCTAGCCCATCAGGGAACGCCGTTCTACCGGGAGCGATTCAACCAGGCCGGCTTCGATCCCGAGCGGGACTTCAAAACGCCCGTCGACCTGGCGCGCGTGCCCATTCTGACCAAGCAGGACGTGCGGGCCCACGCGCCGCGGCTCATCGACCGGCGGTTTCTTCGCGGGAGCGTCGAGGCCAACACCAGCGGCACGACGGGCCAGCCGATGACGATGCGGTTGAACGAATGGTACATCGCACTGGACTACGCGTGCATGTTCCGGCATTGGGCCAAGGCCGGCTACCGGTTTCGCGCGCCGTTCGCGGCCATTCGCAGCTACGTGCCGGACACGCCGGCAGGGCCGCTCTGGGTCTTCAACCGATGGCAGAACACCCTCTACATGTCCGCCTACCACCTGAAGCCGTCCAACGCGCAGGCCTACCTGGATGCCCTGCTGCGCTTCCGGCCGTGGTTCATCCGCGGTTACGTTTCCTCGATCAACGTGCTGGCCGAATTCGCCTATCCGCACCGGGAGCAGTTCGGCTTCGTGCGCGGCCTCTTTACCGCCTCGGAAACCCTCACCGAATTCGAGCGCGCGAACATTGAGCGCACCTTCGGCCGAAAGCTCTGGGATTGGTACGGCATGACCGAGCCGGCCGCCGTGATCACCGAACGGACGGATCACAACGGCATGGAAGTAAACTGGGAGTACGGCTTCGCCGAGTTTCTCGAGGGCGCTGGTTACGCGCCCCACGAACGCCGGCTGCTGGCCACCAGCCTGCATAATCCGGTGATGCCGTTCATTCGCTACGAGACTGAGGACATCGCCTGCCTGGCCAATGGCCTGGATGAGGCGGGCCTCTACCCCAGGGTCGCCTCCCTCGTCGGCCGCAAGGACGATTGCCTGCTCACCCCGGATCGGGCACGATTGCCCTCGCTCAACTTCTACTCTCTCCTTCAGGGCTACACGGACATCCTCCGCTTTCAGTTCGTGCAGCCGGACCTCAGCCGCGTGGTGATGAAAATCTCGGTGCGCCCCGGCGCCACCGACGTGAACGGGCTGGTCTTCAACGTGCGCGACGAGGTTCGCAAACGCCTCGGTCCGGACCTGGCGCTGGAGGTCGAAGTCACCGAGCAGTTCCTCACCACCGCCGACGGCAAAACGCCGACGTTCAAGCGCCTGGTCAAGCCCGATGGCGCCATGACCCTGCCTCTGCCAAACACGAGCCTGCCGACCGCATGACCCGGATAATTCAAATCTCCCATGAAACACCCAAAGCTTGTAGCCGCCGACGTAAGGAGGCGGACTCGTTTCCCAGATTGGCCCAACCGCCTCCTTACGTCGGCGGCTACGGGAGACTTGAATGTGCCTAACTCGCCTTTATGTCTTTGAACGTTTTCAATTCCGAAGAGCGCCAGCACAGCCCCTCCGTGTTCCAGATTGCCCAGGCCGCCGGCCACGACCACGTCGTCGACTTCTGCTACCTGTCGAACAAGTTTTTCCCCACCCCTGGCATCATCGCCCGGCTCGGTGAAGACCTCGAGGACATCGTCCGCAATTATCCGTCGATGCAGACCGAGCAGTGCGCCCTGGCCGCCGCGCTCACGGGATTCGACGCGCAGCACATTCTCGTCGGCAATGGCGCCTCCGAGCTGATCCACCTCGTCGCCGCGCGCCTTGGCTCGCGCTGGCTGATGCCGTATCCCTCCTACATGGAGTACGAGAACGTCATTCGCGACTTCAACAAACACCTGCACCTACATCGGCTCGTGGAGGCGGAGAACTTCGAGGTGAACATCGAACGGCTCCTGCGCGAAATCGAGGAGCATGACATCGACGCCGTCGTCCTGCCGAACCCGAACAGCCCGACCGGCCGCAAGATTCCCATCGAGGCGCTGTTGGCCATTCTTACCCGTTGCGCGCACCTCAAGGCCATAGTCATCGACGAATCCTTCATCGAGTTCACGTCCGTCGAGCGCGGCGGCATCCCGACGCTGCGCGCGCAACTGGCGCAGTTTCCGAACCTCGTCATCGTGCGCAGCCTCGGCAAGGACTTCGGGGTGTGCGGCCTGCGGCTGGGGCTGGTCGCCACCGCCAATCTGCCGGTGCTGGGCGAAATCCGCCGCTTCCTGCCCATCTGGAACATCAGCCCGCTGGCCGAGCGTTTCCTGCGGCTGTGCATCGAACATCGCGACGCTTACGAAAAGGCCCGCGTGCAGTGCATCGAGGAGACGCAGTCGCTGGTGAAGCGGCTCACGGCGATCCCCCGGATCCAAGTGTTCGACACTTGGTCGAACTTCATCCTGTTCAAACTCCTCGACACGCGTGCCACATCCGTACAGCTCCGCGATCATTTGTTGACAAAGCACGGCCTCTACGTCCGCGATTGCAGCCGCAAGCTCGGCCTGGATGACAAGTTCATCCGCGTCGGCACGCATCTGCCGGAGGCCAACGCCAGGCTGATCCAGGCCCTTACCCAGTTTCTTGCCGCGCTCTGATGTGAGATGCCGAACGTCCACCGCGCAAAAAACAACGTGATTTGTCCGTCAGCCGTCTTGTAACATCGCTTGCATGAAAGTTTTGGTCACCGGTTCCAGCGGGTTGATCGGCTCGGAGGCCGTCCTGCATTACGACCGGGAAGGATGCCAGGTTTTTGGAATCGATAACAACCTGCGCCGGGAGTTTTTCGGGCCGCAAGGCGACACCCAGTGGAACCTGGAGCGGTTGCGTGCGTCCACCCGCCATTTCACTCACTGCGACTTCGACATTCGCGACCGGCAGAAAATCATCGACCTGTTCAAGCGGGAAAAATTCGACCAGATTATCCATTGTGCCGCCCAACCCTCGCACGACAAAGCCAGGGAATTTCCATTCGTCGATTTCGATGTGAACGCGGTCGGCACGCTGAATCTGCTGGAGGCCACTCGTCTGGCCAATCCCGAGGCCGTCTTCATCTTCATGTCCACGAACAAGGTCTATGGCGACGCTCCGAATGAGATCCCGCTCCGGGAACTGCCCACTCGCTGGGATTACGCGCGCCCGGAGGACTTCAATGGGGTCCGCGAGGACTGCCGCATCGACCGGACGATGCACAGCCTCTTCGGCGCGAGCAAGACCGCCGCGGACATCCTGGCCCAGGAATACGGCCGCTATTTTGGGATGAACGTCGGCGTTTTTCGCGGCGGCTGCCTGACGGGCGAAAATCATTCCGGCGTCCAACTTCATGGTTTTCTCTCCTATCTCGTCAAAGTCGCCAAGGCCGGCGAAGTTTACTCCATCCTCGGCTACAAGGGCAAACAGGTGCGCGACCAGATCCATAGCGCCGACGTGATGGCGGCCTTCGCCGAATTTGCAAAAGCCCCCCGGCCCGGCGAGGTCTATAACCTCGGTGGCGGCCGCAGCAACAGTGCCTCCATCCTGGAGTGCATTGAGAAGATGGATGCTTTAATCGGAAGGAAGCTCTTGTGGAAGTATTTCGATAAACCGCGCGCAGGCGATCACATTTGCTACATCAGCGACCTGACCAAATTCAGCTCACACTACCCCAATTGGCGGCTCACGCTGACATTGGATGACATCATCGGGAAACTCATCAAAGCAATGCCCTAGCGCGGACCTGTCGCGCGAATCGCGGGTCGCCAAAAGCATGAGCAAGCCCCTCCCATCCCCCGCGCCGCCGGCCCCTGCTGACGGCGTCGGATGCGTATTGGGCACGCCTTTGCAACTGACTACGTACGAACAGTTCCGCTCCCATTGTCTTGAGCTTGCGTCTCACAAGGGCGTCACCTCGGTCGATTTTACCAACACGCACATCGTCACCATGCGTCGGCATGATCCGGGCTTTCGTGAGCTCACCGATAGCGTGGATTATTTCGTCCCGGATGGAATGCCTTTGATCTGGTGCCTCAATTTCCGCGGCGCGAAACTGGGCGACCGTGTCTATGGTCCCACCTTCATGCGCGAGTTCATCGCCCGCTCGCCAGCGGAAACGTCCCATTATTTCCTCGGCGGCTCCGTTGTTTGCGTGGAGCAGTTAAAACGCGCCTGCCTGGAGCGCAATCCCGCCACCCGGATCCTCGGTGCACGTCACGGCTACTTCCGAACCGAAGAGGAACCGCAGATACTTGAAGAAATCAACCGCCTCGCGCCGGACTTCATCTGGGTCGGCCTCGGAACGCCCAAACAACAATCATGGATCCACCGTCACAAGGGGCGCATCGACCGCGGGGTCATCTTCGCGGTTGGATTCGCCTTCGACGTGAACGCGGGCACCAAGCGGGATGCACCAGTCTGGATGCAACGCCGCGGGTTGACCTGGCTTTTTCGCGCCGTCAGCGAGCCGCGCCGGTTGACCATGCGCTACCTTCGTTACAATGCACTGTTTCTGTTTTATCTCATTTGGGACGGTATTCGTGGACGGGCATTTTCGCCATTCGCGCAGTGAGGCGGTCCACTCTGTCATTGGGTCATTGTGAAACAGATAGCCCAATACCAGGACGCCGGGGCATCGACGACCACGTCATGAACCAAGCCGCGCCCGCCAACTGGCTGACCGCTCGCAATCGGCGGCGTGTGCTATTGATCGTGGCACTGGCGCTGGCTGTCGTCGCCGTGTTCCAGCTCGACCTGCTGTCGCGCGTGCAGGGCATTCTCACCGCCGCGCTCCATTGGCTCGAAAATCTCGGCGAGTGGGCGCCGGTTGTCTTCGTCTTGCTCTATATTGCCAATTGTGTCGCCCTTCTACCGGCGGCGATTCTTACCCTGGGCGCTGGGGCCGCCTTCGGCGTGCTGACCGGCTCCATCCTGGTCTCCATCGGCGCGACTCTCGGCGCCAGTGCGGCGTTCCTGGTCGGGCGCTATCTGGCGCGGGACTGGGTCCGGCGCAAGCTCGGCCATCGCCCGGCGTTCATCGCCATCGACAAGGCCGTGGCCGAGGAAGGTTGGAAAATTGTATTCCTCACGCGCTTGACGCCGGTGTTTCCGTTCTTCCTTATGAACTACGCCTACGGGCTGACGCGCGTACCCCTCCGGCACTATGTCCTGGCGACGTGGATCGGCATCCTGCCAGGCTCGATTCTCTTCGTTTACATCGGTTACCTGGCCAAAGCCGGCGCCGAAGGCGCCTCGCCAATGCGCTGGGTGACACGCGGATTCATCCTGGTGACGGCCATCATCGCGATGGCTTTCCTGGCGAAGATCGCAAAACGCACCCTGGCCCGGCACGTTGGCCCGTCGCAAAACGGGGGCGGGAGCCTAGCGGACGTTCCCACGGATCGCACAGCCGAGGGCGATGGTATTGGTTGAAGCGCTGAATCGTTAAAACGAAACTCACGGCCGGTTGTGACGCAACGCGCGCCCTGGCCGCGCCCCGGTATGCTGATCGGATTTTACCACGGGCACGCCATTGACGAGCACCCACGCGAATCCGGTCGCGTAATGGTGCGGATCCTCAAATGTCGCTCGATCCTGGACGGTCGCGGGATCGAAAATCGCCACGTCCGCCCAGGCGCCTTCGCGCAACATGCCGCGATCCTTCAAGCGGAACGTCGCCGCGGGAAGCGAGGTCATCCGACGCACGGCGTCTTCCAGGCGGAGCAGCTTCAACTCGCGGACGTATCGGGCCAGCACGCGGGCGTTGTTGCCGTAGCCGCGCGGGTGGGGCACGCCGTCACGGAACTTCCGCACGCCGCTGTCGCTGGCGAACATCGTGTTGGGGTGCTGGAGGAACTGCCGCAAGTCCTCTTCGCTGATGCCGTGGAAAATCCCGCTCCCGCTCCCGTGGCTATGGATGTCGAGGATGAGTTCGATCTGGTCGTCGAGCGAATCGGCGCCGCGCCGTTTCATGGCGGCATCGCGGAGGTTCAAGCCATTGAGGGAGGGGTCATGCCGCCAGTTGGCGATGACGGCATAGGAGTAGTCGGGATAGCCATTCCGGCTCAAACGTTCCTTCATTTCGGCAATGAGCGCCGCCTTTTGCGCGGGATCGGACAGGAGTGCTTCGGCGTCTCCGCGCCACTTGTCCGGCACGAGCTGGGCCAGGGTGGTGCTGGAGGCGGCATAGACGTATTGATCCTGCGTGATGTCCAGACCCTCGGCGCGGGCCCGCTCGAGGGCCGCGAGCACGCGGCCGGTCCGGCCCCAATTCGATTTGCCGGAGAGCTTGATGTGCGACACCTCCGCGCGGATGCCGGCCTCGCGTGCGATGCGAAAGACTTCTTCGAGCGAATCGAGAATGTCGCGCCCTTCGTCCCGCATGTGGGTGGCGTAAATGCCGTCGTGCCGGGCGGCCACCTTCGCCAGTGCGATGATCTCGTCAGTTTTGGCAAATGTGCCGGGCAGGTAAATCAACCCTGTGCTCAGACCCAGCGCGCCCTCTTCCATCGCGCGTTCGACCAGCGCCTCCATTTGCGCCAGTTCGCCGGCCGTAGGCGGCCGCATGAAGGAACCGCCCATGACTTTGGAGCGCACGGAGCCGTGGCCGATGAGCGTGGCGACGTTGGGCGAAAAGTTCGTGGCTTCCAACTGGCGGAAGAATACGCCGACCTCCAGCTTCGAGCCGCCGCAATTGCCGAGGACAAGCGTCGTCACGCCCATGCTTAGAAAGTTTTCGCCCAGCGGCAGCTCGTCGATCTCCTCGGCGTGAGTGTGAACGTCGATGAACCCCGGCGCGACGATCAGCCCTCGGGCGTCGATGTCGAGCGGGGCGTCGTTGGTGATGCGGCCGACGGCGGCGATGTGCCCGTCGGCAATCGCCAAGTCGGCGGTGAAAGCCGGGTTGCCCGTGCCGTCGATGACGCGGCCGTGTCGGATGACGGTGTCAAAGCGCGGCGCGGCCGGGGCGCTCAAGGCCACGAGGGAAACGGCGAGAAGAAGATGGAACCGTGTCGCGGGCACGGCGTGAAGCGTAGTCAAGCGGCGGCCGCCTACCAAGCGAGAAACCACCAGACCTTGAAAACGGGCTTGCCGCTCGCCGCGGAAATCGCACTTCACAGGCGTCGCGGCGTGAATCTTGTAGATCCACACTTTGCAAAGTGTGAAATTCTGTGTCAGCACGCCGCCGCCTGTTCCGACGAGGCGCCCGCTTCCGACGGCGCTTTTGCCTGGCGATCGGGGCGCTTTGTTGTTCAAAGAATACTGCCTCGTGCGAAAAGATTCTTTCAGAGACTTTGTGCTCGACCAGCTCGACGGGTTGGAACGGGTGACGTGCCGGGCCATGTTCGGCGGGCACGGGCTGTATTGCGGGAAGGCCTTCTTCGGGATTATCCACAAGGACCGGCTCTTTTTCCGAACCACGGAGGCGACGCGGCCCGAGTATGAGCGGCGGGGCATGCCGCCGTTTCGGCCGAACCCGAATCAAGCACTCCAGCGCTACTACGAAGTGCCGGCCGACGTGCTCGAGAATCGCGGGACGCTCGTCGAATGGGCGCGGCGGGCTCTTGGAGATGGCGATGGAAACTGATCCTGGAAAAAGCAGTTGTAACCACGAATGGACACGAATGGACACGAATCAGAACGACTTGCGACGAAAGCTACGTTCAGCTTGGCGGTGAGGAATCCTCGCTCTGGGAATTCGTGTTCATTGGTGTCCATTCGTGGTTTAAGCATCTTCCGCTTCATCCAAGTGCCGGATTAGCCTGATGAGCGCCCCGGCGCCATTCGCCGATCGCAGGAAGGGTGGGCGGAACGAATCCGCCGGCTATCGGGTGAATGGCACCGGAGGGAGGACCGGCGGTGCGCCGATGAACAGCTTGCGCAATTCCTCCTGCAAGGAGGGGGGCGGCGGCTCGGGCGGCAGCGCCAAATTGTTTTCGTTCACGATGAGGAGGTTGGCCAGCCATTGCCCGGAGCTCTGCTGATAGGATTTGAAGACCTTCTCGCCGAGCGCGGATGCAACGTTCTGTTCCGTGGCCCGGCCGATCGCGGCGATCATCGCGCCGCGCTGTTCGTCGCTGAGCGTGGCGTTGGCTTCGACCTGCGCCTTCTGCGGTTCGGCGGCATTTTTCATGTCGTAGATGGAGGCAGCGACGCACTGGGACAGGTTGAAACGGTCGGTCAGTTTTAACAAGCTGCGGTAGTCGTCGTCCTGGGCCCGTTGGTAGGCGGCGAATCGCTCGGGGCCAATCGTCTCCCGGATTTCGTTGTTGAGCGCGTCGCTGGCCGCCTGGTAGGCGCGGCTCCGAGCCGACTCGGTGGCGGCATCGGCCGAGAGATCGAGGGGCTGATTGATCTGTTCGTCGAACGTCTTCTGAAGGCGGTAAAGTTTGCGGAACTCCTCTTCGCTTGGCTGGAAGCCGGTGAGCTGGGTGCGGAGGTTCTGTGCGGTCTCCGAATTGCGAATCTGATAGTCCTCGAGTTCTTCGGGGCTGAGCACCTGGGCCAGTTCGGCTTCCCGTTGCCGTTGGAGCTTGTGCAGTTCGGCCTGGTCCTCATCGAGGAAAAGTCCTCGGGCGCGAGAATAAATGTCCTCTTCGAGCGCCGCGTACTTGTCGTGAACGGCCTGCACGGCGTCCTGCTTTTCCGCGGGGAGAAAGGCAAGGTTCAGGGCGGGCTCCTCCTCCTGGCTCCAGTACTTGGCCAGTTCGGCGCGGAAACTGACGCCGAGCAGTTCGCGGACGAGCGTTTCCTGTTCCTTGTCCAGTTCGCGCAGTTGTCGGCGAATGTCGGGCGGGACGCCCGCGGGGGTATCGCCGGTCTGCCAGTACTTGGGGGCGGGGATTTGGGCCCGGAGCTGGGCGCGGCGTTTGGCGTAAAGCCGGGCGATGTCCGTGAGGATGATGTCGCGGATGGTTTCCTCCGGGCAGCCGAAGAGGCGGAGGTTTTGGATGTAGGCGACGTAGTCGGTGGATTCGAGGCTTTGCCAGTTAATGAGACGTCCGGCCAGGTTGCTGAGCAGCGCGTTGGTCGCGTTAATCTTGCGGACGGCAATTTGCGTGACGGTGTTGGTGACGTACTTGGTGCGCACCGGGGCACTGAACTTGCCGGCGGAGCCAAAGGTGGCGATGAGATAGACAAGCGTGACGGCCAGGCCGAGGTTTACGGCCACCATCGCCAGACTGAGCATGCGTGAATTCATGCGAGGCCGGAAACGGCCGGCGCCGTCTCCGAAAGCGAACCCTGACACTATACTCGCCGGTTTGACGAGCCACAAGTTGGCTTTTCCCGTCGGGCGGCGCCGCGGCCGGCTCAACAGGAGCATCGGCAGGAAGTCGTGGCAGACAAGTCCTGGCAACATCCAGCTTGTTCCCCGCGAAAACTGGCCTCGTGCGCATGGCCGTGGTACAACTGGCCGACGTGGAATCGCCCACCGCAATCATCCCCGCCGCCTCCGAACGGCAGGCGATGGATTGGAGTCTCGTCCTGGTCAGCCAGGGGATCGAATCCGTGGTCGAACGCGACGCGGAATCCGGGCGCTGGCAAATCGTGGTCAGCCCGCTGGACGTGTCACGCGCGGTGAATGCGATTCGTCTGTATACGTTGGAGAATCGCGCGCGGCGCTGGCAACTGGCGGTGCCGGGCACGGGCTTGTTGTTCGACTGGCGTTGCCTGGCGTGCCTGTTGTTCTTCGTGGTGGTTTTCGCGTTCGAGGCGACCGGCCGGGGAAATCTCCGGGCGGCGGGGGTGCTGGACCCGGGCTTGGTTCGCGCGGGACAATGGTGGCGAGTGTTCACGGCGGTGACTCTCCACGCGGACGAGTCGCATCTGGCAGCCAATGTCACGACGGGGGTGTTGATGCTGGGGCTGGCGTTCGGGGCGTACGGCCCCGGCTTGGGGATGCTGGGGTCTTACCTGGCGGGAGTGCTGGCGTTCGTGGCCGAAGTGTTTTTCGTGCCGCGTTATAGCCTGGGCGCTTCGGGCATGGTGCTCGGGGCGCTGGGGCTGTTGACCGCGCAATGGATTGCGCTCGTGCGGCACGGTTTGACGCCGGGGCAGTTCGCGGTGCGCGGGGTGGTGAGTGGCTGCCTGCTGCTGGTCTTGCTGGGCTTGAGTCCCGAGGAGCGGGTGGATGTGTTCGCGCACATCGCGGGGTTTTGCGCCGGGCTGGTGCTGGGCGCAGTGCTGGCATGGCTGCCGCCAGCGGTGGTGCGGAGCGCGTGGATGGATCGCGTGGCGCTGGCCGCAACGGCGCTGCTCGTGTTTGGCCCGTGGTGGATGGCGCTGGCGGCGCGTGGTTGAGCTTGAATCCGGCGCGTTAACAACGTAGGGCAGGCGTCTCGCCTGCCCTGGCCGCGAAGCGGCCAAAGCGGGACGCGCCTCCGGCGCGGGCAGGCGAGACGCCTGCCCTACTTTCGCGTGCAGCTCAGGGAACCTTCAGCAGCTCACCCATCGTCCACGCGTCTTCCCGGTTCTCGGTTTCCTTGCGGACCTGCTGGACCGCCTCCGGTGACACGGCCGGAAAACCGTGGTTCCACTCGCGGCGGACGTAGGTGAGGACGGCGGCCACTTGTTCGTTGTCCAGCACGCCCAGCGACGGCATGTCCAGTTCGTACTCGTCGCCTTTGACTTTGAGTTTCCCACGCATGCCTTGAAGCACGATGCGAATCATCCGCTTCTCGGAGCCGGCCACCCACTCCGAGCCGACCAACGGCGGCGCCAGTCCCGGCTGGCCCAGCCCGTGCTGCTGGTGGCAAGCCAGGCAGACTTGCTCGTAGATCCCCTTGCCGGCGTCGAAACGTTTCTGTTCGTCGGCCGAAAGCGGCGCGGCATTGGCGACGGGCGGCGGAGGCTTGGCTGGCGGTTTTGCCGGGAGGACGAACATCGCCAGGTCGCGAGCCAGCGGCACGCGGGAGTTCTTCGCGATGGACGCCAGAAGATTCGTCGACCTGGGTTCGCCCTTCATCAGGCCAAGGGTGAGCGCCAATTGCGTTTGCACTTCGGCGGCGGGGTCGGCGGCCAACTTGAAGATCCGGTCGCTCAGATCGCCGGGCGAAGTCCCGCCCGTTCTCAACAGTGGCTCGGCGAGACGGATGGCGGCAGCGCGCAGCTTGGGGTGAGAACTGGCGAGCGCGGACTGGATGTCCTCCGCCTTGAGCTGGCCAATCCCTTCGAGAGTCCAGAGGGCATGAAGGCGGGGGACAACGTTCGTGCCGCGGGACGCCACCTCGCGCAAGGCCGGCGCGACCGAGCCATCGCCGCGTTCGACGAGCAGGCGCTGGGCGGTGTCGCGCCACCAGCCATTGGCGTGCGAAAGCATTGCGACCAGTTCCGCGGGGCTGGCCTTCGAGAGCCGTGGCCGTTCATTCCGGGGCGAGGACCGAGTTCCGGCGACGCGCCAGATGCGGCCCTTGTCGAGCACTTTGTCCAGGCCGCGATCCTCGATCTGGCTGCGGAGGTAGGAAGTGACGAACATCCTGTGCTGGATGATGCCGCGGTACATGTCTACGATGTAAAGAGCGCCGTCTGGACCGGTGTAGACGTTCACCGGGCGAAACAGTTCGTCGGTGGAGGCAAGGAATTCATTCTTTTCATACGCGTTGTGCGCGGTGATCGCTCCGGCCTGCTCGCTGAGGAGATCCCGTCGAACAAGATTCGCGGCAGGTTCGCAAACAAAGGCGTTGCCCTCGCAACCGGGCAGCGCTTCGCCGCGGTAAATGCAGGAGCCGCAGGCGGCGGTGAATTTCTCCAGTGTGCCGTCGGGGCGCAGGGTTTTGGGCTGGTAGCCGCGATTGACCCCGGGGTTCATGCGGGCGGGCCAAATCGTTTGGTCCTTCGCGATCTGGACGCCTATACCCGGCGCCTTTTGCCAGCCGCTGAAGTAGTGCGAAGGCACGAGATCGCCGCGGAGATGGTCGGCGTTTAACGAGTAAAAAAGCCGGCCGAAGTCGTCTTGCGACAAACCCCATTGCGCGCGTTGGGGCATCGGCTCGCGCTGCCACTTGCCGCCGATGAACCGGTAGCGCCAGGGGTGGTAGAGCGAGTAAATCCAGTTGTCCACCGCCAGGACCAGCGAGTTGGCGGTGTGCTCCGGATTTTGCTGGCTGCCGAAGTCGGTCGCCACGGCCACGCGCGGTCCGGGTTTGTCGTTCTCGATCGGATAGAACCACAAGTTCGGCGGTTCGGCAATCAACACGCCGCCGCGCACGTGCAGCAACGCCCGCGGCATCACCAACCCCTCGAGAAACACCGTGCACTTGTCCGCGCAACCGTCCTCGTCGGTATTCTCGAGAATGGAAATCCGGCCAATCGGCGTGTTCTCGCCCCCGCCATCCAGGTTCCGCATGTAACCGCGCATCTCGACGACCCACAGGCGACCATCGGCGTCGAATTGCGCGGCCACCGGCGACTCGATCATCGGCTCGCTGGCGAAGAGTTCCACCCGGAAGCCGGGGCGCAATTTGAACTTTCTCACCGCCGCATCCGGCGACAGCGCCGGCGCGGGCGGTATAAGCTCTTTCGGAATGCGGGAGAACTGCGTTTCACCTTTCCTGTCGCCGCGCTGGGCCTTTGCAAGGTCGAGCGGAAACAGCGTCGCGAGCGCGAGGCTGAAGGCGATCTTAGCGTTGGTTCTGCAGCCCATGTGACAGGCAATTGGCGACGTTGGACGGCATCCGAGCGCCGGCTATTCTGGCGTCACCGAAGGAAAACTTCTCCGGGATGGTGGAGCCGAGGGGATTCGAACCCCTGACCCCCACAATGCCATTGTGGTGCTCTACCAACTGAGCTACGACCCCATCCGTAACAGGGGAGCGACACGGTAGGAAAGGGTTCTTCACCTTGTCAAAGACTATTTCGGTTCAAGCGACTGGCGCGGCCCAGCTAATCCTTGAATTCCAGCCGCGGTCCCCTGAAGCTGTCCGCAGCAACCGTTGCCCCAGGAAACATTGCCATGTCATGAGCCCCGAAGCCCGCCTCAAGGAACTGAACCTCGAATTGCCGACCGCGCCCAAACCCGTCGGCGTCTATCGTCCGGTCGTGATCGTCGGCAACATGGCCTATGTCTCCGGCCACGGCCCGCTCAAGCCGGACAAGACGCTCATCACCGGTCGTGTCGGCGCGGACCTCTCGCTCGACCAGGGCAAGGCCGCCGCCCGCCAGGTCGGCCTCACCATTCTGGCCACGTTGCGCGATCAACTCGGCAATCTCGACCGCGTGAAGCGCCTCGTGAAGGTCCTCGGCATGGTCAACAGCGCACCCGATTTCCTCGACCACCCCAAAGTCATCAACGGCTGTTCTGAGCTCTTCGTCGAGGTTTGGGGACCCGAGAACGGCATCGGCGCCCGCAGCGCCGTCGGTATGGGCCCGTTGCCGGGGAATATCGCGGTGGAGATTGAGGCGATCTTCGAGCTAACCAATGCGTAACCGCCAGAGCGTAAAACGTAAAACGTGAAACGTAAAGGCGAACGGTGCATCAGTCTCGCTTCGGGTGAAACCGGGCACTGCCACCGACACCGCAGGCGTGGGAGGAGCGCCGGACTCCGATCCGGCGCGTTTCGACAAGTTTTCAATCCATGCCGGATCGGAGTCCGGCGCTCCGGGGGCAGTGGCCGGATGCGCCCTCTCGCTTCTTGCGAGTTGGATGGTGGTTACGTTTTACGTTTTACGTTTCACGTCGCACGTTTCACGTTTTACGTTTTACGCCCCCCATGACTGCGCCGCCTGCCAACTGGTTCCTGGTCACGAACTCGGCCGATGTCCCGTCGCCGTCCTTGCTCGTCTACCCCGATCGCGCCGACGAAAACATCCGCCGCATGCTCGCGATGGCGGGTGGCCCCGCGCGGCTGCGTCCCCACATGAAGACGCACAAGATGCCCGCGCTGATCAAGCGACAGCTTTCGGCCGGCATCACGAAGTTCAAATGCGCCACCATTGCCGAAGCGGAGATGACGGCGAGTTGCGGCGCGCCCGACGTGCTGCTCGGCTATCAGCCCGTCGGTCCGAACGCCGTGCGCCTGCTCCAGCTTGTGCAGCAGTTTCCGCGAACGAGATTTTCCGCCGTCGTGGACGACGAGAACGCCATCCGCAGGCTCTCAGAGCTCTTCACTGAATCCGGAGCGACTGTTGCGCTGCTCCTTGATGTGGACTGTGGCATGCACCGCTGCGGCATCGAGCCTGGACCGCGGGCTGTTGAGCTCTATCGGCTCATCGCGTCATCGCTCGGGCTGCAAGCCGCGGGGCTGCACGTTTACGATGGCCATATCCACGACACCGACCCTGCCACGCGCGCCGCCGCCAGCGATAAGGCGTTTGCGCCCGTCTCCGCGTTGCGTGACCAGCTACTGTCAGCCGGCCTGTCTGTGCCCGCGCTGGTCGCCGGTGGCACGCCGACGTTTCCGATGCACGCGCGGCGCGGCGATGTCGAGTGCAGCCCCGGCACTTGCGTCCTCTGGGACTTCGGCTACGCCGACACGCTGCGCGATCTGGATTTCCTCGTCGCTGCGCTCGTGCTCACGCGAGTCATCAGCAAGCCCGGCAGCAACCGACTTTGCCTTGATCTGGGCCATAAGGCGATTGCGGCCGAGAATCCGCACCCGCGGGTGCGCCTCGTGGGCCTGGAAGACGCTCAATTCGTCACGCACAGCGAAGAACATCTCGTCATCGAGACGCCGAGGGCCAACCAATTCAGCGTCGGGGACGTGCTCTACGGCATTCCACGGCACATTTGCCCGACGGTCGCCTTGCACTCGGAGGCAGTGGTGATTCGCGACGGCCAGGCCGCGGAACGCTGGAAGGTGGCCAGCCGTGAGCGACGGCTGACCATCTGAACCGTCACGAACCTGGTGCGCACCGTGCCCCCTCACCCCGGCCCTCTCCCCCTCGGAGGGGGAGAGGGAGAATGGCCGTCAACGATATGGCGTCGCGGGGCCGGTGCGATAACAGAACCAACGGCCGGCTTGACTCCCTCTCCCCGTCCGACGGGGAGAGGGCCGGGGTGAGGGGCTCGCTCATCCGCACAGTCATCGCTCCGAATACTTTCATCCATGCTCCTCTCCGCCGCCGCTGATCCACCGCGCCTGCTCGTGTGCGCCGCGCTTGGCGTGGTCGGCCTCATCGTCCTCGTCGCCAGGCTCAAGCTGAACTCCATTCTGGCCCTGATCGTCGCGTCGCTATTCGTCGGGATCACTTCGGGGATGAACCTGCCGGATATCGCCGGCGCCTTTCAGCAGGGCGTCGGCAAAGTGCTCGCGGACATTGCGATGGTCGTCGGACTGGGCACAGTGTTGGGAAAACTCCTGGCCGAATCCGGCGGCGCGCAAGTCGTGGCGGACACGCTCATCCGTTCGCTGGGCCACCAGCGCCTGCCGTGGGCGATGATGCTCGTCGCCTTCATCGTGGGCCTGCCGGTCTTCTTCGCTGTCGGCCTCGTTCTGCTGGTGCCGATCCTCTTCACCGTCGCGCGCCAGTCCGGAACACCGCTCCTCCAACTGGGACTGCCGCTGGTGGCTGGGTTGTCCGTCGCACATGGACTGGTCCCGCCGCACCCCGGCCCAATGGCCGCCGTGGCGAGCCTGCACGGCGCCGACGGCCACGCTGCCGATTTGGGCAGAGTGATCCTCTGCTCGCTGCTCATTGGCCTGCCGGTTGCCGTCGTCACCGGGCCGCTGCTGCGCAAGTGGATCGTGGGCCGCGAGATGGTTCCGCTTGCCGGAGGCATCGGCGAAGCGTTGAGCGTGCCCGCGGCGCCACGCAGGAAGCCGGGCTTTGCCCTGACAATCTTTTCGATTCTTCTGCCGGTGCTCCTGATGCTGCTCAAGACCTCGGCCGACGTGACGCGGCCGGAAGGCGACGCATTGCGCCGCTGGGCGGACTTCCTCGGCAGTCCGCTCGTGGCGATGACGCTGGCGACGCTGTTCGCGCTCTGGTCGTTCGGCACAGCATGCGGTTTCAGCCGCGACCAGGTGTCAAAATTCACGAGCGACTGTCTTGGACCGGCAGCGATCGTTCTCCTGGTCGTCGGCGCGGGTGGCGGGTTTAACGGCGTGCTCATCGCCAGCGGCGCCGGCAAGGCCATCGGCGAAATGACGAAGCAGCTTCCGCTGTCGCCCCTCATAGTAGGCTGGATCGTGGCGGCACTCATCCGCGTGGCCACTGGCTCCGCCACCGTGGCCATCATCACCGCCAGCGGCCTGCTTGCCGAGAGAGTGGCGAGCACTCCCGGCGTCAACCTCGAGTTGATGGTGCTGGCGATGGGCGCCGGCTCGGTGGTGCTTTCCCACGTGAACGACGGTGGTTTTTGGCTCGTAAAGGAATACCTCAATATGACCGTTGCACAGACCCTCCGGACGTGGACGGTTCTGGAAACGCTCATTAGCGTCCTCACGCTGGGGCTGGTCTTGCTAATCGACCTTGTGTTTTGATGTTCGTTAAATCGTTGAATCGTTAAAACGTTAAACTGGGGAGCGCCGCCGGTTTGGTTCCGATTCAACGATTCAACGATTCAACGATTCAACGATTTAACGAACATGCTCATCTTCGACGCCCATCTCGACCTGGCGATGAACGCGCTGGAGTGGAACCGCGATTTGACGCGGCCCCTGGCCGAAATCCGCGCTCGCGAATACGGCCAGACCGATAAGAAGGACCGCGGACGGGGCACGGTCTGCCTGCCCGAGTTGCGGCGTGGCCGCGTCGGCCTCGTCGTCGCGACGCAAATCGCGCGCTACGCGAAGCCGACACATCCGCTCGAGGGCTGGCATTCGCCGGCGCAGGCTTGGGCGCAGACGCAAGGGCAGCTCGCGTGGTACCGCGCAATGGAGGAGGCGGGGGAACTGGTGCAGATCAAGGACCGCGCAGGGTTGGAAAAACATTTGGAGTTGTGGGAGCGAGGTGGCCCCCTCACTCCAGCCCTCTCCTCCTCGGAGGGGGAGAGGGAGAAGAAGCCCGTCGGCTATATCCTCAGTCTCGAAGGGGCGGACTCCATCGTCACGCTCAAGCACCTGGAACGGAGTTTCGAGCAGGGTTTGCGCGCGGTGGGACCGGCGCACTACGGGCCGGGCACTTATGCGTTCGGCACGGATTCGGAGGGGAGCATGGGCCCGCGGGGCCGCGAGCTGCTGGGCGAAATGGATCGGCTTGGACTCATCCTCGACGCGACGCATCTTTGCGACACGAGTTTCCGCGAGGCGCTCGACGTGTTCGATGGCCCCATCTGGGCGAGCCACTCGAACGCACGCACGCTCACGCCGCACAACCGCCAGTTCACCGACGATCAACTCAAGGAACTGTTTCGCCACGGCGCCGTGATTGGCGCGCCGCTGGACGCCTGGATGATGATTCCAAACTGGGTTCGCGGCCAGACCACCCCGCAGGCGACGAAGCTAAAGCTTGAAAAAATGGCCGAGCACATCGATTACATCTGCCAGCTCGCGGGCAACACTCATCACAGCGGCATCGGCACCGACCTCGACGGCGGATTCGGCCGCGAGCAATGCCCGTTGGACCTCGATACCATCGCCGACCTCCAGCGCGTGCCCGACCTGCTCCGCAAGCGCGGCTACGAGGAGGGAGACGTGGAATGCATCCTGCACGGAAACTTCATTCGCTTTTTGCGCGAGGCGTGGAAGTGATGGGGCGCATCCTGATACTGCCCCCGACTGAAAGCAGGTCGGAGCGCGGCGTTCACGCCGCTTCATCGTTCCGACGCCGACAGGCCAATCATCTCGTCCATGCCGTCCGGACGCTGAAGCGGCCTGAAGGCCGCGCCCCGGGGGCAGTGCCTAGCTGCGCCCGAAGTGATGTAACCACCGAGTT
>Ga0137374_10001443_pt1 | contig 27050 bp, 23 predicted proteins | sample SagtaG_20_FD_104811 | JGI IMG/M metagenome (GOLD analysis project Ga0137374, IMG submission 104811) | Vadose zone soil microbial communities from Sagehorn Ranch, Mendocino, California, USA - Sage1_R_100_16 metaG | ecosystem: Environmental > Terrestrial > Soil > Vadose zone | place: USA... | reverse complement strand
CGGGACGCGGGCCTCGAGCGAGTGGGCCATCGAGGCGCGGTCTGTCTTCACCAGCAGGTCGTCAACGAGGTAGATCCCGAGGTCGACGTCTTGTAGGCGCGCGAGCAGCTCGGCGTCCTCGGTCTCGGCGAAGCGGGCGCGGTAGAGGTCGACGGGGTCGAAGTCGTGGTGCCGGCCGGTGAGCTCGGCGCGCGCGTCGGGCGAGAAGATCTCCTTCCACGCGTGATGGCGCTCGAGCGGGGGCAGGTGCGCGGCGCGGACGAACCGCTTGGCCTTGTAATCGAAGCTCGCGCGGGCGGTCGAGGTCGGCAGGCGCTCGACGAGCGGCCGCGCCAGCCGGGCGGCGCCGCTTGCCCGCAGCGCCAGCAGGTCGGCGACGTAGGTGTAGTAGCCGCCGAAGAGCTCGTCGCCGCCCTCGCCGGAGAGCGCGACCTTCACGTCCTGTGCCGCCAGCTGCGAGACGAGGTAGGTCGGCAGCGCGGACGAGTCGGCGAACGGCTCGTCGAAGGCCTCGGCCAGCGCGGGCAGAAGCAGCGCCGCGTCGGGCCGCAGAACCAGCTCGCGATGCTGCGTGCCGTAGCGCTCGGCCACCAGACGGGCGTCGCCGAGCTCGTCGAAGGAGCGCTCCTCGAAGCCGATCGAGAACGTGCGCACGGGCTCGGAGCTCTCCTGCGCGGCCAGAGCGGCGAGCGCGGCGGAGTCGATCCCGCCGGAGAGCAGCACGCCGACCGGCACATCGGAGACGAGATGGGCTCGCACGGAGTCGCGCAACCGCGCCCGCAGCTCCTCGATCAGCTCGGCCTCGTCGTCGTCGCGCAGCTCCTCGAGGGCCGCGGGGGCGGGGCGCGCGTAGCGCTCGAGCTGCGGCCCGCCGTCCTCCCAGATCAGCAGGTGCCCGGGCGGCAGCTTGCGCGCGTCGCGGAAGATCGTCAGCGGCGCCGGGATCGAGTTGAAGGCGAGGAAGGCCTCCAGCGCGTCGAGGTCGATCTCGCCGCGGGGGAGGGCGCGCAGCTCGGAGGCGAACTCGAGCCCGTCGGAGGCCGCGCGGTAGTAGAGCGGCTTGATCCCGTAGGGGTCGCGGGCGAGCACGAGCCGGCGGCGCGTGGAGTCCCAGAGCGCGATCGCGAACATGCCCCTCAGGCGCCGCGCGAACCCGAGCCCCTCTTCTTCGTAGAGGTGGACGAGCACCTCGGTGTCGCCGTGCGTGCGAAAGCAGTGCCCGGCGCGCTCGAGCTCGGACCGCAGCTCGCGGTAGTTGTACAGCTCGCCGTTCTGCACGACGTGGATCGTCGAGTCCTCGTTCGCGATCGGCTGGTCGCCGGTCTCGAGGTCGATGATCGCGAGCCGGCGGGCCGCCAGCGCGGCCTGGCCCTCGGCGAAGATGCCGTCGCTGTCAGGCCCGCGATGGACGAGCTTGGCGCTCATCGCAGCGAGCCTGTCCGGGTCCGCAGGCGCGTTCGAGGAGACGATCCCGCAGATCCCGCACATCGCGCCTGAGTCTAGTGATCGGCTCTGACCAGGCCTCGCAGCGACTGGGCTGCGATGCGGAAACCCGTGGCGGTGAGCGTGCGCAGGTAGAGCGGCACCGAGCGGTCGGCGATCCACTCGAGGTCGTGCGCGAGCTTCTCGGCCATCGAGGTCTCGTAGCCGCGGCGCACTTGAGCGAAGCCGGTCAACCCGGGGCGGACGACCAGGCGCTGCCAGTAGGCCGGCAGCTCGGCCGCGAGCTGCTCAAAGAAGCGCGGCCGGATCGGGCGGGGGCCGACGAGGCTCATGTCCCCGCGCAGGACGTTCCAGAGCTGCGGCAGCTCATCGAGCTGCGTCGCGCGGAGCCGCTTGCCGAGCCGAGTCGTCTCGTCTCGCGTGCGTTCGACGAGCTCCGGGCCGAGGAAGGGGCCGAGCCGCTCCTCGGCTCCGCGTCGCAAGGTGCGGAACTTGAGCATCGCGAAGATGCGGCCGTCACGGCCCACACGGTGTCCCCGGTAGAAGAGCGGCCGCCCGCTCGTGAGCACGAGCGCCAGGCCGATCAGGAGGGAGAGCGGGAGCGCGACCAGCGAAAAGAGCGTGACGAAGACGATGTCGAGGATGCGGAGCTCGAGATCGACGCGGCGCTTCTGCGAGCCGCGGACGAGGATGGAGAACCGCTCCACGAACGAATCGCTCGGCCTGGGTTGCGGAGCGGCCACGCCCAGATGCTAGAGCGTCCGCACTTCTCCGTCAGCCCGTTTCCGGGGCCGATTTGCGATTGGGCGAAAAGAGTGACTCCGTGCATAATCAATCCTTATGGACACACGACAGCTGGCAGCCTTCTGCGCCGTCGTCGAGAGGAAGAGCTTCTCCCAGGCCGCGGAGCGGCTCGGGGTGACGCAACCCGCCGTCAGCCTCCAGGTTCGCTCGCTCGAGAAACGGCTCGGGCGCAAGCTGCTCGACCGCTCCGGCCGCCGCGTCGAGCCGACCGAGGCCGGGCTCGCGCTCTACCGGGGCGCACAGCGCATGCTCGTGCTCGAGGGTCAGCTGATCGAGGAGCTCGATGCGGGCGAGGACGGTGAGGTGCGAGGCACCCTCGAGGTCGGCGCCTCCACTGGGCCCGGCAGCACCGTCGTGCCGGTGCTGCTCTGCGAGTTCCAGCGCGAGAACCCGGGCGTGGCGGTCTCGCTCTCGATCTCGGACACCCAGTCGGTCGTCGACCGCGTCGCCGAGCGCGAGCTCGAGCTCGGCGTGGTCGGGGCCGCTCGCCGCCACCGGGGCGTGGTCTTCGAGCCGTTCTTCCAGGACGAGGTCGTCCTTGCGGTCCCGCCCGGGCATCGGTTCGCGGGCCGGGCGGTCTCGCTGGAGGAGCTGCGTGAGGAGCCGCTCATCGTCATGCAGGAGGGCGCGGGCGTCCGTCAGGTGATCGAGGACGAGCTTCGCCGTGCGGGCACGCGCCTGCGTGACCTCGAGCCGCGCCTCGAGCTCGGCCTGCAGGAGTCGGTCAAGTCAGCCGTCGCGGCCGGTCACGGCGTCACGTTCATCTCGCGCACCGCGATCGAGGCCGATCTGGCGGCGGGCACGCTCGATACGGCGCGCGTGAAGGGTCTCGAGCCCTCGCGCGAGATCTCGCTCGTGCGCTCCGCGGGGCGCTCGCCGACGCGCGCGGCCGAGGCGTTCCTCGAGTTCGCGCGCGAGCGGCTGTGACCGTTCGCTGGGGGCTCGACGAGCTCGGGCCGCTCCTCGAGGAGCTGGGGATCGAACGCCCATTCCTGATAGCGAGCGGACGCTGGTCGAAGCTCGACCTTCCCTCGGTGGGCCGCTGGCAGGAGGTCCCCAGCGACCGCGTGCCGGAGATCGTCGCCGCGGCAGAAGGGTCCGACGGGTTGCTCGCCGTCGGCGGCGGGAGCGCGATCGACCTCGCCAAGGCCGTCTCCGCCGCGACCGGGCTTGCGGTCGTCTCGGTGCCGACGACCTACTCGGGTGCGGAATGGACGAGCTTCTTCGGAGTCCGCGACCCCGACCGGCGCATGAAGGGCGGCGGCAGCGGTGCGAACCTCACGGGGATCGTTTACGAGCCGACGCTGACCCTCGGTCTGGCGCGCGAGCAGAGCGGCGGAACCGCACTGAACGCTCTAGCGCACTCGGCTGAGGCGCTCTACGTGGCCGGCCGCAACCCGGAAGGCGACCGCCACGCGCTCGACGGAGCGCGCCTGATCGGCGCCTCCCTGCCGCAAGTGCTCGAGCACGGCGACGACCTCGAGGCGCGGGCGACGCTGCTCCGCGGGGCGATGGAGGCAGGCGCTGCGCTCGGGTCGGCCGGGCTTGGCCTCGGCCACGCGATGGCGCAGGCGATCGGCGGCCGCTACGGCATCGCGCACGGCGCGGCCAACGCGCTGACCCTTGCGCCCGCGTTGCGCTTCAACCAACCTGTCGCGGAGCGGGAGATTGCGCGGTTCGGGGAGGCGCTCGGCACCGACGATCCGATCGGCCGCACCCGCGAGCTCGCGCGGGCGTCGGGGTTTGAGCGGCTGCGCGACCTCGGCGTGCCGGCCGACGAGCTCGACGAGGTCGCCGAGGCGACGGCTGTTCGCGCAGGCGCCAAGGCAAACCCGCGCCCGGCCGCGCCGGCCGAGATCGCCGAGCTCCTGCGCAGCGTTTGGTAGTTCAGCAGGGCCCGAAGGCGGACGTTCCGTCCGGCCCGGCCAGATGCGAGGAGGCGCTCATCTGAGCAGTCAGCAACCAGCCTCCGACGACAAGGGGCACGAGGAGCGTAAGGATGGCAAGGCCGCGTCCCATCCCCTATTCATCGGCAGGCAGCTCCCCTTGCTCGAGCGCCCGTCGCGCCACGAACGAGAGGATCGTGACGCCCAGTTCCTCGAGGCTGTAAGCGCGAAAACGCGGCGCGAGGGGAAGCGAGCGGAGCCCGTCGAGCCCCTCCTCGCTCGGCCCCGAGGGCCGCTCGACGGCCAGCTCTAGGCCGGCTTCGCGCACCAGCCGCAGGTAGTCGGGCGACCGAAGCCGGTTCTGGTGGTGCAGCGGCGAGTTGACGACCCGCCAGGTGCGGTCGGAGAAGCGCAGGAAGTTGTAGCGAGAGAGGCTGGGGTCGAAGTACGCGTAATGGTCCTGGAGGTCGATCCGGCAGCTGAACGCTCCGCCGGGGCGCAGCAGGCGCCGGCACTCGCGAAAGATCTCGGCCAGGTCGGCTTCAGGGATGTGCTCGCAGGTGTCCGTGCTGGTGACGCAGTCGACCGACTCCGCCCTGAGGCCGGTCGCGCGCGCGTCGCATGGTGCGAGGTAAGTGATCCCGAAGCGACCCTCCAGCTCCTCCGGCGAGGCGACCGGGCCGCCGAGGGGCCGTAGGGTCCGACCGGCCTCGGCCTCGAGCTCGTCCCAGAGGCGCGCGAAGGCGGCCAGCGAGTCGTTGACGAGCTCGACCCGCACGCTCGGTCGGATGTCGACGAGCACCTGCCGCCCCACCCCGAGGGCGGCATAGGAGAGCGGGATCGCGAGGTCCCAGCCGGCGCCGAACTCGTAGAAGCAGGCCTCTGCTGCCGGAGTCCCCGGCCCGTGCTCCTCGTAGGCCCGTAGGTGCTGGAGCGCGCGCGCGAACTTGCGCCGGAAGACCGATTCGCTCGCCGGCAGCGAGCGGAGCACGTGCCGCTGGAAGACGTAGTTCAGCCGCTCGCCCTGGGGCAGGAGCCCCAGGCCGCGCTGCAGCGCCGCTTTCGCCAGCCATCGCATCGGTCGGCGAGCATAGCCCGCGGCCTCCAGATAAGTAGAGCTAATGGCTGAAATTAGGCTACGATGCGGGCATGGCGGCCGAACGGCTTTCCTTCGACGTGCTCGTGGTCGGGAGCGGAGCCTCCGGGCTCGCCGCTGCCGTCTCCGCCGAGCGCGCGGGCGTCCGCGTGGGGGTCGTGACCAAGGGCGCGCTCCAATCCTGCAACTCGGCCAAGGCGCAGGGCGGGATACAGGCCGCCTTCGGCGATGACGACTCGGCCGCCCAACACGCCGAGGACGTCTGGCAGAGCTCACACGAGACGGCCGACCGGCGCCTGGTCGAGGTGCTGACCGACGAGGCCCCGACCGCGATCCATTGGCTCGAGGAGCACGGCGTCGAGTTCACGCACGAGAACGGCGGGTACCGGCTCGCCCGCTGCGGCGGCGCCACGCGCAAGCGCCTCCTCCAGGTGGGCGACCGCACCGGTCACGCGATCACGACGGCGCTGCGGGACTCATTTCAGGCCTCGAGTGGCGAGGCGCTCCCGAACTGCCCACTTGTCTCGCTCGAGCCGGCCGAGAACGGCTGGGTCGCGACCTGCCGGCGTAAGAACGGCGAGGAGCAGGTGATCGACGCCGGCGCGGTCGTGCTCGCCGCGGGCGGCCGCTGCTACCGCGAGGCCGAGGAGCGCCGCGAGCTCTCGACGAACCATCCCGGAGCGACCGGCGAGGTGACTCGGATCGCGCTCGAGCTCGGTGCGGAGAGCCGCGACCTCGACGCTCTTCAGTACCACCCGAACGGAGGCGCTTGGCCGCCGACGATGCAGGGTTATTCGATCCCGGAGACCACGCGCGCCTACGGCGCGACCCTGCTCAACTCGAGGGGCGAGGAGTTCACCGATCCGCTCGGCCCGCGCGACGCGGTCTCGCAGGCGATCTTCGACGAGGTCGACTCGGGCCGCGGCGTCGAGACCCCCGACGGGCGGCCCGCTGTGCTGCTCGACACGACTCGGATCCCGGTCGAGGACGCGGAGATCTCGCTCCCGTACATGCTGCGCCGCTACCGTTCGGCCGGCATCGACCCGCTCCGGGAGCAAATCCTGACGTACCCCGTCCTTCACTACCAGAACGGAGGGCTCGTGATCGACGAGCGAGCAGAGACGACCCTTCCGGGCCTCTTCGCCTGCGGCGAGATCGCCGGCGGCACCCACGGGCGCAACCGGATGATGGGGAACTCCCTACTCGAGTGCACGGTCTTCGGCCGCCGCGCGGGCAGAGCGGCTGCGGAGAGAGCGGCAGCATGACCGGGATCAGGTTCGACGACCGAGTGGCACTCGTGACCGGCGCGGGTCGCGGTCTTGGAGCTGCGTATGCGCGCGCGTTGGCAGCGCGCGGTGCAGCCGTCATCGTCCACGACGCGGGGGTCGAGCAGGACGGAAGCGGCGGCGACCGCGGCGTAGCAGATGCGGTCGTCATGGAGATCAAGGCTGCGGGAGGGCGCGCCATTGCGTCCTACGAGAATCTCGAGGACGAGGATCCCGGCCGCCTGCTTGTCGAGCTGGCGGTCGAGCGCTTCGGACGGCTCGACGTCCTGATCCAGAACGCTGGCCTCGTCATCTGGGAGGAGCTCGAGGTGGCCGACAGGAGCTGGGAGCGAATGAGGCGCGTGAGCGTCGACGCGCCTTTCCACATCACGCGCGCTGCCTTCCCGGTCATGAAGGAGCAGGGCTATGGGCGGTTCGTCTTCACGACATCCGGCCGTGCAATGGCGCTCGAGCGGACACGTCCTGGGCTCGCCGCCTATGCCGTCGGCAAGATGGCGCACTTCGCGCTAATGATCGTCACCGCTGCCGAAGGTGAGTCGCACGGAATCCTGGCAAACGCGATCTCTCCTGCGGCCGCCACCCGCGTACTCGTGCGGGAGGTCGCTCCAGGAGAGCTCGAGCCCGACCAGGTCGTACCCGGCGTTCTCCTACTCGCTTCCGAGCAGTGCACGTTCTCGGGGAAGGTGCTTGAAGCCGCAGGCGGGGAGTTCGACATTGCCTCGTGGGCCTCCAGCGAGGGAATCGACCTTGGCCGTACTCCGGTCGAGCCCGAGCTCATCGCGGAGCGCTGGGCAGAGATCGAGCGACTGGTGCACGCGTGAACGTCGTCGCGACCGATATGCGACAGGCGGTCGAGGACGCTGCCGCGCATCTCTACGTCTGGGCGCTGAAGGACATCCCGCAGGATCTGCGGGACGCGCTCGTCGAGGCGGCCGGCCGCGAGACCTCGGTCCCCGGGCGGCGCGTGCTCGACACGATCGTCAAGAACGTCCAGGTCGCCGACGACGAGAGCAACCTCGTCTGCCAGGACACGGGAATCGCGGTCTACACCTGCCGCGTCGGCGAGCACTTCCCGCTCCACCCGGCGAAGATCTACGAGGCGCTTAAGGCCGGCACCGAGCGCGCGACCCTCGAGCACCCGCTGCGCTCGAACGCCGTGCACACGATCACGCGTGAGAACACCGGGCCGAACACCGGCTACCGGCTCCCGATCGTGCACTGGGAGTTCATCGCCGACTGGGACGGGCTCGACGTCAAGTGCGTGCCGAAGGGCTCCGGCTCCGAGAACATGAGCTTCCTCAAGATGTGCGTTCCCGCCGACGGCGTGAGGGGGATCAAGGAGTTCGTCCTCTCGTCGATCGTCGACGCCGGCGGCAAGCCCTGCCCGCCGGGGATCGTCGGCGTCGGGATCGGCGGCTCCGCCGACTACGCGATGTACCTCGCCAAGGAGGCGATCGCGCGCCCGATCGGCACGCGCAACGCCGACCCGCACGTGGCGAAGCTCGAGGAAGAGCTGTACGGGCTGCTGAACGAGACCGGCATCGGGCCGATGGGGCTCGGGGGCGACGTGACCGTCCTCAACTGCCACATCGAGCACGCCGACACGCATATGACGCTCAACCCCGTCGCCGTCAACTACCAGTGCTGGGCGGCCAGGCGCGCCTCCGCGCACGTCTCCGCCGACGGCTCCATCGACTTCGACCGGGAGGCCTGATGCCAAGTAACAGTCTGTTACTTGTCCGGACGGCCCCGGCGAGCCTTCCGAGTAGCCGTATTTGCGGCCCCTTTGTCTTTCTTTGTAACAGTCTGTTACTTGGAGCGGGTGCGGGTCGTGGCTAGTCACGAGGTCACCTTCCCGATTACCGACGAGGCCGAGATCCTCAAGCTCCGCGCGGGCGACGAGGTCGTCGTCCAGGGCCACATCATCGGCATCCGCGACCGCACCCAGATTCGCATCTTCGACCAGGGCGTCGAGCCGCCGATGGACCTCTCCGGCGCCTTCCTGCTCCACACCGCGCCGGGCGTGCGCAAACTCGACGAAGGCGACGCTCGCGGCGCCGACTCTCAGGAACTGCGGGTTTCGCCCGCGGTTCCGTCTGAAATGACCGGTCGACCCGTTACGAACACCAACCCCGCGATCTCGACCGCAAAGTACGAGAAGGTCTGCATCGGCACGACCACGAGTGCGCGGATGGTGCGCTTCACCGAGCCGCTCGGCACGCAGTACGGCGTGCGCGCGATCTGCGGCAAGGGCGGCTTCCCCGACCAGGCGATCGAGCCGATGCAGCGCTTGAAGATGGTCTACTTCGCGATCGTCGGCGGTGCGGCCGCGCTCGAGACGACCCAGATCGAGGAGATCGAGGAGGTCGCCTGGGAGGAGCTCATGCCCGAGTGTCTCTGGAAGTTTCGCGTCAAGGACTTCGGGCCGCTCACGGTCGGCATCGATGCCCACGGCAACTCGCTCTACCATGACGTCCAGACCGCCGCGACGAAGAAGCTGGAGGAGCTCTTTGCCCGGCTCTGAGTTCCTCGACCTGCGCCGGGACGGCGGCCTGACCCACGTGATCGACAAAGGCCTCGGCCCACGCGCGTGGGAGGACGTTCTCGAGACGAGCGGGGACTTCATCGACATCGTCAAGCTCGGCTGGGGCACCGCCTACGTGACGCCCAACCTCCAGCGCAAGCTCGAAGTCCTGCGCGACAAGCCGGTCGTCCTCGGCGGCACGTTCTTCGAGGTCGTGTTCGCCCAGGGCAGGCTCGACGACTACAAGCGCTGGCTCGGCGAGCTCGGGCTCACCCACGTTGAGATCTCGGACGGCGTGATCGACCTGCCGCGCGAGCGTAAGCTCGAGCTGATCGCCGACTTCGCGCGCGACTTCACCGTCCTCTCCGAGGTCGGCTCCAAGGACGCGGAGGCCATCTTCGCCCCCTACCAGTGGGTCGAGTGGATCAAGGCCGAGCTCCAGGCGGGCGCGTGGAAGGTGATCACCGAGGGTCGCGAGGGTGGCACCGCCGGGATCTACCGCCCGACCGGCGAGATGCGCACCGGCCTCGTCGACGAGATCGCGCACGAGGTGGACGTCGCCGACCTGATCTTCGAGGCGCCGTCCAAGGTCTCGCAGGCGTGGTTCGTCAAGCAGTTCGGCCCCGCGGTCAATCTCGGCAACATTCCGCCCGACGAGGTGATTCCCCTGGAGACGCTGCGCCTCGGGCTCCGCGCCGACACCCTCAAGGAGGTGCTGCTCGGTGACGAGCGCCCCGCCCCTGCCTGAGCTCGACTTCGAGGCCATGAGCGCGGAGGACGCGCTCCGCTGGGCCTACGAGGAGTTCGGCGACCGCCTTTGCCTCACCTGCTCGTGGCAGAAGCAGTCGTCGGTGCTCGTGCACATGGTCTCCGAGCTCGGACTCGACATCCCGGTGATCGAGCTCGACACGCACCTGTTCTTCCGAGAGAGCTACGAGACGCGCGACCGTCTGGCGGAGCGCTACGGCCTGCGCCTGCTGCCGCCGCCCGAGGTGATCACGGTCGCCCAGCAACACCGCGAGGAGGGCCCGAACCTCTGGGAGACCGACCCCGACCGCTGCTGTCACGTCCGCAAGGTCGAGCCGCTGCTGCAGGCGCTCGAGCCGTACGAGGCGTGGATCTCCGGGATCCGCCGCGACCAGTCGCCGAGCCGCGCGAAGACGCCCAAGGTGCAGTGGTCGGAGCGGTACGGGGTCTGGAAGCTGCACCCGCTCGCAGACTGGGACGAGAAGCGGGTCTGGGCCTACATCACCGTCAACGAGATCCCGTACAACCCGCTCCACGACGTGGGCTTCCGCTCGATCGGGTGCATTCCGTGCACCCGGCCGACGAGCCCGGAGGAAGAGGAGCGCGCCGGCCGCTGGGCAGGGTCGGACAAGCTCGAATGCGGCATTCACGTCGAAACCCCACTAGGAGGCACATGACCGACCACATCTACGCCGCCGAGCACCCGGAAACCACTCACGTCCGGCCCGGCGGCTTCACGCTCTGGTTCACCGGGCTCTCCGGCTCGGGCAAGACCACGATCGCGCACCTCGTAGGGCCCGAGCTCGACCGGCGCGGCCTGGTTGTCGAGTACCTCGACGGCGACACCGTCCGCACGCACCTCTCGAAGGGCCTCGGCTTCTCGAAGGAGGACCGCGACACCCACATCGAGCGCGTCGGCTGGGTCGCCTCGCGGCTGACACGCCAGGGCGGCGCCGTGATCGCCGCCGCGATCTCTCCGTACGAGGAGACCCGCCGGCACGCGCGCGAGCGCATCGGGGAAGTCGGCACCTTCGTCGAGGTCTACGTCAAGGCCTCGGTGGACGAGTGCGCGAATCGCGACGTGAAGGGCCTCTACGAGAAGGCGTTCAAGGGCGAGATCAAGGAGTTCACCGGCGTCTCCGACCCGTACGAGGAGCCGTCGAGCCCGGAGCTCGTGATCGACACGGAGGAGCACGAGCCGGAGGAGAGTGCGGCGCTCGTCGTCGCGAAGCTCGAGGAGCTCGGGCTCGTCCCGAGCGGGGTGACCGCGTGACTGTCGTCGAGACCACGCACCTGATCGAGCCGCACGGCGGCAAGCTCGTCGACCGCACCGGTCCCCGGCCCGACGGGATCGAGCGGCTCGAGCACATCGCGCTCACCTCGCGGGAGCTCTCCGACCTGGACATGCTTGCGAGCGGCGCGCTCTCGCCGCTCGAGGGGTTCATGAACCGCCACGACTACGAGCGCGTGGTCGAGGAGATGCGGCTCGCGCGCGGCCTGCCGTGGGCGCTGCCGGTCTGCCTCGCCGTCGATCGCGCCCCGGACGGGGAGCAGGTCGTGCTCACCGACGAAGCCGGCACGCCGCTGGCGATGCTCGAGGTGGACGAGGCCTACGAGTACGACAAGGAGCGCGAGGCGGAGCGCTGCTTCCGCACCATCGACGACGATCACCCGGGCGTGGCGCGGCTCTACCAGCAGAAGCCGCTCTACCTCGCCGGGCGCGTGACCGTCTTCGAGCGGGCGGAGCCGTCGTTCCCGGAGCTCGCGCTGGATCCCGCAGCGACGCGCGCGACGTTCTCAGAGCGAGGCTGGCGCCGGGTCGTCGGCTTCCAGACGCGCAACCCGATCCACCGGGCGCACGAGTACCTGACCAAGGGGGCGCTTGAGACCGTGGACGGCCTGCTGATCCACCCGCTCGTCGGCGAGACGAAGTCCGACGACGTTCCGGCCGCGACCCGCGTCGACTGCTATCGCATCCTCGTCGACAACTACTACCCGGCCGACCGTGTGCTCGTGGCCGCCTTCCCCGCGGCGATGCGCTATGCGGGCCCGCGCGAGGCGATCTGGCATGCGATCTGCCGCAAGAACTACGGCTGCTCGCACTTCATCGTCGGCCGCGACCACGCGGGCGTTGGCGACTACTACGGCACCTACGACGCGCAGCTGATCTTCGACGAGTTCGAGCCGCACGAGCTGGGGATCGAGCCGATGTTCTTCGAGCACGCCTTCTTCTGCCGCGTCTGCGGCTCGATGGCAACGCCGAAGACCTGCCCGCACGGCGGCGACGACCACGTCTTCCTCTCGGGGACGAAGGTGCGCGAGCTGCTCGCCAACGGCGATCTGCCGCCGGTAGAGTTCACGAGGCCCGAGGTCGCGGAGGTCTTGATCCGGGCTTATCGCGCCTCGTAGCGCGCCGTGACCTGGCAGTTCACGCTCAGCGGGTTCCTGATCGGGGCCCTCGTCGGTATGACCGGGATGGGCGGTGGCTCGTTGCTGACGCCGATCCTGGTCATCTTCTTCGGCTTCAAGCCGACCCTTGCGGTCGGCACCGACATCCTCCACGGCGCGATCTTCAAGAGCTTCGGCGCCGTGCGGCACCGGCGCCTCGGCACAGTGCATGCGCACCTGGTGCTCTGGATGTTCCTCGGCTCGGGGCCTATGTCGCTGCTGGGCGTGGCGGTCGCGACCTGGCTGAGTCACCACTACGGCGCCGCCGAGTCGATCGAGGCCTACGCGGTCGGGGTCGCGCTGATGGTGGGCGGGCTCGGGCTCGTGGCCAAGACGTTCATCCGCGGCGGCATGCAGCCGAGCGATGCCCCGTTTCTGCTTACGCGCCGCGACCGCATCATCGCCGTCTCGCTCGGAGCGACCTGCGGCTTCGTGGTCGGTCTGACCTCGGTCGGCAGCGGGACGTTCTTCGGCCTGATCATGGTGCTCGTCTTCCCGCTCACGGTCGCCAAGATTGTCGGCACCGACATCTTCCAGGCGGCGCTCCTTCTCTGGGTCGCGGGCTTCGGCCACCTCGTCGCCGGCAACGTCGACCTGCACACGATGTTCTGGCTGCTGACCGGCTCGATCCCCGGGGTGCTGCTCAGCAGTCACTTCACGCTCAAGGTGCCCGAGCGGGGGCTCCGCCTCGCCCTGGCGACGGTGCTGATGCTGAGCGGGATCAAGCTGGTCGACTTCGCCGGCGCCGACTGGGTGATCGCCGCGGGCGCGCTGGCGGCGGGAATCGCCTTCGCCGCCTGGGGTCTAGCAAGGCGCCTGGGTCGCGCGCGACCCGAGACTGTGTCCTGAGGCCGGCGGTCTGATCAGCACCACTTGGCGGCTCGAAGGGGGTTCGGACTAGACTCGCCAGCCCGTGGCGCGCATCCTGCCGACGCTGCTCGTCCTGGCTCTCCTCGGCTGCACTGCCGCGGCTTTCGCGGTCACCGAGGGCCTGAAGCTCGAGAAGAGCCCGATCGGCGGCACCAAGGTCGGCAAGACGCTCGCGCCCGTGTGCGGCTGCGACAGAGACCAGCTCCCGATCGCGTTCTTCCTACGCAAGCGCGACCGCGTGACCGTGGCGATCGTCAACGGAAACGGCGAGGTCGTCCGCACGCTGAGCACGCGCAACGCGCGCCGGGGCACGCAGCAGTTCATCTGGAACGGCCGCGGCTCCTCGGGGCGACTCGTCGCGGACGGCATCTACCGGCCCCGCGTCCACCTGGCGCGAGAGCACCGGACGATCGTTCTCCCGAACTCGATTCGCGTCGACCAGACGGCGCCGCTGATCAGGCTCGACTCGGTCTCCCCGCGTGTGTTCTCTCCCGACGGCGACTTCCGGCGCGAGTTCGTGCGCCTCCACTACCGGACGAGCGAGAAGGCGCGGGCAGTCCTCTACCTGAACGGCGACCGCCGCACGCTGACCAAGCGCTACGTCCGGGCGGGCAAGCTCGACTGGGGCGGCAGGGCGGCGCGAAAGCTCGCGGCCGGGACGTACCGCGTCCAGCTGCGCGCAATCGACCTGGCAGGGAACCTCTCGAAGCCGACGCGGGCGTTCGTGGTCCGCGTCCGCTACATCGAAGTGCGGCCCCACGTCCTGCAGGCCAAGAGCGGCGCGCGCATCGGCTTCCGGATCGTTACGGACGCGCAGCGCTACAGCTGGCATTTCGGAAGCGTGCACCGGATCGGACACGGTTCCCCCCTGGTCTTCCGCGCCGGACCGCCGGGACTTTACGTCTTGCGTGTTGCGGCCAACGGACACGTTGCGCGCGCCGTCGTGACGGTGACGCCGTGACCGCCGAGCTAGCCCGGGCCGGCGGTGTGCTCGGCGCAGTCGGTCTGGCCGTCCTGATCGTAGCGCCGGCCCGGCTGCAGCGCCTGGCGGGGCTCGGGGCCTGGGCGCTCGGCGCGTTGCTACTGGCGGTTTACCTTGCTCCTGATGGACATCGGCCGCTTCTGGCCGCAGCCGCGGTGCTGGGGCTGGCGCTCGCGGCCGGCCTCGCCGCAATCTTCCGCCGCTGGCCGTGGCTGCTACCGCTCGTGACGCTCGCCTGCGTGCCCGCCCGGATCCACGTCACTGTCGGCTCGACCGAGGCGAACCTGCTCGTGCCGCTCTACGGGGTGGTCGCCGCGGCCGCCTTCCTGCTTGCCTGGGACCTGTGGCACGCTACGCGTCCTGCAATCACGCGGGAGCTCGCCGTGGTCTCCTGGCCGCTCGCCGCCTTTGCTGCCTGGGCGGGTTTCTCGATCCTCTGGACCGGCGACCTGCGGCAAGGGGCGATCGACCTGCTCTTCTTCTACCTTCCCTTCGGCCTGCTGGCCGTCTCGCTCGCCCGGCTCGAATGGCACCGGCTCTGGGCGCTCGTGCTGCTCGCCGAGGTGACGGCGATGGCGCTCGTGTTCGCGGCGATCGGGATCTACCAGTACGAGACGCGGGACATCTTCTGGAATCCGAAGGTCGAGATCAGCAACGCCTACGCGCCGTTCTACCGCGTCAACTCCGTCTTTTGGGATCCTTCGATCTACGGGCGCTTCCTCGTCGTCGCGATCCTTGCCTGCCTCGTCGCCGTCCTCTTCGGCCGCGACCGGCGCCTGCTGATCGGCGGCACCGTCGCGATCGCGGCGATCTGGGCGGGACTCTTCTTCTCCTACTCGCAGTCGAGCTTCGCGGCGCTCGTCGTCGGCGTCGTGCTCGCCTCGATCTTCGCCTGGGGCCGGCGCGGGGTCGCGATCGCGGCGGTGGCGGCGGTGGTCGTCGCGGTCGGAGCTCTCGCCGTGCCCAATGTGCGCCACGACGTCTTCGGCAACGGCCGTGGGCTGAACAGCGCCTCGGGCGGCCGTGGGAAGCTGGTTCGCAAGGGAGCCGAGCTCGCCGTGCACCATCCCGTCGCAGGCGTAGGGGTCGGCGGCTTCAAGCGCGCCTACGCGCAGCTCACCCACCTGAAGGGCCGCGAGCCCAAGGCCGCCGCCTCGCACAACACGCCTGTCACCGTCGCTGCGGAGACCGGCCTGCCGGGCCTGGCGCTCTACGCCTGGTTCCTCGTGAGCGGGCTCCTGCTCGCCTTCCGCCGCTTCGCGCGCGACCTGCCGGGCCTGACCGCGCTCGTCTGCGGGCTCGTCTTCGCCTCGATCGCGGTGCACAGCCTCTTCTACAACGCGTTCTTCGAGGACCCGACGGCCTGGGCGGTACTCGGGCTGGCGGCGGTTGCGGCGCGGCAGCCCAAGGCACCGATTGCGGTGCCGTCCTCAGGGGGCGCGGGCTCCGCCCGTGCCCCCGTCGGAACTGACCGGTCGACGCGCTTGAGGTCTCTCCTGAACCGTTTCTCAGCGGGCGGCCGAGACGAGCCCCCGCAACCGGCGCAGCTCGACCGGGAGGTAGAACCCGAGCGGGAGCAGGATCAGCGGGTAGACGGCGCTCAGCAGGACGGCGCCGGCCAGCGGGACATCGAGCGTCTTCCCGAGCACCGTTAGGGCGACCGCCGCCGCGACCACGAGCGCGATCCGTCGCCACTGGTACGCGACCGGGAAGACCTGCTGCGCGCGCACGGTCATGCCGAGGAACATGACCACGTACGCGACGAGCGTTGCGGTCGCGGCACCCATCATCCCGTACGGCGGGATCAATGCGAAACAGAGCCCGACGTTGACTGCCGCCGCGATCCCGGTCACGACCCAGTTGAATTGCGTCTGCTTCGCCCGGCCGATCCCGATCGCCATCACGTTGAACGCGATGAAGGCGGTTCCGCCGAAGACGAGCAGCGGCACCACCCGGGCACCGGGGTAGAAGGCGGGCCTCGTCAGCAGGCGCACGATCCAGGGCGCGAGCAGCGAGAGCGTCAGCGAGAGCCAGCAGGAGACGAAGAGCACATAGGTGAGGACGAACGCGTAGGTGCGCTTGGCTTCGTCGTCCGCCTTGATCGAGTAGGCGAACGCCGGCCAGGCGGTGCGCAGCGCGATCAGCAGGAGTAGGATCGCGGTCGAGACGCGCACGCCGACCGAATAGAGCCCGACCTCGGCTGCGCTCTTCAGCTTGAGCAGGAAGAAGCGGTCGGCAAAGTCGATCGCCCAGAGTGCGAGCCCCGAGGGCACGAGCGGGAGCCCGAAGCGCTGCATCTCTCGGAAGAGCGGGCGGTCGAACTCGAGCCCCAGCTGGTAGCGCCTGTAGGCGAGCAGCACGAAGTAGACCGCGAGCGTGCCGGTGAAGTTGCCGATCAGCACTCCGAGCGCTCCCTCGTGCCAGACGGCGACGAGCAGGATCGTCGCGGCCACCGTGATCAGCACGTTGGCGAGCGTCGCCGCCACATAAGCGACCGAGCGCTCCTCGACGCGGAAGAGGGAGGTCAGCTGCTCGTAGTTCATCTGGGCCCAGAGGAGGACGAAGGCGGCGCGGACCAGATCCGCGTGCGAGTGGGTCGAGAAGAGCGCCTCGGAGATCTGCCCGGCTAGCACCCAGCCGGCGAGCAGGCCGGCGGTGGCCATTGTCATCGTGAACCAGAAGGAGGTGCGCACCACCCGGATCCGCCCGCGCTCGTCCTCCGCGTCGAAGTAGAAGCGGAAGAACGCCATCGAGATCCCCGCGCGTAGCACGATCACGAGCACGACCGAGAGCGCGATCAGCGTGTCCACGGCGCCCAGCTCGCTGCGCGTCAGGTAGCGCGTCACGACCGGCAGGAGGAAGACGCCGATCAGCCGGGAGACCACGGCGCCCAGGCCGTAGATGGCGGAGTGCTTGGCCAGGCGGCCGAGTTGCTGCGCGATCATGGCCTCAGTTTGCTCGAATCGCACGCCGGTAGACTCCGCCATCGTGGCTCTGAGCGGGAAAAAGATCTTCATGACGGGCGGCGCAGGTTTTATCGGCACTTCCCTCGCGCGGCGGCTCGTCGAGGAGAACGAGATCGTGATCCTCGACAACTTGCACCGCGACTCCCTCACCGGCACCGACCTGGCGGAGCACCCGAACCTGCGCTTCGTTCAGGGCGACGTGCTCGACCTCCCGCTCGTGCGCGAGCTCTCGGCGCGCGCCACGCACGTCGTGCACATGGCCGCGATCGCCGGCGTCGACAAGGTGCTGGAGAGCCCCGTCCGCACGATGCGCGTCAACCTGATCGGCACCTACAACGTGCTCGAAGCCGCACACGAGGCCGGCACGATCGAGCGGTTGGTCGACTTCTCGACGAGCGAGGTCTTCGGCACGCACGCGTACAAGGTCGAGGAGACGCACGTCACCTCGCAGGGCTCGGTCGGCGAGGCGCGCTGGACCTACGCGGTCTCGAAGCTCGCGGGCGAGTACCTCGCGCACTCGTACTTCGATGAGTTTGCGCTGCCGGCGTGCTCTGTGCGGCCGTTCAACATCTATGGGCCCGGCCAGATCGGCAGCGGCGCCATTCACCACTTCACTGTCCGGGCGCTCGCCAACGAGGAGATCGTGATCCACGGCGACGGCTCGCAGATCCGGGCCTGGTGCTACGTGGACGACATCGTCGAAGCGCTGCTCATGATCCTCGAGCGCGAGGAGGCGGTGGGGCAGGTCTTCAACGTGGGCAACGCGCGCTCGGTCGTGACCGTGTTCGACCTGGCGGCCAGAATCAAGCGCCTCGCGGGCTCGGACTCGGAGATCGTCTTCAAGCCGCTCCACTACACCGACGTGGAGATGCGCATCCCGAACGTGGACAAGGCGCGCAAGCAGCTCGGCTGGGAGCCGCAGGTCGACCTCGACGACGGCCTCGAACGGACGATCGCGTGGTACCGGGAGCGGCAGCCCGTGCAGAGCCTGGCCTCTAGAGCGTGAGACGACGCTCGCGTCGTCTCCTTCAGGTCGGGCGGGCTTTGCCAGCGCGACCGTCTGAAATGACCGGTCGAGCCGCGCTTCGTCAGAAGCTTGCGCTGTAGGCTCGCGCTCGTCGCGGCGGCCGCTCTGGTCGTCGCGGTCGTTCCGGGGGCGGCGGCGCGGTCGGAGCCGGGGTTGCGCCTCCTCGGGGTCTCGTCGCCGGTGATCAGCCCCAACAGCAACGGCGTCAACGACACGCTGCGGGTGCACGTGGCGGCGCCGGCCGGGTCGGTGCTCGGCCTGCGCGCCTATGTCTGGGGCGGTCGCCTCTCCGGCTGGAAGCGGATCAGAACCGGCGTGACCGTCTCGGGGGGAACGACCATCTCCTGGGACGGCACCACCTCGACCGGCCATCCGCTCCGTGACGGCTCCTACCTAGTAACAGTCTGTTACAAGGATTCCGGGCGGCTGCTGCCCGCACAGGGGGTGGCGCGGCCGGGAGCCGCGGAGGCCAGCGTCCGCCGTCCGCCGTGGCGGCGCACGGGCTGCCTCGCCCGGCCAAGGGTCGTGCGGATCGAGCGGCTGACGGCGATGGTCGACTCGGCCGCGAGCTACCAGCCCGGCTCGCGACCGCCGCTGGTCGTTTCGGCCGACGAGGGTCGCGCGCAGGTGGAGCTGCAGCAGGACTGCTCGGGCCGGCGGTTCCCTGGGCAAGACCTTCCCGCGGGCCTCGCACCCGGCCTCTACCATTACGTGGCGACCGACCCGCAGGGCGATGAGTTCCGGGCGCCGGTCGTCGTTCGTGCCGGCCGCCCGCTCGAGAAGCCGCTGCCCCACACGGCTCTCGTCGTCTGGCCGTACCTGACGTGGCGGGCCTACAACGCCTATGACGTCGACCTCGACGGCCGCCCGGACAGCTGGTACCAGTTCTGGCGCCAGCGGCGGGTCTCGCTGGTCGGGGCAATCCTGCCCAACGGCGTCGAGGACGACCATGAGGCGGCGCGACCCTTCTCACGATGGCTCTGCTCCGGCGGCAAGCGCGTGCAGAGCATCACCGACGTCGAGCTGCGCCGCCTCCCGCTGGACACCCTGCGCCGCTACTCGGCGATCGTCTTCCCGGGCCACACCGAGTACTACGAGGCTGAGACGTACGACCTGCTGCGCCGTTACCGCGACCGGGGCGGCAACCTCGTCTTCCTGCAGGCGAACCCGTTCTACCGGCAGGTGCGACTCGACCGCGAGCACAACGCCGTCGTGATGACCGACTACGACGCGCGCGAGGGGCGCTCCGACTTCGCACTGACTGGGGTGGGTTACGACGGTTGCTGCTTCCCACGGGCGCGGGCGGCACCCTACGCGGCCGCGACGGGCCGCGACTACGAGCGGGTGCGTTGGCTCTTCCGCGGCACGGGGATCGGGCCGGGCGAGCTCTTTGGGCTGGCGGCCTCGGAGAGCGACCGGATCGACCCGGGACTGACTCCGCGCGACCACGTGGTCGCCGCGCAGGCCGTGATCGAGGGCAAGCACGGGGTGATCAACGCGGCGATGGTCTGGTCGCGCGCGGGCCGCGGCTCCTCGTTCGCGACCGGCAACTACACGTTTCTGCGCATGGGGCGGGGGCTCACAAACAAGCTCCTGGACAACGTATGGCGCAAGCTCGTCGGGTAGGCCTGCTCGCCTGCGTGGCGCTGCTCGGCGGCTGCGGCGGCTCGTCGGCACCGAAGCCGCCGCACGGTGGGGCGGTGCTGCGGCTCTCGCTCCCGCTGGTACCGACCACACTCGATCCCGCCCGCGTGGCGGACCTGCCCTCACTCAACGTGGCACACGAGCTCTATGCAGGGCTGACTCGCTTCTCGGGCCCGGGGGTCGCGCCGGACCTCGCCGAATCGTGGGAGCCGAGCGAAAACGGGCTCGTCTGGACCTTCCACCTGCGCAAAGGCCTCCGTTGGAGCAACGAAGTCCCGATCACCGCCGAGGACTTCCGCCGCTCCTGGTTGCGCGCGCTCGCTCCCCGGACGAATTCCGCCTACGCACGCGCCGAGATGCAGAACATCCGCGGCGCCCGCCGCTACCGCGTCACCGGCTCCGGCGAGGTGGGCGTCGAGGCCGTGGACGACCGCACGCTGCGCGTGACCCTGCAGCATCCGGTGCCGTGGCTGGACGAGCAGGTGGCCTGGCCCGTCTTCTTTCCAGTGCCGAAGAGCGGGACCGCTACGAGCGGCCCGTTCCGTCTCGCCTCGCGCGGCAAACGGCGCCTCGTGCTCGAGCGGAACCTCAACTACTGGAACGTCGAGGCCGTGAAGCCGAGGCGGATCGTGCTGACGACGTTCCCGCCTGCTGGCGACGGGATCTTGCCCTTTAGCCTCGCGGCTCCCGGCATTCCCTGGATTCAATCGGCGAATGCCCCGCCGGCCGGATTCGGCAGGCGGCTCCCGACGCTCTCGGTGGGGCTCTTGTGGCTTGCGACGCGCCGCGGCCCGCTCGCCGATCCCGCGACTCGGCGGACCCTCGCTGCCGTTCTCGACCGGAGGATTCTGGCAGCAGAGGCCGCCGAGCGACCCGTCCGGACCGTCGTTCCGCCGGCCATGCCAGGAGCCTCACGGCTCAAAATTCCCCCGGCCGGTTACCGGGTCGAAACCGGACCGCTCGAGCTGACGCTGGCGTACACGCCGGAAGATGTCCGGGCGGCCAACCTTCCATCACAGATCCAGAGCCAGCTTGCCCGCCGTGACATTCGGGTGACGTTACTGCCGGTCTCGTTTCGCAGGCTCCTAGGGCTCGCCGGCCCACCGCCGAAGGTCGATCTCGTGCTGCTCGGCTGGAGCTCGGAGTTCTTCGATGAGTACAACATCCTCGACCTCTTCCCCTGTGCGAGCGCCTTCAACGTCGCGCAGTGGTGCGACCGTTCATACGACCGCCTAATGCATCGCGCGGTCCGGGCGCTTGACGATGATGAGCGGTGGGCGATCGAGCGGACGCTCGTACAGAAGGTCCAGGACGCCGTGCCGGCAATCCCCCTCTACTCCGCTAGCGAGTACGTGCAGCTGCGGAACGGCTTGCACGGGTTTCGCTGGTCGCCGATCGGCTTCTACGAACTGCTGGGGATGACCCGCTCGTAGATCTCGAGGACGCGCCGGGCGACACTCGTGTGCGCGTGCACGAGTTCGGCGTACTCGCGGCTGCGGCGACCGAGCTCCGGCAGGGACTCGCGCACCTCGACGAGCCCGGCGAGCACGTCCTCGAGATTCCGTTCGTCCGCGCGCACGAGCGGCAGCTCCCGCCCGAAGGCCACCTCGGTCTCCGCGGCCGCCTCCTCGTCCAGGTGGACGACGACCGGCTTCGCCAGCGCCATCGACTCGATCGCGAACATGCCGTACCAGCCGATCCTGAGCTGGTCGACGATCACATCGGCGGCTGCATAGCGCAGCCGCGCCTCCCTGTTTGGGATGCCCTCGATCAGGTCGAGCTCGATTGGCGCGCCGCGCTCCTGCAGCCTCTCGATCGCGGCGATCACCGCCTCGGTGCCCTTCACCGCACGCTTGCTCGGCGCGTGGGCGACCCGCATGGCCCCGCCGGGCTCGGCAGGCGCCGGCTTCCAGTCGCGCAGCACGATCGCCGGCGGCACGACGTCGTACTCGGGCCAGGGGCCGCGCGGAGCCAGCCGCCGGGTTAGGTAGCTGCCGACGATCACGGCGCCGGCCCGCCGGAGGTAGCCCACCTCCGAGGCGCTCCGCCCGCGCAAGTCGGAGCCCCAAGACTGGAAGACGATTCCCTTGCGCGCGGCGCGCAGCACCGGCAGCGTGATCCGCCGCGGCGCCAGTGTCAGGCCCGCGTGGAAATGGAAGACGTCATACCGCGGCAGCGCCCCGGCCAGCGCGCGCAGCTGCCTGGGCAGGTTGAACGGGACCGAGCTCAGGCGGCTCGTGTCGCGCAGCTCCAGGTTCACGTCGAAGCCGCGCTCGAAGGGCCGCTCGTTGAAGACGAGCAGCGTGCTGTCCACGCCGAGCTCGCGCAGTCCCTCGGAGATCGCGCCAGGCCCGCCGGCTACGTTGACCGGGGAGTGGAGGGCCCTCACAGCCGCGCCTTCTGACGGAGCGCGCATCGACTGGTCGTTTCAGACGAGGGCGCTCTCGACGGCGATCTCCACGTCGAGCGCCTCGAGCGCGCGTTCGGTGCGTGCGTCGAGCTCGTTCTCGTCGGGCGCGCTCAGGAGCAGGTAGCCGAGCCGCTCGGCGCCGGAGATCAGCGGCGGCAGCGTCATCCCTTCGCGCCAGTAGAAACCAGCCTCGTGAACGCCCTCGAGCGCCAGCGCGGGTGCCGCGTCGAGCCGGACGATCCGGCCGGGCGGGGCGACGACGAAGCGCACCTGGCCCCAGGGTGCGGACGGCTCGCGTCGCTGCAGGCCCTCGCGCGTTAGCTCGCCGAGCGCCCAGAGCACGTTGGCGCGGATCGCATCGAAGCCGGTCACCAGCTTGGCGAGCTCCGCGTCCTTGCCGCCGCCGAGTCGTGCGCCGACCTCGATCGCCCACGGCGCTCCGTCCTGCACACGCACCTGCACGTACGAAGGGCCGGTCTTCAGCCCGACCGCCAGGCTCGCGGCGTGCGCTTGCTCGAACAGCTCCTCCTCGTTCGGGACCAGCGACGGGTAGCGGTGCGAGATGCAGACGCCGAGCGGGGGTGGCGGATGCAGCAGCCGCCGCGTCACGCTCATCGGGAAGTAGTCGCCGTCGAGCAGGAAGCCGTTGACGGTGTACTCGTCGCCCTCGAGGTACTGCTCGAGCACGACCGCGCCGGTGCGCGAGGCTGCCAGTGCCCGGTCGAAGGCGGGTGCGAGCTCGCCCTCGCCTCGGACCTCTGTCACGCCGCGCTGCGCCGAGCCGTCCACCGGCTTGAGCACGACCGGCCCACCCAGCTCGTGGAAAGCCTGCTCGGCCTCCTCGAAGCTGCTCGCCTCACGGCCGCGTGGGCAGCGGACCTTGGCCTTCTCGAAGGCCTTGCGCATCCGCCGCTTGTCCGCGACGGTCTTGGCCGTCTCCAGCGGTAGGCCGGGCAGGCCGAGCCGTTCGGCGAGCTTCGCGGTCGGGAGCACCGCCTGGTCGGAGCCCATCGTCGCCACGGCCACCGGCTCGATCCCCTGAGCCTCCAGGTCGCCGAGCACGCGCTCGACCTCGGTGAAGCTGCGCACGATCCGGTGGTCGGCCTCCGCGAGCAGCGGCGCAGAGTCGGAGCCGTCCACGACGCAGACCTCGTAGCCGAGCGCGCGGGCGTTCTCGAGGAGCCCGAGCTGCGAGCGCGAGCCTCCGGTGAGCACGAACGCGCGACTCATCTCTACGCCGTGGGTGCGGCGGTCCGCTGCGATTCCAGGAGCCGCCGCATGCCCTCGTCGAGTCCGACCTCCGCGCGCCAACCGAGCGCGCGCAGCCGCTCGACCGAGACCCGCGGCGTCACTCGCCCCGGCGGTGCGTCCACCTCGCGGATCAGCTCGTGCGGCGCGCCCGCAAGGTCGCAGGCGAGGCGGGCCGTGTCGGTGAGCGAGACCGGCTCCGCCTCCGAGCCGACGTTGAACACCCCTTCGCCGCCGTGCTCGAGCACGAGCCGGATGGCGCGCACCTCGTCGCCGACCCAGCACCACGAGCGCGCCTCGCCGCGGTAGGCCGGAATCGGCTCCCGGCGCTCGGCCTGCCAGAGCATCGTCGAGAGCGCACCCTTGCCCTGTCCCGGCTCGACGCCGGGCCCGTACGGATTGGCGAGCCGCAGCACGGCCAGCCCGTCGGGGGCATAGAGCCGAGCGACCTGCTCGCCCCACCATTTCGTCAGTGCGTAGAAGCTCGCGGGAGCGGCTGGTGTCTCCTCGTCGGCGAATGAGGCTCCGTAGACATCGGAGGTGGAGATGTAGGCGAGCCGTGCTCCGTGCGTCGACGCCGCCCGGGCGACGAGCGCGGTCGCGAGGACGTTGGAGCGCAAGGCCAGCTGCGGCTCCTCCTCGCAGCGCACGACTCCGATCCTCGCAGCGGCGTGGACGACCACGTCGGGCCCAGCCTCGGCGACCGCTGCATCGGCGACGCCGTCGTCGGCGAGGTCGCCGTCGCTCCGCTCGACCGGGTGAACCTCGTAGGCTTCATCGCCGTGACGAAGCTCGTCGACCAGCGCGCGGCCGACGAAGCCGGAAGCCCCCGTAACCAGGACGTTCATGGCCGCCGAGTCTACTGGCGCGCCGGTGCGCTCCTGGCCGCCGTGCTCGTCGTCGGAGGGTGCGACCACTCGAAGCGCCGCGTGGAGCCGCCGCCGATACATCGGCAGTCGTTGCCGGCCCTCGACGCGGAGCAGCAGCGACTCGTGGCGGACTATCAGCCGGTCAGCCGTGCCCTCACCGGCTATGAGCTCGCTTACCGCGACTGGCGGTCCGGACGGGTCTCGAAGACGCTCTTTCTGCACCGTGCCGCCGGCCTTCGCGTGGTCGTTGCTCGCTCGCTCGCGCGAGTGCGCCGAGATCGGGCGACCGGCGAAACGGCCCGCGCAAAGACCCTGCTCGTGGCCGCACTCGAGGCGCGTGGCTCGGCTCTGGCGGCGCTCCCTCGGCTCGATTCCTATGAACGGGACTGGAATCGCTCGCTCGTACAGGCCCGCCGCGGGCTCACGGCGCTGCAGGACATTCGCGACCGCGCGCGGTTGATCCCACTCCCGGAGGACAGCGTCTCCTGAGGGCCTTGACAGGGTTATGAGTGACTGCTAACTTACAAGGCGAGATGCAGACGACAAGCACCCGCAAGACGGCAGATGAGCGCCGAGAGGACATCCTCGTCGTAGCGATGGAGGAGTTCGGGGAGCACGGGCTCCACGGCACCTCTACCGACTCGATCGCGCAGAAGGCCGGCGTCTCGCAGCCGTACCTGTTCCGGCTCTTCGGGACGAAGAAGGAGCTCTACCTCGAGTCGGTGCGCCGCTGCCTGCGGCAGACGCTCGAGGTTTTCCAGGAGGCCGCGGCCGGCAAGAGCGGCGAGGAGGCGCTGGACGCGATCGGCAAGGCCTACGGCGAGCTGCTCAAGGACCGCACGCGCCTGCAGGCGCAGATGCAGGCCTACGCGGCGTGCGGGGACGAGGACGTTCGCGAGGTCGTACGGGCCGGCTACGGCGAGCTCGTCGGCTTCGTCGAGCGCGTCTCGGGCGCCGAGCCGAAGCGCATCCGCGACTTCTTTGCGTTCGGGATGCTGCTGAACGTGTTCGCCTCGATGGACCTCCTCGACCAGAAGGCGCCGTGGGCGGAGCGGCTGCTCGAGGCCTGCTTCGAGCCGCAGCGATGAGGAACGTGTTTTTTTCGAGTCGAAGTAAGTGAGCAGTAACTACCAACGCGGAAGGGAGGGGAGGCGATGACCCCCCGCACGAGCACGATCTGGACGTTCGCGATCACCTCTGTCGCTCTGTTCATGACCACGCTGGACAACCTGGTCGTGACGACGGCGCTGCCGGTGATACGCGAAGACCTTCACGCGAGCCTGAGCGGGCTCGAGTGGACCGTGAACGCCTACACGCTGACCTTTGCGGTGCTGCTGATCACCGGCGCCGCGCTCGGCGATCGCTTCGGGCGGCGCCGGATGTTTGTGCTCGGGCTCGGCATCTTCACTCTCGCCTCCGCTGCGGCCGCGCTCGCGCCGAGCATCGAGGTGTTGATTGCGGCGCGTGCGCTGCAGGGCCTCGGCGGCGCGATTGTGACGCCGCTCACGCTGACGATCCTGAGCGCGGGCGTCCCGGCCGAGCGCCGCGGGCTCGTCCTCGGCGCCTGGGGCGGGATCAGCGGCCTCGCGGTGGCGATCGGCCCGCTCGTCGGCGGCGCCGTTGTCGAGGGCATCTCCTGGCAGTGGATCTTCTGGCTCAACGTACCGATCGGGCTCCTCCTGATCCCGCTCGCAGCGCTGCGCCTGCGCGAGAGCCGCGGACCGAACGACTCGTTCGACCTGCCCGGTGTCGGCCTCGCCAGCGCCGGCCTGCTCGGCATCGTCTGGGGCCTCGTCCGCGGCAACCAGGTCGGTTGGGCGAGCCCGGAGATCGTGGCAAGCCTCACCGTCGGCCTGGCCGTGCTGGTGCTGTTCGTCCTCTGGGAGCGTCGCGCACCGGCGCCGATGCTGCCGCTGCGCTTCTTCCGGAACCGCACGTTCGCGGCGGCGAACGCTGCCTCGCTCCTGATGTTCTTCGGGATGTTCGGCTCGATCTTCCTGCTGGCTCAGTTCTTCCAGGTCATCCAGGGCTACTCGCCCCTCCAGGCCGGGCTGCGCATCCTCCCGTGGACGGCGATGCCCATCTTCGTCGCCCCGATCGCAGGCGCGCTCTCGGATCGCATCGGCGGCGGGAGGATCATGGCAGTCGGCCTGAGCCTGCAGGCCGCCGGCCTCGCCTGGATCGCCACGGTCTCGACGCCGACGGTCGCCTACGGCGAGTTGGTCGTGCCGTTCATCCTCTCGGGCGTCGGCATGGCGCTCTACTTCGCGCCCGTCGCAAACGTCGTCCTCGGCGCGGTACGACCGCAGGAGGAGGGCCAGGCGTCCGGTTCCCTGAACGCGATCCGCGAGCTCGGCGGCGTCTTCGGCGTCGCGGTTCTGGCCGCGATCTTCGCGCACTACGGCGGCTACAGCACCCCCGACAGCTTCTCGAACGGCATGAACGCCGCCGTGTACGTCGGCGCGGCGCTCGTGGCGATTGGGGCGCTGGCCGCGTTCTTCATCCCGCGGCGCAGGCCACTCGCGGAGGCCGAGCGGCTCGAGACCCAGCTGGAGGCTGCTGCCTAGAACGACCGACGCGAGCAGGACTCCGGCACCATGCTTCCAGGAGTCCTGCTCGCGCGGTTCGCGTGGGTCCCTCTTAGTTCGCGCGCGCCGCCGGGCCCATCGCGGCCGCCACGGGCTCGACGCTGAGCTCCATCAGGAAAGCGAGATCGTCGTCAGGGAGATACTCCTTGGCCTTGGCCTCGACTTCCGCCTTCGCCTGCTCTGGGTTCGACCAGTTGGCGCTCTTGACGGCG
>Ga0137374_10001438_pt1 | contig 27077 bp, 25 predicted proteins | sample SagtaG_20_FD_104811 | JGI IMG/M metagenome (GOLD analysis project Ga0137374, IMG submission 104811) | Vadose zone soil microbial communities from Sagehorn Ranch, Mendocino, California, USA - Sage1_R_100_16 metaG | ecosystem: Environmental > Terrestrial > Soil > Vadose zone | place: USA... | reverse complement strand
ATGCCAGATTACTATACTGAACCACAACAGGTACAAAGACGCAGAGATACATAAAGTTTTTTGTACAACATGCAATTTATAGATTTCAGTTTTGAAAGACCGCTTTAAATTATAGTCTGACTGTCTCGGTCTGACTGTATTGCAAAACCTTATTCTTTATTTTATCTGTTATCCGGATTTAGCTCCGGAGTTCAATTGCTGAATAAAGAATCAGAACGTACAAGGGAGCGACACAACAAAGCTCAATAGCAGCACTACAGCTTACTTCATAAAAATCATTAATCAATTCAAAGCAGAAAATTTTTACATTTAAGAAACCAATTTTATTCTTTCTTCTAAAACTGCTTGCCATGAAAGGTTTGATGATGCATTACCCGCTTACAACAAATGTTATTCTTGAATATGGTAACCGTGTTTTTCCTCATAAACAAATAACAAGTATTTTACCCGACGGCACAAGACATCAATACCGTTATGCAGATTTGTATTCGCGTTGTAAAAAACTTTCAAATGCACTTGTAAATAAACTGGGGATTAAGAAAGGTGACATTGTGGGCACATTTGCATGGAATCATTACCAGCATTTGGAATTATATTATGCCATACCGGGTGCGGGTGCAGTGTGTCACACCATCAACATACGTTTATTTATTGCACAAATAGAATACATCATCAATCATGCAGAAGATAAAGTGATTTTTGCTGATGCAAATTTGATTCCGCTTCTTGAAAAAATTGCACCACTATTAACTACTGTTGAACATTTTGTAATTTTAAATGCTTCTAAAAATTTTAGTACAACGCTAAATAACATTATTCATTACGAAGAGTTGCTAAAAGATGTAACCAATGAACTTGACTGGGTTACAGTTGATGAAGATGACGCATGCGCAATGTGTTATACAAGCGGCACTACTGGTCAACCCAAAGGAGTATTGTATTCACATCGCTCTACTTATTTGCACACGCTTGGCATCATTTCGCCCAACGCAGGTTGCATTAGTTCAAAAGACAAATACTTATTGATTGTACCGCAATTTCATGTAATGGCGTGGGGCTTTCCTTATGGATGTGTAATGGCAGGAGCAGAAATGGTATTGCCTTCATGCAATCTTCAGCCGGAAGCATTGATTAAAATTATGCTGCAGGAAAAAATTAATAAATCGAATGGAGTGCCTACAATCTGGCTCGGGATATATGAGGCATTGAAAAAAAATCCTCCTAAAGAAAAATTATTGCTCGAAGAATTGATGGTAGGTGGCTCAGCTATTCCAACAAGTCTTATGGAGGCTTTGGAAAAAGATTTTGGTATTAAAGCGATTAGTGCATGGGGCATGACGGAAACATCTCCATTGGGTACGGTAAGCAGGCTGCAACCTATGCATAACGATTTTGATTATGAAACACAATTGAAATTAAGAACGAAACAGGGAATTGAACTACCCGGTATTGGATTGCGTGCTGTGAAAGATGATGGAAGCATTGCGCCGCGCGATGGAAAATCTGTTGGTGAATTTGAAGTAAGAGGCGCATGGGTGATTGATGGATATTATAAAGTAAACAACCGCGAAAATTTTTCAGATGATGGATGGTTTAAAACGGGAGATGTGGGCACCATTGATGAAGATGGTTACATGCAAATAACAGACAGAACAAAAGACCTTATTAAAAGCGGCGGTGAATGGATTTCAAGTATTGCATTGGAAATAGCAATTATGGCGCATCCAAAAGTAAAGGAGGCTGCGGTGATTGCCATTCCTGATGAGCGATGGACGGAGCGGCCACTGGCTGTAATTGTTTTGCATGATGAAACAAAAGTTGCGGGTGCAGAAGAGTTAAAAAAATTTTTGTCGTGCAATTTTTCTTCATACCAATTACCAAATGATTATGTTTATGTAAAAGAAATTCCAAAAACAAGTGTGGGCAAATTTGATAAAAAAGAAATGCGTAAAATGTATGCAGAAGGAAAGTTGCATGTATGAAATGGAGTGTCAGACTTTCTTCAGCATTATTGTCAAAATTCTTGGAACTTCATTTATGTTATTATTGTCAAAATATTCGTTGATATCGACAAGTGCAAGTCCATATTTTTTTGCAGTTTGTACAAAGTCTGAAATATTGTGATTAAAGCATTCCAAAATTTGTTGCCCGTCTTCTGTATCAAATCTCGCTTTGGTTCCTAAATATTGTTTATAGGGATGAAGCTCTCCAATATAAACATGTCCACCGGAAATTAAGGATGCAGAGGTTTCTTTAAAAATGTGATCAAGATTTTGAATGTGCTCAAGTACGAGACTAAAGGTTACAAGATCATAAAGTTTATCTCTGAACGTCCACGAGATTGTAATATCAGCTTGCCTAAATTGAACCTTGTTCGAAATAATTTTTTCTTTAGCCTTTGCAAGCATTTCATCTGAAAGATCAACGGCAGTTACATGTTTTGCCTTTTTAATAAGCCATTCAGTATTTTTTCCTGTTCCGCAACCAATTTCTAAACAGCTTTCAAAAGGAATGTTTACCAGAGATGCACGCAAAGCTTGCGCCTCAAAGTCTCTTGTTTTATTGTTATTGGTGTCGTATTGTGCAGCCCAGATATTGTAGGCTTGTTGTGTGTTCATGTCGCGTGCTTGATTTTTTGGACGCCATGTTAACTATCCAGGACTTTACAATTTATGCAGCCAATGTATTCTCCTTGTTCTTCACCACGTTCCTTAATTCGTCTCTCAAAAATCCTTTTAAACTTAGATCTTCATTAATGAGATTTCAATGTATACCTGTTCCATTCCCGATAAGTTCACACTGGATTAATGCTTCCTTATCGGCGTTAGCTAAAAGTTTATAAGAAGATAAACGCTGACGCAATACGGCTTTTGTATTTAATATAATCAACATTACATCCAGTTCGGGATGAAAGTCAATGGCTTCAATGCGTAAACCTTCTTCATATATCATTCTTTCAATAGTATCGTAATTATTAATCAAAGTATTTATGCCATTTGTTTTTAAAATGTTCAAGACTTGCAAATGCTATTTCCATAATATCTCTCTGTTCAGCATTGCTAAAACCATACATAAGCTATTTCATTACTGCAGTTTATCTCAAAAAATTTATCAATCAATTCAAATTTTTCTTTTTCGCGGTTGAAGAAGTTTTCGCACTAAACAATGTCCAAGGATAAGCAAGCATATTATTTAAATACTTTGCCTGCCATGCATATTCGGGATGTGCTTTGTAAAATTTTTCACCGATAAAATCTTGTCCGCAGGGATGACCCATATGCGCCCAGAATTGCATGTTCTCTGCAAGATCAGCGGTTGTTACTTTACCCTGCACTGCTCCCATCGGATAATAAGGACCCTCATCCCACTCTGCACAACCTTTTGCGTCTTCATCAATGTGGCCGCAAATAACGCAGCGATTGTTTGCATTCTTCGCCTGCAATGCATCAACATGATCTGCTTCTATTTGTTTACCGGTTTCTGCATTCAGTTTACCTTTAAGATTAATAAGCACCAATTGCTCCATGCGTTTCTTTCTTGCATTGGGCGAAGTGGTGAGATCATTTACATTAAATGTTGTTTCTTCTTTTATCAGCTTTGGATCACTCGGGAAATTAGAACCAATCATTGCTGTATCTTTTGAACGCCATACACGATAGACTTTTAATCCTAATTCAAGCTTTGCCACTTCATTTGTTTTCGTATCACCGATAAGCCAGTCATTTGCATAGCCGCCATTGTTGCCTGTTGTAAAAATTTTTATTACATCATCAATACTGTTGGCATATTGTGCTGCTTTGCGGCAGCGCATAAATTCAGGAATGCCTGTCGTATCAAAACCTTTGAATTGTGTAATGGTTGTTTCGGTAATAAGAATGCCATTGCTTGTTATCATAAAATCATCACCGCTGTGAATAAAGCCGGGCATGCAGTCCATTAAAATATGAGCGCCTTTTTCGGGAACAATATCTGCAATTACATTCCAGTGCTGACCGATAATATAAGATGTCCAGTTATTGTGGCCCATCACAATCTTGCCATCTTTTGTATAACTGCCTGTTGCAATAAAAGCGCTGCAATTACCCGGTGCTTTGTTATCACCACTTCCGTTTTTTATTTGATCATCCAGTTTTGGCACATAGTAATACGCAAGTTCTTCCAATGCATTTAATGCCGTTACATCAAGACTATCATAATTTTTTTTCTGCTGCTGCAAACCTGCCGCAATGCCATTGATCTCATCTTTATATTCGCGGTCCAATTTATTCCACAAAAAACTACTTGCGCAGTTGCGGTAGAATTGCCAGTTCCTGTGTGTTTCATGCTGCAGAAAATAAGCGATGGCTTGTATCGTTGTATCAATTTCATTGGCAAGTAAATAACCATGCTGGTAACCAATATCATGCGGTGCTCCTTCAAGATGCACATACACCCATCCGTTTTTATTCTCACGTGATGCTTTTGCAAGAATGTCTTTCCCATCTTTCTTCTCATCCTTTTTTTGTTCGGCGTTGCAGGCAATAAAATTTAAAAGCAGGAATGCAAAAATTATTTGCAGTAATGTAGTCAGTTTTATAGAAGGTTATTTTTGAAGAGAGATAAATGTAAGAAGAAGTTTTTTGATTTGTTTACTGTTTCATAATTTTTCTGGCCTTGGACTTGCTGAGTAGAGAACAAGGCGCACAAGGGAGTGACACAACGAAAGTCAAATAATTATTCTGTCGCTTGCTACTTAAAAAAATTACAACCCGATTCCCGTTTACTTGCAGATATAAAAACATTTATTAGTTTTATTCTACAATCAAGATTCTCTGCGCCCTTATGGTAAGTATTACAGCCAATGATAATGTTCGTTTCCCTGAGCTTTTCAAAACAAAAAGCCGTGATGCATTTGCTGAATTGTATGATAAATATTCGGCGGCGATTTACAGCATTATTTACAAGATGGTGGCAAACACAAACACTGCGGAAGAATTATTACAGGACGTATTTGTGAAAGTATGGAGGAATGCAAACAAGTATGATGCATCAAAAGGGTCGTCGTTTACATGGATGCTGCAAATTACACGTAACACATGCATTGATTATCTGCGCACCAGTCAACATAAAATGCAATTAAATACCAATGGCGGATTGGAAAAACATGAAACAATTTTTGCATCCAATGAAATGTATTATAATACTGAAAATACAGAACTGAGAGGTTTGGCATTTAAATTGGAACATAAATACCGCCAGATAATTGACCTTGTTTATTTTTGGGGATATTCGCAGGAAGAAGTTGCACAAATGTTGAAGATTCCTTTAGGGACTGTAAAAACAAGAAGCCCGACAGGGTTACAGCGACTAAGAGAATTATACCAGCAAATAAACTTATAACAGCATTTAAGGATGAATCATAGAGCATATATAGCATCGGGAATTATTGAGGATTACTGTCTTGGCACACTTAGCGAAGAAGAAAGTAAAGCAGTGGAAGAGCGTGCACAACGGTATCCGGAAATTAAACGGGAAATTGATGCATTTATGTATACACTTGAACGGTATGCATTGGATTCTGCTCATAATAACGCTGAACATATCAGGAACAAAACACTAAAGCTTTTGGATAATCTCAGGCTGGAGTATGAAGCAAACATTGATGCGCTCCCTTTACTGAATAAATATGCTGATCATAAAAACTGGTTACGAATTGTAAAGCCATTGCTGCCGGAAAAACTAGACAGAACTATGTTTATACAAGAGTTGAGAAATGATAATAACATTTCACAAACTTTAATCTGGACAGCTGTTGATTATCCTGATGAAGTTCACGATGATGTGGAAGAATGTTTTATTATACTGGAAGGTAAATGCAGGTGCTATATTGAAGATGAGGTTGTGGAACTTGGCCCCGGAGGGTTTTTAGAAATACCTTTGTATAAACATCACGATGTGCAGGTACTTGAGCATCCGGTGCTCGCTGTAGTGCAGAGAGTAAGGGTTGCATAAAAACTTTTTCCTATAAAAACGAGAGCCTTAAAGGTCGCCCGATTAACAGAACTAAACTCCACTTAGAAAAATGCAGCAGATAAAAGCTGCATTTTTAATTTTCATATAAAGCATGCGGAGCTACTTTCTTTATCTGCTCCTGAATTAAATCCGGATGAAGAGGAACGTAACCATCAAGATGTACAAGCTTCTGTCCATCTGTTATTGTCCATTTAAAAAAATCAAGAATTTCTTGTCTCTGCGGTCTGCCCTTTGTAATAAAATATAAGTCCCTTGCAGGAGGCGAAGGAAATTTTCCTGCGTTTACTGCTTCAAGAAAAGTAGAAATATCTTTATAAAAATTCTCATCATCATCTATTCGGCCATTACCATTTATATCAATAGGGACCACTTCAATTCCGGGAATTTTTTCACCTGTTTTTATATCAAATACAAATAAAGTATTGTTGTATCCAATAGCATTTTTATCTTTTCTTACGGCATCTGCTACACCCGGATCGCCGGCTACGCCAATCCCTTTTAAATTCTCTTGTTTTTTCCCAAAAAATGAAGCCCATGAATCTGCCGCACCCGCTGCATCGGCCCTTGTATATACAGATATCCTGTTTGGAGTTGCACTGTTGATTTTAAACAAGCTATCCCATGTTGCCGGATGATTATTAATAAAGATAGATTCGAGTTCTGCTTTTGTCAAACCTTTTGCACGTATGATGTCAACATATGGATTCTTAGAATTAATGGTAGGCAACACTGCATCTTTACAAAGAGCGATCCACCAAACACCTTTCTTTTTTTCGGCATCTGTAATTTCTCTTGAAAACATACCTACATCTACTGCACCTGACAAAACATCCGTCAACCCTTTGCCTGCTCCTCCTGCCTGTATATCGAACCTGATGTTAGGATGTATTTTACTATATTCTTCTGTCCATTTTTGTACCAGGGGATAAAATGCAAATGCACCCGAGAAAGAAATAGATACTTCTTTTTCTTTAGAAGAATTGTTGTTACAGGAATTGAATAAAGCTGCAATAATAGCCATCTTAAAAATGAATGATTTTGTTTTCATGCACTATTTTGAATTTATGTTCTGTTTAATTTCTTTTTGATTATTAAAATGTAAATCTTCAAATCAATTTCCAAACACCAGTTGATGTTTGTGGTTTTAAAAGATTCAATTTATTCAATTGCTCATAACCTCTGTTATAAACAACATAGAGATCGGTTTCAATCTTTGGTATTCAATGCAATCGAAATTAAAGAACTTTGCATCGTCGAGAGAATTCTAGTGTGCAAACAAAGAAATATCAAGTTTAGTAGTGAATGCGCAATTGATATATTGTGCCAGTTTATCTGATGTTTTATATTTTTAGCATCATATTTAATCTCGCTTGTCATGCTGACGAAGGAAGCATCTATTCCCACTCATAAATAGTTTTAGGCTTAGAAAAATAATTTTACTATCAAATATTGAATCAATTTTGTTCAACAAATCATAATACATGACAGGTGTTGTTTTATGCGGCGGTCAAAGCACAAGAATGGGAACCGATAAAGGATTATTAGTACACCAGTCAATAACATGGGCGCAACGTGCAGCAGATAAATTAGCGCAATTAAACCTGCCTGTTGTTTTATCAATAAATGAACAACAACAAATTGCTTATGCTTCTTCATTTGATACAGCCCTATTAATAACAGACAATAAAGATTTATTGATTGGTGGGCCTTTACGGGGTATTGTCAGTGTGCATTTACAATATCCAACTGAAGATTTGTTTGTGCTTGCCTGTGATATGATCGACATGAATAAAAAAGTACTTGAAAATTTATACAATCATTACAAACAAAACTCTGCAGAAGCATTTGTTTTTACATATGAACAAACTCCTGAACCTTTATGTGCCATTTATACTGCTAAAGGATTATCGAAGATTTACAAATTGTATCAACAGCAACAATTAAAGAAACACAGTATGATGTATGTGCTGAAATATTTAATTACTTCTTATCTACTTGTTGCTACTGAATTGAAAAAATATTTCACCAATTATAACAGTCCTTCGGATTTTAATGAAGGAATGGAATAGCAAGCAAGCAATCGCAGGTTGCAACAACTTATAAAAATTATTCAGCTTGCATTGTTAACTTATTTTCTTCCACTGCAGCAAAATCTTCTTTCGTGGCTTCACATAACGGACAGAAATAAGATGGAGGCAACTCTTCGAATGAAGTTCCTGCAGCAATATTATTTTCTGCATCCCCCAACCGCTCATCATATACAGTATAACAATGAGTGCACTGATAAATAATTTTTGAAACAACTGTTTGTGTTGTTTGTTGAGTTTTATGATTCGATACGTGCCGCTCTAAAATATTTGTGCTGCTTGTTTTTTCATAAAACATTTTGCAAAGAGACACAAGATAAGTGCCGAGATATTCTTTCTCAACGTTCTCTCTAAACATAATCAAATCGCTTGAATTGGGATTGAAATCGTGCGTATATAAAATATCAAATCTTTCAAGTGATTTTAAACGATGCGGATTTTTATTTTGCTGTTTACGAATAACAACAGAACCAAACATGCTTGATGAAGGTTTTGTTTGCACTGCAAAACACAATCCATAACTACGCACATCTTCTTTATCAAAATGGCGAATGATATGACGCTTTAGTTGCAATCCATCTTCACTGTTATCTTCCACTTGCCAGTTCAATTCATTTGCCGCATGACGCACATTAATGCGATGCTTTCCCAGGACATAATCCCAGATATGCCTGTCGGCATTGTCAATGCCTTTAATGATAATGCTTTTCCACGGCGTTGTATATAACTGGCCGATTCTTGTTTGCATGCACGCATCGCAAATATCCATTAGAAAAGGAACAGGAAATAATTCATCTCTCCTGTAAATTCCTAACCAATAACTGTTCCCGTGTCTGTTGAAACCTTCATAATAAGGCAATGAAAATTTTGGCAGCTCAACTTCTTTTGTTGCAGGTTTACTTACATATAAAATTTTCGATTTTATTTTTTCATAGAACACATTTCCATCTGCATTTTCATTGCCGAAAAATTTTTCACGTTGCTGAAGTATCTCTTCTTCAATATACCAGCTAAGTGTTGATAGATCATTTGTATAAGCCAACTCCCGCCAATGAAATATCTTTTGTGTTTTTGGAAAACGTATGTACAAATGCCAGAAGTGCTGAGAAGAAGAGGCAACCCAATTAAGATGTCCTGTAAAAAAAGGAACAAAACTTTGATTGCTGTCACAAATATTTATTTTCAGTTGGGGTGCATAATCAAACTGGTTGAAAATATCTTTATACAAACCTTCTCTTAACCAGTTCTCATTATTGAAAATTCCGGCGGCAGGATATGAACTTATAATGTTTGGTGATACTTCGCGTGATTTATAAAATTCAATTCCTTTTTCATTACATGCAGCACTAAACGCATCAAAATATTTGCCCGGCACATCCATTAGCATTTGTTGCCGCAAACCAAAATGCACACGCGAAACCCTTGCTGCATGTGCTATTTCAAGAATATCTTTCAAATATCCCGGCGAAACTATACCCCCTGTAAAATTGATTGTAATCATATCTTAATCACTAAAACATTTTTATAAGTGAGTGGTGAGTAATGAGTATTCAACTTCAACTACAAACCACAAATTATAAACCACAAACTCTCTATGCTCTTGTCGTTTGCAGAATATTTTCTTCCTGCTGTTTTGCAAGTTCCTTTTCAAGTATAGTCTGTACTTCACTTCTGCAACTGCCGCAACCCATTCCAGCTCCCGATGTCTCGCACAATGATTTTATTTCTGTACAACCTTCATTTATTTTATTGATGATGTTGCCTTCGCCAACTCCGCCGCATGAACAAACAAGCTTGCCAATAACAGGTTCTGCTTTCTTTCCACTACGCAACAACTCCAATCTTTTTTCTGATAACTCAATTTTGTTTTGAATAAGATCTTTGAATTCAAGAAACTCTGTTTTATCTCCGATTAATATTGCACCTGCCAGGCGATCATTTTGTATAATACATTTTTTGTAATAACGCTTTGCTTTATCAATAAACACGATCTCTTCATAGGAAGGATCATTTTGGGGAACTTCCGGCAATCCTAATGAACACAATTCGGTTCCATGCATTTTTAAAATATTCATCAGCAATGAGCCTTCATAATAATGAGCAATATCACCACTCAAATGTTTTACAACAATTTCTGCCTGTTGCTCTGCTGCTGCTGTAATACCATACAACATTCCTTTGAATTCTGCAATCTCACCAATTGCATAAACAGACAGGTCGCTTGTCTGCAAATATTCATTTACCACCACTCCACGATTGCAATGAATGCTGCAACTTCTTGCCAGTTCTGTATTCGGCGTAGTGCCAATGGCAATCACAATTGCCTGGCACGCAATTTCGCGACCGCTTTTTAAGCGAACTCCTGCAATATTTTTCTTCCCGAAAAAACGTTCTATCTCATCATCATAAAAAATATCAATGCCTTTGTCTATAAGTTCTTCATGCAGCAACAAACTGCCCAAAGGATCAAGTTGCCTGTCCATCAAACGTGAGATGCGCTGAACAATCGTTACTTCTACATTTACTTCTCTTAATGAAGCTGCTAATTCAATTCCAAGCAGTCCGCCGCCGACAATTATCACTTTTCCTTTTGCAGTATCAACATGGTATTTAAAATTATCCGCATCAGCTCTATTGCGCATTGTAAAGATGCCTTTCATATCAGGCACATCTCTTAGCATAGTAGCGCGACTGCCCGTTGCCATTATCAGCACATCATATTGATGCACTTCACCATTGCTGTCTGTTACTGTTTTGTTTGTACGGTCAATATTTTCAATGCTTACGCCGCGATGGAGTGTAATGTTAAAATCATATTCATCTTCCTCTTTCATCTTTACCAATTGTTTCCATTCCTGCACGCCACTTATATAATCGGGCAACATTACACGATTGTAAAAAGGAAAATTTTCTTTGCTGAATATTACAATTTCATCTTCTGTATTCAATGCACGGTAACTTTTTACAAAACCATAGGCACCAGCACCGGCACCAATCACAACAATTTTTTGTTTTGGTTTTTTGTAGCGCTTTATCTGCACGGCAGAAAATTTAAAATCAGGTTCTTTCGAAACAGGGTCAATTAAATTATTAGTGAGATTATTTGCACGATTCAAATCATTGTTCAAAATCTTTCCCCAATGCATAGGCAAAAACACAACGCCTCTTTTTATATCTTTCGAAAGTTTTGCCTTTACTCTTACAGTGCCTCTGCCATTGAATATTTCTACCAAATCTTTTTCTTCAATATTTCTTTTTGCTGCATCATCAGGATGTATTTCGAGAAATGAATTTGTAATGTGTTGTTTCAGCTTGTTTACTTTTCCGGTCTTCGTCATCGTGTGCCATTGATCACGAATTCTTCCTGTTGTAAGTATTAATGGCAAATCATGTGTTATTGGTTCCGAGTCATTCACATCATTACAGGCATAAATAATTGCTTTCTTTGAAAACGTATAAAATTTTTTATCTGTAAACAACCGGGCAGTTCCAAATCCTTTTTCTTCTTTTGTGTAAGGCCACTGCACACTGCGTTTTTCTTTCAGCACTTCGTAACTCAAGCCGCTAATATCAATATGTGTTCCTGCTGTTAAGCGACAATGTTCTTCAAATATTTCCGCAGCGCTTTTGAAATCAAAACCATGAAAGCCCATCTTGCGTGCAAAGCGGCAAATAATTTCTGCATCGGGCAATGCTTCACCCGGTGCATCAACAATTTTATTCAGCAATGCAATTCTTCTTTCTGCATTCGTCATGGTGCCTTCTTTCTCTGCCCATGCAGCGGCAGGCAACACGACATCTGCATACTTCAATGCTTCCGGTTTATTGCTCACATCCTGTACCACTACAAACTTTGCTTTTTTCAAACCTTCTTCTGCTTTGCGCACATCTGGCAAACTCACCAATGGATTTGTGCCAATGATCCAGATCGCTTTCAACCTTCCATCATTCAATGCTTCAAACATTTCTGTTGCAGTGTAACCGGGCTTTGATACAATGGATTTACTCTTCCAGAATTGTCGCACATATTTTCTGTCTGCTTCATTATTCAAATTGCGATGCGCGGGTAAAAGATTTGCCATTCCGCCAACTTCTCTTCCTCCCATTGCATTGGGCTGACCTGTTAATGAAAAGGAGCCGCTACCTGGTTTTCCAATATGACCTGTAATTAAATTGAGATTGATCAAACTCAAATTTTTATTTACACCAATCACACTTTGATTCAATCCCATCGTCCACATCGTAATGAAACCCTTTGCATTAGCAATGTATGCTGCTGCTTCACGAATATCACCTTCTTCAATATCACAAATAGTTGCAGCTTCTGCAATGCTTCTCTGCATTACTTTTTTGTGATACTCATCAAAACCTTCCGTATGATTTTTTATAAAGTGCAAATCAATATCACCATTCTCTATAAGCAATCTTCCAATGGCATGATGCAGCACCACATCAGTTCCTGGTTTTAATTGTAAATGCACATCTGTATACGCACATGTTTGTGTGCGCCGCGGATCACTTACTATAATTTTCAGATTCGGATTTTTAATTCGCGTCGCTTCAATTCTCCTCCAGATGATCGGATGACACCATGCAGGATTTGCACCTGCAACAAAAATGCAATCAGCCAATTCAACATCATCGTACGAAACAGGTACACAATCTTCGCCCAAACTCATTTTGTATGCAGCCACCGTGCTGCTCATGCACAACCGCGAATTCGTATCAATGTTGTTGCAGCCGATAAAACCTTTCACCAGTTTATTCAACACATAATATTCTTCCGTTAAACATTGCCCCGATGCATAAAACCCAATACTCTCTGCACCATATTTTTCAATCAGTATTTTAAAAACCGCTGCCGTTCTTTCCAGCGCCACATCCCACGAAACACGTTGCCGCACCATCATTTTATTGTAACGCATTTCAGGATACAATAACCTGTCGCTCGTATCCATCACTGTGTAATGCAGGTTCATGCCTTTGCTGCAAAGCATGCCTTTGTTCACAGGATGGTCTTTATCGCCGTCTACATGCAGTTTGCCATTGCGGTCTTTGTGCACAATAATACCGCAGCCGACGCCGCAGTAACAGCAAGTAGTTTTATATGATTCCGAGTTACTCATTTAAATTTTATCGCATTTATTTCCATTCAAATTTTTTTGTTGACGAGCTTTTGATTCTTTACTCATCGTCTGTGGAGCCTGTACCGATGTATATCGGCATCACTCACTTCAGCGTTCTGAACTTTATTCATCTACCTCACCTCTCGGTCTCCTCTCCTTGAAGAGAGGAGAGGTCAGGCTTTTTGTTTATCTATTTATCTTTTGTAGTGATATATCATTTTTTGTTCTTTACTCAACATTTGTAGCATCGTCTGGCTCATAATAATTCTTCTTTACACTCACCACTCACTACGCTGCAACCATCTCCGTTTCTGTTTCCACAGCTTCCATAACTTTTGCTTTTTGAAAGCGTGTTACAAGTACAATCGCGCCGACTGCCATTACGATAAGACTGATGTATGTGAAAGCCTGTATGTATGTGATGCTTTCGCTTTTGAACAAGAAGCCGAACAACATGCCGCCGACATTCCCACCGGCGCCAACGATGCCGCTGACGAGACCAACATTTTTTTCGTTAATGAAAGGAACGATGGCGTAAGTTGCGCCGTTCGCCATTTTGAGAAACAGCGCAAACGACAACATGCTGATGATGGCAAACACAAGGCTGCCTGCCTGTGCAAACAACATGATGCCGATGCCTTCGAGCAACAACACTGCGGCGAGCAGCCAACCCTTGCCACGCATGCCATATTTGTTGCCCACTTTGTCTGCGAAAATGCCACCGAGTGCACGTGCAAAAATGTTCATGAAACCAAAGATGCCTGCCCAAAAACCTGCGGTGGCTTGCGTTAGCTTGAACGAATCAACGAAGTGTAACGCTGCTACATTGTCGAAAGTTATTTCCATGCCGAAGCAAACTGCATACGCCAATGCGAGTGACCATATTCGCCAATCGCTTAATACACTCCAATCTGTTTTACTTTTTGTTGATGTTCTTCCGATTTCATCGTAGTTGCCTGCAGGAGTATCTTTTGTGAATTTGTAATATAGAAACGCCATGATGAGCAACATGATGCCGGGAACAATCATTGCATAACGCCATGCTTCTGTTTTGGTATATCCGAAACCAACGATGGCTGCGAATATCAATGGCATTACCATATTGGTGATGCCCCCACCGAGATTACCCCATCCGCCTGCAACAGCATTTGCAGTTCCTTTTATTTTCGGCGCGAACATCATGGATGTATGAAACTGCGTGATGACGAATGATGCACCAATAACACCAATTGCTAAACGAAACAATAAGAAGGTTGTGTAATCATGTGCAAGTCCTATACAAGTTACCGGTATTGCACCAATGATTAATAATGCAGTGTATGTTTTGCGCGGTCCCCATGTATCGCAGAGTTTGCCAATGAGTAATCGCGCAATGATTGTTGCAGATACTGCTGCAATAATGGTATTACCAACCTGTGCTTTTGTTAAGCCAAGGTCTGTGCGAATCGTAGGCATTAATGGCGCGATACCAAACCATCCAAAGAAACAAACAAAAAATGTTAACCACGTAATGTGGAATGTACGCATTTGGACGCCTTTGCCGCTGAAGATGTTCAGCTTTTCCAATGGTTTGTTTAATGTTGACATAACAAATAAGTTTTGTTGTGAATAATATTTTATTCAGATGGCAAGCAAAGCGATAGAGGTTTGTGAAGATTATTTTTGAGTGTTGCCGATTATTTCAAAAGAAATTCCGGCTTGATATTTATTTGTAAATAAGCCCAGTTGCTGTTCAGTTGTGCGTTTGATACATTCTTCACATTGGCAGATGCGATTAATGATGTACCAAAAAAATGACAGTAACCCGCTTCGAATGCGATGAGTTTTGTTAAGTTGTAAGAAGCAACAGCATCAACTTCTTGTCCAAAACTTTTTTTGTTGTTGGTTGTGTTGGGTACAACAACATTTGCTGTGCTGCTGAATTGATGTGCATCAGCAGTCAACAAAAATTTATCTGAAGGTTTGAATTTTGCTTTGATATAATAATCAACCAAGCCACCTTTTCCAAAACCACTTGCTGCATAGAAATAATCCATTAAGCCAGCAAACTTGTGTGGTGTTCCATACAAAGGGTCAAATGCATTGCTGGTTGTTCCGTTACTTCCGCCTGAATAATAATCAACACCAGGACCCGCACCGAATTTTTTGCTGAATGAATATTGTGCAAACGCACTTAGTAATTCAGAGCTCAATTTTTGTCCGGTTGCGTTCTTGCCAAACTGGTAATAAGCAGCAGCAGTAGCGTTTATTTTGTTGAAAGAATTATTGAAATAAAATCCTGTAGTAAATCTTGACCATGCGCCGCTTTCAAATGTTTTCACGTTTGCTGAATCATTATGATACTTGCTGAACTGGTCGCTGAAGAATAAAAACGATACATTCCCTTTTTGTAATTTTTTTCCTGCATATAAAAACTGCATGCTCTTATACATTGTGCCACCGTTGGTTGTTGCAGTGTAATTGCCGGGTGGTGTGCTGTTGTAAACAGTTCCCGATGCGCTTTCTTTATTCTGATTAAACGCAGCAGCTAAATGCAACATCAACGATTTCGTTTCATACTTTAATAACGCTGCATCATGTCTTCGTCCTTGTTGTAACCAATCAGTTTTTCCCATCAATCTTTCATCATCATAGTTAAGTTCCTGTCTGCCTAATTTTAAACTGAGTGATTTGTTTTTAAGCGTTGTATCTGTCAATAAAATTTCCGCCCAGGCTTCATGCAACATTAACGTGTTGTTATCTTGCGTTGTGGTGCGATTGATTGTTGATACATCTTGTCCCCACACTCTTACATCCTGCAGCGTTGCACCAAATTTTAAACGATACATAGAATAGCCAAGTGATAATCTTGTTCGCTGCGATGTAAAGAATGCCGGCCTTGCATTTTCGGGTAATGGTGCTGCGTAGCCGTCACGAAGTTCTGTGCGTGTGCGAAGTTGTCCGGTTAATGAAAGTTGTGCATCCGCTCGATGCACCATCAAAGAACAAACACCAAATGTGAATGAGATTTTGATAAATAATTTTTTCATGTAAATTTGATTAGGTTTTGAAGTGAATGAATATTTATTTGAAACCTGAAGCCCGGTTTGGCTGCCACCTGCCGGGCTTAATTTTTTATGCTGCTTCTTCAAATCCTTCGCCCGATGCGCTTTCAGAGATTGCACAAGCCACGCCGATGTACACATAATCATTTTCAACACGCACAGGATAAGTTTTAATCGCACACCCATCGCCGCTCAAACATTCACCTGTAATAAGCGAAAAAGTTTTCTTATGAAAAGGGCAAGCAACTTTAGGCTCGCCCTGTTGGGAGCCAATCATACCGCGGCTTAGCGCCATCTGCCTGCGATGAGGACATAGGTTCTGTGTAGCATACCATTCACCGCGGCGAGTGAAATGGAATAAAGCAATTTGTTCATCGCCATATTTCACACACACACCACCATTCGCAGGCACATCTTCTGCCCTGCATGCTCTAAACCATGTGCCCCCATCCCCTAAAGGGGAGTAAATAAACTTTTCCATAATTGTGTTGTTCATTGCTTTCTATTTTAAAAAGTTTTTGAATTATTTTTTTGTTACGAGCTTTTGATTCATTACTCAAAGTCTGTTATGTCATTCACCTTGTGCGTTCGGAACTTTAATGAACTTTGTCTGAACCACGATTTTATCCTTATTTACCTGATTATTCTGATGATGAAAAATTTAAAATCAGTTCAATCAGAAAAATCAGGTCATAATCCTGGTTCAGATAATTTGCTGAATAAAGAACTAATTGTACAAGAGTCCCGTACGTACGGAACAGAAGTTCAATTCATGTTCTATTGCCTGACTCATAAAAATCGAATACACTCACCATTCACTACTGACTACTCACCACTCACTACTTCCATTCTTTCGCTCTCTTTTGTTCACGTAACGGTTCAAATTGAATTGTTGGATCTTTTTCTTCCGGTGCATTTACAAAATGATTAAAGCGTTTGCGCAACTCCGGATTCTTTACAACCTCTTTCCATTCGCATTTGTAATTATCAACAAGCATTTGCATTTCTTCTTCGAGTTGTTGCGCAATACCGAGACTATCATTCACTACAACGTTGCGGACGTAATCAATACCACCTTCCATTTTGTTGAGCCATGTTGCAGTTCTCGTTAATGGATCGGCAGTCTTTATATAAAACATGAGAAAACGATCAATGTATTTAATGCAGGTTTCATCATCGAGATCGGCTGCGAGCAACTTTGCATGCTGCGGCTTTGAACCACCGTTACCGCACACATAAAGATTCCATCCTTTCTCTGTTGCGATGATGCCAAAGTCTTTACTCTGTGCTTCAGCGCACTCGCGTATACAACCAGAAACTGCAGACTTAATTTTATGCGGCGCACGCAAACCGCGATAACGTTCTTCAATGCGGATAGCGAAACTTACACTGTCGTGCAAACCAAAGCGGCACCATGTTGAACCAACACAACTCTTCACTGTACGCAATGCTTTACCATACGCATGACCGCTTTCAAAGCCTGCTTCTATCAAATCTTCCCAAATGTTTGGCAGATCATTTACATGCGCACCAAACATGTCAATGCGCTGACCACCTGTAATCTTTGTATAGAGATTGTATTTCTTGGCTATCTCACCAAGCTTGATGAGTTTATCAGGAGTAATTTCACCGCCGGGAATGCGCGGCACAACAGAATATGTTCCGCCTTTTTGAATATTGGCGAGATAACGGTCATTTGAATCCTGTGCAGTATCATTTCCTTTGTCAAGGATCATTTCATTCCAGAGGCATGCAAGAATAGAACTTACAACGGGCTTGCAAATTTCGCAACCGTCACCATGACCAACAGTATCCAATACCTCATCAAAAGATTTTAGCTGTTTTACTTTTACAATATCATACAACTCCTGCCGTGAATAGTTGAAGTGTTCACACAAAACATTGCGCACATACCTGCCTTGTGATTTCATTGTGTACACCATAAGGTCTTTTAACATTGGTACACAACCACCGCAACCTGTTCCGGCTTTTGTACACTTTTTTATCGCATCAACGGTTTCACAATTTTGATCAGAAACAACATTGCAAATAGTTCCTTTACTCACACTTTCGCAACTGCAGATTAATGCATTATCGGGAAGACTTAAAACACCTGCACCATTATCTGCTTCCGCACCACCTCTTGATCCCAGAATAATATCTTCAGGATTTGGCGGGAGCACGATTTTATTTTTTGTTGTCTGTAGCAGCCTGCTGTAAGCGTCTGCATCACCAACTAAAATTCCTCCCAAAAGATATTTGCCATCTTTAGTTACATTAATGCGTTTATAGACCCCTTTAACTGAATTTTCTAAAATAATTGTGCGGGTTTCATTTGTTGAAATGAAAGGATCGCCAAAGCTTGCAACATCAACACCAATCAGTTTTAGTTTTGTGCTCATGTCATAACCAGTGAAGCCCCCATCCCCTGAAGGGGAGTTAAGACTTATCTTTGCCCACAAATTATTTACCACCACTTCAGCCATTGCATAACCCGGTGCAACAAGGCCATAAATCATGTTATTATATAAAGCACATTCGCCGATAGCAAAAATATTTGGATCAGATGTTTGCATAAAGTCATTTACAACAATGCCTCCCCGATCGCCAATTTCAAGCCCTGCATGTTTTGCTAATTCATCTCTTGGTTTAATTCCTGCCGAGATGATAAGCATATCAACATCAATTGAAGAGCCATCGGTGAATTGCATCCCTGTGATTGCATCATCTCCTATGATAGCAGAAGTATTTTTAGTGGTATGAATTTTTAATCCAAGACCTTCTAATTTTGATTGAAGTATTTTAGATCCGGCATCATCAATCTGACGCGGCATTAAACGGGGGGCAAATTCAATTACATGCGTCTCATTGATACCAAGGTCAATCATTGCTTTTGCAGCCTCAAGACCTAACAAGCCACCACCTATCACTGCGCCCGTTTTTGCTTTTTTAGCATACCCTGCAATCATTTCAAGATCTTCGATAGTGCGGTAGATAAATACGCCCTGTTTGTCAGTGCCGGGAACAGGAGGAACAAATGCAGAAGAGCCTGTTGCGAGAACAAGATAATCGTAAGATTCCGTGATGCCTTTATGAGAATGTACGGTTTTGTTTTTTCTGTCAATGCATTGAATGGGATCGCCCAAATGAAGCCGAATATTATTTTCAGCATACCATTCATAAGAAGACAAACCAAGATCGTTTGCAGACTTGCCGGAAAAGAATTCACTTAAATGAACTCGATCATAAGCGGGGCGGATTTCTTCGCCAAAAATTGCCAGTTTGAATTGATCGAAACCAGCTTTGGAAATCAATTTTTCACAAAACTTATATCCCACCATGCCGTTACCAATGACAACTATTTTCATCCATTTTGGGATTTAATTTTAATAGAAGCAATGGCAAACAATCGAATTATAAATAATAATATATAATTATTTTTTCTGTTTTAATAATCATTTTAATCGTCTTATAATTATTTATATCATAAAAATAGTAAGTTTGAATTAAAAAATAAATAAGTGTGAAAATATTTTTTAAATAATTTAAATTATAATATGAAAAAATCCTTTTTATATTTAGTTGGTGCAGGTCCTGGAGATCCTGAATTGGTAACATTAAAAGCAATTAGAGTAATTGAATCAGCAGATGTAATATTATATGATTCACTTGCAAATGAAGCTTTAATAAAATATGCTTCTTATGATTGTATAAAAAAGTTTGTGGGTAAAAGATATGGCTGTCATACTCTTTCTCAAAAAGAAATAAATAATCTCATTATAGAATATGCGTTTTCTCATGAGAAGGTTGTGCGGCTGAAAGGCGGCGATCCTTTTGTTTTTGGTCATGCACAGGAAGAGATAGAAGCAGCCCGGAGCGCAGGTATTCCCGTTGAAGTTATCCCAGGTATTTCAAGTGCAATTTCGGTACCCGCTTCTCAAATGATACCCCTTACATGTCGCGGTATTAATGAAAGTTTTTGGGTTACCACAGGCACAACGCAATCAGGAGATATTTCGAGAGACATAAAACTTGCTGCACAATCTTCTGCCACAGTAATTATTTTAATGGCAATGAGTAAACTCGAAGCCATCATGGATATATTTAAACAATATGGTAAAAGCGAAACGCCGGTAGCAATTATTCAAAACGGCACAACAAAAAATGAGAAAATTGTTATTGGCACAGTGAAAGATATTTTCTTTAAAGCACAATACGAAGGATTAAGTAATCCTGCAGTAATCATTGTTGGAGAAGTGGTAAGATTGCATCCTTCATTAATAAAAGAATACGTTCAGGAAAATGTAAATAAATATGCTTATGCGAATAAGTAGATGAAAATTATTTTTAGATCTAGCAATAAATCTTTATTCAGCTTTTGTTGTACCTGCTCCGAAACTTCGTGGGTCACTCACTTGTGCTTTCTGAACTTTACTCAACATGCAATTGCAATTACGTACAAACCTGTAAATTTTTTGATGCTTTTCATAATCTTCTTATTACAATCAACATCAAAATTCATTTTGCCGCCCTTGAATTTCTCCAAAAGGCCCCCTGTAAGTTGCATCTCCAAAGCCGAGAATTGGCCAGAAAATAAAACCAAGGAAGGCGAGACCCAATGTAAAGCCTTCATCTTTACCAAAACTTTTTGAGATCATATTGTATGTCCAAATAATAAAAACGATATTAACAACAGGAATAAGAAATAACAGCAACCACCATCCTGGTTTACCGCCAATTTTCAGCATGACATATAAATTGTAAAATGGGACTATGCATGCCCATCCGGGTTGATTTGCTTTTTCAAATGTTTTCCATTGTCCGGCATTGCAATTACAGCAATTACTATACAAATGATAATCCAGATGGTTAGAAATAAACCTCTCATGGGGCAAGAGTTTGGTTTGTTTAAAATTAAAAAATAATTTCTCATTTATGTTAGCAAAAAAGGAATTATCACATTGCAATTTTCAATAGGTTGGATTGATGGAGTGAATAATGACAGATGTTTTATAACAAATTAAATAGAATGATTCACAACTGAATTGAGAAAACAAATGTTTATTTCATACGATATTTGAATTTTTGCAGAAGATATTGCTATAGTCAAGAGTGCGATCAATAATAGTATTGCAGTTCGGTCAATAAAAAAAATAAAGTGGAAATGTCACTAATAAAATTATCTGCATGAGAAAAAGTAAAACCGGTTGTAATGTAAACACCTGCTTGTTGTGTAAGTTATGTTTGAAAGAATGGATTCCCGCGGTGAATGCAAATCGAAAAAATTTTCATTATAAAAAAGGAGAAGTTCTTTTTAACGAAGGTGATGAAGTAACAGGAATTTATTTTATTTATGAAGGAACCGTTAAGGTGCACAAACATTGGGGAAATGAAAAAGAATTGATTGTCCGCTTTGCAAAAAAAGGAGATATAGTGGGGCACCGGGGATTGGGAAAAGAAAATTTTTATCCCGTATCCGCCACTGCACTTGAACCTGTGACTGTTTGTTTTATTGATCTCGATTTTTTTCGCGCTTCTTTAAAAGTGAATCATAATTTTATTTATGAATTGATGATGTTTTACGCAAAAGAGTTGCAGGAATCAGAAAAAAATATGCGCAACCTTGCACACATGCCTGTTAAAGGACGTATTGCACAGGCATTGCTCGCACTTAAAGATAAATTTGGAATAAATGAAGAAGGCTTTATTGATCTTGTATTGAGCAGGCAAGATCTTGCTTCTTTTGCCGGCACTACTTATGAAACAGTTTTTCGTATTTTGAACCAATTTATGGAAGAGAATATTATCACAGCATCCGGTAAAGATATTGCGATAATTAATGTTGAGGCTTTATTGAATTTTACGAAAAAAGGCAATTTATAATTAAGTATTCACGTGCCATATGAAATATTAAAACACTCACATCAGGAATTGCAATTGTTTTATCCGGTGATTATCATTTGCCTGGTATCAACCTTTTTTCCATCCACAAATAAACTATACATATAATTGCCTGCCGCAAGTTCACCTGTATTAACAGATAGATTGCCTGCACCTTTATCGGTTAAGACTATGGTTTTTAAAATATGCCCACTTACATCGTTAATAATTATTTGTGCATTGTTTGTATTTGACGGAAGATAATAACGGATAATTGTATTATTGCGAAATGGATTTGGAGTGTTTTGTTCCGAGTGAAGCATTGCTTAAGTTTGCAGTTTGTCGTTTGTCCACGGGACTCTGTGAGTAGCTTGTAGTTGATTGCACATTCATTATTGCTTCCAGTTTTTCAATTCTCTTTTGTAAATCTTTATTTTGATTTTTCAGTTCATCATTTTGTTGTGATAATTCCTGCACAGCTTTTACCAACGGCACTACAAATTCTGCATATCTCAAACCATAGGCGGCGTTGCACCTTTTAATTTTATCGGAATCCGAGTTGCCGGGACTCTTGTACCTTCTTATCTTTGAGAAACTTTTTAGTATAACTAATTCTAAAACTATCTGTATTTAATCAGAAAAATCTAACCATTCTCTTTATTAATCAAAACTTGTTTGTCATGAAAAAGAAATTAACGCTTGTTGCAATGCTTTCTGCATTGGTATTTTGTTTTACTTATTCACAGGAACTTAAAATACCGCAGCCATCTCCAACTGCTGAAATAAAACAAAATTTTGGCCTGTCGCAAATTGAGCTTTCTTATTCGCGTCCCGGTGTAAAGGGACGAACCATATTTGGTGATCTTGTACCGTACGATAAAGTATGGCGCACCGGCGCTAATGAAGCTAGCACCCTTACTTTTGGTGATGATGTAACCTTTGGTGATAAAAAAATCCAGGCAGGTAAATATGGCCTCTTAACTATTCCCGGAAAAACAGAATGGACAGTTATAATCACCAAACAACTTGATGTTACCAGTCCCGCTGCTTACAAACAAGACCAGGATGTTGTTCGTGTTTCTGTCAAACCTTATCAGCTTCCTTTTGCCACAGAAACATTCACAATAGGATTTGGCGATATTACCGGCAATAGCTGCAAGCTTGAGTTAATGTGGGATAGTGTATATGTGCATGTGCCGATAACAACTGATGTTGACAGTAAAGTTAATGCTCAGATAAAGGAAATAATGGAACATGATAGCCGTCCATATTTCCAGGCGGCTTACTATTATATAGAAAATGGTAAAGATCTTAACCAGGCAGTACAATGGCTTGATAAAGCTGCTGCACAAACTCCGGAGGGTTTTTGGATATATTATCAAAAAGCACGTGCATTGGCTAAACTTGGCAAAAAACAGGAAGCTTTAACGGCATCCAACAAATCAATAGAACTGGCGAAAGCTGCAAAGAATGATGATTATGTTACACTAAATCAAAAACTACAAAAAACTTTATAGCAGAAAAGAGATTTATTATTCAAATGTAAATGCCGGAAAACCCGGCATTTTTTTATGATAAAGAAAATTTTTCCGCAGGAAGCTGCGCCTAGTATAAGCTGCGGAATATATGGTATCACCTCTTATTTACTCAAGTTTCTTTATTGATATTATATCGGCATAAGTTCCGCCGCAACATGGACACATATGTGGATCATAATATAAGGTATATACTATGCAAACTTTTAATCTTTCCTGTTGGTATGCAACAGGAATACTGTCTGCGGCATAAATTTCCTTATCTAATTTAACGGCCCAAACTGTATCGAAGCAATTGATTACTTTTTTAGTTATTTCAGCACTTACACATTCATTACTCTTTTTACATGAAAGAAAAGAGAAGAGCAGGTAGAACAGGGTAAGAAATATAACATGTTTCATAAAACATTTAAAACTATGACTACATAAAACATAAGATTGTTGCAAACTTTCAACATTCAACATTCAACAGCGGGCATTAACTTATCTATACAAAACCTGAACCGTTTCTTTTGTTTCCTGCATTAAAACAATGTCTTTGCCTATGGTCATCGTATTTAATAATTCATTTGTAAAATGTCGAATGGTTAATAAGCTTAATCCTTTTTCTACCTGCACATCAAAAATGCTGCTGGCTTCTGCAGCAAGATGATCTATTTTTTCGCTCATGTCATCAAGACAAATCTGTACACTGATTGCGCCTGTTTGAATTAAGTTTGGCTTTATTCTTATGTGTCCGAATATTTCATATAAACGGCTCATAGGTTTTTCACCAACAAAAGAAAAATCCTGGCTATGCAAATGCATCAATACCTGGGTTTGTTTAATAATAACAATTGGTGGCAGATGTTTCATTTGCTTTTTATAAATAACTGTTCCCGGTAAAGCAGGGAAAAGAAAACATTTTACATGTAAGGGAATTCCTTTGTTTTGTAAAGGCTTGATTGTTTTCGGATGAATAACCTGTGCTCCATAATAAGCCATTTCAATAACCTCATCAAAGCTTAGCTCACTAATAAATTGTGCTTTGGGAAATTGTTTGGGATCTGCACTCATCACGCCTTCTACATCTTTCCAGATAGTTAAGCTTTCTGCATTAAGTAAGTTGGCAAAAATAGCAGCGGTAAAATCACTTCCTTCTCTTCCAAGTGTTGTGCTTTCATTTTCATCTGTTGCGCCTATAAAACCCTGTGTTAGAATAATGTCTGATGTTGGATATCTGATGTCTGATGTTGGATGTTCGATGTTTGATGCTGAATGTTGAATGTTTAGTGTTGAAAGAAATTCTTCTTTTAATTGATTTACTTTTTGTGCGGTATAATTCCAGTCAACATTTGCATCGCGAAAATTATCATCGGTTTTTAGTATGTCTCTTACATCAATCCATTTATTGTTAATGCCCATTTCATTTAAAAAATGGCTGATGATGCTTGTGCTTAATAATTCGCCAACACAAACAATTTGATCATAGTAATAGTCATATTCTCTTTGAGGTTTGTCATTCAGCATCCATTCCACTTCTGTAAAAAAATTATTTAACTGCTCAAGACAAGGATTGAAATGTGTTACCAGCACATATTTGGCAGTTGTGATATGTTGATTTTTGATTATCTCCCACAAGTTCAATGCTTCTTCTTTTTTACCAGCATAAAAAGACTCAACCACTTTTTCCAATGCATTAGTGGTTTTGCCCATTGCCGAAATAATGATCATCAATTGTTCACCGGTAAAGCCCTCAAGAATAACTTTTAAATTTTGAATTCGTTCTATACTGTTTATACTTGCACCACCAAATTTGAAAACTTTCATACTAATTATTTGAAATTAATCAACAATTACATTCATCATTTGAACAAAGATAACAGGAAACATTTCGAAATATTTTTTGTCAAAATACTTTTGTATTCCTAAAATAACGATTGCTATGATCAACAGGCAAGTACTTACACTCGATGAATTTACTATTCAGCAATACCGCAAAATACCCAATGCCACAGGCGAATTAAGTAACCTGTTAAGAGATATTGGTTTGGCTGCAAAACGAATAAATGTTGAAGTAAACAAGGCCGGGCTTGTTGATATTCTCGGCGATGATGGTTCAGTAAATGTGCAGGGTGAAGATGTGAAGAAACTTGATGTTTTTGCGAATAATCAGTTGGTTGGCGTGCTTCAGCATGGTATAAGCTGTGCCGGTATTGGCAGTGAAGAGTTGGAGGATGTTGTGATATTTAATGATGAAGTAAGCAATAAAAGCAAGTACATAGTAATGTTTGATCCACTTGATGGCAGCACAAATATTGATACCAATGCCTCTATCGGTACCATTTTCGGTGTGTACCGGCGTATAAGTGAATTGGGTAAGCCCTGCACAAAAGAAGATTTTTTGCAGCCGGGTATTAAGCAGGTAGCTGCGGGTTATATTGTGTATGGTTCATCAACTATACTGGTATATGCGACACGTCGCGGCATTAATGGTTTTACCCTCGATCCATCCATCGGTGAATTTTGTCTCAGTCATCCCGATATTCAATGTCCCTCTGCTGGGAAAATTTATTCTGTAAATCATGGCAATTTCTTTTTGTACAGTGCACCTGTAAAAAAATATATTGATTGTTGTCAAAGAAAAACAAAAGAAAACGGCGGCCCTTACACACAACGTTATATCGGCAGTATGGTTGCTGATTTGCACCGCACACTTATTAAAGGTGGCATCTTTATGTATCCGGGAATGATTGATAAACCACAGGGAAAATTGCGGTTGATGTATGAGTGTAATCCTTTTGCATTTATCATTGAAGTAGCGGGTGGCAAAGCTACCAGTGGCACAGAAAGAATTCTTGATATTCAACCTGCAAAACTGCATCAGCGCACGCCTTTGTTTATTGGAAGTAAGTGTATGGTGGAAGAATTAGAAACGCATCTTGCTGAAGCAAAGCAAAGTATTGTTTGATTTTTTATGAACCCAACAATAGTACAAGTGGTATCGTCTGTTGCGTCGTCACTCTTCAACGTTTTGGTGTTTTATCATTAAATGATCGCGATAACTATATAAGGTAACTATATAAATATGTGTTTGGCTAAAGATTGAATTTATTGAATACTTCCATCTGTTATGATCTGCCTTAACTCTTTGTTTTTTAGCAGCCCCCTAAATCGATGCATGATTTGATAGCTATCATTTAATTATCACCCACGAAGGATAAGAAAGTTCCCCGTTTGTATTTCCCAACAGGAACGCCAATTCGTGAATCCCACCCGATAAACCGTTAGATAGTATTTGGAAGAAAACTCTCTGATGTAGTAGAATCAAGTATTTCAGAAAAAAGTTATGGTTGAATATTTATCCACAGGATGTGATTTTACTGCATTACAGCATATTTTTTGCCGGTTATT